>Ga0180436_10004814_pt1 | contig 12040 bp, 9 predicted proteins | sample SS_ome_2_FD_132434 | JGI IMG/M metagenome (GOLD analysis project Ga0180436, IMG submission 132434) | Hypersaline lake sediment archaeal communities from the Salton Sea, California, USA - SS_3_S_2 metaG | ecosystem: Environmental > Aquatic > Non-marine Saline and Alkaline > Hypersaline > Sediment...
CGAACATCGTGGATCGTGTGGACCGGCTTGCCTTCCCGGTCCGTGCCGTCGAAGCCTTCGTATCCCGGATCCGGCGGCACTCCCTGGCTCGCCGGGTTCTGCTCGTCGTTCGGCACAACCCACGGCCGGCCCGCATCCCCTGACGCCGTGACCCACTTAAGCGTCCGCTGGTGAACGTTCTCCCAACTGTTCTGCAGCGACGCCCCGGTCAGAACCGAACCGCTGCCCAACAGCGGCGTGTACACCTCATCCTGCTGAGACGGGAACGTATGCACCACGATGTTGTGGTCGTAAGGGTCGGTGTCGAGGATGTACTGCGACATCGCCCGCAACTCCGCGGTCGACTGCGTGTTCTCCTCGCCCATGTTCCAGTTCAAGGCCAGCTCGTAGGCGAAGCGCGCCGCCAGCTCGCGGATGTACAACTTACGCTCGACGCCCAGGGCGCCATCGTCCAGCGACGCCGGGATGTCCGCGATCTCCTTCCCGCTTCCCTTCCGGTTGTCGTCGTTCTCGTTCTCCTGCATCTTGAAATGCAGGTAGATGCCGATCGACTGGGCGTGGTCGAAGACGATCTGCCACTGGTCGAGCTTCGAGCAGTCGTAGTGCATCTTATCGTCGTGCTTCACAAACGGCCACACGTTCCGCCCGTCGCCGCCTCCCGAGTAGGTGAGGAACGAAACGGCGTTCAGACCCTCCGAGGCCAGGTAGTTCAAACCGCCGATCAGTCCCTTGCCCTTTCCGTCTTTCCAGGCCGGATCGCCCGCGGCCCAATCTTGCACGTGCGGCGCCCAGCTCTTCAGCTCGACCTTGTTCGTGTAGGTTCCGTCGAAGTCCTCGTAGGCCAGCATCGTCTCCGGCGCGTCCGGTCCCGCCTTGAGGAAGTACTCCCCGCTGTCCGCGAACTGAAGATGGTGCTTGCCCACGTACTCCAACCGGCCCTTGCCCCGGAAATCGCGGCCGGTCTTGTCGGTGGGGGCGATCAGGAACTCGCCTGTCCGTCCGTCGGGACCGCCGGCCGCCGCGGAGGGCGCGCTGTCGTCAACCGCCACGTGCTTACCCTGCACAAAGGAGATGGCGTAAGTCCACCGGCCCTCTTTGTCCGGCGAGAGATGCGCCCGCCACTTGTTCCCGGACTCCGCCGAAGTCGCTCCGGCATCGCCGTCGGCCGCAAAGTAACCGGGGACCTCATAGGCCGGGGATCCGGACTCATGCGCGAAAGCCACCGTCATCCGGTAGTCGAGAAACGGATTTGGCTCCTCGTCCGTTTCGCTCGCCGTTGGGCCGTCCACGGTCAGGGTCACCTTGTGCCACTGCTTCAGTTCGCCGGTGACCGCAACCTCTCCGCCGGAGCTGCACGCTCCTGCAGCCAAGCTCAGTATGGCGATGACAATCAGAACTCCATCATGATGAAAGCGCATTGCGTCCTCCCTGCGGCTTGCCAGTTTCCCCTGGTCTCTTCCTCTGCCCGGTTTGGGACCACCGCCGTCTCTGGGCGAGATCCGCGCACTGCACGATCTTAATGCAGACTCTCGGGGCTGTCCGGGCAGTATTCGACAACCACGAGCGTGATATCGTCGCCTTGCTCGGCGTCACCCGTGAAGGCGCGCAAATCCGCTAGCAAGGCGTCGTGCAATTCAGCGGCGGCCAGCGTCCTGTTGGAGCGGATCAAGTCCAGCAGGCGGCGGTCCTCGAAGAACTTGCCGTTCATATCGCGGGCCTCGCTGAAACCGTCGCTGTAGATGACGATCTTCTCGCCGGCCTCGAGCCGGGTTGTTTCCACCTCGAAAGCGGCGATCTCCAACATGCCGACCGGCATTCCGGAGGGCTTCAGCAGCTCGAGTTCGCCGCTGTTGCGAACCACGGCCGGAGCGCAGTGGGCCGCGTTCGACCAGCGGAGCTCGCCGTCCGCGGCCAGCACCGAATAGAAAAGCGTCGCGTACTTCTCGCCCTCGGTCCGCGAAAGCAGAAACCGGTTCAAGCTGTCGAACATGGCCGCAATCTGCTCCGGCGTCTCGGCGCCGCGCAAGAAGGAGCCCTGAATCAACGACGCCAGCAGGGCGGAGCTGACTCCCTTCCCGCAGACGTCGGCCACCACGGTGGCCCAGCAGTCGTCGCGAATACGGATGGCGTCGAAGTAGTCTCCGCCCACCTGCTTGGAGGCGATGCTCGAGCCGGCGGCGCGGAACCAGCCCTTGGATGGGAGATCCTTCGGCAGCAGGCTCTGCTGGATCTCGCGGGCGACGCGCAGCTCCTCCTCCAGGCGCTGCCGCGCGCGTTCCTCTTCGAGCAGGCGCGCGTTCTCGAGAATCGTCGACGCCTCCAGCGCCAGGGTCTGGAGCAGCTCGCGGTTTCCGCTCGAAAGATCGGCGAAGTCCATGCGGGAATCGAGATAGAGCAGCCCCAGGGTCTCGTTGAGCGGCGTGTGGACCGTCTCCTTCAGATCTCCTGTGCGGACGCGCACCAGCGGAACGCAGACCACGCTGCGCAGGTCCAGGTTGGCAACAGAGCGGTCCAGCGGATCCCCGCCCCCGGCGTCTGGAGCGAAGTTCATGGTGAGCAGATCGCGGCGTTCATGCAGAGCCCTGTTGATAAGGCGCGTCGGCACCTTGAGGTCGTCTTTGGGGATCTGCATCCCACGCTGGTCGCGGGCCACGCGAATGCCGAGATCGTCCTCTTCCTTGAGCAGCAGAAAACCGCGCTGGCTGCCGGTGATGGTGAGGGCCGCGTCAACCACGGCGTCCAGGACGGAGTCCGTCGAAAGCGAGCTTTGCAGCGCCCGCGCGACCTCGACCACGGCCCGGAGCTTGGCCAGGCTCTCCGCCCCCGGCGTCGTCTTCCCGCCCGGCGATGGGAATTGTCCCGCCAGACGGCCGATTTCGCCGCTCGCCGTGTTGAAGGTGATCTCGTAGGAATCCTCGACCCCGAACGTGATCCGGTCGCCGTTGTTGAGAGGGCGCCGCGTAATCCGTTCGCCGTTGACGAACGTTCCGTGCGTGCTCCCCAGGTCTTCGACGGCGAACCGGGCGCCGTCCTCGACGATGCGCGCGTGAAACCGGGAGGTCCGGCTGTCCCGCATCACCAGGCGGTTGCCGGTTTGCCGCCCGAAAGTGAAAGGGAGTTCGTCGAGCGGGATCGTCTTGCTGTGTCCGGACGGATCGGCGACGGTGATCGCGGCGCCGCGCCGGCCCTCGGGCGCAATCATTTCTTCTTCTTCGTTTTCCGGGCGCGCTTTGCAGTTGGCGGACGGGACGCCTCCTCCAACTCGCGGCGGCGGCGGACCTGGCAGTTGGGGCAGTATCCGCCGATCTCGGTGCGGGCGATGGCCACCTCGAAACCCAGCGACGTCTCGACGTCCCGCCGGATCTTCCGAAGTTGCTCGCCAAAGAACTCCTCGACCTTGCCGCAGCCGAGGCAGACGACATGAGCGTGCTCCTGCTTGCGGCGGGTCTCATAGTAGTGCTGGTCGCCGTCGTAGTGCATGAGGTCGAGTTCATCGACCAAGCCGCTCTCTTTGAGCAGCTTGAGCGTCCGGTAGACCGTGACGCGATTCAGCTTGGGGTCCCGGGCTTGAGCCAGGTTGTAGAGGTGCTCGGCGTCGAGATGCTGGCCGGAGCTGTCGATCAGATCGAGCAGAATCTGCCTCTGGCGGGTAAGGCGGATTCCGCGGTTCTTCAACGCTTGTTTGATGCTGTCGGGCATTGCGGTGCGAATCCTCCTGTGTGCGGACAACCACCAGCCGCGTGCCGCCGCCCATCCCCGCAGGCGGGGGTGTGACGCCCGCTCACAGTATAGACTCTATCATGACGACGTCCGGTGGCCGATAATGGAGGAACCATGGACGAGGCAAAGGAGTGCCCGCACTGCGGGGGCACCGGTTGGAGGACGGTTGAGCAGAACGGCATCTCCGCTGTGGAGAAGTGCGAATGCGGGCTGACGGAACGCAGCGCGAGGCTTCTGAGCCGGGCCCAGATACCGCCGCTCTACAAGAACGCCTCTTTCGACAACTTCTCGATCGTGTCCGGCAATCCGGTGACGGGCCGCATCCTCTCTCGCGCCATCACCGCCGCCAGGTCCTTCGCCCGGAACTTTCCTTTCGCCACGAAGAAGCAGGGGCTAATGTTCATTGGAGATTCCGGAACCGGCAAGACGCACTTGGCGGTGGCAGTGCTCCGCGAATTGATTGAGCGGGGCCACGAGGGAGTCTTCTTCCTCTATCAGAACCTGCTGGAGCGGATTCAAAGAAGCTACAACAAGGCTTCCGGCTCGGCCGACCGGGCGGCGTTCCAGACGGCGCTCGATTGCGAAGTGCTCGTACTCGATGACCTCGGCGCGCACCGCATCACCGAGTGGGTCGAGGATACGATCACGTCGATCATCACCCACCGCTGCAACCACGGCAAGCCGCTCATCGTGACCACGAATCTGCGGGATCCGGACGCCGGCGATTCCCCGGTCCCCGGCGGCGCGGCCGGGGAGATCGTCAGCAAGTATTACCTTGAAGAAAGAGTGGGAACGCGGGCGCGGTCCAGGCTCAGCGAGATGTGCCAGATCGTGCCAATGCGGGGCGCCGAAGACTTCCGCCGGCGCCGGGCGCGCTAGCGCCTAGGAAGGCATTTCAAACGGTTCGTCGGCGCTGCCGCCGTATATGGATGGAACCTTGCCGCCCATCGCCCGCAGGTATGCCGACAACTGCCCCCGGTGATGCACCGAGTGAACGATCAGAAACATGAGATACGTGACCGCTGGCTGGCTTAGCAGTCCAAAGAAGTTGACGTCTTCAGCGAGCTTCCCGTCCGGAACGGCCTTCAGCTTCTCGACCAGCGCGGGGACGGTGTTCTCGTAGAAAGCGATCATGCCGGCGACGGTTTCCGTGTTCTCCGGGCGCGCCGTCTCCTCCATGGCGAATTCGCCTTTAATCAGCCCGTCGAGGAACCAGACCTCGGTGCTGACGATGTGCCAGGCGAGTTCGAGAGCGGTCTTGGACTTCGGGTCGGGCCGGTAGTCCTGGTTCTTATCCGGTATCGCGAGCAAGACCTTCTTGGTTGTCTCCCACTCCTGCTCGATACCCGGAAGTTGCGTCTCTAGTAGAAAGCGAGCTTGTTCGGGTGTCATTTGCCTCTCCTATAAGTCGTGCTTTCCTGAGAGTAGGATGATGCGGCGCCGGCGGTCAAGAGGCGTCCTCGGCGGAAGAGGGGGCCACGCGGAGAACCATGCCGTCAGCGCCGACGACGGCGACTCTCTGGCCCGGCTCGACGGGAGCCGAAGGCGAAGACTGGCGAGCCCGCCATAGTTCGCCGCCGACCTGAACGTAGCCTTCGGGATCGAGGGCCTGGCGGACGATGGCGCTCCGCCCGATGAGACGGTCCATGACGGCGCCGCCATCCGTTTCGTAAGCGCGGCGGAGGTAGGGAAAGAGAACGAAGTCCTTGATGATGTCCGCGGCCATCAGGACGGCCGCCAGCCAAAGCGGCAGGCCCAGCCAGCGGTGGAGTCCGTAGAGCACAACCGCCGCGAGCGCCCAGCCCGGGCACTGCACCAGGAGATATCTCTGAAAGACGCTCATGGAACCGCTTACCTTCAATTTCGCACGGAAGGGGGAGGCATACCCACTTCGGTATAGTAGAACTGCCAGGAGGAGAACGTCATGTCACCGATGAATCCGCTCGCCTACCTGAGCGAGCAACTCGAGAGTTGGCGCGAAGCCGGAACCTTTCAACGGGCGCGGGAATTGCAGTCGCCCTGCGAGCCGGTGTGCCGGTTCGACGGCAAGGAAGTGATCAATCTCGCCTCCAACAACTACCTCGGGCTGGCGAACCACCCGAAGCTGGTTGAGGCCGCGATTAACGCCACCCGGAAATACGGCGCCGGTTCCGGCGCGGTTCGAACCATCTCCGGAACAATGACCCTCCACGTGGAGCTGGAAGAGAGAATTGCGGCGTTCAAGGAAGTCGAAGCCTGCGTGGTCTTCCAATCGGGCTTCACCGCCAACTCGGGAACGGTGTCGGCGATCCTGGGCCCCGGCGACTACATCATCTCGGATGAACTGAACCACGCCAGCATTATCGACGGCTGCCGGCTCTCGAAGGCGAAGATCAAGGTCTTCCCTCACCGCGACGCCGGCGAGGCCGGGCGGATCCTTTCGGACCTGGACGGGACTCCCGGCCGGAAGCTCCTCATCTCCGACGGCGTCTTCTCGATGGACGGCGACGTTGCGCCGCTCCCCGGACTCGCGAAGGCGGCGCGCGAGCACGGCGCGATCATGATGGTGGACGACGCGCACGCCTCGGGCGTTCTCGGCCGAGCCGGGCGGGGCACGGTGGACCATTTCAAGCTGCATGGCGAGGTGCAGATTCAGGTCGGAACGCTGTCGAAAGCGATCGGATCGCTCGGCGGCTACGTCTGTGGAAGCCGCGACCTGATCGATTTCCTGCACCATCGCGGCCGCCCGTTTCTCTTCTCGACGTCGCATCCTCCGGGCGTCGCGGCGGCCTGCCTCGCGGCCTTCGATCTGTTGGAGAGCGAACCGGAAAGGGTGGAGGCTCTCTGGAGCAACACGAAGTACTTCAAGCGAAATCTCGCCGCCGAGGGTTTCGACACTGGGGCCAGCGAGACGCCGATTACGCCGATCATGGTTGGGGAAGCGGGCGCGGCCCACGCGTTCTCGAACGCCCTCTTCGAAGCCGGTCTGTTCGCGACGGGAATCGGCTTCCCGACGGTCCCTCGCGGGAAAGCCCGCGTGCGAACGATCGTCACGGCGACGCACACCAGAGAGACGCTCGACCGGGCGCTCGAGATCCTCAGCGCCACGGCCCGGAAGACCGGAATTCTGCGCTAGGGGAGCGAAGCCATCGCCCGCGTGTGGGAAGATGGTCAGCTTAGCGATATGAAGCTCGGACTGCTGTCCATCTTGGTCCCGGTCTACAACGAAGAGGAGTTCGTGGGCGAGATCCTGGAACGGGCCCTAGCCGCTCCCCTTCCCGGCGGCTTGTCGCGGGAAATCATCGTCGTCGATGACGGTTCCACCGATGACTCGGCGAGCATTGTCGAAGAGGCAATCCGCCGTCACCCGGACGCGGTCCGGCTCATCCGCCAGCCCAGAAACCGGGGCAAGGGCGCGGCCATCCGCCGGGCGATTGCGGAGGCGCGCGGGGAGTTCTGCATCGTCCAGGACGCGGATCTCGAATACGACCCCAACGACTACGTGACGGTGCTCGAACCGCTCGTCTCCGGCTCGGCCGACGCCGTCTTCGGTTCGCGCTTCAGCAACCAGGGACGCCGCCGGGTCCTCTACTACTGGCACAGCGTCGCGAACAGCATCCTCACCACGTTCGCCAACATCGCGGCCGACCTGAACCTGACCGACGTCGAGACGTGCTACAAGGCCTTCCGCACGCGCCTGCTGCAGTCCATTCCTCTACGGAGCGACCGCTTCGGTTTCGAGCCGGAGATCACGATCAAGCTTTCCAAACGCCAGGCGCGCATCTACGAAGTCCCCATCAGCTACGAAGGCCGCACCTACGCCGACGGCAAGAAGATCGGACTTCGCGACGCCTTCGAGGCGGTCTTCGTCATCCTCCGGTTCTGGATGAGCACCGATCTCTACACCGAGCCCGGCGCTGAGATCCTCGACGCTTTTTCCGTCACGCCGCGCTTCAACCGCTGGATGGCCGGCGCCATCCGCCCCTACTCCGGCCGCCGGATCCTGGAGATTGGCGCCGGGATGGGCAACCTCACTCGTCAACTCGCCCGCAAACGGGAGCGCTACGTCGCCAGCGATATCGACAGCGAGCACCTCGAGCGCCTGAGGAAGCGGCTCCGCCATCACGTGAATCTGGAAACGGCCGTCTGCGACTTGTCCAGCGCCAAGGACTTCGAGCGCTTCGCCGGTGAGATGGACACCGTGATCTGCCTCAACGTTCTCGAACATCTGGAGGATGACTTGGGCGCGCTGCGGAACATCCATTCCAGCCTCGCTTCCGGCGGCCGCGCCATCATACTGGTCCCCGAAGGGCAGAGCGTGTACGGCAAGCTCGACGAAGTTCTCGGGCACTTCCGCCGTTACTCACGAACGCAACTGCGTCAGCGGCTGGAAGAAGCGGGCTTCGAAGTGGAGACGATCCTCGATTTCAACCGCGTCTCCCGTCCCGGCTGGTATTTCAGCGGAAAGCTCCTCCGGCGTTCGACGATCAGCCGCTTTCAGTTGCGGGCCTTCGACCGCCTGGTCTGGCTCTGGCGGCGCATCGACCGCTTCATCCCGTGGAAGCCAACTTCGATCATCGCCATCGCCCGCAAAGGCTGAGGCATCGGCCCCACGGTCATCAATAGGCGGCCGGCGATTGGCCCGCGCTTCCCGCCGCCTCCGGTATCCTAGTCTCCATGCAACTCGGATTCGTAAGCGCCATACTTGCCGACCAGTCTCTGGAGGAGGTCGTCCGCTTCGCCGCGGCCGCCAAATTCGATTGCGTGGAGTTGATGTGCTGGCCGAAGGGCAAGGCCGAGCGGCGCTACGCCGGCGTCACGCATATCGACGTCACCGGCATGACCGCGGATGAAGCCAAGCGGATCAACGATCTGCTGGGCGAGGCCGGCGTGGCGATCAGCGGGCTGGGCTACTACCCGAATCCACTCTCTCCGGACCAGTCCGAAGCCTGGGCCGCCATCGACCATCTGCACGACGTGATCGACGGGGCCCAATTGCTGGGCGTGGGCGTGGTGAACACCTTCATCGGCCGTGACTGGACGCAATCCGTCGATGAGAACTGGCCCCGGTTCCTCGAAGTGTTCCGGGAACTCGTCACCTATGCCGAGGAGCGCGGGGCCAGACTCTGCATCGAGAATTGTCCGATGCTGTTCACGGCCGACGAGTGGCCAGGCGGGAAGAACCTCGGTACGAGCCCGAAGATCTGGCGCCGCATGTTCAGCGACATCCCTAACGAGAACTTCGGCTTGAACTACGATCCGTCCCACATGATCTGGCAGCGCATGGACTACCTGAAACCGCTCGTTGAGTTCAAAGACCGGATCTTTCACGTTCACGCGAAGGACGTTCGGCTGGACCAGCCCAAGTTGGCCGACGTCGGCATACTCGCTCACCCGCTCGAGCACCACACGCCGAAGCTCCCCGGATTGGGCGAGGTCGACTGGGGGAAGTTCTTCAGCGTTCTCACCGACACCGGCTACGACGGTCCCGTGGCGATCGAGGTAGAGGATCGTTCCTACGAGGGCGGCGTCGCAGTGCGGCAGTCGTCGCTGATCCAGAGCGGGCGCTATCTGGCCAACTTCGCTCCGTTCATGCAGAAGTAGGGCCTCGCCTATCCTTGGAGGCCGGTTTCGGGACAGGGCTCGTCCCATAACCGGACAGTGGCGGAGAGAGCCGTCCTGTTAACTCTCGTGATTGCATCACGTCTCAGTTGGCAGGGAGAGTGCTTTCTCAGTACTCGACGGAGACGAGGAAAAGGCCGGACGGAGGCGCGGTCGGGCCCGCCTTGACGGGCATCTTCCCGTCGAGATAGCGCTGGATGGCGGCACGGTCGACGTTGCCCTTGCCCGCTTCGAGCAGCAGACCGACGATATTGCGAACCATATGCTTCAGAAAACCCGAGCCACGCACCCGGTAAACGATCCGGTCCTCGTGAGGAACGAATTCGGAGGAGTAGATGGTCCGGACCTTGCTCACTCCGAGGGCGTCGGACTTATCGGAGGCCGCAAACGCCGTGAAATCGTGCTCGCCGGTGAGCATCGGGGCCAGTTCGATCATGCGTCCGGCATCCAGCCTGTAGGGATAGTGATGCACGTAGCGGCGTTCGAAGGGCGGACAGACGGGATCGCGAAAGATGCGGTATTCGTACGTCTTGGCGGCGGCGTCGCGAATCGGGTGGAAGGCGGGTTGGGCCTCTTCGACATTGAGAATTCGGATCTCCGGAGGCAGCAAGCGGTTCATCGCTTTGCCCAGATTCGAGGCCGGAATGGGGTTCGTGAGGGAGAAGGCCGCAACCTGCGCGAGAGCGTGGACACCGGCGTCGGTTCGTCCGGATCCGGTTACGGATACGGGAGCGCCCTCAATCCTGGCCAGGACCCGCTGCAGAGCGCCCTGGATCGTCGGAAGGCCGGGCTGGACTTGCCACCCGGAGAAATCGGTCCCGTCGTAACAAAGGGTGGCTTTGATGCGCCTCATCAGCTTAGCGGGGCAACAGACCGGCGACCGGTTGCCCGCATGCAAATGCCTACTATACCATTGGAAATTCAGGGAACAATTGGCACAGCCTCACACGTATATGTTCCAGAGGCGCGAGCCGCGAAAGACTAGGAAATCACTCAATGCGAACCATACAGCAATTCACCGCGATCTTCTGCGCGACGATAATGTTAGGGCCGATCGCCGTGGCTCAGGAATATAGTTGGCAGGAACCGCGGTCAAATGTCCTGGTCGCCCCCTACAAGGCGAAAACCGTCGACCCAATCAACCTGGCGAATTCGGACCGGCTCGAGCGGTTGCTGCGCGCCGGTAAGCTCTATCTGTCGTTGCAAGACACGATCGCGCTGGCGCTCGAGAACAACCTGGACATCGAACTCTCCCGCTACGGGCCGCAGATTGCGGCGGCGGATCTGCTCCGCGCGGAGGCCGGCGGCCTGCTTCGCGGTGTGCCGCAGACAGTCAATACCGGCCCGGAGAGCGTTCAGCAGACGGCGGGCGGCATCCAGTCAGAGGGAGCTCGCGGCCGGACTGGCGGCAGCGCAGGCGACGGCACAACGGCAACCGAGGCCGGCGGCGCCGTGATCACGCAAACCGGCGTCGCGACCCCCAACCTCGATCCGAGCATGTTCACCCGCTACAGTTGGGGCCACAACAACAATGTGCTCAGCAATACTGTGACAACGGGAACCAACGCGCTAGTATTCGAGAATCACTCCTGGAACGTCGGCATCGAGAAGAACTGGCTGAGCGGCACCGGCGTCTCGTTCGGGTGGAACAACAACCACATCACGACTAACAGCAGAAGGAACCAGCTCAATCCGACTTGGGACTCGGACTTTCAGGTTCGGATCACGCAGCGCTTGCTGCAGGGATTCGGCAGCGCCGTAAACGGGAGAAATATCAAGGTTGCGAAGAACAACACGAGAGTGTCCGACCTGGTCTTCCAGCAGCAGGTGATCGCCACTGTGTCCTCGGTCGTCAAGCTGTATTGGGACCTGGTGGCGTTCGGTGAGGACGTCAAGGTGAAGCAGCAGGCGCTGGCGCTCGCGGAGAAGCTATACAACGACAACAAGAAGCAGGTGGAGATCGGAACGCTGGCCCCCATCGAGATCACCAGCGCCGAGGCGCAGGTGGCCCGCCGCCAGCAGGAGCTGACGGCGTCGGAAACGAACCTTCTTCAACAGGAAACGGTCATCAAGAACGCGCTGAGCCGGACGGGAGTCTTCAGCCCGACGCTCGCCGAAGCGCGCATTGTCGCCACCGACCGGCTGCCGACGCCCGACCTGGAGGGCATCGCCGAGTTGCGGGCACTGGTTGACGGGGCGATGAAGAGCCGGCCGGAGATCGAGCAGACCCAGATCAATCTGGCCAACACAAAGATCGGCATGGCTGGCAGCAAGAGCCAGTTGCGGCCCTCTCTGGACGCCATGGTCTTCTACAACCACAACGGTCTCGCGGGCACTGCAAATCGGCTGTATGACACGGAGAATCTGGGCCCCAACAATCCCGATCCGTTCCTGCTCGGAGGCTATGGAACGACGCTAGGTCAGCTAGCGCGCCGGAACTTCCCGGATTACGGCTTCGGCATTCAACTCAGCATGCCGCTACGCAACCGTTCGGCCCAGGCGGACTATATTCGTGACTCGTTGTCGCTGCGGCAACAAGAGATCCGCGAGCGGCAGCTTCACAACAACATCCGCGTGCAAGTGGAAAACGCGGCGATCACCCTGACCCAGGCCAAGGCTCTCCACGACGCGGCGGCCAAGGAGCGCCAGTTGCAGCAGGAGACCCTGGACGCCGAGCAGAAGAAGTACGCGCTAGGCGCTTCAACAGTGTTCTTCGTCA
>Ga0180436_10004815_pt1 | contig 12037 bp, 7 predicted proteins | sample SS_ome_2_FD_132434 | JGI IMG/M metagenome (GOLD analysis project Ga0180436, IMG submission 132434) | Hypersaline lake sediment archaeal communities from the Salton Sea, California, USA - SS_3_S_2 metaG | ecosystem: Environmental > Aquatic > Non-marine Saline and Alkaline > Hypersaline > Sediment...
CTTCGCGCCAATGTTGGGCATCTGCCGCCCGCTTTTGGTACGGAACTCTCCAGACTTCTGCAACACGCTCGGCAGTAAAAAAAGCGGGTATGGGTAATTCAAGCAAAATCATAGCTGGTCCTGTACCTGTCTCAGTCTGTCACTCAGATATACTGGAAATCGATGGGATGCGTGAATTGATTTGTACCTGTCTTCTAAGGCAGTAAAACTCGATTTAAAGTTATCCTGAATATCACGTATCGTCGGATGCTCGTTCACAATTTTGCCACGGCGCATCACCGGGCTTAAAAGCGGCCGGCTATCTTTGAATTTCTCATCACGTAAACCAATGATATCGGCCCGCATTTTACCTTGCTCATTTAATTTTCGAAATACCTGTTTCTCCCCAGCCAGGGTTTGTTTACCCGGGCTTAACTTCCGAATATTGCGATCGCTGAATCGAACCAGTTTATATACGATGTCCAAATGGGGTGCGTCGGCGGAGGTCCCCACCGCGGTCCCAACCCCAAAGGCATCGACGCAGGCACCGGCCTTTAGCAGCTTCTCTATTTCATATTCATCCAAACCGCCACTGGCAAGGATAAGCGTGTTCGCAAGACCGGCCGTATCTAAAATTGCACGCACCTTGCTGCTTAAATCAACCAAGTCGCCGCTATCAAGACGCACCCCCTTAAGCATATGCCCTTGCTGTTTCATCTCCTGGCCCACAATTGCTGCGTTTTTTGCACCCGCAACTGTATCGTACGTATCGATCAGAAACACGGAATCATCCGGAAATACCCTTGCATAAGCTCGAAAGGCGTCGATTTCGTTCTTAAACGTAGTCACATACGAATGCGCCATGGTACCGGAAACGGGAATCCCAAATAAACTCCCGGCCTGTACATTACTGGTACCGGCAAAACCGGTAATGCTGGTACTGCGGGCGACTCGCAGGCCTGCGTCATGACCCTGGGTTCTGCGTAGCGCAAAGTCAACCAGCGGACGCCCCTGAGCGACATGTATGCAGCGTGCACCTTTGGTGGCAAAGAGGCTGTTGGATCCGAGGATATTCAGCAGCAATGTTTCCACGAGTTGCGCCTCGATAATGGGTGCTGTGACCTCCATGATAGGCTCATCCCCAAAAAATATCGCCCCTTCGGGCATGGCCATCACATCACCCCTAAAATGTAACGTGCTTAAAAATTCAATAAAACTATCTGAAAAAAGATTGGTTTGTTTTAAATAGACGCACTCTTCATCTGTAAAACCAAAGGATGAGAGTTCATCCAGAGCCGTCTCCAGGCCGGCGGCCACATAGAAATTTCGATTTGCTGATGGACGTACTAAAAGCGAAAAAGTTGCTTGATCAATGACATGTGCCTGAAAGTAAGCGGCTGCCATGGTTAGTTCATACAAATCCGTGCATAGTGGCCCAATTCGAGGTTGTTTCGGCATACTGAAGGCTCATTTTCTTGAAATTCTTTTGTTTTTAAGCATAGTAATCCCATAATCAGATTTCAAGCAAGGAAATATCACAAAAACTATCTAGAAATTCATTTCAACGCTATGCTTCCCGGTACATCATAACAGTGAAGAAATCGCTTCATCACCAATCCGTGGGGCACAGGTAATATTTTGGATTGAGATGTCGCATTGAAAAAATACCTGAACCGCTTTTTAGGCCAATCGGAACATATGACAACCATCATAACTGCCGCTCTGCCTGCAAGATCATTAACACCACGAATTTAATGAAAATAGTTAAAGTTTCCTGGTAAATAGGTCGATAATATCTAGAAATGTAGCAATCATTTTCAGCAAATGTGGGGATTTCTACGGGAGAGTCTAAATGCACAATAGAAGAAAATGGGTCCCTATCGGTGGGTTGGTCTTGGTGTGTTCACTCAACGGATTTGCCGGTTATTGGATAAGTGAATTCGATACAAACTCAATACGTTTGGTATTTTTATCTATTGTAGGCATTGTGGACATCTCCATATTCATTGTGTCTGATTGGTTTAAGCAGCAAAACAAGCTCGCCTATCTGCGTGAAACCCTTGACTGGATTAAACAGAGTCTTAGATCTAATAAACCTGAAATAGAACAGCACATGCAGCCCGAAGCTGCGCGGGTGCTGAAACAATTTACAAATCGCCTTCAGACCGCTCTGCATAAAAAGCAAAATTCAGAAACAGAATCGATGCAGCACCTGAACCAACTGGTCAGCGAAAGCAATACAGTCATAGATATCACCCAGGACCTGGAGGCAGTCAGTGCCAATAATAGAGAAATTCTCAATCATCTAAATCGGGCGGGCCAATTGGCCGCAGGCGCCTTATCAAAAGCCGACGACGGTAAGCACGTTCTGGCAGATAGCGTGCAAGCCGTCGGCGCCATTACCGACAGCTTTCAAAAGATTACCGACATTATTGCCGTTATCGATAAAATAGCCTATCAAACCAATCTACTGGCGTTGAATGCCTCCATCGAGGCGGCCCGTGCCGGGAAGGCCGGGGCTGGATTTGCCGTGGTTGCCGATGAAGTTCGGAATTTGGCGCAAAATACCGCTAAAGAAGCCAGCAATACCCAAACACTGGTTAAGGAAACTCTGCAACGCGTATCCTACGGCGAAAAGCTGATGCGCAATACCCAAACGGCATTTCAGGGGCTTTCAAGCGCTTCAGTTGAAATGGCTCAGATCGTCAGTTCGGTTCAAAAAGACAGCTTTTCTCAGGCCCATCGACTGGATCGTAACAATTACACCCTCATGAAAACCAATGCCGACATGCGGGAGATTTTAAAACCGCTCAATAACGACGCAGTTTCCATGCTGGATCCAGAAGGATCAAGGCGACTTCAAAAATTTCGATTCAGAACCCAATGGGTACCCCAAAGCCAATTTGCCGGATACTATGTGGCCCATGAAAAAGGCTTCTACCGCGATCACGGTATCGAAATTGAAATGCTTGATGGCGGACCCGATACCAATCCCATGTCGGAGTTGGTAAAAGGACAACTTGAATTTGGAACCACCTGGCTGGCGCCCTCCATGATTATGGCCAGTCAGGGAGCCGATCTTGTCTTGTTGTCTCAAATAATTCAACGCAACGGGCTGCTATTGGTGACCTTGAAGGAAAAGGGCTATCAATCTGTCGAAGATCTAAAAGGCAGGCGGGTCGGTGTCTGGGGAGGAGAATTCAACTATCCGGTCCAGGCTCTGGACCGTGAACTTGGCCTGGGGCTTATACTGGTCCAGCAGGGATTCGAAATGTCCGAGCTGCTGAATGGAGAGGTCGATGCGGCCCTGTGCATGAGTTTTAATGAGATGTTTACGTTTGATGATCAGGGCGTTGACAGAGATTCGCTGAAAATTTTCCGATTTGATGATTTGGGTCTCCAGTTTCCTGAAGACGGCATCTATACATCCCAGCGGGTTGTCCGACAATATCCCCAGGCTTGCAAGGCATTTGCCACGGCTTCTATGCAAGGCTGGCAATACGCGGCCGCACATCCGGATGAAGCCTTGGACATTGTCATGCAGCAGACAAAACGCTCACCCTTTCCGACGACGCGGGAACATCAAGAACGGATGCTGGACGAAATTCTCCAAATGGTTAAGGGTACCGGTATAAACCAAGGTGAACTGACTCAGTCCGACTTTGATAGCATTTCCCAATCGTTGGCGGCCATTGGACAGATTGACCAGGCAGTCGAATACAATCAATTTTACCGGCGCGATCTGGTAGCCTAATCCTTTGTACTTGTTGCCAATATAATGTTTCGGTTCGTGCGAAAAGCGGTGCAGGTATTTTTTTGTGACAGTTACTCTATAAGTACCTGTTCGAATTTATTTCCTGAAAAAGATCAAACGAACTAAAAATGCAAATATTGCCAAAACCCCCATTAAGGCTGAAAAAGCAATCCACGTCACCTTGGTCCCGCCTTTGAGCAGATGGTAGGGGTTCCAGGAAGCAGCCGTCACATTGCGCCCCAATTGCTGTCTATATTTTTCAGGCATATTGGCGATACCGTCGCCATCGGTGTCTGCGAAGCTTCGAATATAGGTCATGACACCCTGCCATTCCTTGAGCTCTTGTATGCCGGCTAGATCAGCGTTTGCATCAACCCGCACAGATTTGAGATCGTCTATCGGCTTACCGTGGCGATCTTTGGGTACGATATCAAGAATGTGCCAGGTAAAGTCGCCCACAACCTTTAGAAAGGTGGCATTGTAAATGTCAGCCGCCACGCGTATCAGCTTATTATTGCCCGACAAATAATCCAGTGGCGTGTAGCCATCCTCCTCATTTCCGATTTCAATATGCGTGACCCGGTCAAATATCATGCGATTGGGATTGGTGGCTATTTTAGCGCCTGAAAATTGCAGAAAGTAATCGCTGCCTTTGAGGGGATAAATACTGGTCAATATTTCAAAGGCCTTTTTTAATTCCACCGGCGTGATGAAAAATGAAACCAGCGCATAGCCCATAGTTTCGGGTTTATCAAAGCCAATGCCTAAGGGAATGGCGCGAAATACATCGCTGACCGAAACCGCGCCCTTCCTGTCACCGGTAATGGGGTCCCGAATCACGCCGTTTGAAATAAAAGCAACTTGGACTGGATGCTTGCCGGTATCCGTGCCGGATTCGGTTCGATTGATGTACCAGCGGATCGAATCCGCTATCAGATTGCCGAGATTGGATTCTTGCGTCTCGATACCCAGTTCAAATTCCGTATGGGCGACAACCTGGTCAAAGCCGAGATTAAGATCTGAAAGAACCTGCTCTTCGATTAATAGCTTGGCTTCCTGAATCTGTGCACTTATCTGTGCATCGCCGGGGATCTTGTCGTCTATTCGGATGGTTTGATACTGAATGGGCCTGGCGATATCCTCATCCAATTTAAAATCCAACACTCCCACCTGTTTGCTGTAGTGCCACGCCTGGATAATTAAGGTATTGTTAACCTCAAGAACCTGATCCAAACGTGTATGGGTATGCCCGCTGACGATGATATCGATGCCCGCAACTTCCTGGGCCAGGAGTTCATCTTCCGATCGGTCAGGATCGTCCGCTAGTCCGCTATGGGACAGACAAATGACCAGGTCCGCCTTTTCCGTGTTGCGCAGACGATCCACCATGGCCGCAGCGGTTTCGATGGGATCCTTGAATTCCACTGGCGATGCGAATGGCGCCACCTCAGCCGCATCCTTGCCCATCAAGCCGAATATGCCGATACGCAGACCAGCCTGATCCATAACAGTGTAAGCCCTGATCAGGCCACGATCAAATGCCGTTTTTAGGCTGTCGTCATCGCTATCATCCGCATCAAACACCATGTTGGCACATAATATGGTCGGGATCTGGTTTTGTTTTTCGGCTGAGGTCAGAATGCGCGTCAATCCATCCGGCTTCAAATCGAATTCATGATTCCCCAATGCTACGGCATCATAGCCCATCTGCTTGAGCAGCCGTAGTTCAAAGGCCTTCTCGCGGGCCAACATATGAAACAGTGACCCCATCAGAAAATCACCGGCATCCAGAACCAACACCGGATTGTTCCGGCTCGCTCTCACGGATTTGATAACTGTGGCAATGCGGGCCCACCCGCCCACGGTCTGATCGTCATCGGATTGCCCGGGCGTGTAGTCCAAATTGGATGGTCCGGCCAATAGATGCGAATGCATGTCGTTGGTGTGTACGATGGTCAACGCTGCCGGTTTGGCCTGGATATCGGTTGATAAAAAAAGCAGGATTAGCATAACCCATGGAATAATGCATGTCCGTTTCATCAATCTGCCTTATATTCTATCGTCAAAAGAACCCAGTTGCAGGTGGGTTTATTGGGTTATTATTTTATGCGTCTATCCACAAAGCTCAAGTTTTACCTATAGGAGGCTCGCTGGTGTTCTGTTTTAACCAGGCAACTGTTTGAGTTCTTTAATCACTGTTCGGCCGCCGTTATGCAACCCACTTCAATACTTACTTAACTTATTTATGATTGCAGAGAATAGCTTTTAATTGACGAGCGGCGGCGGTCCTTACAGTGTTTTGAGAACGAGTTTTGGCTGGTAAAAACAGAACACCAGCGAGCCGGACTCAATTAACTTAAGTTTTATAGAGAATCACGTTATTTTATAATAATCATCTTTGAGTCAAAAGATCCATTGGGTTTCACCCAAATGTACTCGTCACCTGCGGTGTAGTAGATCCGGTAGCATTCCTCTTTCCCAGCCCGAGTTATGGTCCATTGTGAACAAAATTGCCCATTTCTAATTTCATATTTGCCCATATCTAGACCACCTGGCCACACAATTTTTTGAGTCCCGTCTGTAAAATAGTGTCCTTCCACCGAGCTAGATCCTGAACTGAGATTGACGACCCGGTTTTGACTAAAAATCTCAACAAGCTCCTGCTGGCTGAGCAATTCTGCCCCGGTTTCCTTTAATTTTTTCTCGTTTATGGCACAGCTCAAAATTGTAGAAACGAAAAATATAAGCGTCATTACTGTCAGTATGCCCCTCATGGCTGCTGCCTCCATTTTTGCTTGAATGGTTATAATTTCTCAGGTTTGAACCAGCCGAAGATCAAACATTCCCTTTCAGCCCAATCTCCTCGGCCACGTTGCGCATGCCCACGATGGTTTCGGTAATCAACTCGCCAACCGCCATCTCGAGCATTTCCGCGCCCTTGGCAATGATCTCGCGGTCGACCCCGGCGGCGAAATGCTTGCTCTTCCATTTCTTTTTGACCGACTTGGTCTTCATGTCCAGTACACTTTTGGAAGGGCGAACCAGGGCCGTGGCCGTAATCAGACCCGTTAGTTCATCCGTAGCATACAGCACTTTTTCCATAAGCGATTCCGGTCTTACGTCGGTACAGATCCCCCAGCCGTGGCTGAGTACGGCCCGCACGTACTCTTCAGGAAATTGGTTCTCTTCCAGAATTTTGCGTGCCATTTGGCAGTGTGAATCCGGATACATCTCATAATCAATGTCATGGACCAGGCCGATAATGCCCCATTTGTCAACATCTTCACCATGTTTCTCGGCAAAGTGTCGCATGACGCCTTCCACAGATAAGGCATGTGCAATAAGGCTTTCGGATTTGTTGTACTTTTTCAGCAGCGCAAAAGCTTCTTCTCGAGTCGGTATGGTCATATTCGCTTCTCCTCCTATTACAACGTTGGAAAATATATTATAAAGTATATGGCATGCCAAGCACTAATCAGACAATTATTTTATTACATTTGTTTGCGCCAATAGCTTGAAAGGAAATATCCGGAAGGGTTGATGTTAATGTCCTATTGTCAAAAATGGTAGGATGGACAACTGTACTCAGCTTTGCTTACCATGCGATCCGGTGCTGTCGGGATCGCTTTCGATATGAAATCCGAGCATCTGTTTGAGTGACACCGAGTTGAAGATGCTGTGACCTTCGGTGTAGCCGGCCTTCTTTAGCAAGGCCTCCCGGCTTGATTTTAAAATCGCATAATCTTTCATGTTCACATGTTGACTGCTTATGTCGAATCAGGTTCAGATCCAATATTTCTGCCAACAATTTAAACGTCTAGACAGCTATCTGCTAGTGACATGCAAAAATCATGCAAAGCCAACATGTTGTAGTTGTACCCTTTATCTCTAAGAATATATTGATCTTTTTAGAAACCTCTCACTATTTTTCTCACTTTTATTACGCAGTGATTATGAAAAAAATGTCACAACTCATATCACACCTTGATCACTGCGTCTTCCCTACCGAAATCATTGCGAATATAGTCCTCGCCTCCCAGTCGTTCTCCCAACGCTGCCCGCCCAGAAAGTATTTGAAGCGATAAACCGGTTTGACCGTTTGCTATCACTTGAACCCTTGAATCCCGGGCCCCTTGAACCCTAATTTCCTATCCTCCCGCAATCATTGGAATTAAACGAATTTCAGCATTGTCCGGAATTAAATAGTGCTCAAACGCAGGTCGGGACACATATCGGCCGTTCACCGTGATAACCGCATACTGACGACCATCCGGAACCGACGCCAGCACATCCGCCACAGTCATGCCGTCATGCCAGGGTATTTGATCATCGTCCAATCTGATCACGCGGTGACTCCGTTCTGAGCCAGAAGTTCGACAACATCCGGAAAGTCGATGCCCAGACGCTTGACCGTAGAGAGGGTCGGAATGCCCTCAGGCGTCCAGCCGCGCCGGGCATATACGGCATCCTTAAGGGTTTCGTATTTTTCCTCCCGCAGCTTGCGCAAGGTCGCAACCTTTTCCGCTGTAGATTTCCCCTCAATATCCTCACCGTGTTCGTCTTTCAACTGGCCATCATAGCGTTCCTGACGGGATTCATACTCCTCCTCGGTTACCGGTCCCATGGCCCGGTATGGAATGGCGTCATGTTCGCGCGTGCCAAAGCCCATTTTCAGGTTGAAAATGCGCTGAAAATTGTAAACCTTTTCGCTGATGGCAATCAGATCGTCAGGTTCAGCCTTACGGCCGGTCACGGCACTAAAGTACTGGGCATACCAATCAACATGTTTCATGACTTTGGCTGGTTCTTCGCTATCCTTATTGTCTTCGGGCACAATATCATTCCAGGGCAACTTACACAGACCGCATAGACCAAACCACGTGCGAAACATGGGAAACCAATGCAATGCCTCGGCCTTTTGCTCAAAAGTGGGCATATAATTGTGCACCATATCCAGAAAAATAAGCCAGGCTTCATCGTGCTGGGGCCCCTTGAGCGCCATGCCATAACCCCCTTGCTGGGCCAAGGATTCCTTGGTCATGTACTCGGAAAACTCCAGACCCTTGGATTCCATGCCGATATCATTTAAAAAGGCTTCATCGCCACCATACTTGGCTACAAATTGGGCTTTCATATTGCGGACGCCCTGGCCAACAACAGCGCCGAACCCTTCACCTCGGCCCATTTGGTGAACCGTTTCCAAAGCTGCATCCCGGTTTCCGAATTTGAGATCCAACCCGCCGGTATCGGTTTCGTTGATCACGCCATTCTCAAAACATTCCATTACAAAGCCGATGCTGGTTCCCACAGAAATCGTATCCATGCCATAAGCATCACAGTAAAAATTGAGCTCGGCTATGGTATAGGGATCGAATATACCCAGGTTGGATCCGCATCCGGCAATGGTTTCATATTCGGGTCCGTCCACGAAAACATGCTGGCCCTTGTAGGGACCGGTCAAGGGGATAAAGTTCTTGATGCCATGTGAGCAAGCCACGGTACAGCCCATCCAGCAGCCGTCAAATCCCGGATCAAAGATATCCTTGTAAGCCTCTTTGCCGATGAGACCCGCCATTTTATGTTGCCCAAACTTAAAATTATGTGTCGGCAGCAGATCAAAATCATTCATTATCGGAACCAGATGGGTGGTACCAATTTTGGCCATTTCATTCTGCTTGGGATCCAGGGTGACTATTTCTTTAGAATAACTTTTGGCTACCGTTTTCATGGCATCCTTATCGGCGGGCTTGTTGCCGTCCATGGTGACGTTTTCCCAGCGGGCCACAATTGCTTTGACATTCTTGTGGGCGAATACCGTACCCAACCCTCCCCGGCCGGCCTGCTTATAGCGGACGTGCTTCCGCTTGGGATCGTACCAGGTAAAGTTGAGACAACCCATCAGGGTGTGCTTGGCCCCTGGTCCCGTGGAAACCACCGAAATGCCCCGGAGTTTATCCCCGCCGAAATGGCTGGTCAGTTGGGACGAAATCCCGTATGAATCTTGCGGAAGGTCGGCTGCTTCAAACATCGTAATTTTTTCTTCGACCCCATCAATATAGATGACGATCTCCTTGTCGGCATTACCCTGGATTTCCATGGCATCGAATCCCGAGAATTTGAGATAGGGGCCAAAATAACCGCCCACATTGGAATCGATAACAGAGCCGGTTAGGGGTGATATGGCCGTTACAATACTTTTACCCGATCCAGGATAGGACGGTGTGCCGCCCATGGGACCCGATGCAATACAAATGGTGTTTTCAGGATCCTGCCAGCCTGTCTCGGCGCTGACTGCCTGCCAGAGCAGCCACAAGTCAAATCCCTTGCCGCCCACAAAGGTCTGTTTCATGTCCTCGGAGACTGGTTTGATGGCGATATCCGTCTCCGAAACGTTCACATAAAGGGTCTGATTGGCATAGCCCCGATCGATCTCAGGTCTTTTGTATTCCAGGGTTTTGATTTCATTTAAATTCAGCGCTTTCATATGTCCTTCCTCTTCTCCTTGTTGTCAGAATAACATCTGTTTAGTGCAGGTGGCCCTGACGTTACACAAGAGCATATTTCTAAAATTTGTTGCTTTTTATGTCTTGCTATTAAACACACCCTTTAAACCTGCCACAGTATCCAATGTCAAGCTCAACAATGCCGGAATTAGAAAAATCGTAAAAATAGTCGATAGCAAGATTCCCCCGATAACCACACTGCCCAGTCCGCGATAAAATTCCGAACCCGCACCTGGAGAAAGCACCAGGGGCGTCATGGCGCAAACCGTGGTTGTGCTACTCATATAAATGGGTCGGATGCGGGATCGAACCGACTCGGTAATGGCTTCCCGCGCAGCCATGCCGGCATTGCGGATATTGTTAAGTGTTTGGTGAACGATCAGAATCGCGTTGTTCACCACGATGCCCACCAGAATCACAAAGCCCAGCATCGTGATGATATCCAGTGGTTGCTGAACCACCAAACGGTTGAGCAGGAAAAGACCCACAAAACCACCGGCAGCAGCCAAGGGTACGCTGAACATGATGATCAATGGATACAAAAAGTTTTCAAACAAAGCCGCCATCAACAGATAACTGATAACCACCGCCAGCAAAAAGTTCCATATCAATGCATCCCGGGTTCGCGTCAGATTGTCAGCTGTTCCGGCCAGATGGATGCGATAGCCGCCAGCTAGCATGCCTTTAGCTTTTAAAGGCTCAATAATCTCTTTTTCAATGCGTTGAGTAGCCGTTTCCAGCGCAATGGCCACCGGCGGGATAATTTGAATGGTAATGGCCCGCTCCCCATGCAGGTGATTGATCTGACTGGGCCCTTCGGTCAGGCGAATGTCAGCCACCGAAGAAAGTACAACCCGCTCACCAGTGGGCGAAATCAGCGGTAAATCCAGTAAATCTTGGGTTTTGGCGATGCGCCCACGTTCTGTTTTCACCGTTAGATCGATTTCTTCTCCTAAAAATCGATATCCGCTGGCGCGGGTCCCGTCCACGAGCACATTGACGGTGGCGCCCAAGTCGGCGGTAGTCAACCCCAAGCGCGTGAGCCGATCCCGATCTGGAATCACCTGCATTTCAGGACTACCCAGATCCAGGCTGGGTATGGGCCGGATCTGGGATCCCGGCAGCACTTGCATGGCCGCTCCAAAAATCTGTTTCCCCAGGCCAATCAACTGAACCAGATCGGGTCCGGTTATCTCCACCTCTATGGAACGGCTTTTCCCAATACCCCTGGCAAACAATCCGGGCTGCTGGACCACAGCAATCATCCCGGGAATTTTTCGCAACGCACCGTAGACATAGGGCAGCAATTCTCGCGTCCGTTCCTGAATTTTGGAGTTGATGCCCATGAAGGCCTGCTGTCCAAATGCCACAAAAAAGAAACTGTCGATGGGCGGTAGGCCTAATCGTTCGGCAGTCTCGCTTTTCTCATCATGCTCAATCAAAGGCAGGATATCTTTTTCAACCACGGATGCGATGCGCTGCATCTCTTGTTTGTTATAACCGGGCGGTGGTATCAAAATACCAAACAACATTTCGCGATTGCCTTGGGGCAAATATTCTGTCTTGGGGATCAGCCCATAGGCAAAACTCAACGATAAGCTTGTCAGCACCACCGCCACCAAAATGCGGACAGTCACATAGCCGCACATCCAATGAATAAATCGGGTGATCACGTTGGCAAAGCCCCCGGCTATCCCTTTGATGCTGAAACGGGAGACCCGTTTTGGATTGGGACCATCGATTCGGCCTAAAATTTTGGCCGAGAGTGTCGGAATACCGGTGATGGAAACCATCAGGCTTA
>Ga0180436_10004816_pt1 | contig 12037 bp, 6 predicted proteins | sample SS_ome_2_FD_132434 | JGI IMG/M metagenome (GOLD analysis project Ga0180436, IMG submission 132434) | Hypersaline lake sediment archaeal communities from the Salton Sea, California, USA - SS_3_S_2 metaG | ecosystem: Environmental > Aquatic > Non-marine Saline and Alkaline > Hypersaline > Sediment...
CAGCGAGGAGAGAGGAATAGAGACTTCCGCTCCCCAGCCGCCCGGGATTTCAAACAGGTCTACATCAACTTCAGGCTGCCAGGAAGGATCCGGTGCACCGAAACGGTCATAGCTGGTTCCCCGCACCCCGCCGCTATTGTCGACGATGAAGTGATAGTAGTCATTGTGGACCAGGTCGGAATCCTCTCCTCTCGGCTGCAGGAGAATCCAGAAACATTCGTTCTCGAAAATCGCCTGGTCGACGAAAACCCCGTTAACGCCGCTCATCTGGGCCGCCATTCCTTCACCCAGCTCGGATGACTCATCCTTTGCCTCCTCCAATCCTGCCCCTTCAGCTTCCAGCCTGAAACAAATAGATGTTTCAGTTATTCCCACCCTGAAACGGCCGGCATTGGAATCGAAGCGAGAGCCCATTCGATCATCAAACCCGATCTCGACCTTCGCCGCGTTTTGCCACAATGAATCATCGGAACGGGAGTCTGCCCGGGGCTCATCTTCGAGCCGGGCAACCGTCACGGACAGATCCGGTACTGAACTCATGTCCGGTTTCACTTCCTGCATGAAATCCGGACGAGGCCAATAATAGGAGACCAGGCCGGGCCTGCGGACCATAATTCCCTGCTCCACTGTAACTCCGATCTCCGGAGTCGAGACCGGATGATTCCCCGGGCCGAGACTGCTTCCATGGAGAAACTCGAGATTCCATTTCCACCCTGGATCCGAATACAGATCGAGGCCGGAAAAGGGGATAGCCATCTCCAGGGCCCATTCATTTTCATCTTTTGTCACCCCGACCCGGCTTCCGGAGTCCCAGGAGGAGAAGAAAAATCCGTCCAGGTAAGGGTCAAAATAAGCGTCCCAGACAGTTCCGGCTGGATTAACCGCGATCGAATAATGATACTCCCTCCCGTGCTTGATCTCGTCGGGAAGCAGAGGCCGCAGGTTCACCTGCAGATAGTCATCCACGGTTATCAGACCGTCATGTTCCTCCATCGAGGCATCAAGTCCCGCCTGCTCTTCCGCTTTCCAGAAAAGGTAAAGATTTTCCCGGTCATATAGAATTCGAACCGACGCCTCGTCCAATCCGCCGTCATCCCTCCGGAAGGAAGAGACCACCTGCGCCTGCGCCCACTCCCGCTCCAGCATCTCCCCATCGACTTCTATGGAGCAGGGCACCGCCTCTCGCTTTTTGGCAAGCAGAATCCTGCCTGGCTGCGATTTCGCGGAAATCAGGCGGTTTCCCCTGACGACCTCTTCACCCGAAGCAAAATGCTTCTGGGCGGCAGTTTCGACATTGAACAGACTTCCCGAAAAGACAAGGCTTAGCAAGATGAACCGAACTAATTTCATGACTTTACCCTCTCAGAGTCCTGGAAACGGCGCTATCAGATGCTAGCGAATGTATTTAACAATAAATCCCCATAAGCCACCCCGGGAATATTTTTCATCCCGGGTCTCTGCTATATTATCAGCTTGGGACTGAAATGTGGCCTGCAAGCAAATGCAGGGACTTTTTTTGGTTTCTGAAGATAGTGGAATCCAAGAAATCCTTCTTAGTGTTTCGAGAATTCCCGAGCCGGGATCGGTACCGCATAACCCGGCGGGTGACAGACACCCTGATTACCGGCCGTTGACAGTTTGCGAAAACGGAACCCAAGGACTTCCTGACCCAGTCTGCAATGGGAGATGATTATGGCCGCAAAGCCCAGTTATGAAGAACTCCTGAAACGTGTCCGGGAACTTGAAAAAAACAGGGAAGAAAAAGAGGCCCTTGACCAAGAGCTCCGGGAAATCAAAAGGCGCATGTCCACCCTGCTGAAAAATCTGCCGGGCATTTCCTACAGGTGCCTCAATGATACTGACTGGACCATGCTTCACATCAGTGATGAGGATGGTAAATTGACCGGATATGAACCGGATGACCTGGTCGAAAACCGGATCATTTCCTTTAACGATCTGATTGTTCCAGAGGACCAGTCATACGTCAGGGAGGAGATTGAAAAGGCTGTCCGCAAAAACAGTCCTTTCACGATTGAGTACAGAATCAGGACCCGGGACCAAAAGAAGAAGTATGTTTGGGAAAAAGGGCTGTGTGTCGGAGAAAATGACACGGGAAAAGAGATCATAGAAGGCTTCATCACCGATATTTCAAGTCGGAAAGAGGCGGAGAAAGCTCTCCAGGCCTCCCACCAGAGATTCCTCAAGATTCTCAATAGTATTGATGCCACGGTTCATGTTATTGACATCGAATCATATGAAATCCTCTTTATGAATGAATTGCTGATCAAAAAATACGGCGGGGACCTGACCGGAAGGACCTGCTGGGAGGCATTCAAGGCCCATGAATCACCCTGCTCATTCTGCAACATACCCGAATTGTTCGATAAGGACGGAAAGCCGGGAGGAGTGCATGTCTGGCAGGAACATGATCCCAGGAACAATGGCTGGAACATCTGCTACGACCGGGTCATCGAGTGGCTGGATGGGCGGCAGGTAAAAATCCAGATTGCCACTGACATAACCGAATTGAAAAAGATGGAAGAACAGCTTCGCCAGGCCCAGAAAATGGAAGCAATCGGGCTCCTCGCCGGTGGAGTCGCCCACGAATTCAATAACATTCTGGGCATCATCCTGGGAAATTCCGAACTTGCTCTTGAAGAACTGCCACTTAACAGTCGCCCTGCCAAATTTATCAAAGAAGCCCACAAGGCATGCGAGCGTGGCAGGGATATCGTGAGCCAGCTCCTGAGTTTCAGCCGCAAGGCACCGCAGCAGGAACAGGTTCTGGATATGGTGGAGATAGTCAAGAACTCTACCGGCTTCCTGAGAGCTTCCATCCCGTCGACTATTGAACTTACTTTCGACCTCCCCGATCACTGCCTCCCGGTCAGGACAGACAGGACCCAGGTTAACCAGATCCTTATAAATCTTTGCAACAACTCCCAACAGGCGATGGGAGACGAGGGAACCCTGAAAATCTCACTTGAGAATACTGAAGTAAGAAGTACAAAAAGGTTTCTGGGTCAGGAACTGCAACCCGGTAAATATGTACGGCTGTCGGTTTCAGATACCGGACACGGAATCCCGGAAGAGGAGACAGGTAAAGTTTTCGATCCCTTTTACTCCACTAAATCGGTTGACCAGGGAACAGGCCTGGGTCTTGCCGTGGTCCACGGAATCATTCAGAAAAATCGAGGGTTTATAGACTTGTCCAGCATTCCCGGGAAAGGAACGACCATCACTTGCTACTTCCCTGCATCCGCAGGAGAACCCGAGAAAACGGAAAAAGAGGAATCCTCGCCGGCTGTCCGGGGCACGGGAAGAGTGCTCTTTGTTGACGATGAACCGGCCCTCGTGGAAATGGGCCGCCACTACCTTGCCGGAATGGGCTACGAGGTCAGGACAGAGACTGACCCGCTGAAAGCTCTGGATGCTGTAAGAAAGAATCCATCTGGATTCGACCTTGTAATCACCGACATGACCATGCCCGGCCTGACCGGAGACATCCTGATTGAAAAAATCAAAAATATCAATCCCGGGATGAGAGCCATTATCTGCTCAGGCTACAATGTCGCCTTGGGGGAGAGAATGTCCAGCCCCGGCAGCGGGAATATCCCTTTCATAATGAAACCCTATACCAAAGCAGAGATGTCCAGGACCGTTAAGCGTGTCCTGGAAAACAGGCAGGCTGAGAATTTACGGTAGTCTTAAAAAAATCGGCTTTTCTGGTAGAGAGTTACCAGCCTGACCCCTTATGCCCTCCAGGAAGGTTTGATCGATACGGAGATTGAAATGGACTCGCGAAACAGAATCAAGGCCGCTGTCAATCATGAGACAGCCGACAAGCTCCCCATCGACTTTGGAGGCGGCTTTCAGACCGGAATTCACGCCAGCGTCGTCTACCAACTGCGGCAGCGCCTGGGGCTCGACGCACCCGGAACGCCGGTTAAGGTAGTAGACGTGTATCAGATGCTCGGTGAAATAAAACCCGACCTCCAGGACGCCCTGGGAATCGATACGGTAAGTCTCCACGGGACCGGAACCATGTTCGGGTTCCCGGCAGTTGAATTCAAGGAATGGCAGCTCCACGAAGGGACTCCACTGCTCGTCCCAGTGGACTTCAACACGCGTTACGAATCAAACGGCGACCTGCTGCAGTATCCTGAAGGTGACATGTTCACGGATCCCAGCGGTCGAATGCCCGCGGGTGGATTCTTCTTTGACGCCATCCTCCGCCAGGAACCCCTTGAGGAATCCAGGCTCGATCCCGGGGACAACATGGAAGAATTCAAGCAAATAGAAGATAAGGAACTCCGGCATTACGCAGACAAGGCAGATCAGCTCTTCCAGGATACCGAAAGGGCCCTGTTCTGTACCTTCAGCGGCCTCACTTTCGGGGACATCGCCCTGGTACCGGCTCCTTTCCTGAAACGGCCCCGGGGCATCCGCGACATCGAAGAATGGTACATCAGCACGGTTACCCGGCAGGACTATATCAGGGAGGTGTTTGCCTTCCAGGCGGACATCGCCGTTCAAAACCTGGAAAAGCTCTACCAGTCCGTGGGTGACAAGGTAACCGTAATCCAGACCAACGGTACCGATTTCGGGACCCAGAACGGGCCCTTCTGCTCACCGGACACTTACCGCACCCTCTACCTTCCGTTCCAGAAGAAGGTGAACGGATGGATCCACGCCAACACTCCCTGGAAAACATTGATGCATTGCTGCGGGGGAATAAGGCCGCTTCTTCCCCTGATTATCGAAGCTGAATTCGATATTCTCAACCCGGTTCAGTGCTCAGCGGAGGGGATGGAGCCCAGGGCCCTGAAAAACGATTTCGGAAAGGACCTCGTTTTCTGGGGCGGCGGAGTGGACACCCAGCACACCCTGCCCTTCGGCACCCCGGATGAGGTCAGAAGACAGGTGCGGGAAAGAATCGAAATCTTCAGCCGGGACAGCGGATTCGTCTTTTCAACGATCCACAACATCGTGGCCAATTGCCCGGTTGACAACGTTATGGCCATGTTCGAGACGCTTCGGGAATACCGGTAACCAACCCCTTTCAGTCCCCCGCCCTTTCCGGGTAAGGCGGACGCTCCGGATCGGGAGGCGGATTCTCTCTCAGCTGTTCCATTATCACTTCGATGGCTTTCTCCAGCTGTGGATCATGGCCTTCGATCACCTTCGCGGGCAGCTGCTCCACTTCGATGTCCGGCGGAACGCCGACATTCTCCACGATGAACCCGTCTTCGGTCCAGATGGCCAGGTTGGGAGCGGTCACAGACCCTCCGTCGAGGAGTTGCGGAAAACCGAGGATTCCAACAAGGCCTCCCCAGGTCCTCTTTCCTACAAGAGTTCCAACCTCAAACTTGCGGAACATCCAGGGCAGCATGTCCCCGCCTGAACCCGCCACCTCATTGATAATCATCACCTTGGGCCCCTGTATGGAGGCACTGGGTGTCTTGAGATCCTGTCCGTAGCGGGTGTGCCAATGAGCCTGGTACGGACGCCTCAAAATGTCTATGTAGTAATCCGCGATCAGTCCGCCTCCGTTGAACCTTTCATCAACGATGATCGCCTTGCGGTTGGCTTGCGGGAAAAAATACCGTTTGAAATAGTCGTGTCCCCTTCCAGCGGTATCAGGAACATAGACATAGGCTACCTGCCCGTCGGTTGCTTCAGTGACCTTTTTCAGGTTTCCTTCCACCCAGGCGCGGTTCCTCAAGGAAGACTCGCTCTCGAGTGGAACCACCGCCGCCACTCGCGAGTCAGCCCCGTCCGGGCTGGATCCAACCGCGATTTCAGTGATCTTTCCGGCGGTATTCTCGCAGTGACGGTAAATATTGTCTTCCCCTGTCAACTCCTCTCCTTCCACCTTCAGAATATAGTCCCCAACATTAACGTTCACTCCCGGCTCCGTAAGGGGAGACCTCATCTCCGGATTCCAGTTGAGGCCTTCAAAAATCCTCCTGATCCGGTAACGATTCTCGACTATCTCGAAGTCCGCGCCCAGCAGTCCGCCCTTGATTCTTTCCGGGTCAAACAGGCTGTCCCCGACATTGTGCCGATGGTGCCCAACGGCGAGTTCACTGCACATCCACTGCAAAAGGCGATCGAGATCATCGGTGCAGGAAAGATGGGGCAGGAATGGCGCATATTTTCCCTTCATCGCGGCCCAGTCGGCGCCATGCATTCCGGGATCATAGAAGTAGTCCCGGTTGATCCTCCAGACTTCGTCAAAAATCTGCGCCCACTCCGCAGAAGGATCGATTTTCACCTGGACTGATCCAAGATCGAGCATCCCTTCTCCCCCCTCGGCTTTTTTCCCCGCATCCACGATTCCGAGGCGGCCGTTCTTCATGTAAAGCATCTTCTTTCCGTCGGCGGAAATCGTGAAGCTGTCCATCGGGAACAAGCTCTCTTCCTTGCGGTCCTTGAGGGAAAACCTTTGCAGGGTCGGGGGAAGCGCGTTATCGACCGTCTGAGCTATATAGAAAACCTCGCCCTCGCTTCCTGAGGATAGGTGTGAATAGGATCCGGGCTTCACGGGAAAGTCAACGATGCGGTTGAAAATTCCCTCAATATCGATCCTCAGGGAGTCCTGCTCCTTTTCAGCGTCATCTTCAGGCCCATTCCCGTTCCCATCCTCTTCAGCACCTTCATCCTCCTGGACTGATTCCTCATCACTCTCCCTGGCAAATGGAGATTTGGTGTCTTCCTGGAGAGTTACCAGGTAAATTGAAGAAGTCATCCTCATGTCGGCGGTCGACTGGTCGAACCAGTTCAGGACAGGTCCGGCATCAGTGGATGCCAGCAGGTACAAATACTTACCGCCGGGATCAAATACCGGCTCCTGGACATCGCTTAATCCGTCGGTGACGGGGAATGATTTCTGTTGATCAAGGGAATAAAGAAAAGCCTGCCTGAACTGGGTGTCGGTCACCCGGGTATAGGAAAACCACCGCGAGTCATGGGCCCAGTCTCCAAACATGTCCCGGTAAGGGCCGGGAACGTAGAGCGCGTCGCTGTCAATCTTGCTGATGTCGCCGCTCTCTACATCGAGCAGATACAGATTCCTCCCGTTATCGACGTAAGTTATTTTCCGGCTGTCGGGAGACCAGTTTAGATAGGCGTAGAATCCTGTTCCCTCGAGTTTGATATTCCTGGACTCGCCTTTCCCGTCCCGGGGTTGGATAACGAGTTCGTTTTCGCCTGATTCATCGGAAATGTAAGCGATCCATTTCCCGTCAGGAGACCATTCCGGGAATCTTTCATGTGTGCCGGTCGTTTCGGTCAGATTGCGAAAATCTCCCTTTTCCGCCGGAAGCGTAAGGATATCTCCTCGATAGTCCACAACCGCCCTGGCCCCGGTCGGAGAAATTCCCGCGCTCCGCAAATACTCTCTACCTGAAACAAAACGGGATCGGAGTTCCTGCAGGTCGGCGGCAATTCCAATCGTCACCTTTTCAAACTCGCTGTTTTCGAGATCCATGGTATGCAGATACCCGGCCTGTTCAAACACTATCGCTCCCGGTTTACCGGAAGCTGCCAACACCGGAAAATCGTCAAACCTGGTAAGCTGCTCAACCTCTCCGGTGGAACGATTAAAACGGAAAATGTTGAATTCACCGTTCCTGTCGCTCAGGAAGTACACATCGTCCCCTATCCAGATCGGGTTTGTATCGTTACATCCACCCTTAGGCTTGGGGATTTCCAGAACAGAATGGTCCTCAAATGAAAATATCCAGATTCGGGATATTCGTCCACCACGGTAATGCTTCCACTGCCGGAATGCTTCGGGAAGCGGAGTGTAGGCGAGGTATCCGCCGTCTGGAGAATATGCCGCATGCACCGCATTGGGGACCACCAACTTTTCAGGGAATCCCCCTTCCAGGGGAATGGTGAAAAGTTCGGCATGTCCCCTTGAGAACACTTCCCTCTGGGACATAAACAGAACCTTCGTCCCATCCGGGGTAAAGCCCCTGACGATGTCCGGGCCGGGATGCCATGTGAGCCGCCTCGGAATGCCGCCTTCCGCCGGGATCAGGAAAACATCGCGGTTGCCGTCATATTCGGCGCTGAAGGCGATCAGTTTCCCGTCAGGAGAAAAGGAAGGTCCTGATTCCACACCCTCATCGACTGTCAGCCTTCGGGGCCGGCTGCCGTCCAGGTCGCAGACCCAGAGGTCTTCCGCGTAAATGAAAGCGATATGGCTGTCACTGATGGCAGGCTGGCTCATCATCCTGGTATCCGAAGTATCCAGTGCTGAAATGGTTCCGGTCGCCAACATGGTCAAGATAAGCAATAAAAAAATGATTTGGCTAAAATGTTTCATGGTTTAATCCTTAAAGTCCGGGATTCAGATTTCCAGGCTGACAAGATCCCTGTCGAGGGGGATTTCCTGCTGAACGCCACTGACCAAATCCTTAAGCGTGAATACGCCCTTCTCAAGCTCAACGGGGCCCTGCAGGGCCACATACCTGATTCCCCTCTGTTCCGCATACTTGAACTGTTTTCCGTATTTCCCGGGCTCCGGGTAGAGATCGGCCCTGTGTCCGGCCGCCCGCAAACGGTGAACCAGTTCCAGGCTGCACGGAATCATTTCTTCGCTGAAGAGGGTGACCATGATTCTCGGGATTCCCCCCAGGTCTTCAGGAAACATGTCCTTTTCCTGCATCAGAAGAATGATTCTTTCCAGTCCGAGGCTGAATCCGCAGGCCGGAATCTTGCTCCCTGAAAACATCCCGATCAGGTCGTCATACCTGCCTCCGCCACCGGCCGATACACCCGAATCCCTCATCTCAACCTCGAATATGGATCCGGTGTAGTAGCTGAGCCCCCGGGCCAGGGACGGGTCCAGTTTCAGGCACCCGGCCGCCGGAGTCTTTTCCGCCGCTTCGAGAATCAATTCCAGCTCGGCAAGCCCTTTAATTCCTTCTTCCTTGCCCTCCAGGTGTCTTCTGAGTTCAGCATAGACGGCTTGATTGTCCGATCCTGCAGCGGGTCCGGGAGTAAAAACCTCCAGCAGCCTGGAAATCGCACCCGGCTCAAGGCCTCTTTCCAGCAACTCCGCCTCCACTCCTTCCCTGCCTATCTTGTCCAGTTTATCGACGGCAACCAGGGCGGATTCTTCCTGTTCGGGAGCGACGCCGCTGACTGCCATCAGAGAACGCAGTACACCCCGATGGTTGAGACGTAGAGAAAAATCACCGGGAGAAAATCCAAGTTTTCCAAGTACTTCCGCGGCGGCACTGAGGACCTCCAGTTCCACCGTCATCCGGGTCGAGCCGACAATATCCAGATCACACTGGTAGAACTCCCGAAAACGTCCTTTGGCGGGGCGGTCTGCCCGATAAACGGGCTGTATCTGGTAGCGCTTGAAAACTCTGGGCAACTCAGCCTGATACTCGGCTGCTACCCGGGCAAGGGGTACTGTCAGATCGTACCTGAGCCCGGAATCAGCCAAATCATCCTCCGAGGGGGCGGCCTGGAGTGTCCTTGCCAGTTTCTCCCCCCTTTTCATGACCCTGAAAATCAGCTGGTCACCCTCTTCCCCATACTTGCCAAGCAGGGTATCCAACCGTTCCAGGGATGGAGTCTCCAGGGGTTCAAAGCCGTAGGACTGATATACATCCTCGACTACTCCAATAACGTACTTCCTCCTCAACACTTCAAGGGGCAGGAAGTCCCGCATTCCGCTCAAGGGCTTTGTATTTGCTTTAGCCATGCTGCATAGATTGTCCGAGCTTATCCCGGAACTGAAATTTTGGAAAGTTTAAAATTCAAGAGATCTGGCTGGCTCCAGGAAGAGGCATGTCCTCCCTGATGATATTCTTGTTCCTGTGATTATCCATGTTTATCACGTAAGTCTCTTCAGCATCCAGGAGTACCGGTGAATGGGTGGCTGCGATTATTCTCATATCCTTTTTATCAACCAGCTCCATCAACATCTTCAGGATTCTCCTCTGGTTGGCCTGTGACAAGGCCATTTCCGGCTCATCCAGCAGGAGAAGAGTTCCGTCCGGAAGGCCGGGAAAAGAGTCCTTGAAGAGGGAAATCATCACCTGGCCGTGGCTGGCCATGGAGAGAAACTCCTTCATCTTCGGATCGTCTTCGAACAGTTCCACCTGGTTGCGGGGATTATGCTGTTCCGCGTCAAACAAAAACACCTCAGGCTTCTCCCGAAGGGTATTCAACTTCACCTCGTAGGAGTAATGTTCAACCTCTTCGCCTTTCATGGCGTAGTAAATCGAATGAAGAAGAGTGGATTTCCCGCATCCGTTATCCCCGGTCAGCATGATCAGGGGGTGCGATAAATCCAGGATCATGGGCATGTGGAAATCAAGGCTTATAAACACCGGATGGCTCAGTATTGTAAGGTACATATTGTTCAATTCTCCAATTGGCAACCCGCCGGGGAAGAGCTTCCGTTTTCAACGGCTGCCCCAATCCCTCGCCTGCCATATTGACTGACGAATTTTATCAGGTAATCCCGGGAAATTCAGTAGAGCCTGCCGGGCTAATACCTCCGGGCGTAGTCAAGCGCAAAATAGGTAAGAATCATGTCCGCCCCGGCCCGGGCTATGGAAAGCAGGATTTCATCTGCCGCGCGGTCCTCATCAATCCATCCCTGGGCAGCCGCGGCTTTCACCATCGCGTACTCTCCGCTTACATTGTAGGCGGCCAGGGGCAGCCTGGTAATATCCCTCACCGATTTAATCACATCCAGGTAGGCGAGAGCCGGCTTGACCATCACGATATCGGCACCTTCACTTTCATCCAGAAAGACCTCCCGCAAGGCCTCCCGGGAATTGGCGGGGTCCATCTGGTAAGTTTTCTTGTCTCCGGATTTGGGAGCTGAATCGAGGGCATCCCGGAAAGGCCCGTAAAAGGCGGACGCATACTTGGCGCTGTAGGCCATGATGCCAACATCATGGTAGCCGGACTCATCGAGTGCCCGCCTGATGAAGCCTACCCTTCCATCCATCATGTCTGAGGGGGCCACCATGTCGGACCCGGCTTCCGCCTGCGACAATGCCATACTCGCCAGGATTTCGAGCGTAGGATCATTCAGAATTCTCCCCTCTTCGACCAGTCCGTCATGACCGTCACAGGAATAGGGATCCATAGCTACATCGGTAATGACCAGCAGTTCAGGAATGGTTTCTTTCAATGCCCTGACAGTCCTCTGCAGCAGGCCGCCCCTGTTCCAGGACTCGCTGGCTGTCCTGTCTTTGAGGGATTCCTCCAGCGCAGGAAACAGGGCGACTGCCGGAATTCCCAGGCGAAATGCCTCTCCTGCGGTCTCCAGGATCAGGTCGGGGCTGAGCCTGTAACAACCTGGCATGGAATCTACCGGTACTTTACGGTCCTCCCCATCCACCACGAACAGGGGCAGGATCAAATCGGATGGAGTCACGGAAGACTCCCGGACCAGGCGCCGGACGGACTCGGTTCTCCGGTTCCTGCGGAGGCGGGTCAGCATCGAAAAAGATTCGTTTTTGTTCATGACAGCCCTAGTCTACCTAAATCCATGAGATTTCCCAACATCTTACACCGAAGGCTACATTGGCATGATCACCCCGCTACAGGACCGGGCAAGTCTCCTGAGGTGCTTCCGGGAACCAGAATCAGCCCGATAAACTCTTGAACAGGCCTCACCCTCATCATATCATTCTTACATCCTGCCACCACCAAGGCGGAAAACTGGATCGCGGAGGAAAATTATGCGTTTTGCCAACACAAAAGCCTGGTTTTTTTTATCCATAGCCTTCCTGTTGGGACTTCAGGTATCCCCCGGATTCGCCCGGGAATGGGAACCGGCAGCCGGGTCAATGCTTACTGAATTCGGAGAATCCGTCACCCCACAGAATGCCTGGAAGGAATACCCTCGCCCACAGCTGCAAAGAGAAAAATGGCTGAATCTCAACGGCATCTGGGAGTTCACTGTCTCCAGCAAGGCCTCTCCCCAGCCTGACTCCTTTGACGGCAGGATCCTGGTCCCTTTCTGTGTCGAGTCGCCCCTCTCCGGAGTAGG
>Ga0180436_10004817_pt1 | contig 12034 bp, 13 predicted proteins | sample SS_ome_2_FD_132434 | JGI IMG/M metagenome (GOLD analysis project Ga0180436, IMG submission 132434) | Hypersaline lake sediment archaeal communities from the Salton Sea, California, USA - SS_3_S_2 metaG | ecosystem: Environmental > Aquatic > Non-marine Saline and Alkaline > Hypersaline >...
CGAGCTCTGCGTTCCCAAGACTCTCCTCAGTCGGCAGTCTTGTCCGCCTCGCCGGCTCGCGAGAGAAAGCGCTTGAACGACTTGTTGAACTTGCTGCGCTGCAGCATGACCTTGCGGCCACACTGGCTGCACTTGAGACCGATGTCGGTGCCGATCCGCAGCACCAGCCAGTCGTTCGCGCCGCAGGGGTGTCCCTTGCGCAACAGCACCCGGTCGCCGGGCTTGACGTCAGGCAGTGGCATGATCGGCCTCCGGAGGTTCCTCGGCCTCGACGGGCTCTGCGGAGGCGTTTGCACCCTTGGGCGCGTAAAAGCGCAGCAGCGTGCTGCCATAGTGGCGCTCGTCGATGATCTCAAGGTGGAGTAACGTCGCCTGCACGACCTCTTTGGGGTGAATCTGCACCACCACCAGGCCATCCTCGGCCAGCAGCCCATGGCCGTCGATCTCCAGCAGCGCCTTGAGCCACAACGCCTTGTACTGGGGCGGGGCCACATAGATGATGTCAAACTGACCCTCGCGAGGGGCGCGCGCCAGATACTGGAACGCATCCGCCCGCACGATTTCGGCATAGTCGCTCAACCGCGTCAGTTCGAGGTTGCGCCGGATCACCTCCGCCGCCTGCCGCGAACGCTCGATAAAGACCACATGCTCGGCATTGCGCGACAGCGCCTCGATGCCCACCGCCCCGGTGCCGCCGAACAGGTCCAGCATCACCGCGCCGGCCAAGCGCGGACGCAGGATGTTGAACAGCGCCCCCTTGACCCGCGCCGTAATCGGTCGCGTGCCCTTGCCCGGCACCGAGAATAGCTTGCGTCCCTTGGCTCGACCCGCAATAACGCGCACGGTCACCTCGATGGAATCAGATGCCGCAGTCTAGCATGCCGGAATAGGTGCGGCAAGCGGGCAGCGTCGGCCTCAGGCGCGGCAATGAAAAAGAGACGTTGCCAGCAACGTCTCTATGGTGTCGTTCTTGCGTCCTCGACCCTACCAGGCGATCTCTTGCGCCGCGCCGGCATTGTCCAGCGAGTGCTGCGCGCCCTCTAGGATCTTGACCACCTGCCAGCCAACCTGCCCATTGCTGCGGGGCGTGGCGCCCTCTCGGCAGCATTCGACAAAGTGGGACGTCTCGACCGCCAGCGGCTCCGAGCCGGGGATGGCCGGCGTGGTGATGTCGCCATAGCGGTAAGAGAGACGGAACTGCTCCATGGTGTCGGAATAGGGGGGCGCGTCGACGCCCTTGTCATAGATTTTGATCTTTTCCGTCGGCTCGACGTCGTCATAGACGATCATCTTTTTCGAGCCCACCACGGTGATGCGGCGAATCTTGCAGGGATCGAGCCAACTGACGCGCACATCGGCCATGACCCCGTTGGGAAAGTTGAGCGTCACATAGGCCACGTCCTCGATCTCGGGTTGCACATAGGCCGCGCCGCGCGCGCTGACCGTCTCGGGCTTGAGGCCCAGCAGATAGAGCAGAATCGAGATGTCGTGGGGCGCCAGGTCCCAGATGACGTTGATGTCCTTTTGGAAAATCCCCAGGTTGACGCGGGTGCAGTTGATGTAATAGACCTTGCCCAGCTTGCCGCTGGCGATATAGTCCTTGAGATAGTCGACCGCCGGGTTGTACTCGAATGTGTGGCCCACCATCAGTATACGATTGCGCTCCCGGGCCAGGTCGACCAGCGCCTTGGCTGTCTCGGAATCGTTGGTCAACGGCTTTTCGACGAGGACATGTTTGTCGTGCAAGAGGGCCTGGCGCGCCATCTCATAGTGGGTGGCCACGGGCGTAGCGACCACCACCGCCTCGACCGGCGAAGCGAGGAGCTCGTCATAGCTGGTGGTCGTCTGGACGGCGGGATACAGCCCGCGAATGTGCGCCAAGCGGTCGGCGTCCAGGTCGGCGACCATCCGCAGGTCGGCGCCCGGCAGCGATTGCAGGTTGCGAACCAGTTTTGGGCCCCAGTAGCCACAGCCCACGACTCCGACGGGGACGTTGCGCAGCGTCTGATCGATCAACGGTGATCTCCCTCCAATAAAGAGATGGGGTAACCGCGGGGATGGTACCACGGTTACCCCAGGCCGACAAGTAGATGGGCTCTGCGGCCGATCAGACGAGAAAACGAGAGAAGCTAACCCTCAAAGAACGGCTTTTCCTGGTCATCAAAGTACCAGACACCATTCGTCCTGATATAGTCATAGGTCTTTTGCAAAAAGGCATAGTGAGCGTCCTCGGCCTTGGCCAACCACTGCCAGACAGCTTTGGCGGCCAGGTCGTCGGCGGCCTCAGCGGCCTCGCTGTACAACTTGTAGCCGCGCTGCTCGAACGCCATGGCCAGTTCCAGCGCCTTTTCGTCCGTGGCGTCCGCGGGAATGAGCTGCTCGGCGGCGTCAGCCTCGGGAAAAACATCCAGCAGGTCGACCGATTCGGCCATGCCCACCGCTTGTTCGACACTCACCCATTCTTTGGAGTCACTGACGGAGGCATACTCACCGCGCAGAATGTCGAGGTGTTGCCCCTCTTCGTCGACCAAGCTCTGAAAGACGGCTTTGCCATCGGCCGATACGGTGCGGGCCACAGCCTGCTCGTAAAAGCGCTTGCCCCAGATCTCGGTCGCCATGCCCTGCTTGAGGACCTCCAGTACGTCTGTCATGTTGCCTTTTCCTCCTAGTGCGTTCACTTGAGCAATCGGTGCGCTCAACAAGGGACCGTCTAGACCCAACCGCCCAACGAGACCAGCGATTCATAGTTGCTCATCAGCAGATTAAAGTGAGTGGTCTCGGCCGAGGCCAGCCAACCATAGAGCTGCTTGGCGTTGGGATCGTCGCTCGCCTTGGCCGCCGCGGCGTACAGATCATAGCTCTTGATCTCGTTCTCGATGGCGATGTGCAATGCATCGACATCGCTGGCGCTAACGCCGGCTTGTGCCTCGACCTTTTCGGGAGCGAACAGCTTTGACCCCAGATCGATCGCCGGCGCGTCGAGGTCCGGCAACAGCACATACTTGCCGTCACCCTCCAGCGCGTGCAATTGTCGCTGGATCATCTCGGCGTGTAGTTTCTCGTCGTCGGCCAGCGAGCTGAACATGGCCTTGCCCTTGGCGTCGAGCGTGGACTCGGCGGCCTGGGTGTAGAATGCCTGCCCCTCTTGCTCCAACTTGAGGGCTTGGCTTAGGACTTTTAGGGATTGGTCTCCTGTGGTCATCGTGTTCCTCCTGCGTGATGTAACGTGACGCTAGAATGTGACGACGGTCTCTATCACTTGTTCCTGCCGCTGGTAGCGCAGGCTCAGACGCTCTCCTGGTTGGGCGCCTGCGATCAGTCCCTGCAGATGGATGTCGCTCTCCACCGCTTGCCCCCCAATGCTGAGGATGACATCCCCTGCGCGCAACCCGGCCTGAGCGGCGACGCCGCCGGACCGAATCTTGCCGACATAGGCGCCCTGAGCCGCCTTACAGCGTCCCTGGGCTTGCATGCGAGCCGCCGAAGCGACGGCCGCGCCCAGACGGGGTCGCCGAGACTGGACCAGCGCGGCATCGATTCGCGGTCGGTCGAATCCGACGATCACCTCGCCCCCGAGCTGGGTCACCGGTACGCCGCGTTGCCCCGAGATGCGAACCATCTCGCTGGCGGCGGCTGCGTCGCGCGACACGTCCACTTCGCGTACCTCGACACCCTTTTGGGTCAGATAGGCCTTGACCTGGTGGCAGTAGGGACAGGTTTGGGTGGTGTATACGGTTGCTTGCAATGTACTCTCCTCCCAGGCGGTTTCCTCTCCCCTGACGCAGCCGGGCCGGAACCCCTTACGCGTACTCGCGGACCAGCTGGCGGTAGTCCGCCGCCGGCCGGGTGGCATAGGGCTGCGAGATCAACGCCCCCGCCCCGAGCGTGGCCAACTGCTCCTCATAGGCCGGCTGCGACTCGTCCTGATAGAGAATGCCACTGGGGATGCGCTCCCCACCAGGGTATTCCAGCGCCTTGGCCAGGGCGGCCATGCGGTCGCTGGGATCGTGGCCCTCGTCCGATAGCTTGTAGACGCGCTGGCGGTACCAGTCATAGTTCATGCGTCGGTTGAACGTCGCGCAGACCTGCATGACATCGATCAGCGCATAGCCGCGATGGTTCAAAGCCGCCACGATCAGCTCGCTGAGCCCCGCGATGTCGAGCGAAAAGCCGCGCGCCACAAAAGTCGCGCCCTGGGTGATGGCCACCGCCAAAGGATAGAGCGGCTGTTCCAGCGCGCCCTGCGGCGAGGTCTTGGTGACGGTGCCCTGATGCGTCGTTGGTGAATACTGCCCCTTGGTGAGGGCATAGATGTGGTTGTTCTCCACCAGGTCGACGATGCCGATATTGCGCCGCACCGTATGCATAAAGTGGTTCCCGCCCTCGCCCCAGGCGTCGCCGTCGCCATGCACGGCAATAACCGGCATCTCGTGGTTGGCCAGGCGAAAACCACTGGCCAGCGCCAAGGTGCGACCGTGCAAGGTGTGCAGGCCGTTGATATGCGTATAGTCGTTCATCTTGCTGCCGCAGCCAATGCCGGTGACCATCATCACCTCGTGCGGCGCGAGACCCGCCTGGGCCAGCGCCCGCTTGATGGCATTCCAGATGCCATAGTTGCCGCAGCCGGGACACCAGGTAGGACGCACGTCGTTGGCGTAATCACGATGGCTCACCATGTCATGCCTCCTCCAGGTGACGCAGAATGAACGCCGACGTCAGCCCGCGCCCGTCGTATTTGAGGATGCGTTGGTCGACTCGGATGTCCGTCTGCGCCGCCAGCAGATCCGCGAACTGGCCGGTACCGTTTCCCTCGACGGCCACCAGGCGCTTGGCGCCCGCTAGCGCCGCGCGCGACCCCTCTACCGGAAACGGCCAGAGATCGACCCAGTGGCGCATGTTGAAGCGGCCGCCAGCGCGATTCAGGCGCAGCATCGCCTCGTGGACGGGCCCATAGCTCGATCCCCAGCTCAGTAGCGTGACATCGGCCTCTTTTGGCCCCAGCACCAGCGGCGGCCGCATCTCGGAGCGCGCCTTTACGAGCTTTTCCATGCGCTTGTCGAGCATGGCCACAGCGACATCGGGCTCTTCGTTGAGGTGGCCGTCCTCGTCGTGCTCGTTGCCCGTCGCCAGATAAACGCCGTTGGCGTGGCCTGGCACGGCCCTTGGCGAGATACCGTCCTCCGAGAGGCAATAGCGCCGATAGCCCTCGACAGCATCGAGGTCCTGGCCCTGAAGCAGGGCTCCCCGCTCGATGGGCACGTCCTCCAGACTAAAGGCATCGGCATCAATGCTCCAGAGCGAGGTGGCGTTGTACTGGTCCGAAAGCACGATCACCGGGCACTGGTAGCGGTCAGCCAGGTTGTGGGCGCGAATCGCGCAGGCATAGGCCTCTTGCGGAGTGTGCGGCGCCAGCACGATACGCGGAAACTCACCGTGTGAGGCGTGGATCGCCATGAGCAGGTCGCCCTGCGCGGTGCGCGTGGCCAATCCCGTGGCTGGTCCCGGGCGCTGGCAGAGATAGACCACCACCGGGATCTCGGCCATTCCAGCCAGTGAGAGGCCCTCGGTCATCAGATCGAATCCCCCACCCGAGGTCGAGGTCATGGCGCGGACGCCGGCGTGCGCCGCCCCGATGCACATGTTGATGGCGGCCAGCTCATCCTCGGCGTGCTTGACCACCAGGCCCCAGTCATCCGCGTGCTTGGCATAGTATTCGAGAACGCTGGTCGCGGGGGTCATGGGGTAGCCGGCCATAAACTTGCAGCCGGCCATCAAGGCGCCCATGGCAAAGGCGTGACTGGCGTCGATGACCACCCGCTCGGGGGCCGATTGGGTGCCCAGAGGAGGCTGCACCAAACCGGCGTGCTCTCCCTGAGCAAGGTCAAAAGCGGCTTGGGCCACCTGGATGTTTGCCTCGGCTATCGACTGGGCGCGCTTGCCGAAGTTGTCGCGGATCACGCCCAGGATGTGCGCCAGGTCCAGGCCAGTGACCGCCGCCGCATAGGCCAAGAGGGCGGTGTTGAGCATCACCTTGCCGCCATGGGCCTCGGCGATGGCCAGCAAGTCGGGTCGCAAAAGGCGCACTCCCGATTCGGCGGCGGCGTCCTCGTCCAACGCGACATCGGCGTCGACGATGATCACGCCATCCCTGGCCATGTCGCCCAGATGGCGGCTGACGCACTCGGCGTTGATGGCCAGCAGCACATCGACGCGCTCCGAGATGGCCTCGAGCGGTTCGTCGCTGACACGTAGCGTGTAAAAGTTGTGCCCGCCGCGTATCCGAGAATAGTAGCTGGGCACGGCAAAGACGTGCAGTCCGGCCCGGGTCAGTACCTTGGCAAAGCCGGCGCCGCTGGACTCGACGCCCTGTCCGGCCTCGCCACCAATACAGAATGTGAGGTCGATTGTTGCCATGTCGCCATCCTATCCAATCATATGTCACACTGGCGCCCCGCAGCCAGGACGGGGCGCCGGAAAAGCGCTAGCCGAGTATACAAATGGCCTGCGGCCGCTTGACGCGAAGCGCCACGGTCTCAAACACCTGGAACAGGTGATCGAGCCCCTCGTTTCCTAGATAGGCAGTGGCGATGTCCTGCCCTACCACCAGGTCATAGTTCCAGGCCTGTGGACTGGTCACCAAGACCTTGTCGTCGGGCATGGCGGTACTGTGGAACAAGCCGGCGCTCGTCAGTTTGCCGACCAGGTCGATTTCGCGGCGACCATGCTGCATGAGCGCGGCCAGTCGGGCGTACATGGCTGGATCCATCACCGTTGCATAGGGCCCGTCAAAACCGGCGGCACGAAGAGAGGCAATGGCCGCCGCGACGGCCTTGAACGGACCACCCAGTGTATCCCAGTCCCCTAGCTCAGCCGAAAGGGCACCTTGAGCCTCGAGCAGCGACTGAAACACACGCTGGTCCTCGCCTTTGGCGACAGCGGTTGCGGCAATGGCTACCGCCCCGAGATCAAGCCCAAAGGGCGAGGCGCTGGCCATCGCCAGATGCTGTGCCCGAAGCATAAACGTCTCTTTGATCTCGCAGAGATCGGCAAGAACAGGGCTCTCGCTGGCCACATGGCTGCCCTCTGTCTGCCCAAAGCCAAAGACGGGCGCTCTGTCGACCCCCCAGCCCAAAGGGCCCACCAGGGGCACAAAGCGGCGCGCGGTCAAGTTCTTTTTGGCCACGTCGGCGACCATCTGGTCAATCTTTTTCCAGCCCTCTGCATCGAGAGGTGCGCCGTCTCGCATCAAATAGTCACTCATGGTACCTCCTCATGACAGATCAGGAATTGTCGGATGGCTCATCAACCAGGCTGCCAATGACAGGCGGATCGGGTAGCGTTTCGCTTTTGGCGGGCTCAGTCGGCTCAGGTGCAGCCTCTGGAGAGGACGCCTCTGTGCCCGGCTCGCAGGGCTCGGCCGATGCCTGGGCATGCTCGCGGACCTCTGCCAACAGGTCTTTGAAGCGCGCATCGTGATAGATCTCGTGGTCACGAATTCGAGTGACCAGCGCGTGGATGTCGTCGACATCGATCTCGGCGAGCTGCGCGGAATAGTCGCGAGTCACCTCTTGCTCGACGGCGATGTCAGCCTCTAGGTTGGCCTCCAGATCATCGCTCAGAAAGAGCTTGGAGTGATCCATCTGGGGCGCCACATCGCGCTCCGCCAGCTCTTCCGAGAGCCACCCCATGTGTTGCATCTCGTTGATAGCGGCATTCTGCAGCTCTTCAGCAGCCTCCTTGTCCTCGGCCATAAAGCTGTGGAACAAATACTGCAACACGACCGTATACTCGTGACGAATGCCCTGATTCAGGATGTCCACGAGGCGCTGCGCGGGTTTTTGGGGCGTCTCCTCTGCCTCGCCATCGGGTAGACTCTCGAGCCACTCGCGCGCCTCGTCCTGCAGACCGGCGAACTGCTCCTTGTGTACCTGCTCATCGTGCACGATGCGGGCCAGCATGCGGCGAATGCCCTCATCTGGAATGGCCTCTATGTGCGCCCGATACTGATCGATAGCTACCTGTTCCAGGTCGACGTTCTTGGCCATTTGGTCGGGAGCCGAGGCGTGGCTCAGATCCGGCTCGTCGCGCTCCATGCTGGGGTCGCCGCCCAACTCTGTGATGGCGTCAGCCAGCCAATCGAGATGTCGCATCTCTTCTCTCGCGATAGCCTCAATCTCGCATGCAAGTTCTTCGTTGCCCATGCGGTACGCGTGGTTGAGGTACTGTATGATCGCTTGATGCTCGCCCCGCATATCCTGCCGAAGCATTTCTATCACCTTGTCCGTATCCATAGCCTCCTCCTTTGCTTCCCCCCATTTTGACCCGAGTTCATCCCAATAGGGACGTGATCGCAAACCCCTCATCAAGCAGTTGATCGCTGTGCGCCCCAACATCGACCTTGGCGGAAACCAGCCGTGAGACGTCACGAGCCATCTTGCGGTCGCCCAACACGATCGCCCCGATGATCCGCCCCTTGTCGATGACCAGCTTTGTGTATCGGCCCTGGTCGGAGTTAGCCTTGCGCACGGTCAGCTCGTCGCCCTCGGGATGTACCTGACCAATCGACGTCAGGTCAATGCCACTTACCTGCAGTGTCGTCGAGGGCACCAACGGCTCATAGCGTTTCGTACGGTCGCCGTTGATCTGGGCGGCCGCCACCCGCGCTTGCGCGATGGCCACCGGGATGATGGCCCAGACGCGGCCATCGAATTGGGCCACGTCGCCGACGGCATAGATGTCGGGATCGCTGCTGCGCATGGCCGCGTCGACCACGACGCCCTGCTCCACCAGCAGCCCCGCATCGCGCGCCAGGCAGGTGTTGGAGCGGACACCCGTGGACACAACAACCATCTGAGCCGAAAGTATCTTTCCACTCTTGAGAACCACACGCTCGACCCCCGCAACGCCTTCCAGCCGGTCGCACTGTTGATCGACGAGCGTTTCGATCCCCTTGGCGGCAAGCATGTCAGTCAACAGGTGCGCGCCTTGGCGATCAAGCTGCCTCGGCAACAGCCAGGGCAGCGCCTCGATTACGGTCACCTTTGGACCGCAGCAGGCCAATGCGGCGGCAGTGTCCAATCCAAGAAGACCTCCGCCGATCACGACGACCTGGTCACACCCTCGAGCGCAGTCGGCGATGGCGCGGGCGTCATCCATGGTCCGCAGGGTGTGGACACAACCCAGCTCGCGACCAGGAATAGGCGGAACCCAGGAATCTGCTCCGGTGGCCAGCACCAACTGGTCATAGCGATCCGTCTCGCCGTCATCGAGCTGGATGGTGTGCTCCTCACGATCAATCCGCTCGACGCGCCGGCCCAACTCGCAGCGGATGCCACGCTGGGCATACCAGTCCTCGCCATAGAGCGCCATCTTGGTCTCGGGCACGGTGCCCTCGATATAGTCGATCAGGCGGGGCCGCGCATAGTAGAGGTAGGGTTCCTGGCCATAGATCACGATCTCGTGCGAGGGGTCGCCATCGGCCAGAAAGCGCGCCGCCGTCACGCCGGCCACTCCGTTACCTACGATCAGCACTCTGGTCACTAGCATTCTCCGAGTAGAAAGAAGCAGCCGTCACTCGACGAATGACGGCTGCAGGTCTGGAATCGGGCGCACGATGCGAGGCGAGACGCTATTCAGAGACCGCCTCGAACATGTCCTTGCCGGCGCCGCACTCTGGGCAGACCCAGTCGTCCGGGATATCGGCCCAGGCCGTTCCCGGCGCAATGTCGCCATCGGGGTCGCCGACTTTTGGATCATAGATCCAGCCACAGACGAGGCATTCGTACTTCATGGGTCGCTCCTTGGTGCTAGTTGTCCTGGTAGACCAGTTCGTCATAGAGCCGCTCGACGCGGTTCTTGTGGGCCAACTCTTCGCTGGACAAGAACTCGAACAGCTCGCGGGTTTCATCGTCCTCGGCCACGCGGGACAGCGCCGAGTAGAGCTCAAAGCTGGCGCGCTCGCGCTTGCCGGCCACGATCAGGATATCCTGTAGGCTGGAATCGGGGCTGAGCGGCACTTCGACCAAATAGTCGGTGATCTTGAGGTCCTCGACCTTGCGCCTCTGGATCTTGGACAGACGCTCAAAGGTGTTGCCCTCGACGATCCGCTCCAGACGGGTGCGGTGACCTTGCTCCTGAGCGGCCAGGTCGCCGAGGATGTCCTTGGCCACCGGCGAATCGGTCTGCGCCGCGGCGTTGGCGTAGAGGTTGTAGGCATCGATCTCGCGCTGGATAGCGACGCGGATCACATCGTTGACGGCTGAGGTCATGGTGCATGCTCCCCTATGGTGAGAATGTAAGAATGCTAGTGAATTGTACAATACGGCAGGCCAACGTCAAGTGTAGCCTATCCTTATTGTATATAGTTGCTTGAGTTTGTCAAGAAAGGAGCATCGGCGGGGATCCAGGTGCCGCGGACCATCCTTTCCGCTACTGGGCCTCCACGGCACCCACTTGCAGCGTCACCCCCTGCCCCTGCTGGACGCGGCGCTCATCAAGGACCGCCAGGGGCCGCAAGGAGAAGGCGTCATACACCTCGAGGGTGACGACGGCCTCCGAGCCGCGGGCGGTCTCGGGCGCCGTCAGACCGCGCGGATCGCGCAGACGCCAGCCCTGCAGCCACTTGAGGGTTGGGATCGCCCCCAGGGCGGGGGTCCCGTCGCTCTTGACTTCCCAGCTCCCATCTACAGCGCGCAGTCCGAGCGAAACCGAGTAATCCTGCATGAGCGCCCGCGCAGAGAGGAATCGTGGCACCAGTGTCGCCTCCTCACCAGCCTCGAGCCGCTCCGGAACGCTCTCCAGGCCGCAAAAGACCATCTCGCCGCCCAACGGCACATAGGTGGCATCGCGCGTGGGCAGATCGAGAGTCAGATCGCGCCCCGACTGCCGATTCCAGGCCACCAGACGCGGATGGATTGCCCCGTCGAGGGTGACCACCCGCAGCCCAAACTGGCCCACGCTCGGCAGGTCCAGTGCGATGCTGGCGGTCTGCCCGCCGTCGAGGCTTGGCAAAACGCACTGTGCCAAGAGCTGGCCTTCGCTCCAAGCCTGTACGTTGAGTGTCGGCGCTCCGACCGCGACCCAGGGCCCCATCGCCAGTATCTCTGGTCGCTGGCGCCAATGCAGGTAGAGGCGTGTCTGGCTGGGCAGACTGCAGTCGACGTCATACCCCACCAGCTCCAGCCCGCCGGCATAGACGATCTGCTGCGGGTGCAGTGTGGCAGCGGGTTCGTCAATGGCGACGACCTCCACGTTGCCAAGGGTCAGATGGTCGGCCCCATCTGCGCCCAGCAGACGCTGCCAGCCGTCCTTCTGCCGGGTATAGAACCCGATGATGACCCGATAGGCGCCGGGGGACGTCTGCGGCAACAGAGTCAGGTCGTAGCTATCGGATCGCAGCCCATTAAACGACGCGCTCTGGGCCAGATCGCCCTGGGCGATGGCTCCGTGGGACCCGACGATCTGGCAGAAACTGGACAGATTCTCGGGAAGCGTCTCGCCCGCCCGCCAATAGACCGAGACGCGCATCGTCTGCCCGGGAGCGACTGTCTGGGAAGCCATCCGATAGCCGAGTATCGTAAGGTCATCGCCGAACGTAGCCGCCAGGGGCCGCATATCGCTGGGCGCGTCGACCATCGGCTGATCGTGGACGCGCCATCCCCCTGGCAGGGCTTGCCACTGGACCTCGCGATAGGCAAAGCCGTGGAAACGGTTGGTGACGATGACCGGGCGCTCCCCGATGGCCTCGTCGATTCGACGCAGCCACACGGTCTCGTTGGGCGTGGCGCCCTCGGGATACACATAGGTCACCTCGACGTCGGGGCGCTGACCCTCGACGATCTGTAGGTACCAGAGGGGTGTCGCCTGGTGCCAGTTGGCCAGGATCAGAGCCTTGTGCGGCGCGGCATCGAGCAGCGCCTCGGCCGTCCGGCGAGTGGTATCGTCCTGGTGCAGCGACCACAGGCTGGGAAGGTTGCTCAGGCCCTGCGCCCCCACCAGGAGCAAAAGCAGCGCGAGCAGCGTCGCGGAGACGGTC
>Ga0180436_10004819_pt1 | contig 12033 bp, 12 predicted proteins | sample SS_ome_2_FD_132434 | JGI IMG/M metagenome (GOLD analysis project Ga0180436, IMG submission 132434) | Hypersaline lake sediment archaeal communities from the Salton Sea, California, USA - SS_3_S_2 metaG | ecosystem: Environmental > Aquatic > Non-marine Saline and Alkaline > Hypersaline >...
TCCAACGCCGATAGTGTCTGTTTCAATGTTCACAAGGTCGCTAAACAAATCTAGTGTTGCTTGGCCTAATCCTTCTACTAAAATTTGATTGCGAGCTGTTGTCATCACATCTTCACTTCCACCACCAGAAGATGTCGGATTAATATATTGAACATTGTTCAAAATCTTATCAATTGGCATCTTTAAATGATCAGTTAAATCTGACCAACCATAAGACGTGTACATGTGCAGAACGTCGTTATTTGGAACAAACATATAATAATCATCATGCACAGGGCTTACAGTTAGATTAAACACTGCGTAACCACCAAATGTGTGCGAACTCTTTTGATAAGATCCGAAATCTGACTTATAAACCATTTCTAAATTATCTTTTATCTGCTGACCAGTTAAATTGTCATCATTTGAATCTAAATGGAAAGTTATACTTGCCCCATAAGGGTACGGAACCTCATAAGTACTTTGATGATTTACTGTATCAGGATGCCAAAAAACAATTTGATCTTCGTTATAAACAACGCGCCAGTCAAAAGGCATTTTTGTTTTAAATCCTTGCTCAGGGAATGATTTTTCTAGCCAATTTGTTGAAATATCAAAAGGTTCTCCACCTTGTTTATTAACAATTTCCATTCTGTACATTAACTCAATCAATTCACCTCTGGTTACACCTCGCCCAGCATTTAAATTACCATCTCCCTGCGGCTCAATAATGTTTTTATCTTTTGCATAAAGTGCATAAGGAGCAAACCAAAGTTCGCCATTCACATCCGGAAAAATCAAATCACCCTCAGTAAGATCTTCAACATCTACATTGTTAGTTAAAAGAATCATTTTTAAAGTTTCTGCAATGTTTTGAGTTTGATGTGGTCGAAAATAACCATCATCATATCCTTCGACAATTTCAAGATTTTTAGCTGCTTTTACAAATTCATAAAACCAATCACCTGATAAAACATCAGGAAAAATATCACCAATATCAGACTCTACTACTTCACGACCTGAACTTAATAGAATAATCTTAAGTGCTTCAGCTCTTGTTGCTTCCTGGTCAGGTCTAAAGGTTCCATCAGTGTATCCCTGAATAATGTCAGCGTTATGAAAATGCTCAACAGCAACATAATACTTATGACCAATTGGAACATCAGGAAAACTGCTTTGCACAACCTGAGCATTTGCAACTGCTGTGAATTGCATCAAGAATATTCCAACAATAATACCTGTTAAGGTTTTTTTCATTTACGTTTTTTAAGTTTCATAACTAATAACGGTGCAAACACCACAATTAGTACAACAGAAATCCATTGAGACAATGTCAAATATAAGAATCTTGGTTCTGCTAAGTAAGTTATGTCTGTATTTCTTGTGAAATCTAAAATTAAACGTGCAACTGCATACCAAACCACAAATAAATAAGCTAGCACACCTTCTTTTTTTCTGACAAAAGGTTTTATTAATTGCAACGCAATAAATAAAATTAAGGCATTAATAATTAAATAAAGCGAAGGCTCATGTCTTAAGTCTCCATTATAATATGAACCTAAAAAGCAATTTGTTCTTGCACCAACAATACTTCCTGACAAATAATCTCCAATTCTTCCAATACCAATTGCTAAAGCTAAACCAGGGGCAATAACATCGGCCATTTTCCAAAATTTCAATTTTTTGATTCGAACATATAACCACGATGCTAATCCAGCCAATAAGAATCCTCCATAAAAATTAAGTCCGCCTTCCAGAATATTAATAATTTTAAAAGGTTCAGCTAAAAACACATCATAATGCTCAATGCAATACATTAAACGTGCACCAATCAGTCCAGCTACAAAAACTATAATAAATAAATCAAAAAATCTTTCAGTATCCATTTTGCGGAGTTTGGCTTCTTTGACTGCAAGGAGTAAAGCAAGTAATAAACCTACAGCAACAAGCAATCCCCAAAGTTGAATTGCTATTGGACCAATGTTTAAAGTAGTGAGTTTTACGAATTCCATAGTTGTTTAGTTAAGTAAAGATTCAACAGTTTTTTCGAGAGTGTCATATGAAACTGCACCTCCGATATATTTATCATTTATGAAGAATGAAGGAGTTCCTGAAACTCCAAATTCAAATCCTTCAGCTGTTTGTTCTTTAATTTTGTCTTCATATTTCATGTTTGCAACACAAGAATTATATGCTTCTAAATCTAACTCAGCTGCATTTGCAGCATTTGTTAAAAATTCATCAGGTTCAGTTGATGCAAGCGTGCTTTGATTATCCATTATATAGTCATGAAATGGCCAGAATTTGTTTTGTTCTGCAGCACATTCAGAAGCGTTTTCCAAAACAGGATCAATTCCTCCACGATTATAGTTTTTATAGATATATCTTACCTGATTCGGGTACTTATCAAGAATCTGATAGATAGGATCTTTCATTTTTCCGCAATATGGACAAGAAAAGCTACTATATTCAATAATTGTTACCTGAGCATTTTCAGATCCACGTGAATGACCGGTATCCTTACTTGGTAGTTCTAAATACTTGAATGGTTGAAGTCTTAAAATATATTTACCTTTTTCTTTTTCAAGGTAACTTTTTGCTTCATTATAAAACTCTGTTTCTTTTACTGAATCATCAAATGCAATTACAGGGACAGCTTTTAAGCCAAAACTCTTAGCCTGATTTTCACCATCTTCAGTGCTAACATCAATTTCATTTATTTTTACTTTAATTTCAAATTCGCTCTCGATTGCTTCTAGTTCACCAGCAATATCTACCGGAGGGTTTTCAATTGAATTATCAGTAAATACATCAACTTTAATTTCTGGAATAACCGGGTATTGTCCTGAGTCATATCCAAAAACACTATTCACACCATTGTGGATTGTTGGGCTTTTATCGTAAGCGATAAGCCCTGAGAATACTAAAATTAGCGCAAAAGAAACAATCATCCACGGATTCACACCCTTTGCTTTAGTAGATTTTTTTGCAGGCATATAATAAAGAGTTTATAGGTTCCTCCTTATAATATAAGAATTTAACCTAATAAACAAGTTCACCAGGAGAATATTTATCTAAATTCTTTTTACCGATTTTTTCAATCATTTCATCAATGACCTGATCGAATTTTACTATTTCCTGACTACCTTTTTCCATGTTTCTGATGATTGCTGTTCCTTCTCTAACCTCAGTGATTCCAACAATTATTGTATAAGGGGCATTGAATTTGTCAGCTAATTTTAATTGCTGTTTCATTGCTCCTTTACCTAAAGCGCCAATAGTTTTTAGACCTGCTTCACGCATTTCATCGATAAGTTTTAAACATTTTATCTTTGCTTCTTTTCCTAATTGAGCAACAAAAACATGGATGTCATCTTTTGATGGAACTTTAATTTTTTCACGTTTCATGTGTGCAATAATTCTCTCCATTCCAGCAGCATAACCAACTGCAGGTGTGTCTTGGCCTCCAAGTTTTTCAACTAATCCATCATATCTACCTCCTCCACCAATAGCATTTTGAGCACCTTCTTTTGCATCCCAGAACTCAAATACTGTATGTGTGTAATAATCCAATCCTCTTACTAATTTTGGATTTTCAGTGTATTTAATTTCCATTTCATCTAAAAACTCTTTCACATCATCATAGTATTCTTTTGATTCTTTTGATAAATAATCAACCATTTTTGGAGCAAGTTCAGCCAAAATCATGCAGTCTTCATTCTTACAATCTAAAAGTCTTAAAGGATTTTGCTCAAGACGAGTTACGCAGTGTTCACAAAGTGATCGTTCTTTTCCATAATAATAGTCTTTCAAGGCCTGGATATATTTTTTTCGATCTTCCAAAGATCCAATTGTATTTAATTGAATATCAAAAAGAGCTTCAATTCCTAAATCTTCATTGATTTTATTTGCTAAGAAAATCGCCTGGGCATCAAGTGCAGGATCTAACTCTCCAATCATCTCAAATCCAAATTGCCAAAACTGCCTATATCGACCTTTTTGAGGACGATCATATCTGAACATCGGATCAATGTAATACAGCTCAACAGGCTGCGGCAGACTTTGCATTCCTTCTTGAATATAAGCTCGAACAACACCTGCTGTATTTTCAGGTCGCAAAGTTAAACTTCGGCCTTTTTTATCTTCAAAAGTGTACATTTCCTTTTCTACAATATCAGTTGCACCGCCAATTGATCGTTCAAAAACATCTGTATATTCAAAAACAGGAGTTGTTATACGTTTGAAACCAGCTTGTCTTAATCTGTGTCTTACAACTTTCTTTATAAAAGTGTGAAATTCATGATCATGAGGCAAAATATCATGAACACCTTTTGGAGTTTGATAGGGAATTTGAGGCTTAAATTTCTTATCATCATTCATAATAAAAGAAGTTAGAGCGCGATTAATTATTAACCGTAGCTAATATAATACCCTCTTTTTTGAAAATATCAAGTCCCTTTAGTGAAACTTTTTCTTATCATTGAGATGCTATGTTTTGAAGCATGTGCAAGCCCTATTAGAATAAAAACAAGGTCACGTAAGCGTAGGATAAGAACAAATACAAATACATTTATTCCAACTCCAAGAAGTGCAAATATTCCTGCATGACTTCCTTCAAGCATTCCAACTGCTCCAGGTACAGGAATTATATATGAAATTCCTGGAATTGTTGCAGAAATAAAGGATTGAAAGAAGCTAAGTTTAACTCCCATAAAATATGCAACCAGAAAGTGTTCCAATACCATGAATAAAACAGTGGCTAAAGACATAATCATGAGAATTGCAAATTTTCCAACGTGATTTGTGTAGAATGTAGCCATTTTTTCTTCAACTTTGATTATGCTTTTTTCAAATTTTTGAATTTTTTTGATTCTGTTGAGTTTTAGAAATCTAAAAATTGAACTAAAAAATCCAATTTTTTTTATTGTTGAATAATAAAACCAAAATATTAATCCTCCTATAAATAATACTGTTCCAGCTAAAAAGATTTCCATTTTTCCACTGAATAATGAGCCTTCAATAATCGATACCAAAACTCCGCTAAAAATAAATAGAATTAATGCTGTATATTCAAAAACCTTATCAATAACAATAGTTGATACTGCATTTTTAGTATCTACTCCATCCTCCTGCAAAAAGAAAACACGAACTGGCTCACCACCTGAATAAGCTGCAGGAGTTAAATAGCTAACAGCATAAGCTGTCATTCTGTGTAAAAATAAACGATGAAATGGCACTTTTTTACCTTCGTGATGATGTCTAAGAATTATATCCCATCTTAAAGTAAAAAGGGCAAAATTAAGCAGAGACAAAACAACCAAGATCAAAAATCCCAATAATGAAAAATTGCTCAGGGATTCCCAGATAGCATCGACGCCTGTTGTCACGATAATTGAGACAAACAGTGCAATCCCGAGTATCAGAAAGAAGATAAATGCAAAAGTACGTTTTATCATCGCGAATTAGTGTACTAAAAAGCTAAGTGAAAGTAAATTAATGAATTACTTTTTTTACCTGATCCCTGGTTCGTACACCCATTTCTCTGGTAAGTGAAGGCTGTTCAGCCTCTTTAATTGCTAAAATTAATGCATTATAAAGTTTGCTTGCTTTTTCTGATGTTGTTTTTTCATCATCAATACTTTGTTCTTCAACACATTTTTTTACAAATGCCTGCAAATCCCGAACAAAAAATTGTTTGCCTGATAAAGTTCTTATATTTCTATAAATAAATATTAATGAATTTGCAGCTTCTTCAACTGGCATTGTTCCTTTGCAATACTCTTGTACAAAGTGTTTTGCAGAATCTCCAAAGCTAATTTCTAGTGATCTGGATTCGTTTTGAATTTTATCTGGCATAATATTTAAGTTAGGAATTTATAATTCTGGTGTTTTTTCAGCTATAAGTTGCATTAATCTTTTTCTTTGCTCTTGTGATAGATCTCGGATGCTAAATTTTTCTACAGGACGTTCTGCAATTTGTAACATAAGGTTATCTATCAGTTTTTGTGGATCATTTCCAGTTAATTCAACATGTATTTCAATATATGTGCAAACATTATCTAACAATTTTTGCCTGCCAACATATGATGTTTCAAATTTTCCATAAATACAAATTTCTCTAGCTACTTCTTCAGCGCGAACGCTTTCATGACAATATGCACTAATTAGTAGTTTTAGTTCTTCAGGGAGTTCTATAGCTCTCATTTGAGCTGCAATTTCTGGGTAATTTGGTTTATCCATTTTTATAACGGTAATGAATCATTAATCTATATAAATATATTCTTTTGTTTTCTGCCATTTGTGAGTCAACAACTGTAAATGCATCCATCATTACTTCCAACATATGACTTTCAATTGCATCCATAAATTCTCCAATAGCATCTGTGGTTGCTTGTTTTAACATAATTGCTATGGTCTGCGCAAGAGCATGTCCATTTGAAAGTCCAAGAATATACTCGTCAAGCATAGAATGAAACTCGTTCGGAATTTCAATATCCTCGATATAACTCAATAGTTCGTAAAGCGGTATGTTGTCTTTTTGCTGTTCCATATTTAGTGGTTATGCAGCTTCATTTAATGCTTGAGCTATTTTATATCTTGTGTCTAATTGATCTAAAAAGAAGAACATACTCGGAAATTGTTTATAGCTTAATCCGGTTCTTTCTAAAAAGGTTGCATAAAGCATTCTTAAGTCACTGAATGATATGGCAATTCCAGTTTTATCAAGGCTATTGCCGTATAAATTCACTTCGATATCTTCTAAAGATTTTCCATCTTCAAGTGCAAAATCAATATCCGATAGGAGCCGTAGACCAAGATCTAATTTATGATGCTTACACTCTGCTAGTAATTTAGTTCTAAAAGCCCTAATTTCTTCCATTTGTGATTTTTCAACTCTTTCTCGCTCTTCAACTTCATCAAATTCAATAGGAAACATATCATCTGTGATTCCCCATTTACCAGGATCTTCCCATCTACTGCAATGCCACATAAATGCGCTATAATATAAACAAAACCTATTATCAGCTTCTAAAAATATGTCTGCTGCAGCACTCTTGGCATTCTTACTTGCATATGCATCAACTTTTCCTCCTCGTACTTTAATGAAATTTATTAAATCTATGTATCTATCTCTTTGAAAGGTTCTTCCTCCTTGACTATCAATTAAAAAACTTAATCTAACTCTATTCTCTAGAAGTATTTGAGCAATATCTAAATCCCATTTTGCTTCGATTTTCGAAGAAAATTTTTCAAGCCTATCAATACCATTTACTGGGTAAGAAATACCATTTAATTCAGGGTCTTGATTCCATCTTCTTTCATTTTCCATTGCCTTTACTCCACGCATTATCGTTTTGCAGTCAGCAAAATTAGGTGAATGAGGTAAATGGTATAGAATTGGTGCCTCTCCAATATCAAGATCACCCACAATCGGGCAAATAATGTTTTCGTATTTGTGTTGCTCCATCAAAAAAGCTTGTTATCGGTCTTTTATAAAGCGAAACAAGCCTTTTCATTACATTTTATGAAAACCATACGCTGCAACCATTGCAGCGTTGTCAGTGCAGTATCTTATGTTTGTTGGGAATTTTATAGGACCTAATCGTTTTTTTGCTTCTTCTCTTAATAGAAGATTGGCTGAAACCCCGCCTGCTAAGTGGATTTGTTTTGGCCCATATTTGTCAGCAGCTTTAGCAAGTTTTTCAACAAGTGTTTCAACCACTGTTTTTTGAAAGCTTGCAGCCATATCCTGAACGAATTTTTGGTCAATTTTAGTTGGATCGAAATTAGCTCCATATTCTCTTTGGATTTCGTATAAAACTGCTGTTTTTAGACCTGAAAAGCTAAAATCCAACCCGTCAACATTGGCTATTGGAAGCGCAAAAGCTAAATTATTACCTTTTTCTGCAGATTTTTGGATCGCCGGACCTCCCGGATATCCAAGTCCAAGTATTTTTGCAACTTTATCAAAAGCTTCACCAGCTGCATCATCTCTGCTTTCTCCAACAACCTCAAAATCATCATGATCTTTCATTAGGATTATCTCGTTATGTCCACCTGAAACAGTCAAAATCAAAATCGGGAATTCAAAATCCGAAGCCTCCCGATCACACCAGTTCCCATAAATATGCGCATAAACATGATTAATTGGAATCAAAGGTTTTGACTTAACTTCAGCTAAAGTTTTTGCAGTTACGAAGCCAGTTAATAAAGCACTAACTAGCCCTGGTTCATTAACTGCAGCAATTGCATCAATTTTATCCCACGTACATGAAGCATCCTTTAAAGCCTCTTCAACTACAGGCAAAATCTTAACAATATGTTCACGAGCTGCAACTTCAGGAACAACACCTCCTGTTTTTGCATGCAGATCAATTTGCGAGGCAATAACATTTGATAGAACCTTTGTTCCATCCTCAACTACTGCAGCAGCAGTTTCATCACAACTTGTTTCGATTCCCAGAATCCTCATAAAATTGACATAAATAGTGCTTTTAGCTACATTATTATGCCTATAAACTAATCCATTTTCAAATGAAAGAAAGTGGACCTGAGATTAATGAAAAACCCAGCACAATAAAAAACACTGTTTTATTTGTAGCTGTTTTTGCTGCTTTACTTGCTGTTTCAGCTTCAGTAGGTTCGGTTATGCGGCATATTGATAAGCCCGAAGAAAAATATAAATTAGTTATAACGCCTGAAATGAATGTAAAGCTAGTTAGACAGTGTATTGACCAGGTTGTTCATTTAGCTCCTTCATCATTCTCAAAAACTTTTTACAAAGATTGCGAAGAATAGGGTATAATGATTGGTAATGAAACCAACATCCATAAAAATCATTGAACGTTTACGCAAAGCTGGCCACGAAGCATATTGGGCTGGTGGATGTGTTCGGGATATCCTTTTAGGAATTGAGCCAACTGACTATGATATTGCAACATCAGCCAAACCCGATGATATTGAGGATCTTTTAGAAGAAACAAAGCCGGTTGGTAAGGAATTTGGTGTGATTTTGGTGATTGAAAAAGGTCATGCATTTGAAGTAGCAACTTTTCGCTCAGACTCTGGATATTCTGATGGTCGTCGGCCAGATGCTGTTTTGTTTACTGATGAAAAAGAGGATGCTTTAAGGCGAGATTTCACTATAAATGGAATGTTTTATGATCCAATTGAAGATAAAATTTTGGATTATGTTGGAGGGCAAAAAGATCTCGATGCAAAACTAATCAAATTTATTGGAAATCCACATGAACGAATCCTTGAAGATCAACTCAGAATTATTAGAGCTGTTCGTTTTAAGAATAATTTTGGTTTTCAATATGATCCTGATACTTATAAAGCTTTAAAAAATCATGCAGCGCTAATTGCTAAAGTCAGCCCTGAACGCCTTCAGCATGAGCTAAATAAGATAATTGAAGGAAACAATCGCGTTGAAGCATTTGAGGATATGAGTGAACTTGGAATTCTTAAACACATTATTCCTGAACTTGAAGATTTGCGTGGAGTCCCACAGCCTTTGGAATATCATCAGGAAGGGGATGTTTGGGATCATACAATGAGAGCATTAAAGTATTGTGATGACCATGCAGCGCGAGATGTTAAGTGGGCAGTTTTGTTTCATGATATTGGAAAACCTCAGACTTATGCATTAAAAGAGCGCATTAGATACGATCATCATTGTGAAAAAAGTGCTGAACTCGCAAAAGACATTTTAACTAGATTAAAATATCCAAAAAAATCAATTAAAGATGTCCTTTGGATGATTGAACATCACATGATGATGCAGCCATTATTAGATTTACCTGAAGGCAAAGTTCGAAAATGGTTTCTTAAAGAAAACTTCCTTTGCTTAATGCAGGTTTTTGAAGCTGATGCAAAGGGGATTGTTCCAACTGATATGTCCATGTATGAAGAAATTCTGGCCAGATATAGAGAAGTCTTAAAAGAAATGCCAGAAGGCAAACCAAAGCCATTTGTTTCAGGTAAAGATGTAATGAAAATCACTGGCCTTGAGCCAGGTGAAAAGGTTGGAGAAATCCTTGAAGATCTCTATGAAAAACAGCTCGCAAACGAGATTAGTTCACGAGCTGAAGCAATTGAAATTTTAAAAAATCTTTAAATTTTTCTTAGTTCCTCTTTGTCATAAAGTTGTTTTTTGTATGTCCAGATTGCACCAAATGAAAGCATGGTAGCCAGGAAGCAAAGCAGCCATCCAACAATTGGTACAAGCCCAATAACAATTAAAATAAATCCACCTAAAGCAATCATTCCCAATAGATTCCAATTAGTATATTTTTTTGGTTTTAATAAAAGATATCCAATAAACATTGCAGCAAAAACACTAGCTACATACCAACTAATCAAGAAAATTCCCAACAAAATTCCTGCCAAAGGGGCACCAACAATAGTTACAGCCAATACAATCATTGCGGCAATTGAACAAATTGCTATTACAAAACCTAGCCCCAAACTTCTCCATGGCTTTTCTTTTGAAACTTTTGAAGCATCCAGAAGCGCCCGGGGAGCAAGAAAAGCAAGTATCAATCCTATCAATAATAATGATAAATATTTAATTAACTGCCAAACTAAGTGAAATCTTGAAAACATATTCTCAATCTGAGTTCCATAGTCATCCTCAACTACTGTTTTATTGTATTCAATAAAACCAGCAACCTGATCTTCAGTTAGTTCTGCTTCACGTAAACTTGTATAAATAAGATTTCCATTAATTCTGGCATCAGAAGTTAAGGTTACAGAATCCTGAATTTCAACATTAACATCTCCGTAAATAGTTCCTCCTAAAACAAGTTTTCCTCCTCCACCTAAAACATCTTCATTAATACTTCCAAGTACATTTGCCATTCCATTTCCAAGAATTAAACTTCCACCAATTAATGAATTTGAACTGATATTTAATTGCCCACTTGTAGCAATCACATCATCTCCAACATTTCCATTTATATTAATTGTTCCACCTGCTGCCCTGACATCATCACTAACATCACCATTAACTGTTATTTGACCTCCAGCTACAAATAAATCACCATTTACATTTGCATTAATAGTAATTGAACCTCCTCCAATTAGAAGATCACCATTTACATCTTCATCTACAGTAACAAGCCCTCCTCCCGCATAAACATCATCTTCTGATACTGTTTTTAAATAAAGCTCTTCTTCTCCGTAAAATTCAACAGCCAAAGCTGCGTTTGCCGTAAGTAAAAATGCTAAACAAATTGCAAAAAGTTTTTTCATGGTTTTTTGATTAAGTTTAAAAGGAATCGCCAGCCCCTATTGTAAATAAGTTTGGCAACGGTTTCAATATGATAGGTCTGTGGAGCCATATCTACAGGTTGCACAGTTATTAATTTATAGCCATGTTTTTTTAGGATCTGAAGATCACGTGCCTGCGTGGTCGGGTTGCAACTAACATATATAATCTTTGGAGTTTTTAATGCTGCAAGTTTTTTACATAGTTTTTTACTTAGCCCTGATCTTGGAGGATCAACAATAGTGATGTCAGGCTTAATACCCCATTCTTTTACAGCCTTGTAAGCGTCACCTGCATGAAATTTTATATTTTCAATTTCATTTAATTGTGCATTTTCATGTGCATTTTTAATAGCTGATTCATTTGTGTCAGCCCCATAAACCTGTTTTGCTTTTTCAGCTAGAGTTAAGCCGATTGTTCCTGTTCCGCAGAATAAATCAAACACAATATCTCGTTCTGTTACTTCACCTAATTCAGCTACAGTTTTGTATAAAGTCTCAGCCTGCAATGTATTTGGTTGAAAAAATGCCTGAGGCAAAATCTCGAATCTCAGTTTGCACATTTTTTCTAATAAAACCTTTTTTCCATAAATTAATTCTTCTACTGTTTCGGTTCGTCTTCCTTTATTTTGGATTATTCTTGTTATATATATTGAGCTCGCAAACTTTTCAAACATTTTTTTAAATTCATTTTTATATTTGAATTCCTCATGAGAAATAACCAGATTTATCATTCTTTCTTTAGTGTTTTTCCCGAATCTTATTACCAAATTGCGCAATAAA
>Ga0180436_10004827_pt1 | contig 12019 bp, 15 predicted proteins | sample SS_ome_2_FD_132434 | JGI IMG/M metagenome (GOLD analysis project Ga0180436, IMG submission 132434) | Hypersaline lake sediment archaeal communities from the Salton Sea, California, USA - SS_3_S_2 metaG | ecosystem: Environmental > Aquatic > Non-marine Saline and Alkaline > Hypersaline >...
ACCGACCTCCACCTTCACCCCACGTTCTAGCCGGATCGCCCTATCCGCGGGACCACGACTCCGACAGTACCCTACCTCGTACACGCCCCACGCTGTCCTGCCCTCCCCACTCGCCAGCGCCTGACTCGAAATCACGATCCCTCAAGACCTGGTGGGGGGGATCTAGCGGTGCCTCGCGGACGACGCCTATCATATTCGACAGCGACGGAGACCAGCACGCCCTACGCCCGCTCGCCTTACCAAACCCTTGACAACTTATGTACAACCTGGTATCATGCCTCACGTGCATGGAGCGCCGCCCACAAATATCGTAACGCGCCCTTCTGGCACGCGAGCCCAGGAGACCAATAGAGGAGGATAAAAGGATGACCAGGGATGCCTATCTTGATCCCATCTACAACCTCAAGGCCGTGAGCGAGCGTACGGGCGTTACCGCCGACGCGCTCCGAGCCTGGGAGCGCCGCTACGGCCTGCCGCTTCCTTCACGAACGCCGGCGGGACACCGGATCTATGCCCAACGCGACATTGATGTGATCAACTGGCTGGTCGCCCGGCAAGAGGAAGGCCTTCGGATTGGTCGGGCCGTCAAACTTTGGCAAAGCCTTGAGAGCGAGGGGCAGGACCCGCTGCGCACCATGCCTGTTCCCAGCGCACCTCCCCTCCCCAAGCGTCCGGTCGGCGAAACGATCGAGCAGCTCCGTGATGAGTGGGTGTCGCATTGCCTGGCCTTCAACGAGCAGAAGGCCGGGGAAGTCCTCACACAAGCCCTCGCCATGTATCCGCCCGAGATCGTCTTCTCCGGCATCATCGGCGCGGGCATCGCCGAGATCGGACACAGCTGGTTCGTAGGAGACGTGACGGTTCAACAGGAGCATTTCGCCTCGGAGTTGGCGATGCGACGCCTCAAGGGCATGATCGAGGCGGCTCCAGCTCCGACGCGCCGAGGCCGCATCCTTACCGCCTGCCCAGCAGGTGAGGAGCACACACTGGGTATGAGCGCGTTCACACTCCTTCTCCGGCGGGCTGGTTGGGACGTCGTCTACCTCGGAGCCAACGTTCCCGTCGAGACGATGGCCGCGACAATCGAGCGCATCCAACCGGACCTCATCTGTCTGGCCGCCCAGCGGCTCGCGACAGCCTCAAGCCTCCTCGACGTGGTGGGAGCGGTCGAGGACCTGGACGTGCCCATCGCCTATGGGGGACGCATCTTCAACGAGGAGCCGGGGATCCGCCTCCATTTCCCTGCCCATTTCCTGGGCGGGACGCTGGACCAGGCAGTCGGGGCTGCCGAGCGCCTTCTGACCACCGCGCGTCCCACGCTCGCAGGCGAGGCGCCGTCGGAAGAGACCGAAGCGCTGCATGCCCATTTCCTCGAGCATCTGCCAGCCATCCGGACCGATGTGTATGCTTCACTCGGGCACGCTCGGGTGAGCCGATCTGCGCTCGAAGCCCTCACGGGGAGTCTCACCGGCGCGACAGCGGCCGCCCTACGATTCGACGATCTCGATCTACTGGCACGGGAGATAGACTGGTACCGGGCCTATGATGAGCAGAGCGAGCCTTCGGCGCGTATGCTCGACGCCTTCCTACCGGCGTACAAGGAAGCCGTCGCGGCGCACCTGGACCAGCGCGGGGAGCCACTCGTGGCGTGGCTGAACGACAGGGTCGCGCAGGGGCAAGAGGAGAACGGGTCGCAGGCATGATCCCTAAGCAATGGTACGTCGTCCTCGACTCAACGCAAGTCGGCCGCAATCCCGTCGGCGTCAAGCGCATGGGCGAGAAGCTCGTCTTCTGGCGTGATGAGGCGGGCATACTCGGCTGTCTCCATGACCGGCGCGTTGTGCAGACCCAACGTCCGAGACCATCCGGTTTGACCATCGGCGAGAAGCTCATCCAGGGCGACGGCCCGATCATCGAATACCGGAAGCGACGGCGGGAGCTCAAGCAGCAGACGGGAGCGTCGACCGCACAATGATGAAAGAACGCACTGGCAGGTCGACCACTCCCACGCACGACGACGCCAACAAGCCAGGTCTGCAAAGGATCGCATCGGGAGCCAGCCGTGGATAGACGTCGTCTCGTACTCATTATTGGATTCGTCTTCATCGAGTTGCTGGGCTACAGCCTCTTCCTACCCTTGCTCCCCTTCTATGCAGGGAGTCTGGGGGCGAGTGCGCCGCTCATCGGCCTGCTGATCGCCTCAAACGCCGTCGCCCAGTTTCTGGCGGCCCCAGTCATCGGTCACTTCTCAGACACTTGGGGCCGCCGCCCGATGCTGCTCTTCAGCATCACGGGGACCGCCATCAGCTTCATCTTGCTGGCCCTCGTCGAGCCGCTGGGCCGTTGGACGGCAGCGGGCACACCCGCCTGGTTGACGGTGGACGCGGCAGCTATCGGCTGGCTCTTCATCAGTCGCATCATGGACGGCCTGGTGGGAGGCAACGTCTCCCTCGCCCGGGCCTATATCACAGACATCACCGATGAGGAGAATCGGGCTCGGGGCCTCGGGCTCATCGGCGCCGCCTTCGGCACCGGCTTCATCATCGGACCGGCTCTGGGTGGCACCCTCAGCAATTGGCCCTTGATCACCGGGAGGGCCGTCGCACTGGGGCTCTCCCGGTACGCTGTCCCCGCCCTGGCAGCCCTCGGCCTCTCGATCCTCAATTTCGTCGGAGTGGCACTCTGGCTGCCTGAATCCCTCACGGTGGCACAGCGGCGAAAGCTGGCGGGCAGAAAGAGAACGCTGCTGCCCCTCGACACGATCCGAAAGGCCCTTGACCGGCCTCGGGTGGGGGTACTGCTGCAGACCCGCTTCTTCTATCGCCTGGCGTTCACGATGTTCACTGCCAGCTTCGCACTCTACACGAGCTACCGGTTCGGCATGTCCGACCAGACGACGAGTTACATCCTCACCTATGTCGGGGTCGTCGTGGTTTTCGTCCAGGGATTCCTGGTCGGCTGGCTGTCGAGTCGATTCTCTGAAAGAAGAATCATCTTGGCCGGCGCGGTTGTTCTGGCCGCGGCCCTCCTGGCCTGGGCCGTGGTACCCAGCGTACCCATGATGCTCGGGGTACTGGCGTTCCTCCCACTCTCGGGTGGGACCCTCAACACGGTCACGAACAGCGCCTTGACGAAGGCGGTGCGCGAGGAGGATATTGGTGGGACGCTCGGCCTCTCGACGTCCCTCGACAGCCTGACGCAGATACTCTCACCCGTCATCGGGGGCTTCCTTATCGGTGAGCTCGGCGCTTGGTCGGTGGGAGCAGCCGGAGCGATTGTCATGGCCGGTGTCGTCATCTATGCCGGGCGCCGCCTCGTGGCGAAGTCGACGGAGTATTGGGATGCGCCCGCTGAGTGCGCGGAGGCCCCCGAGACGGCGTGAGGGAGAACCAGTGAGCACATGGAAGCGCTGGTGGTGGGTGATCCTTCTTCTTCCCCTGGCGGCCGGCGGTGTTTTCGCCGTCTGGGCCGAGTCCGGGCCCTCGCCCATGCCCGAAGCCCAGGTGGCTCTGGAGACTCCAGCAGCCGATGATGGCATTCTCGTCGACCGCGGCCGCTGGTTCACCTTCCGCCCTACCCAGGAAGAGGTCTCAACAGGTCTCGTGATCTACCCGGGCGGCCGGGTGGACCCTGCTGCTTATGCCCCGGCAGCTCGGGCCATCGCCGATGAGGGGTATCTGGTTGTCATCGTCCCAATGCCCCTGGACCTGGCCTTCCTTGCTCCCCAGCGTGCAGACGGGATCCAACAGGCTTATCCGATGATCGAGCACTGGGCTGTGGGCGGTCACTCCCTGGGCGGCGCGATGGCAGCGCGGTTTGCCCACCGGCACCCAGCGGCGGTCGACGGCCTCCTGCTGTGGGCGGCCTACCCGGCCCAGAGCGACGATCTATCCCAGTACGAGGTGGAGGTCGTATCCATCTACGGGACCCGCGACGGCCTCGCGACCATCGATGACATCGAGGCCTCCCGCCCCCTCCTACCTACGGACACCATCTGGGTTTCCATCGTGGGGGGCAACCACGCGCAGTTCGGCTGGTACGGCCCTCAGCAGGGTGACTTACCCGCCACCATCAGCCGCGAAGCCCAGCAGCAGCAGGTCATTGACGGTTCACTTCGGCTCCTGGCGGCCCTCGAGTCGTGATGGTGGTACGCAGAGCTGGGACCGACGCAGGAGGATGGGTACAGGTGGCGAACCAGAGTCAGGCCTTTCTCAGCGGATGGTTGGTGTCTACCTGGTGGTGTGTAAGGACGTGATGAATACCTATACGAAGAATGTGTCGTGGAGATGGGGCCGGGCTCTCGCTCTGGCGCTCGTGATCTTGCTCGTCGTACTTCTGGTTGGTCCTTTTCTGGTGCCTATCCCGCCCCTCCACGACACGGTGCCACCGGAGCAGATGGCCGATGCTCACAGCCGCTTCGTCGACGTGGACGGCCTTCGAGTCCACTACAACCAGGACGGCGCGGGCGACCCGGTCATGATTCTCCTCCACGGATTCGGCGCCAGCGTCTTCTCGTGGCGCGAGGTCAGGGAGCCCCTGGCGCAGCGCGGCACGGTCATCGCCTATGATCGGCCCGCCTTCGGCCTGACGGAGCGGCCCCTTACCTGGGCGCCGGGTGAGAATCCTTATACCCCCGACGCCCAGGTCGACGTGCTCGTCGGGTTAATGGACGAACTCAACGTGGAGACCGCCTTCCTGGTCGGCCACTCAGCCGGGGGCACCGTCGCCGCCCACGCAGCACTGACCCATCCAGACCGCTTCGATGGGTTGGTCTTCGTGGCCGCCGCTATCTACGAAGGAGGCGGCTCCCCAAGTTGGATTCGCCCGCTCCTCGGGCTGCCCCAGATCGACCGGCTTGGGCCCCTGCTCGCCCGAAGGATCGCCGTGAGCGGCGATGACTTCTTGGAGAGCGCGTGGCACGACCCAGCGCAAATCACCCAGGACATCCGGGAGGGCTACCGCAAACCACTCCGCGCTGACCACTGGGACCGGGCTCTCTGGGAGCTGACCAAGGCCTCGCGCCAGGTCGGCCTGGCCGATGACCTCGACCGGATCACAATGCCCACGCTGGTCGTCACGGGTGATGACGACCGCATCGTGCCCACGGCCTCCAGCATCCGATTGGCGCGAGAGCTCCCGGACGCGGAGCTCGTGGTTATCCCGGAGTGTGGGCACGTGCCCCAGGAGGAATGTCCGGGTCCATTCCTGGAGGCGGTGACCGCCTTCCTGGATTCCGTGCCGCTGGCTACCGGCTTGACGGCGGGGCAGCCCCCGGTGGACCTTGCCAGAACCCTTGACAGACTCGGCGGCCTGGGTCATAATCCTCTGCAAGACCCGCTATCTTCGTCTATGATCGAGCTATGTGAAACGCCACCGCTCATCCAAACGAAATGCCTGTACGCCAAGCGGGAGGGCGACTCCGCACCTGTGGGCTTCCCAAGATCGAGAGCAAAGGAGGGTTGAGATGGACGAGCATCTGGCTAAGATGACGTGCTCCGCGTGCCGTGGGGATGAGCCGTCGCTCACGGACGAGGAATTGGAGGAGTACTTGCCCCGCGTCCCGGACTGGGAGTTGGCGGAGGAGGACGGCGTCAACAAACTGCGCCGGACGTTCACGTTCCGCAACTTCGTGGAGGCGCTAGCGTTCACGAATCGGGTGGGAGAGGCAGCCGAGGAGGAGGGCCACCATCCCATCATCACGCTGACCTGGGGCAAGGTCACGGTGACATGGTACACGCACAAGATCAAAGGACTTCACGAGAATGACTTCATCATGGCTGCCAAGACCGACAAGCTGTACACAGAGGGCTAGCGTGACCGACCAAGCACATCAGTGGGGGATCCATGTCCGTTAAGATCGTCACCGACAGTACCTGTGACTTGCCCGCGGAGGCCGTCGCGGAGCTCGGCATCACGGTTGTTCCCCTCTATATCAACGTGGGGCAAGAGAGCTTCCTGGATGGGATCGACATGTCCCGCCAGGAGTTCTATGAGCGACTGCCGGACTTCGACGACCACCCGCAGACGGCGTCGCCCGGGCCAGAGATGTTCCGTGATACCTATGAGACGCTGGCCGCTGAGGGCGCCGACGAGATCCTCTCCATCCACATCGCCGAGAGCCTGAGCGGCACCCTCAACACAGCCCAGCTCGCCGCCGATGCGACGGACAGGGTTCCGGTAACCGTGCTCGATTCAGGCCAGTTGAGCATGGGCACCGGATTCCTCGTGGCGGCCGCCGCGCGAGCCGCCGAGGCGGGTCGCTCCCTCGCAGAGATCATTGACGTGGTCAAGGAGATGGGAAGACGTACACACCTCTTCGCCGGCCTCGACACCCTGGAGTTTCTCCAGCGGAGCGGTAGGATGAGCTGGGCCGTCTCGCGGATCGGCACGCTGCTGAGAATCAAGCCGCTTCTGACGATGCACGGCGGCGAGCCCCATGTCGAAAAGGTGCGTACCGACCGCCGGGCGGTCCAGAAGTTGCTCGACAAGCTGGTCTCCCTGGCGCCCCTTGAGGAGTTGGCCCTCGTCCACACCAACGCGCCGGAGAAGCTGAACGAGCTTCGAGAGCGGGCCAGGCATCTCTTTCCTCCGGGCAAGGAACCTGTGGAGGTTGATGTGACGCCCGTCATTGGGACGCACATCGGTCCTGGGGCGGCTGGCTTCGCCTGTGTCTCAGCCGGCCAGAGGAAGGGCTAGGGACTCTTGACGAAAAGTCTGGCCCGGGCGGAGATGGCATGCGCGTGGTGATCACCGGCGGTACGGGCTTGATCGGCCGGGCGCTGAGCCACGACTTGGCCGCCGACGGCCATAAGGCTATCGTGCTCAGCCGCAGCCCCGGGCGCGCCCCGGCGATGCCGGATGGCGTCCGTGTCGTGGAGTGGGACGCCCGCACTGGAGCCGGTTGGGCGGAGCTGGCCGACGGCGCTGATGCCATCGTCAACCTGGCTGGCGCCAGCCTTAGGCGCCGCTGGACCCCCCGTAGCAAACAGCTGATCCGCGACAGCCGCATGCACGCCGGACACGCCGTGGTAGACGCAGTCCGACGGGTGGACAGGAAACCTCGCCTCGTGGTCCAGGCCTCGGGCACGGGCGCCTACGGGCCTCGAGGCGACCAGGTGGTCACAGAGACGACGGGATTCCCGGACACCTTTCTCGGGCGCACTGCCGCGCAGTGGGAGGCCTCCACCGCGCCGGTGGAAGAACAGGGTGTGCGGCGTGCCATCATCCGCTCTGGCGTCGTGCTCAGCAGGGAAAGCGGCGCCTTGCCGTTGCTGGCACTACCCTACCGGCTCTTCGTGGGCGGGCCTCTCGGAAGCGGGGAACAGTGGCTCCCTTGGATTCATATGGAGGACGAGGTACGTGCCATCCGCTTCCTGATCGAACTGGAGACCGCTGTGGGACCCTTCAACCTGTCCGCGCCAAGACCCGTGACCAACGCCGAGTTCGGCCGAACCCTGGCGCGGGTTCTAGGGCGCCCGGCTTTCTTTCGCGTACCTGCCTTCGCCGTGCGCCTCGTCCTCGGAGAGATGAGCACTGTGGTGCTCGATGGCCAGCGGGCGATTCCTAGGCGTCTGCTGGACCTCGGCTTCAGATTCCATTTCCCGGGCGCCGAGTCCGCCCTGCACGATCTGTTGTGACACTCAGTGGAGGACGAACAGAGGGAGACGCCAACAAGAGACAGACTCGCGGGGCCGCTGCACGGCCTTCGATGTGTCGACGCCAGCCCCGTCGTGCCCCTCTCTCCGTCCCTAGCTCCAAGGACCTCGTAAGGCAAACTGCACATAGGAGGCGACCATGAATTGGACTCAGGTCTTGCCCGAAGCCGATCTCCCCGACGGCGCCCGCCGTGTGGTGACCGTTGGTGAGAGGGAGGTGCTGCTGATCAACCACACAGGGGAGATCCACGCGATCAGTAACCGCTGCACCCATATGAGCGCCAGGATGGAGAAGGGCGAGGTAACAGGAGATGGAACCATCATCTGCCCTCGCCACCACACCGTCTTCCGCCTGGAAACTGGGGCCGTCGAGGCGTGGGTGCCCTGGCCGCCCGTCGTGGGCCGGGCGCTGGGTGCCCTTTCGCAGGAGAACGCCCTGCCGACCTACTCGACGAAGGTCGAGGCTGGCAGTATCTGGGTGGGTAGTGAGGTGTCGGAATGAACGATCCCGAAACGGCCACGCTGATGCATACTGAGGATCTGCCCTACATCACGAACGATCTGAAAGGCGTGGGCGGCGAGATCAAGGTTGAACCAGCCCACTTCGTGGTGGAGGAGATCCCGCTTTATGAGCCCTCCGGACAGGGCCAGCACGTGTACGTCCGCCTGACCAAGGAGGGCTGGACGACCCGGGACATACAGAACCAACTAGCCGACCTCTTCGATCTTCGGGACGTCGACATCGGGTGCGCCGGGCGGAAGGACAAACACGCCAGGACGACCCAGACTTTCTCTTTGAGCCTGCCCAACACCGACGATGACGAGGTCGCCGCTCGGATCGAGGAGCACATACCCGTCGACCTCGAGTGGGTGCGCCGTCACAAGAACAAGATCAAGGCCGGACACCTCCTCGGCAACCGGTTCCGCATCGTCGTCCTGGATCCCGTCGAGGGAGCGTTGGCCCAAGCCGAGGCTGTCCTGCACGTGCTGCGCGAGCGCGGCCTCCCGAACTTCTACGGCCCCCAGCGCTTTGGCCGCCAGGGCGACAACGCCGAGCAGGGCCGTCAGATCCTATTGACCGGCCAGGGCCCGCGGAAGCGCTGGCTCCGCCGTCTCCTCCTTCGCGCCTACCAATCGGCCCTCTTCAACACCTGGCTCGTTGCACGCATGGATCGCGGTTGGTTCAACCGCTTGCTGGTCGGCGACGTGGCTAAGAAGCGCGACACGGGCGGCCTCTTTGAGGTTGAGGATGCCCAGGCTGCGCAGCCGCGCCTAGACAGGGACGAGATCACGTACACCGGGCCGATCTACGGCTATCGGATGTGGTGGGCCAACGGCGACCCAGGCACGCTCGAGCGGAGCATTCTTGAGGACGCAGGCGTGACCGAAGAGATGCTTCAGCTAGCCCACCTGAACGGCAGTCGCCGCCGCGCCCGCCTGGTGCTGGAGGACCTGGAGGTGGAAGCTCATCCGGACGGACTCCTCTTGACCTTCAGCTTGCCCAAAGGCTCCTACGCCACCACCGTGCTGAGGGAGGTTATGAAAGCATGAGACCCGCGAGAGACCTCCTCTTTGGTCACGCCGTCCGCCTGGGCGCCTTGGAGGAGCGCGACGTCCCCACCATCGCACGCTGGCAGACCGGTCCCTTTCTCCGGCTCTACGACGCTCGCCCCGCCGTACCCCGGTCAGAGACGGAGGTGGCGGAATGGCTGGACGACGTACGCCAGAGCGAACAGACCATCGCCTTCGCCATCCGAGCGCTGGAGGACGACCGCCTCCTCGGCACCCTGGAGCTCGACTCCATCCTCTGGGCTCATCGTGTCTGCGGGATGGGGCTGGCTATCGGTGAGCGCGAGAACTGGGGTCGGGGGTTTGGCTCCGAGGCAGCCGCCCTCGGGCTCGCCTTCGCCTTCGAGGAACTGAACCTCCACCGCGTCACGGCCACCGTTTTCGCCTACAATGACCGCTCCATCGCCCTCGTCGAGAAGCTCGGCTTCCGCAGCGAGGGCGCCTTCCGCGAGTTTCTGGAGCGTGACGCACGCCGCTACGATATGCTCCTCTACGGCTTGCTGCGCCACGAGTGGCATTCGGGAACGAGAGATCGGTGACCCCCTTCCTTCAGGCCGTGGCCATCGGCCTCTCTATCGCCGCGCCCGTAGGCCCCATCGGCGTCCTCTGCATCCGTCGATCCCTTGCCAACGGCACACGGGCGGGATTCGTGTCCGGGCTTGGCGCGGCCAGTGCCGACGCCGTCTACGGCTCGCTGGCTGCCTTCGGACTCACCGCTGTCTCCGGCTATCTCATCGAGCAGCAGAATCTGATCCAATTGGTTGGGGGACTCATCCTCTGCGCCCTTGGCATGCGCGCCTTCCTGGCTGCTCCTATCGACAGCGCCGCCGAGGCCGAGTCCTTGAGCCCCGCGGGACTTCCAGCCGCCTACGCCTCGGCCTTCGCCCTGACCATCACCAACCCGATGACCATTCTCTCGTTTACCGCTGTCTTCGCCGGTCTGGGCTTGAACCTGACCCAGCGGGACTATGCTGCGGCGGTGACCCTCGTGTTGGGGGTCTTCATGGGCTCCATCCTCTGGTGGCTCACGTTGAGCAGCCTCGCCGGGCTACTTCGGCACCGCATCGGCCCCGGCGCCCTGAGGTGGATCAACCGTGCCTCGGGCCTCGTCATCGTTGCCTTCGGCGTCAGTGTGTTGGCGGCGCTTCTATGAGCCTCTGGGCCCGCATTAGCGTCGTCGGCCTGCTTGTCCCCGCCCTCGCCGTGGCGACGGAAGCAGCGATGCTGCAGGCGAGATCTTCTCGCGGTGAGCGGCGCATCCGATCGCAGCCCAGAGCCGCCGCGTCCCCTGCCCTCGGGTTCGCCAGCGTCGGCGGCCCCAAGGCCGGCCCCCAGGCCGGCCCCGCGGCCGTCATCTCGCCTATGGTCCGCGGACCTGTGCCGGCACGCCGCCAGGAGACCTCGCGGCCCTCACGTGATCTAACAAGACTGCCCGGCTTCCGGAATCCATCATAAGGAGAACAGACCATGAGAATCGCAAAAGCTGTCGCCCTGCTCGGGGTCATCGCCATGACAGGGGTCCTCGTCTATGCCTTCACCACAGGCAACTTGGCCCAGGAGGGGAGCGAGCTCCTCTCCATGCCCTGGGGAATCGTCTCTCTCGTCGACCTGTACGTGGGCTTCATCCTCTTTTCCGCCTGGATCGTCTACCGGGAGAAGTCCCTCTTGAGGTCCCTCATCTGGGTCGTACTGATGATGGTGCTCGGCTTCTTCACCGCCAGCCTCTACGCCTTCATCGCCCTCCAAAGGAGCGACGGCGACTGGCAACGATTCTGGCTCGGCAGGAGGTGGCAGGATGCCTAGCCCATTCTGGACCAGCTGTCTTGCCGAGGAGCCCACCATCCGCCTGGGCGTCAGCACCTGCTTGATGGGCGAGAACGTCCGCTACGACGGGGGCCATCAGCGCGACCGCTTCCTGATGAACAGCTTGGGTCAGTTCGTGGAGTTCGTGCCCGTCTGCCCGGAGGTGGAGATCGGTCTCCCTGTGCCTCGAGAGGCGATGCACCTTGAGGGCGACCCGGAAGACCCGCGCTTGGTCACCATCAAGACCGGCAAGGACTACACGGAACGGATGCAGACTTGGGCTGACGTACGGTTAGAGGAGCTGGCCGAGGACAACCTGCACGGCTTCGTGTTCAAGAAGAACTCTCCCAGCTCGGGGCTCTACCGCGTGAGGATCTACGATGAGCACGGGATGCCAAGCCGCGTTGGAATGGGAATCTTCCCGCGCGAAGTGACGCGCCGGTTTCCCCTTCTGCCCCTCGAGGAGGACGGGCGCCTGCACGATATGGGCCTGCGCGAGAACTTCATCGAGCGCATTTTCGTCTACTACCGCTGGACCTGCATGCTTGACAAGGATCCCTCACCCGGGGGGATCGTGGCCTTCCACACCGCCCACAAGCTGACCATGATGGCCCACAGCCCGGATCACTATCGGAGGATGGGCCGCCTCGTGGCCGAGGCCGGCAACCTGGACTGGGAGGATCTTCGAGACCAGTATGGGGAGATGCTGATGGAGGGCTTGAAGGTTATGGCCACCGTCGGGAGACACACGAACGTGCTCCAGCATCTCATGGGGTTTCTCAAGGACTTCCTGTCCGCGGAGGACAAGTCGGAGCTGACCCGACTGATCGACGACTACCGGCGCGAGCTTGTCCCCCTCATTGTCCCCCTGACGCTTCTTAAGCATCACCTCAACCGTCACCCGGTGGCCGACTGGGTCCATCAGCAGGTCTACCTCCACCCCTATCCCAAGGAGCTCATGCTCCGCAACCACGTCTGAGAAAGGCCGCTAT
>Ga0180436_10004829_pt1 | contig 12017 bp, 20 predicted proteins | sample SS_ome_2_FD_132434 | JGI IMG/M metagenome (GOLD analysis project Ga0180436, IMG submission 132434) | Hypersaline lake sediment archaeal communities from the Salton Sea, California, USA - SS_3_S_2 metaG | ecosystem: Environmental > Aquatic > Non-marine Saline and Alkaline > Hypersaline >...
GAGGGTCAGGGTGCCGCTGAGCTGAACAAGGCTGTTGAGGCACTCCGTTTCGAGAGCGTGGGTCCTGCTACCGTCGAGGTCTCAAATCAGGGATCGTCGGAGGTGGTCGTCCGTTGCGAGAAGAAGTCCGATGGCTCTCTCGTCTCAACGGACAAGAATACTGCCGTTGCCGCTGAGCTGACAGGGTACGTCGGCGACGCAGCGACGCTCGAGTTTTCTGGGAACGTCCTCTCCAATCGTCCTGTGGTTCCAGGGTCGGTGGTCCTGACTCCGACCTACGGCGGTAGCGGTCTCGCGACCGTTCTGGGGACTGAGGTCGAGCCGTTCAACTTCTCGCCCGCGGACGAACTCATCGTCGATACCGATGGTGGTGGTGACGAGACCGCAACCTTTGACGCAGGTGCAGCCGAGGTCATCGGGACTGGTGGGTCGTTCGCAGCTATGGCAGCGGAGACCATGGAGGTCCAGGTCGGGGACGGAGATATCCAGACCGTGACCTTCGGGACCGAGGCGACGATCGCTCTCGCGGTTCAGCTGATGAACGAGTCTCTCAAGGGCTGTCACGTCGAGGCTGTCGATGCCAACAACGTGAAGATCGTTTCCGATCAGCTCGGAACTGGGGCGCGGATTCGTACGACCAACGTCGCTGCAGGCATCACGACCAAGATCGGCATCGCCAACAACGAGGACGAGGCAGGGACTGGCGACGTCGCTGACATCAATGCGGTGACCGTTGCGGAGATCAAGACTGTCGTGGAGAACGACACCACTGGTCTCACGGTGACTGCCGTCGCGGGTGCTGTCCAGCTGACTGCGGTGACCAGCATCGAGGTCAAGGCGACTTCGGACGTCGAGGTCATCCTCGGTCTCTCGACTACGCTCACGGAGCCTCTGCCGGCAGGCGACTCGGTGGATCTCGTCGACACCAACGGCGATGGCATCCTCTACACCGACGATGTCGACGCGGACGTGGGTGGCACGATCGACTACTTCACCGGAGCGATGAGTCTCGCCTATCCGACTGGCAAGGCTCCCAACATCGGGCCGATCCGGGCAGCCTACTCTTACCAGGACTCTGTCATCGTCGGCGGTGGGAAGAAGGTCATGAACATCGCCAACGTTCTTCAGGGCTCCGAGGTCGTCGTGAAGGTCGCTGCGAGCGACTTGGCTGGCAGCTTCTGTCGTGTGAACGGCATCGCCACCTGGGAGTAGCCGCAGGTTCTGATGGCTGACGAAGTCACAACTACTTCTGACGTTCCGATCTACTTCCCGCAGAAGAAGAAACGGAAGAAGGAGAGGAAAATGAACAACGAAGCTCTCCTCGCGCTTGAGCTGGTTGAGGACTGTGGTTTCTCCCACCGGGATGCTCTCGAGGCTGTTCTTGAAGGCGACGCTGAGAAGGCTGCTGACAAGATGGTCGCGAAGATCAAAGACCCGAAGGACAAGGAGAAGGCCAAGAAGAAGTTCGTCGATCAGATGAAGCAGAGGATGGAGAAGCGCAAGTGTAAGCGCTAGGAGCCACCATGACTCACAAGACAGCAAAAGAGCTGATCGACGAGCACATGTCTGAGAACGGGATGTTCGGCGATGAGTACGGTCCTGAGAACGAGTACATGTGTGGGGACACAGGAATGAAGTTCGAGACGTACGGTGCTCCTGCTTCATACTCTCCATTCACTGGGTCGATGAACTTCATGGGGTTGGGTCCTAGCGAGGCTGAGCAGAACAAGCCTCTGAAGCCCAACCCAACTCCGTCGGAGCCTTCAGCTCCTGCGAACAAGCCCTTGAAAGGCAATCCTGCTCCCGACGCCAAGGGCTCGGTCGGGGCTACGAAAGCTGATAAGAAGGGCTTTGTGACTTCGACTCCTTCGGCAGGCAAGGTCCCGCCGTACAAGGAGAAGAAGCCTGGAGAGCGAACCTAGGCATCGCCTAGGGATTGGACCACATGCCCCGAGCATCGGATCTGATCAAAGCTCACCAGGAGGGTGCGACTTTCGAGCGCATCCTTCATGCCGTGAGGACTAATCGTACTGCGGTTAGTTCGCTTCCTGAAGAGAAGCTCGATCTCCTGGAGATGTCTGTTCCTGAGCTCCAGAGACTCGCGACAGAGATGAGCGAAGCGCTCAGTCGAGACGATCTTCCCAAGCTGAGAGAGCTTTCCATCGCGGTGGAAGAGTTCGCTCTGATGATTAAGGATACCTGTGGTGACGGCTAGAGATCTCATATCAATATATCTGGACGAGAAGAAACCCGGAGCTGTGGTGAAGGGTGAAACTCTGTCTGGATCTGATGTGGCGGCTCTCAAGCCTAAGCAGGGTATTCTTGTCGACGGAAGGCGAGCTGTCGTCATCGATGTGGAGAAAAGTGGCAGCGATGTCACACTCATCTACAGCAAGGGAGTTCGTAAGACTGGACGTGATAAGATCATCACTGTTTCGGTCTCTGACAAAGAGACTCCGGTTCAGTACTACTCGAGAAAGCCGCTCGAAGCAGCTGAGCATCTCATCGAGAAGTTAACTCGCGGCATGAGGAATGCGTACTCGAGACAAGAGAACGTCAAGAGGTGTCCGGAGTGCGGACTTTCAGTTCCTCGATATCCAGGGAAGTATCCGAAGGCTTGCCCTGACTGTGGCGCTGAGCTTGAATGCGTGAGTAAGGAGTACTGATGCCTGCTCCGTCCCTTCAAGCGCTCGCCGATAAGGCTGGGAAGTCGATGAAGGATGCTGAGAGCTACTTCAATGACGCTCGCAAGCAGCGCATGAAGGATACAGGGAAGTCCAAAAACTCATTGGGATCTGACGACTACAAGTTCATCATGGGAATCGTCAAGAAGAGACTAGGACTTCCGACCAAGAAGGCTGAGAGCATCATTGAGTCTGCTGTGAAGAGTGTAGACAAAGGTATCCTTCCTCGTCAGGCACTCGACATCGCGCTTGGCGAGGATTTTCTTGTTCGTACCTTCTTCGACTCTGGAGTCCTCTGCTTCGCGACTCTGGAGGATGTCCTCATCGATCCTAAGGCTGACGCTCGTATCGAGACAATCTCTTGGCTCGTCAACGAGAACGATTGGCCGAACAACCATCCAATCCATGGACTCCTCGATAGCTACGAAGGTAGTTTTGAGGAGTTGTACGTCAAGGTTGCGGAGGTCCTGAACCTCCAGGATGGGGTGTGAGTTGCCTGGAACACATGTTACGCTCGATGCCGTTATCGAAAAGCGAAAATGGCCAAGGGACGAGGATCTTTCGGAGCTTTTGTCCACAGCAGCTTCTGTCGGCAGAGCGACTCCGATCAAGTGCCATGTCATATCGCTTCCCTGCGAACTCTCGAGACCTGACTCACCTCCAGGCGGAACTGCCTCGTGCGGACTTGATGAGTCTCACATCACCTTGCATTGGTACGACAAGGGAGACGCTGTAGAGTTTGCTCTCGACGTTTTCACTTGTGGTGATCATGCGAACCCTGAGAAGATCGTGAACTTCCTCGAGACAAAGCTAGGTGCCGATACTCCGATTCGCTCGGAGAAAGGCTACTACTCGAGGATGGAGTTTCTCACGAGAGACTGATGACTGCTGAAGAACTCATCGACTTGTATCTGCAGACTGACCAGGACGAAGTCGTTGGTCCTTTGGAGCCTAAGCGTCCTCGAAGAAAGACTCTCGCTCAGAAGCAGGGAGCTCGCAAGGGAGGACGGACCCGCACTCGTCGTGCGCAGACAGAGAACAAAGGCTTCTTGTACTACAACTACTACGACAGGCCAAGGTCTGGGAGCAGCGAGGTTGAAAGTGAGTAACGCTGAAGCCTTGATCGACAGGTACCTCGACGAAGGCAAGAAGCCTCGCAAGGGTGACAAGGTCAAGAGTCCCTATGCAGGTCGAGAGCTCAAGGGTGGAGGCAAGGCTCCTTCTCACGGGGTTGTCAAGAGTGTCTCTGGGATCATGGCCTACGTGGACTTCGGAACAGGTTCTGCTTTCACGACCATCCCGGTGATGGATCTTCAGCCAGCAGGTCCCAAGATGTGGAACTGGGAAATGGCGTTCGGATCCTAGGTGGCTAAGCCTCCTCGTCCTGAAGACATCATACGGGTCGAGATGATTGATCGACCTGAGGTAGATGAGCCTGGAGAAGGTCTCTACGAATGGCGTCACCTCAGCAATCGCTTCTCTCTTGATCTCCGAACTCTTCGCAACGAGATTGAGAAAGTCATGCCTGGTCGCTCTGAGGAAATTTCTGATCGGATCTTCAACTTCCGTATCGTTTACATGAACCTTCGAACTGGAGAAGTGTCGACATGAGCTTGATGGAGCTTCAGCAGTTTGATTCAACTATCGTTGAGAAGGCCTCCAAAGAAGGAGTCCTCATGACGGTAGGTGGAGTCTTCCAGCGTGCTGACACGAAGAACGCCAATGGTCGTGTCTACCCGACTGAGCTCTGGAAGTCGACTCTCAGCAACGAGAACGTTCAGGGTCGTATCAAGGATCGTCAGATGTACGGAATGCTGAAGCATCCGGCAGCTGGGGAGATGACTGACGCTGAGAAGATCTCTCACATCGTGACCAAGCAGGAACTGCGAAGCGACGGCACCGTGTACGGCGAGGCAGACATTCTTGACACGCCCATGGGTCGCATCGCAGAGACTCTTTTCAAGGCAGGATGCAAACTTGGTATCTCGTCGCGAGGCGACGGGACTGTGGAGAAGAAGGGAGGTGCCGACGAGGTCCAAGACGATTTTAGGCTCGAGACCTACGACCTAGTTCTCAAGCCGAGCACGCCAGGGGCTTATCCTGGCATTGTGGAAAACGTCGAAGAGCATGAACGACTGGTTGCCGAGGCCATCGAAGGACTTGTCAATAGTGAGCTACCTGAAGATCAGCGGATGCCTGTGCTCACAGAAAGTCTAAAGATTCTCAGTGTCCTCGAGGGACGAAACTCCGGCGACAAAGTCAAGGCTCTGAGCGAGAAGATCACAGAGGAACTCGGTGCGAAAGCTCCGGAGACCTTGGTGGTCGTAACCGCCAACGAGTCTTCTGACAAGTTGGAGAACACGTCAAGTCAGGAGGAACCGATGACCGTGAATCAGGACGGCACTGGGAATCCTCAGGGCATGGATGCAAATCTTCTCAAGTGGCATCAAGAGCAGATGACTGCTCTCGAGGCCAGGCTGATCGCCGAGAAGGACTCGGACATCCAAACTCTGAAGGACAATCTGCTCAGTGTTCAGCAGGAGCATCGCGAGCTCACTACTCGCCTGCATGCTGCTGAAGAGCTGATCGAGAAGTTCCAGCAGCAAGTCAAGGATCTCGAGGAGGGCGTCGAGGAGTCAGATGAGTACATCACTCTGCAGACTCGCTACGATGCTGCCGTCGAGCTCCTGGACGAGGCACTGGTGCGGCTGCCTGAGATCAAGCAGCATCGTCACCGCGCTGAGGCTCTGGAAGGTCTGTTGCAGGCTTCCATCGATCGCGTTCTCGAGGGTCGTCGCGATGAGCTCGTCAAGAGTCACTTTGCGACCATCCCCGAGGCTGCTCACGAGCAGGTCAACAAGCTGCTCGAGGGTTGCGAGACCGATGAGGATGTGGAGAAGGTGTTCGAGAGTGTCAAGGGTCTCATCCCTGGCACGATCGCTCCTCCCGCTCCCATCAAGGAGCCACTTCCTGGGCAGCCTCTGAGCGAGGGTGCTACTACCACTTCTCAGCCGAAGCCTACTAGCTGGGCATCCACGGTTGGGGCCAGGTTGAACAAGGCAGTCTGAGTCGCCTCGACTGCAGACAAGTACCAAGGAGGAAGAGATGATTCTTGGCAATCCCCATGCGCTGCAAGAGGCGGCTCTGGCCAAGAGCCCCGACATGCGTCGGAGCGTTGGTCTCATGCTCGCTGAGCAGGCAGATCGAGTCCTCTTCGAGGACAACAAGCACGACATCCAGATCAAGATGGGAGACCTCATGGAAGGTCTCGAGGATGACTGGACTCGTGCAGGTACCGCACTTATGTTGGAGAACATGAGGCAGTACATCGATGCGATGGACGAGACTACCAAGCTCGTCAACATCGGCGACTTCGAGAAGTACGCGTTCAACATGGTCCGGGCACTGTTCCCGAGTCTCGTGGCTCACGAGATCGCCTCGGTGCAGCCGATGCCGGGTCCTGTCTCGCTGCTGTTCTACCAGAAGTTCATCTACAACGCCACCAAGGGGACGGCGGTCGCTGGTCAGGACATCATCGAGAACCCGAACGAGTCCTACTCGTCGGAGCTGATCGACTCTGAGCAGATGGATGTCGGTACGGGTGCTGTCGACACCTACACTGGCAACCTCTCGTTCACCCCGGTCAAGCCTGGCACCATCCAGATCACGACTGTGGTCGGTGCTACCACGCAGACCGTCACGGACGATGGCAATGGTGCTCTGGTGGGCGATGTCGGTGTCGGAAACAACACCATCGACTACAATACCGGTGCGTACGATGTGACCTTCACAGGCAACGTCGATGCGGCCGAGCCTATCAACGCGACCTACACCTACGACATGGAGGCCAACGACACCCTCCCAGCGATCGACATGACGCTGACCAGCTCGCCGGTGACTGCGATCACTCGCAAGCTGCGCACTCGGTGGTCGGTCGAGGCGATGCAGGATCTCAAGAACCTGCATGGCATGGAGGCTGAGGTCGAGCAGGTGGCCGCGATCACCTCGGAGCTCAAGTACGAGATCGATCGTGAGGTCGTGCGGAACATCAAGGACCTGGCAACCAACTCAGTGGCTGCGTTCAGTCAGACACCTTCCGGTATCTCGTTCACTGAGCACAAGCTGCTCTTCGTGGACAAGATCATCCAGGCCAGCAATGCGATCTTCGACGCCACTCAGCGCGCGGTGGGTACTTGGATCGTTGGCGGCACCAACGTCGCCTCGCTGGTCGAGAGCCTCCCTGGGTTCGATGCGGCTCCCAAGCCTGCGAACACTCGGGGAGTCTACAAGTCGGGCCGTCTGAACGGTCAGTGGGACTTCTACAAGGATCCCAGCTACCCAGGCGCTACTCGGAACGCCACCGACAACAACGCGTTCATGGTTGGGTACAAGGGAATCTCGATGTGGGAAGTGGGGTACATCTTCGCTCCCTACATCATGGCCTTCACCACCCCGACTGTGATGCTCGACGACTTCATCGGTCGTAAGGGCATCAGCTCACGGTATGGCAAGAAGTCGGTCGATGGCCGCTTCTTCTGCACCTCGAGCATCACTGGCTCGCCGTTCTAGGACGACGTGACCATCTGAGCCTGATGGCGGGAAGTGCTAGGAGTCTCCTAGCACTTCCCGCCTGAGGACTTGGAAATCATGGCTTGGACTAACTCAGAAATACAACAGTATGTGCTAGCTCAGCTAGGCTTTCCTAAGCGTTCTATTGAGCTTGACAATCAGAACATCAAGCAGGCGATCAAAAGGGCAGTTGGATTTTACGGTTCTAAGAAACCGATTTTGAAGAAAAGTTTTATCGAAGTTCTCAGTGGACAGCAAGCTTACAATTTCACCACTCTCGGAAAGCCATTCGGCAAAGGTGTCGTCACTGTCTATCCGGAGCCGATCCACAGGACCGCAGGCACTTACAGCGAGTGGGAGTACTACCGACTTAGAGTTCCTCCATACGTTGATATGGGAGAGGTCGTCGCAGACAAGATGTACTTCAAGGACATCGCGTATGTGACAGGAACCGACTGGGACTGGGAGTGGATCCAACATCAGACAACGCTTCTTCTCACTCCGACTCCGACACGTAGCTTCACTCTTGCTTACGACTACAATGCTTCTCCTGATAAGATCTCGGATGTTCCGTTAGGAGATCAGGGCTGGGTCGTTGACTACACTTTGGCTCTCTGTAAGGAGATGCTCGGCCGCGTTCGCAACAAGTATCAGGGAGTTCCTGGAAACGAGCTTCCTGTCTCGACCGATGGTAACGATTTGCTGAACGAAGGTCGAGATGATCAACAGCGTCTTCGTGAGTGGCTTTGGTCGACTCGCGGAGACTGGACTCCTCCAATCAAGGGATAGGTCATGGTCACTGCGAGAGAGCTTATTGAGCGAGCGATCGAGGAGCAAGTCACAGGAGACGAGCTTAAGAAGCTCGATATGGCTGCTAGTAAAATGGGTGGTGGTAAGCGCGAGAAAGGGAGTGAGGGAGATCGTAAGGTTTCTTACATGTTCAAGAACTCGAGTCGCGCTCGTCAGTTCGCCGACTGGGTCGACGCAGAGTTTGACGACGATCTTCTCCCTGGAGATCCCTACAAGAGCAGAGGGTACTATATCGTCGACATCGAAGCATGACTTTCACTTCTACCAAAGCTAAGCAACTACTTTTCACTGAGGTACTTGATACTGATGTCGACGAGGAGATGGTTGCTGAGATGTACTGGTCGATGGTACAGCGCCATCCTCTCTTCATCATTGATCAGGCAGCAGGAAACAATATCTACGGAGAGCCTTCAGGTGACCCTGAGCTAGGGCCGATTCAACCTAGCTACGCTGCATCGGATCCTGTCGAACTTCCGATGCATATCAAGCTTGACCCTGAGGAAGAGCTTCTTAACAAGTACGGCTACGACAGGGTCAGAGATGCTGTTGTTTGGATGTCCTCGAAGATCTTGAGAGATCTCAGCTTGAATCCTAAGGTCGGAGATCGAATCCACTTCACCTACGTCGATGCTGCTGGGAGTACAATTCTAGAGCAGCTGGAGATACACGAGGCGAGTCCGTTTGATTTCGTGAGGCAAGCTAAAGTTCCTTATCAAGTCACCTACGCTTGCGATCGGACTCACAAGGAGAAGCAGCCATGAGTAAAGCAGAACAACTGATTGACACGTACCTCTCTGAGGACTTCACTTTCGGGCACGTGAGTAAGGTTCGGAAGGCTGTGAAGAAGTTCAAGGATGCTAAGCTCGACGTGAGGAACGATAGTATCGTCATCGAGATCTCTGATCGAAGAGATCGAATGAATCTGGCTAACGCTCTCTCAAAGCTTGGTTTCGATGCTGTCGATGCAGATGGCAAGATCACTATCTGGGACGATGACGAAGATTAGAGCTAAGCTGACTCAGAAGAAACTCCCTCGAAACTTCTTCTCGGTTTTCAAGAAGCAAGTTCTGATAAGCGCGACTGACGAGACGAGAAAGTTTGCAGAGGAGATCTCGGATCAGGCTAAGCGTATAATCTACGATCAAGCTTTCAATTGGCAACCTCTGAAGCCTTACTACGTTCGTGCTAAGCAGAGGAAAGAACTCGACGAAAGAATTTACATCGCGACAGGCGAGTACGTCGAGGATGGGGTTGGCTGGTGGGAGCGCAACGATTTTGTTTTCGTAGGTCCGCTTCCAGGTACTCACCACTCAGGACTCTCGTACAAGCATCTGGCTGCGATTCATGAGTACGGTACTTGGACAATTCCAGCTCGACCTCTTTGGAGACCTCTCGCCTCGATAGTGCTACGCAAGTCCAAGAAGCTTCTTGCTGCTTACATCGCTGGGGCTGAGAAGGCAAAGCGCAAGGCAGGGAAGCCAAAGAAGAAAGTGACGGTGCTAGGATGAAGGCAGCTAAGGAACTCATTGATGAGCAAGTGAGCGAGGCGAAGAAGCCTTGGTTCCTCAAAGTTCCGACGCAGCTTCTTCTTAATCTCAACAGCACCAAGGCTATCAAGAAGGAAGCTCAGATCCTGACCGGCTCGGATGTTCCTGAGATCTCGAAGCTCGGCGACAAGATCTTCGGACTCACTCTTCAGATCGAGAAGGTCATCGCTAAGGAAGGCAAGAAGTACAAGTAGATGCCTGACCAGTACCACCTCTACGACGTCGCTCTTAAGGACTGGGTCACAACGGAGTTTCTTAGTATCCTTCCAGGTAAGACTGCTGACTTGATGATTGGTACCCCTGATCGCGCGTTTGCTGAGTATGTGACTCCGACTCCTCTAGATCCTGATGGTCGTCCGCCTGTTCCTCGGATCGCTTTGACGCTTGAAGATCCTGAAGTCGATCCAGAGCGTTTCAATCCAAACACGATTCGCAAGCTTGGATGGAACGAAGCCGAGAAGCTCAAGATAAGACGAGGTGAGTATCCTACTCCTGTAAACAAACCTTACACTCTCAACTTCTGGACTGAGTACCGCAGAGAGATGAACCTCTTCTCGCAGTACCTCATGTACTTGTTTAAGCCTGGGTACCACTACATCGACGTTGATATCGACACGATCGATCCTAACGATATCTACGGGACCAAGAAGATAGGTCTGTTCTCTGATAGTGGGATGGTCGCGACAGGAGATCTTGAGCCAGGAAACAAAGAACGCATCATTCGCCGAACATTCACGTTCACTCTCAAAGGCTGGCTTTGGGACCTCGGCGATCCGAAGAAGGGACCTTCTCCTGTACCAAATACGGCCTACGCGCTCAAGGAAGTTGAGATTCAGACGTACTCCGACGAAGATCTTACTCAGCTCCTGTCAACTTCCAGTATTCCTCAGCGTCAGACAGTCTTCACAGCTGCTGCTGGTCAGGATACGTACACAGGGTCAGTTGATACTGAAATTCTCCCTGTCATAGCTAACACGTTCTTGATTGATGCTACGATTGGCGGTAACAACAAGAGAGGGTACGACGACGGAGCAGGGAACTTGATCGGGGACGAAATCGCATCTGGTACGCTCGACTACAACACAGGTGCGCTCACTGTGACATTCAGTACGATCCCTGACACAGGTACTCCTATCACCGCCGCGTACTTCACGACGATAGACTAAGGAGACAACGATGTTTCTCATTCGCTCTCTTCGAGGTAAAGGAACGATGGTCGAGGTGATCCAGGATGGGAAGCTCAAGTCCGTCGAGATCACGTCGATGGGTGCGACCAAGTCAGAGCGCGCTACCGATGACATGATCGCTCAGAAGAAGTGGGGCTACATCGACTACAAGTGGGAGCAGCCTGAGAAGAAGGAAGCTCCGAAGGTCGTTGAGGTCTCTGTCGAGATCGAGCACCCTGAGGAGAAGACTCCGGAGCCCGTTGAGAGTCCTCCAGAGGATCCTGCAGAGGATGAGTCCCCGGAGATCGAGTACTACACCGACGAGGAAATCCTCTCGATGAAGAAGTCTGAGCTCTTGGAGCTTGTCGAGGAGCATCCTGAGCTCGGGATCGAGGCTGCAGGTCTCCTCAAGGCTGATCTCCAGGAGCTCCTCCTCGACTTTGAGATTCCCAAGGAGTAAGTGATGGTCAAGGTTCGCATCGTCAATAAGTGTAAGGACCTCGTTCGCTTGGAGCTTGCGACTCATGATCCTGGAAAGGGCATGGAGCACAAGGCCCTGAAACCGAAAGAGGAGCTCGTTGTCGAGGATACGCAGCTTACGGATCAGATTCGTGGGCTCACGAAGACTCGGCGTGGGCGGAAAGTCCCTCCAATCCTGCTCGAGGACCTCAAGGAAAAATTGGAGGATCCTGCCCCTTCAACGGAATCAGCTGATGACGTGGAACCATGCAGTCTAGTGTGTGAGGTCTGCGGCAAGGAGTACAAGTCCGAGTTTTACTTCAATCAGCATATGGAAGATCACGAGGAGGAGTTGATGAACGACTCTTCCGATGATAGCGACTCAGACGGCGAGTAGCCTAGCCGCTGACCAGGAGGATCGAGATGCCTGCAGCTGGAGTTTTTAAGAAAGAGATCGACCTCTCGCTGTACGTGGAGATCGGCTCTGACCTGAAGATCGGAGTTGTCCACACCTTTCAGAAGGGTCCTCTCAATGACCGTACTCTGGTTACAAACCTGAGTGCGCTTGAGGATACCTTTGGAAGGCCGATTGACGACGATACTCACAGTCAGGGTTTCTTCGCGCTGCGTGAGTACTTCCGCAATGCCAATCAGGCCTACGTCGTCCGCGCTGAGTCCGCTGCAAATCCTGCTGTCGCAGGTCTTGCGTCGCTGCGTGGAGGGGCTGATGACACGCTGGCTACTGCAGCTGACGGAGCGACGTCGGTTCCAGCTACCAGGGA
>Ga0180436_10004832_pt1 | contig 12012 bp, 8 predicted proteins | sample SS_ome_2_FD_132434 | JGI IMG/M metagenome (GOLD analysis project Ga0180436, IMG submission 132434) | Hypersaline lake sediment archaeal communities from the Salton Sea, California, USA - SS_3_S_2 metaG | ecosystem: Environmental > Aquatic > Non-marine Saline and Alkaline > Hypersaline > Sediment...
ATCCGGAAAGCAGCGTTGCCCCCGGTTGAGCGGCTGACCGATGAGCAGGTTCACAGACTGCTTCAGGCTTTGAAGAGCATGCTCGATGCGTACAACTGGTCTTTTGTGATGCAGATCAGAGTGCCGGAACGCATTCAGTATGCCGCGATGCGGGAGAACTTCGATCAGGAAGCGATCCTCAAGCAGTGGAACATGGGGTTCTTCCAACTTTGCCGGCCGGGCGGGCCGCATGAGAACTGCGCCTTGGGGGAGTATTGCCATTGTCGGTTCTTTCAGGCACTCTGGGGCAACTTCGTCGACGAGGATCTGAGCCCGGATGAAGAACGGGCTCGCGCCCTTGAGATCGAAGTGGAGCACATCAAGCGCAAGTATGGCGATGACTGGATGAGGTACTACCCGTATCATCTTGATCCTTAATACGACGACGAGAACGGGAATCCGTATGACTACGGTTTCGGGATCCACGAGGACGATGATCCGGCCGACTACTGAAAGAGGTAGGAGACAGATGACGAAGAAGAAGGTAAAAAAAAGGATCCAGAAACGTCGCTCTAAGCGGATCGCGTTCCCGAGCGATGAAGAGAGCATCGTCTTGCGGCAGGAGAATGCCGCCAAAGAACGTGCCGCAGTCAGGCGGGTGACAATGATCGACGACTTCTTCGGGCTGTTCGAGGTGTCGTCGACGCAATGGGAGCATCCGTACAGGGTCGAGATCCGAAGTCTGTCAGAAAGCCACAACAGCTGCTCCTGCCAGGATTACCGCATGAACCAACTTGGGTGCTGCAAGCACATTGAACGCGTGCTGCAGTTCGTCCAGCACCGCAAGAAACGGAAGTTCAAGCGTGCCGCGGAAAGTGGCTCGCCGATCTACGAGGTCTTCATGGACGTGCGGCAGCCGACCCCTCGTTTGCGGCTTCTGAAGCCGGCGGCCTCCATGCAAGGTGTTGACGCCAAGATAGGTGCGCTCTTCGACGGTGAGGGACTGGCCCTTACCGCTGACGGCGATGCCTGGGGGGCGGTGACGCGTGCCGTGGCCGCATTGCCCCCGCGCGCGCGTTCGCGGGTCCGGCTGTCCGAGCATGCCGAGTACTGGCTGCAGCGTGTCCGGTTTGCCGCCGACCTGAAGCAACTCCGGCGGCGCTTCGAGGATGACGTAGACGGGGGGAGACGGAGTGACAACCCGGTCTTGCTGCCCCTGTACCCTTACCAGAAGACCGGCATGAAGCACCTGGCGTTCACGGGCCGCGCGTTGTTGGCCGACGAGATGGGGTTGGGCAAGACCGTGCAGGCGATCGCGGCGGCCGAGTTGCTGCGGCAATTCGGCCGGATTCAGCGCGTTCTGGTCGTCAGTCCCGCGTCGCTGAAGGCCGAGTGGGAAGAGCAGATCAAGCACTTCGCGGGCATCGCCGCGAAGCCGGTATTCGGCACCCGGTCCACGCGACTGCGCGTGTATGCCGAAGAGCATCCCTATAGTCTCTGTAACTACGAACAGGTCCGCGGCGACGTGGATGACATCAACCGCCTGCTTGTTCCGGATCTCGTGATCCTGGACGAGGCGCAACGGATCAAGAACTGGCCGACCAAGACGGCCAAGACGATCAAGCGGCTGCAGAGCCCGTACGCATTCGTCCTCACCGGCACGCCTCTCGAAAACCGCATCGAGGAACTGTACTCGCTGGTCGAGTTCATCGATCCCCACGTGTTCGGATCGCTGTTCCGCTTCCAGCGCAGCTACATGAAGATCACGCCGGAGAACGACATCCTGCCACAGAACCTCAACGAGCTGCATCGCACCGTGTCGCGGGTGATGCTGCGTCGCCGCAAGGACGACGTGGAGGACGCGCTACCTGAACGTACGGACAAGAACTACTTCGTCTCCATGACACCCGAGCAACGGAAGCGCTACGCCGACATGGAATACGAGGTGGCGATGCTCGTCGCCATCATGAAGCGGCGTCCCTTGACCAAATCCGAGCAGGAGCGGTTGCAGATTCTCCTGGCCTGCATGCGGATGACCTGCGACACGCCCTACATTCTCGATCAGGAATGCCGGGACTGTCCGAAACTGGAAGAACTGGAGAGTATCCTGGATGACATCCTGGGAGACGACCCAACGGCCAAGGTCATCATCTTCTCGGAATGGGTGCGCATGCTCGACCTGGTGAAAGAGCTGCTGGCGGAGAAACGAATCGTTTTTGCCGAACACACGGGGAAGATCCCGCAGCAGAAGCGGCGAGCGCAGATCCGGATGTTCAAGCAGGACCCTGAGTGCCGTATCTTTCTCTCCTCCGAATCCGGGGGCGCGGGCCTGAACCTGCAGGCGGCCAACATCGTGATCAACCTCGACTTGCCCTGGAATCCCGCCAAGCTGGAGCAGCGGATTGCGCGGGCGTGGCGCAAGCACCAGAAGCGCAGCGTGCACGTCATCAACCTGGTTGCCGAAGGTTCCATCGAAAACAGCATGCTCAACAAGCTGGCCTACAAGACAGCGCTGGCGGATTCCGTGCTCGATGGCGCGGCGTTCAAGGAACGCCCGACGGACAAGGCGGGCCGCCAGGCGTTTGCCGAGCGCGTGGGCGCCCTGCTGGGCGGCGAGGCGCCGGAGCCAAAATCGCCGGCGGTCGAAAAGCCTCCGAAGGCCCTGAAAGAGGAGCTGACCGCGCGGCATGCCGACATCATCCTGGGCATCGAGCAGAACGTGAGGACGGGTGGAACCGTCGTCGTATCCAGGCCGGGAACGGACACGGAGTCGCTGCGCCGGACGGCGGAAGCGACCGGGGCGACCGCCGAAGTCATCACCCCGGAGATCCATGCCCTGCTGTTACGCCTGCAGAAGATGGGTGTGCTGACACTGTCATCGGACTTGGACACCGTACATGCTGCTGAAGGCTACACACCCTTGCCGCCGGAGCCGCCACCGCCGCCAAAGCTTCACTATGCCCCTGCACGCAAGCTGTGGCGAGCGGTCGAGGCCGAACGCAAGGCCGTCGAGGCATTGACGGGCGTTGGGCTGGCCGAGCAGGCGGCTCCACACCTCGCAACCGTGTTGCGCGCAGGCCGAAAGGCCATCATCGTTCTGCACCGTGGTCTAGGTGCCGATGGGGATGACGACGCAGTGGGGCTGCCAACGGAAGCCGCCGCGTTGGCCGCAGCGTTTGCGGCGTTTGACGGCAACAAGAACGGTGATGCGGTTCAGGAGGGACAGGAACTCGTTGCGCAGGTCGACGTGGCGCTGGCAGGGCGATAGGCAATCTCGCAGATGGGGATTTCCCACGTGTCGCAGCGGATCTTATTCAGGAACCCTTTGTCGGTAATGTCTTCTCGCAAGGAGCGAACTGGACGGTGGCCCCGGGTGTGAGTCGGCTGAGTCTTCCGTGAATGGGGTGTGTCGGGGGCCGCTGGCCTGCGAGGTCCATAAAGACGTCGTCGAGCCCGAGCAATTCTAAAGCGGCCAGATCAACAAGGGCCATGCGTGCCTCAACGCGCAACTTGACGCCGAGCTAGTGATCCGGGTCGGCACCCTAACCCTCTCCCCCGATGTTATAGGGGAGAGGGAACAGCAATCCTGGCTCATGCCGTCAAGTCCGATGCTCAGCCAATGGCGGCAGAGGCTTGAAGCAAGAAGATGAACGCGCTACCATATCGACTATGGACGAGGTCGCCAGATTGCTCAATGACATGGTTGCGGCAGGAGTTATTGATGACTACGCCGTCTTTGGCGCCGTCGCTCAGATGCGCTACACGGAAGCGGTTGCGACGCTGGATGCCGACATCCTGGTAGTCGTGCCCGATGCGGACCCGCTGCAAGCTGGTGCAAGCAAGCGCGCAGGCGCACTCAACGTGCTGAGCCCAATATACGCGTTCTGCCGCGAACACGGCTACCAAGCTGAAGGAGAAGCGATTCGTGTCGGAGATTGGCCGGTCCAGATCATACCCGCCTTTGACGCGCTGACCGAAGCGGCGGTTAAGGATGCGGAGACCGGGGATGTCGATGGCGTACCGCTTCGCGTTGTGGGCGCCGACTATCTGGCCGTCATCGCGCTGAGTGTCGGCCGGGCCAAGGACTTTACGCGGATACTGGCCCTGCGCGAATGCGAGGCGGTTACGAACCAACGAATTGCCGAGCTGGCCGACCGATACGATCTCGGCGAGGCATGGAGGTCCTTCCTGGAGCGTTTTGATGAGAAATGAGGTCCAACGCCTTTTGCAGAAGCAAGCAGCATGGCAGCGCTCTCGCGCCTCACGGCCCTGGGCCGATAAGCTGCGCGAGTCTGTGGCCGTGCGCCGTGGCTGTGCCGCTATCCGGGAACATCCGCCGGACAGACGCGCGAAACGAGACACCGTCAGGTACTGGGATATCACACGGGTTTCTCGCTAATCCGTTGAGCAGGGCAGGCCGGCGTGCAACTAAGACCCACCGATTCGCGGCTTGAGAACCCCTCACCCCGAACCTCTCCCCCGACGGGGAGAGGGAATGGCGTTTCCAGGATATCGTTACATCAACGCGGGCGGCTTGATAAAACCGGGTGTCCCGCGTTGTTACGTGAAGAGATCGAGGATAACAGCCAAACCACCGTGAACACCCCGTTCCCGATTCCCCGCTTGTTTCTGAGAACACACTCAGTCACCCCCGAAAAACCCGGCCGCCACGCCAATGACGGCCGCGCAGCGGCCCAATAACGCCAGCCGCCGAAGGTGGTGAGCCAATGAGCAATGACCGCGGCCGGAGGCCGCACCTGAGCCCTGTCCCCTGACTCGTGCCGCGGCGATTCTTCGCCAGCCGGGAACTTGCCTTTGTGCGGGAAAGGGAAGTGTGCTAATTTGCGGAGCATGATCGTGTATGCACCGGACGCATGGGAGGACAGCTTGACAAATGAAGCGGCAGGGATTCGACAACGATAAGTACCTGAGCGAACAGTCCAAGGCTATTATCGAAAGAGCGAAAAGGTTCGGAAACAAGCTGTACCTCGAGTTCGGCGGCAAGATGCTTTTCGATATGCATGCTGCTCGCGTCCTGCCAGGTTTCGATCCCAACGTCAAGATGCGCCTTCTCCACAAGCTTCGCGACCAGGCGGATATCGTCCTCTGCATCCATGCCGGTGATATCGAACGCAAGAAACTGCGCGCGGATTTCGGAATCACCTATGACGTCGATGCGCTGAAGCTCATTGACGATCTGCGCAGCGACTGGGAACTGGACGTGGCCGGGGTTGTTGTCACACGCTATGACGAACAAGCGTCCGTGGACCAGTTCCTTCGACGGCTCGAGCGCCACAGCATTCCAACCTACACGCACCGACCGATCAAAGGTTACCCCGCCAATCTCGAGCTGATTGTGAGTGACAGAGGCTACGGAGCCAATGCGTACATCGAGAGCGCGAAGCCCATCACGGTCATCACGGGCCCCGGGCCGGGGAGCGGGAAGATGGCCACGTGCCTTTCACAGCTCTACCACGACTGCAAGCGCGGGATCGAGTCGGGATACGCGAAGTTCGAGACGTTCCCCATCTGGAATCTGCCCCTTAAACACCCGGTAAACGTGGCTTACGAAGCCGCCACCTGCGACATCGCGGACTTCAACCTGATCGATCCCCATCATCTCGAGGCGCACGGCGAAACCGCGGTAAACTACAATCGCGACGTCGAGGCGTTCCCCGTGCTGAAGCGGATTCTAGAGCGCGTTATGGGCGACAAGGTGTGCTACCAGTCTCCGACCGATATGGGGGTCAACCGCGCGGGCTTCGCGATCGTTGATGACGGGGCCGTGCGCGAGGCTGCCCGCCAGGAGATCATTCGCCGCTGCTTCCGCTACCAGTGCGAATATGCCATGGGATTTGCGACGCAGGAGACGGTAGACCGAATCGAGATAATCATGGAGGCCAACGAGCTCCGGCTGGAGGACCGCGCCGTCGTGGGCGAGGCGCGCGGGGCCGCGGCGGGCGCAAGGCGGTCCTCGGGCAAGGGACACGAGGGTGTTTTCTGCGGCGCGGCCCTGGAGCTGGCGGACGATACGATCATACAGGGAAGAAACTCTCCGTTGATGCACGCGGCCTCAAGCGTTGTATTGAACGCGGTCAAGCACCTGGCAGGTATTCCACACGAGATCCCGCTGCTGGCGAATAGCGTGATTCAGTCGATCGTGCAGATGAAGGAGGAAGTGCTGGATTCCCGCAATGCCAGCTTGAGCCTGGATGAAACGCTGATCGCGCTGGCTTTCAGCGCGACGCAGAACCCCACTGCGAAGGTTGCGATTCAGAAGCTGGCCGAGCTGAATAGCTGCGAGGTCCATCTGACGCATATGCCGACGCCGGGTGACGAAGCCGGACTGCGACGCCTGGGTGTGAACCTGACCAGCGAGCCGAATTTCGCAAGTCGCGAGCTATTCATGACATAGGCTTTGTGCGGGTGTCGGCCCCCGTTGCTGGAAAGTCAGGCCGGCTTCGCGGAAAGTGTTCAGGGAGTCAGCGTCCAGGAGACGTCCACCGGGAGATGCTTCTTCAACGGCTTTTTCGGACCGTTGAGCATACGGATGCAGTCGCGATGCTATCCGGCAGTCTTCCTCCGACCGGCATACACCTCGCAGGCGCCGGGTTCCACCTCGCTGTGCTCGAACGGGATTGCTTCGGCACAGAACCCTTCCACGCGCATCGTCTCGATCCACTCGCGGCGGCTGAAGAGACCGCAGCGATGGCGATCGTAGACCACGTCGACGCTTCCGTCTTCTTGATGCAGTACGTAGACGAAGTCTGTTGTGTAAACGGTATCCGTGGGGTCTTCATCGCGCGACCACTGCACGTACCGCAATCCGCGCTGTCCGGCGTCGCTCCCCCCCTGTCCCGTCGTGGGACGGAAATTCTCGCGCGTGTGGTCGGGCGCGAGCAGCACGGCCCCGCCCGGCCGGCAATGAACGGCGGCGGTCTTCACGACCTCCCGCAGGTCATGGAGCGTGGTCATGTAGACGATCGCGTCGTGAACGAACACCGCATCGAAAGTCCTCCCCAGCCGGACCGTACGCATATCCGCGGCAACGTGCCGGCACTCGGGGTTGAGCCGTTGACTGACCTCGAGCATGCGGGGCGCGAGATCGACCAGGGTCATGGCGAAGCGCTGCTTGAGGTGGGACGCGTTGTTCCCGCCCCCGCTCCCGAGCTCCAACAGCGTGCGCACGTGCCCATCGCAGAAACGCTCCAGCAGCTCGGCGTAAAACGCCGCTTCCTCCGCATAGTCGTCCGGCGACGACAGCAGTGGCCACCAGTCGGCAAAATCAGTATACAATCGCGGTTGCGCGGCGATCCTCTCCGCCTCTGCCGCGCTCACGTGCATCGACGCCCGCCCCAGCTGTCTCTCCGTTCGCGGTTTCACGGGGACGGCTTCTCTTCACGCAGAAAGCGGACGACATCGGCGGCGGTAGTGTCGAAGGCAGCGGCCGAGAACAAGCGGCCGATGCGGGTAAAGTCTTCGCCGAGAGTTACGAGGCACTGCTCCCGGCCGGCGGCAGAGGTCTGCGGCAGGCCGATATTGGCAATCAACGCATTGCACAGGCACTTGCGGCCAACGGTATCCTCCGGGCGCCCGCCCTTGGCAATGTAGGCGCTCTCCGGCTCGGCTGGACAGCGGTAAACGAAGGCGCCGTTCTCCCCCTTGCAGACGCGGCGCAGGAAACCGAGGTCACAAACGCGTCTCCGCCGGGCATACACCGCGGGATCCGATAGCGAGTCCTCCATCTCGGCGACCTTGAAGGGAAACCCGGTCGGCGAAGCCGCACCGTCCGTGAGCACCGAAGCCTCTCCCGCCATAGCTTTGGCTATCAGTTTGCGACGGACATCCGGGTCGAGACCGGATTCGCGGCACAGGGCGAAAAGCGTGCCTGCCTGTACACCCGCCGCTGATTCCGCCAGCGCCGCGCGGAGACCGTCGGGCGATCCATAGCTGCCCGCGAGCCAGAACGGCAGACCCAATTTGCGAATGTCATCCAGCCGGATATCGTCCCGCGGCCCGTAGATTGGCTCCCCCCTGGCGTTGAACCGTGTACGGCCGCGCGGTGGCGCGTTGTGGCCGCCTGCACTTGATCCCTCGACAACAAAACCCGCGATGGCGCCGGAAGCGCGGCGGCACAACATCAAGGCAAGGGTGTGCGAAGACACAATGGGCAGGAAATCCGGGCGTTTCAGTGAGGAGAGCTCACACTGCCTCCTATCCCGGAAGTCGCGGGGATTGAACACCATACGCGTGGCAGGATCACCGGCGGGCAGTCCCTGAACGTCAATACAGTACTCGGCGGGCAGGTGCCGGGCAAGCCGGTCAAGCGCGGCCGGAAACTGCAGGGGCAGGCCGGCGCCGACGATCACGACGTCCACGCCGCCCAGCATCGCGCCGTAAAGGGAGGGAAGGTGGGGAAGTTGGATCTTTTCAAGGTAGTTTATCCCGACGGGATTGTCGTGTCCTTCACGGGCCAGAAACACCTCGACAAAATTGGCTGCGATGCAAAACTCCTGCGCCTGACGCGAGCCCTCAATTTCGTGCATGCCGATCGAGCGGTAAGCGGCGCGGTTCCGGCGTCCGCCGGGCACGTAAAGCATATCCAGGATCCGATCGGCGATCTGCCGCAGAGGAAAGTGCCCGAGGGCACGCCGGACATGGCCGCCCGGATCGCCTGACTGCAGCCGGCGGGCCATGATCTGATCCAGGCCGGTTCCAGAGACAACGCCAAGCTCGCCAAGCTCGGAGACCGCCCGGGCCAGACGCCAGTTCGAGACACCGGCACCCATGCCGCCCTGAATAATCCGCGGTGGTCTGATTCGCATGCGATTGGTCTTCCTCTCGTGTACGCCGGTCTTATCTTCTCCGGCGCAATGGCGCGATTCTTCCCCGGACCCGGATATCATGCGGGAAAACGGCAGCGATAAGATCAGAAGGAAGCGTCGCATAATACACACCCGGTGTCAATGGAGGCCGAAAACCCCTTGAGGAGTTTACGGTGTACATCAAGGCATACCGGGCAGCCATGGAATTTGTGCTGGAGCCCCCTCCGGTCCGGCGATAAACTTCAATTCGATATATTGCAGTGCGTCTATTGGAAAGGGGGTGACAGATGAACAACGAAATGTGCTCAGGTTACCTGCATCCGGCACTTATACTGCTCCTTGCCCTTGCCTTTTCGGGATGTGCTACTGCCGGGGTCGAAAAGCCGAAATATACGGTGGAACAAAAGGACGGTGATTTCGAGGTACGCGCCTACAAAGAACAGGTGGTTGCGGAAACGCGGGTAAGAGCATCGCTCGAAGAGGCCGGCAACAGAGGCTTCGGGCCGCTTTTCCGGTACATCTCGGGCGACAACCGGTCGAAGGCAAAGATCCCGATGACCGCACCGGTAGGTCAGGAACAGGCCCAAGGCGAGAAGATTGCAATGACGGCTCCGGTCGGGCTAAAGCCCGCGACGGAATCCGACGGCGCGGCCGGCGCCGGGGCCGAGACGCGCGGCGAGTGGCTCGTTAGCTTCATGATGCCGTCCGATTACACGCTCGATACCCTTCCTGAGCCTTTGGACGACAGTGTGCGCTTGCGCGTCGTTCCTGCTCATCGAGCCGCGGCCGTCCGCTATTCCGGAAGGTGGACCCGGTCCGGCTATCAACGGAACCTCGAAAGACTGCGGGAATGGATGGCGGCACAGGGCCTGGCAGCAGCCGGTCCACCCATATGGGCCCGATACAATCCGCCCTTCACGCCGTCGTTTCTTCGCCGCAACGAAGTCCTGCTGCCGCTTGCGGAACACCGACGGGAATGATGCAGAGGGGACGCTGAATGCTTTCCGCAGAACACTATTCCGCCACGGGTCGGATTGACTGCAGGTACTTCAGGAATTCGCAGTCCGTGTCGAGCACAAGCACGGTGTCTTTCCCAAGAACTTCGGCATAAGTCTCGAGAGTCCTGGAAAAAGCGTAGAATTCAGGGTCGCGCTGGAAAGCTTCGTTATAGATGCGCGTGGCCTCGGCGTCGGCTTCGCCCCTTATCACCTCGGCCTTGCGCTGGGCTTCCGAACGGATCTCCGCCAACTCGCGCGACGTCTCGCCCCGTATCTTGGATGCTTCTCCCTGACCTTCCGACCGGAATTGTTCGGCAATGCGCTGACGTTCTGAAATCATCCGGTTGAAGACCTGTTTACGTACCGAGGTGATATAGTTGAGCCGCTTGATACGAACGTCGGCCAGTTCAATGCCGTATTTCTCCGGCATATCCTTGCTGGCTTCCTCCAGAATCCTGCGGATAAGCTGAGCCCGGCCCGTTTCGATCTTCTGGACGAGATCTTCCTTATCAATGGCGCCGGTGAGCGCCTCGGTCTTTGCCAGGTCCTGCGCGTTGACATCCCAGTCGCCGGAACGGACGATCTCAATCAGTTCCGTACTGGAAACCATGTCGCGCACAACCGAGTCTATGATATCGTCCAGACGCGACTGCGCGCCGGTTTCGTCTCTGACGCTCTTGAGAAACTGCAGCGCGTCAACGATTCGCCAGCGCGCCGTTGTGTCGATCGAAATGAACTCGCGGCCGCGCGTCGGGATCTGGTTGGGATCGCCGTCCCAGGCCAGCAGACGTTTGTCGAAGAAGCGCACTTCCTGAATGAACGGCAGCTTGCTGTGCAGGCCCGGCTCGGTGACGGGATCCCCAACCGGCTTGCCGAACTGGAGAACGACGGCCTGCTGCGCCTGGTCAACCGTGTACAGGGCGCCGGACAGAAAGGCCAGTACGGCCACGCCGACGACAATAACCAGCGCGGACGTAACGCCTCTCTTGATTGCGCCGGTCGTCATTGTCCCCCTTCCAGACGCCGCATGCCGGCATTATCCCGCTGCAGATCCAGCAGCGGCAGCGGAGAAAGCCCCGACTCGCCCATGATAAAGATCCGGTCGACCTTCGGGAAAACGCGGTTTATCATCTCGATGTAAAGCCGGCGGCGGGTCGTGTCCTCTGCCTGCCGATATTCCTCGACCAGCGCCGCGAAGCGGGCGGCTTCGCCCCTCGCCTTGTTTACACGCTCGGCCTTGTATGCCTCCGCTTCGGCGATGATCTGGTCGGCTTCGCCCCTGGCCTTGGGAATCACCTGGTTGCGAGCCTTTTCGGCCTCGTTGATCAGGCGTTCCTTTTCCTGCCTGGACTCGTTGACTTCGTTGAAAGCCGGTTTGACCTCGTCCGGCGGCGTAACATCCTGAAGTTCAACGGTCATGACCGCGACGCCGAGCTCGTACGAGTCGAGGATCTGTTGCATTTCGGTGCGGGCCATGGCCGCGATTTCGACACGGCCGACGGTGAGAACATCGCTGCCGAGCCTGTTGCCCACGATGCTGCGAACCACTGCTTCGGAAACGTCCCTTATTGTATCTATCGGCTCCCGGACCCGGTGGAGGAACTTTACGGGATCGGCAATGCGGTACTGAACAACCCATTCCATGTCGATAACGTTCAGATCGCCGGTCAGCATCAATGACTCTTCGAAATGCTCGGGCGACGTATCGTAAACGGTGCGACGGCCGGCCCTGGCGGTCCGGAAACCGAACTCCTCTTTCAATACGCGCTCGGTCGGCACGAAGAAATCTTTGTCAATGCCGAAAGGAAGCTTCAAGTGCAGGCCCGGATCCCTGACGCCGATAACTCGGCCGAAACGCTTTACGACGGCCTTGCCCTCGGGCGCGACGCTGTAAACGGAAGTGGATAACGCGGCGATCAGTATGATCAACACCAGTACCCAGGAGAAGATCCCCAGCCCTTTGAGCGCACTCCACCTGCCCCCACCCAGGCGATTGAACGCCGCGGTCAACTCGCGAAAATCGGATTCAGGCATAACAGTCTTTCGGTTGCCTTCCCACGCCTCACATGACGACAACAATCATGGACCAAGCAAAGCCGACAGTCAAGGGCCTCTTGAATTATTGCCCGAATAAGCGTATTGCTGCCGAATAAGCGCGAAAGGAGGCTGGCATGGCAAGAGTCCTGGTCGTTTATTATTCACGCAGCGGC
>Ga0180436_10004834_pt1 | contig 12011 bp, 13 predicted proteins | sample SS_ome_2_FD_132434 | JGI IMG/M metagenome (GOLD analysis project Ga0180436, IMG submission 132434) | Hypersaline lake sediment archaeal communities from the Salton Sea, California, USA - SS_3_S_2 metaG | ecosystem: Environmental > Aquatic > Non-marine Saline and Alkaline > Hypersaline >...
AAGGGTGCAAGAGCATACGCCAACGCAACTTACTTAAGACACCTTGTCGATGCTGCTCTCGAAGAGACAGATTTGGACGTATGTCTCCATCTCGATCATGGTGACTCATTCGAGACATGTAAATCGTGTATCGACGGCGGGTTCACATCCGTTATGATCGACGCTTCTCACCATTCTTTTGAAGAGAACATAGAGCTTACAAAAAAAGTTGTGGATTATGCACACGATAACGGCGTTGTTGTTGAAGCAGAGCTTGGTCAATTGGCAGGAATTGAGGATGATGTAAACGTATCAGCTGAAGATGCTTCATACACAAGACCTGAAGAAGTTGAAGAATTTGTATCCAAAACAGGTGTCGATTCACTTGCAATCGCAATCGGTACAAGCCACGGTGCTTTTAAGTTTGCCGGAGAGCCGAAACTCAGATTCGATATTTTGGAAGAGATAACAAGAAAACTTCCGGGTTTCCCGATAGTTCTTCACGGTGCATCAAGTGTTATCCCAGAATATGTTGATATGATCAACAAATACGGCGGGGATATGCCGGGCGCGAAAGGCGTTCCGGAGGAGATGCTTCGTCAAGCAGCTAAATCGGCTGTTTGCAAGATTAATATCGATTCCGATATCCGTCTCGCTGTTACAGGTACCATAAGAAAGTATTTCCACGACAACCCGTCGCATTTCGACCCAAGACAGTATCTGAAACCTGCAAGAACTGCTGTTAAGGATATGGTTGCTCATAAAATCAAAAATGTTCTTGGTTCTGACGGAAAAGCGTAAACCAGTTTTTTAGAGCAGGCAGGATTGCCTGCTCTTTTTGTTTAAAGAATTTTGCTGCGTACAAAAAGCTTATGTCATAATTTCAAATATAAAATTGGAGGTAAGATATGCTCGGTATAAACAATATAATATTCGCACTGCTGTTGACCGTATTTGCCGGACTTTCCACAGGAATCGGAAGCGTAATCGCATTTTTTGCGAAGCGGACAAATACTAAGTTCTTATCCGTTTCACTCGGATTTTCTGCGGGTGTTATGATCTACGTTTCCTTTGTCGAAATTTTCTTTAAAGCAAAGGATTCTCTGGTCGGTGCTATGGGGGAAGTCAAAGGCTCTTGGATTACTGTTGCTTCTTTCTTCGGCGGAATGGTGCTGATAGGATTAATCGATAAACTCGTCCCCACTTTAGAAAATCCACACGAGGCGAGAAGCATTGAGGAGATGAGTAAAGCTTCGGGCAAGAAAATCAAGGAAACGAAGAAATTAATGAACACAGGACTATATGCTGCACTTGCCATTGCGATACATAACTTCCCTGAAGGTATCGCGACATTCACCGCTGCATTACAGGATTCTTCTTTGGGATTGGCGATTGCCGTTGCTATCGCAATTCACAATATCCCTGAGGGAATTGCTGTTTCCGTCCCGATCTATTTTGCTACCGGAAACAAGAAAAAGGCCTTTTGGTATTCATTCCTTTCCGGTCTTTCAGAGCCTATCGGTGCAATACTCGCATATTTAATCCTGATGCCGTTCTTAAACGACACGATTTTTGGTATTCTGTTCGCCGGAGTCGCTGGTATAATGGTATTTATTGCGATTGATGAACTGCTTCCGGCCTCCAGAGAATATGGGGAAGCACATCTCTCCTTGTACGGCTTATTGGCAGGTATGGCGGTTATGGCATTGAGTTTATTACTGTTCTTATAGGATAGGCTTTACATATGGTATAGTGAATTTTGGACACAATCCCCAATAATCTCAAGAAAAATAAAAAAGTTGTTTACAGCTAACTAACGACCTGCTATAATCAGCTTGGATAATATTTTTTGGGGATATAATTATGACCGAAATTCAAACTGTTTTATGTGCGTTCCTGCTCACTATGGTTGCAGGGCTTTCGACAGGTGTCGGGAGTTTTATTGCCTTTTTTACGAAAAGAACGAATACAAAATTTCTTTCGATTTCTCTTGGCTTTTCTGCCGGGGTTATGATATACGTTTCCTTTGTCGAGATTTTTGTCGAGGCAAAGAACTCCCTTGTCGGTGCTCTTGGTGAAACACAGGGAAATTGGATAACCATAGCCGCTTTCTTTGGCGGCATCGCTCTGATTGCGCTTATAGATAAGTTGGTGCCTTCCTATGAAAACCCTCATGAGCTTCGCAGTGTTGAAGATATCGAAAATACGATCGTAAGAGGAAAAAGAGCCCCTGAGAATATCGATTCCAAAAAGCTGATGCGTACCGGCGTATATACCGCTCTTGCTATAGCGATACATAATTTTCCGGAGGGAATCGCAACTTTTACTGCTGCATATAAAGATCTTTCTTTGGGAATTGCGATCACTTTCGCCATCGCCTTACATAACATTCCGGAAGGCATAGCCGTTGCCGTACCGATATACTATGCAACCGGAAGCAAAAGAAAAGCCCTATGGCTTTCATTTGTCTCTGGGTTTGCAGAACCTTTGGGAGCAGTGATTGCATATTTGATTCTGCTTCCCTTCTTGAATGATATTGTTTTTGGAATTCTGTTCGCTGCTGTCGCAGGAATTATGGTATTTATTGCATTGGACGAGCTTTTGCCTGCTTCAAGGGAATACGGCGAACCGCACCTATCAGTATACGGTTTGGTTTTGGGTATGGGGGTTATGGCTGTAAGCCTGCTTCTCTTTATTTAGTCAGTCAAGACCCAGCACTTCGAGATTATCATCAATCCTTCTGTTTATATAACCTATCGCCTTTCTACGAAGATTTCTAAAAGCCGATTTAGCAAAAAGATATTTTTCAACATCCCTATCCTTAAGCATCTGCGAATTTTTACTGCGCCAGGTCTCCGTCTGTCTCTTCCTCTCAATAACGGAAATATCCGCTTTTTCAATCTCTAATATCTTTCTCTCATAGAGCAGAACTTCTTTTCTAAGCTCCTCTCTCTCTTCGAGTTTCTTTTCTGCCAAGTAAAGATTATAGAATTCTTCAGTGCTGCATATCTCTTCGACCAGTTTGTCCATCTGTCCTGTTATACTCAAGTTTTCTTTTCCTTTCAAATCTTCAGAGCGGGCATAATTTTACCGCATGCTATTCTTTTTCCTGCACTACCCGACGGCTGGCTTACGTAATCATCCGGCAGATAATGAATAATCACACTTCGACCAACTATTTCAGAAACTTTAAATCTATCTGTCAGGAAAAAAAGTTTTGCGTATCCTCCCGAAGCTGCAAGAATGTTTGGAAAGTCCCCTGCGTGCTTTGGGTGGACAGTTTTCTTTGGATTATAATGTCCTTTCGCTTCTTCAAAATATGGTTCCGTTTTCGGCTCACATTTATCCCCTTCATGGAGATGGAAGCCGAAAAATCCACTTTCTGTTTTTGGAAGATTCGTAAGCTCACAAGCAACCCATACACCAAGCGGCGAGTCAGTAAAGCCCACCTCACCCATGATATGCGGAAACTCTTCACTGCCGAATACTTTTGCTCTTGCCAATCTCTTTCTTTGCATCGCTTCTGCCTTTTCAAAATCTCAATAGATTTATATTAAAAGCCCTGCTATAATATTCTTTATAGAATGATATTTATTTATTTGTTTTGATGACACAAAATAATATCCTATATTGCACAGCGGTCTACTGTGTTCTCCTTGACAATATATCGTATAATAGTTAGAATGTTAGCAGATGCTAACATAATAGGCATTCGGATTTATAAAATATTTTATACCAAAGGAAGTAGTTAAATGAAAAAGATAATAGTGTTTCTGTTGTTGTTTGTTTTTTTGTTCGCACTTTCAGGTTGTATTCGCAGTCCTGAGAAACAGGAGGATATTGCAAAAGAAACTATACCCTCTCAGGACGAAAAGGCAGAAATATCAGATGCTCCGGTTAAGCCGATAAAAATTGCCACTCTTGCAGGACCTACCGGAATGGGGCTGATCGGTCTTATAAACGACGAGAGCGGAAAGTATGAAGTCGAAATACTGACTCAACCCGACCAACTTTCACCAAAGATTATAAACGGAGAAGTGGATATCGCAACTATCCCTTCGAATCTGGGAGCTGTGCTCTATAACAAGATGGGCGGCGGTATTTCTGTTATTGCTGTGAACACCACAGGCGTGTTATACTTAGTGAGCAGTGAAGGGGAAATTTCTTCTTTGGATGATATAGCAGAAAAAACAATCGTCTCATCCGGACAGGGCGCATCACCGGAGTATGTTTTAACTAGAATACTGGAAGAAAATTCGGTTGATGCGAAAGTGGAATATCTGCCTGCGCATGCGGATCTATCGAATGCGATGGCAGCAGGAGACGTGTCTTTGGGTTTGTTGCCGGAGCCTTTTGTTTCGATCACCTTGGCAAAGAATCCAGACTTATCCGTGGTGCTCGACCTAAACGATGAATGGCAAAGAATCTATGGACAAGGTGTTGAAATACCTATGGGAATTGCTGTTGTTTCAAACGAGTTTCTCGAAGAAAACCCCGAAGGCTTAGAGAATTTCATCTCTGACTATAAGCTCTCTGTTGAATATGTGAACGGAAATATCGAATCTGCGGCAGAGGATATCGCAGCGGCAGGTCTGCTCCCGAAAGCGACGATAGCAAAGCTCGCTATTCCGAGAAGCAGTATTACGTTCGTCATGGGCAAAAAGAGCAAGGATATGTTGGAGGAGTTCTTTGGAGTACTGTTTGAGAGCAATCCAAAATCTGTAGGCGGTGACTTACCGGGTGAAGAATTCTACTATAGGAAATAGATTAAAAAAAGTTTTAGTAATAGTTTTTTGGCTGGCAGTATGGGAAGCGACAGCTTTGATTATCGATCAACCGCTGTACCTGCCCTCTGTCACCGAATCACTTCGTGCCCTTTATGGCATAGTTTTTTATATGGATTTTTGGATTAACGTCGGGGCGACTTTTCTCCGCGTTCTTCTCGGTCTTTCGATATCATTCGTAGTCGGGGTTTTGCTCGGTATCGCTTCGGCAAAGAGCAAGTTTATCGCTATGCTTTTTTCGCCGTTCCTTTCCACCATGAAAGCGATACCCACAATGTCCATAATTATTCTGGCTCTTGTATGGCTTAGGACGGGAATAGTCCCTGTTTTTGTCTGTTTCATCCTTTGCTTCCCGATAATATATACAAACACTTTGAACGGCATCAGGAATATTGACGAAAAGCTGATCGAGCTTTGTGATATATATAGGATAGGAAAAAAGCGAAAATTGCTCGGCGTGATAATCCCCTCGATAAAACCGTATATCCTATCAGCGGTTATGGTGTGTGTCGGTCTCTCTTGGAAATCAACTATTGCCGCCGAAGTTCTCTCTGCTCCGGCACTTTCAATGGGATATCAGCTTTTTACTACAAAAGTATATCTGGATATTCCCGAGCTGTTTGCTTGGACTATCGTAGTCGTTGCATTCAGCATGATAATTGAGCGGTTAATAAAAAGTCTTCTAAAAGACAATAAAGTCAAAGCATAAGAAAGCGAGAAACCGAATTTGGATATCTTCATTGAAAACCTAAACAAGAGCTTTGGCGACCATATCTTATTCGAAGATTTCTCCGCAGAATTCAAGCGAGGTGAGGTTGTTGCACTAACCGGTCCTTCAGGGTGCGGCAAAACGACTTTACTTAGAATAATCGCCGGGCTGACCAAAGACTATTCCGGCGAAGTTTTTAATGTGCCGGATAAAATATCATATCTCTTTCAAGAAAACAGATTATTGCCCTGGAAAAACATATACGGCAATATCAGTTTCGTTGTTAAAGACATCATGCCGAAGGATGATATAAAAGCGAAGACGGAAGAGCTGCTGTCCTTCTCATATCTCTCGGACCATGCGGACAAATATCCAAATGAGCTTTCGGGCGGAATGCAAAGACGTGTTGCTCTTTGCAGAAGTTTTATATATCCTTCCGATCTCCTGCTTATGGATGAGCCTTTTTCAGGGCTGGATTCAAAGATGAAAGCCAGGATTGCGGACAGCTTTTTATCGTTGGTTCGAAAAAACCAAACCGTATTGCTGGTAACTCATGACGCTCAAGTTATCGATAGATGTGACAGAATTTTACCTTTGTAGATAGAAGGATCATCAATGCGAAAAGATTTATTCCAAGGAAAAACAGGCTTTAATATGTGTCCAAAATGTTCGAGCAAAGACCTTGAAACCAAGGAGAACAGCATAATCTGCCTTTCTTGCGGTTTTCAGTTCTATTTCAATGCCGCCGCTGCAACATCATGTATTATTCTGAGAGACAATCAAATTTTGCTGATTGAGCGAAAGAAGGACCCGGGGAAAGGTCTTTTGGACTTGCCCGGAGGATTCGTGGACTATTACGAAAGTCTAGAGCAGGGTATGACACGGGAACTGAAGGAGGAAATCGGCGTTGTCCCTAATAGCTTAAAATACTTCGCTTCACGACCAAATACTTATATTTATAGAGAAGTCCTCTACCATACAGTCGATTGTTTTTTCGTCGGCGAACTCTCCGAAAGCTGTGAGCTTGTTGCCGGAGATGATGCTGCAAAGCTTTTATGGGCTAAATTATCCGATATTAATATGGATGAGTTTGCTTTCGAATCTGTAAAATCGGTTGTCTCGGAGTTTTTAAAAAAGCATACTTACTGATATTCTGATTTAAAAAATCCATAGGGCGTATCCTTAGTCAAAGCAAAAGAAAAGTAATAAAAGAGACAATTGCTTAATAAAATTATTTGTTTTTCTAAGAATATGTGGTATAATGCACTTGGTTTTTGTTAAATTATTTCTACATGTTGTGTTCATCAAAGAGCTCAATACATATCACAACGATATAAATCGACCTTTATGATAAAAAGGTTCGAATTTATATATTAATTATGGGGAGACCCCATAAAGCACTAATAAATAATTTTTAGGAGGTATTTTAATTTGTTCAAATTAAAAGAAAACAACACGAATGTTTGGACAGAGCTCGTTGCCGGTTTAACGACGTTTCTAGCTATGGCTTACATCTTAGCAGTTAATCCGCAAATCCTTTCTGTAACAGGTATGGACGCAGGCGCTTTGTTCACAGCAACAGCAGTCGCAGCAGCGATCGGTACTCTATGTATGGCGTTTTTCGCCAACTATCCGATAGCTCTTGCATCAGGAATGGGTCTTAATGCGTTTTTCGCATTCATGGCTACTGGCGGCGGATTCACATGGCAAATAGCTCTTACAGCTATCTTGATTGAAGGTGTGGTATTTATTCTGCTTACACTGTTCAAATTCCGTGAAGCAATCGTCAATGCGATTCCAAAAGATTTAAAACTTGCTATTACAGCTGGTATAGGGCTGTTTATCGCGTTTATCGGTTTTAAAAATTCTGGACTATTTACAGTGCTAATAGAGCCTGGCAGCCAACCACTTTTCGGAACTACTTATGCTTCTGGAAGCACAACACTGCTTGATGGCAATTTCACATCTGCTGTATGTGTTCTTGCATTTATTGGTATAGTTCTGGGTGGGATATTGATGTGGAAAAAGGTTAAAGGTGCAATCCTGATCGCGATCCTTGCAACATGGATTTTGGGGATGGGTGCTCAGCTTATCGGATGGTATGTACCTAATTTTGATGCAGGACTATATCCATTGATTCCTCAAAAAATCGTTTCAATGCCGCCGGACATCTCTCCAATATTCTTCAAATTTGACTTTGTCGGCGCATGGAAAGCCGGAATCAACTTCGTTGTTCTGTGTTTTGCTTTCTTGATGGTCGATATGTTCGACACAATCGGCACACTCGTCGGCGTTGCAAACCAAGCTAAATTGGTTGACAAAGACGGAAAACTTCCAAGAATCAAAGGCGCTTTGATGGCTGATGCCGTTGGTACAACAGCGGGTTCTATTCTCGGTGTTTCGACTGTTACATCCTACATCGAATCTTCAGCCGGTGTTGCGGTAGGCGGACGTACAGGTCTTGCTTCCATATTCACAGGTGCTTTCTTCTTGCTTGCATTGTTCCTATCACCATTGTTCTTGACAATTCCTGCTTTCGCAACAGCACCCGCATTGATTCTTGTTGGTGTTATGATGATGAGAAGCGTTAAGGATATCGAATGGACAGATATGTCTATAGCAGTTCCTGCATTCTTGACTATCGCATTCATGCCTTTCACTTCATCAATCGCAAACGGAATCCTAATCGGATTCTTGGCTTGGACTTTGATCAAAGTTCTTGGCGGAAAAGGAAAAGAAGTCAGCGTTATGGTTTGGATTGTAGACGCATTGTTTATTCTAAAACTCATAATTCCGATTTTACAAAGCTTATAGAAAACAGCATAATATAAAGGGATTGCAAAAAACGCAATCCCTTTTTTATTTTAAAGCTCTATCCTTTTAGAAAGTCAGACCAATCTCTTTTTCCGGATCGTTTTTAAAAGAAGCCTTTTTCTTCAACACCATTATTCCAGCCATAAGCAGTAACGCACCGGACGATACCATCAATCCATCCTCCAGCATAAACATGCCTATTGAAATCAGCTCTGAAAGAAATGAATACAGCAGCAGTGAACCGCCTACTATCACCCAAACACCACCATTTCTCTTTTCCATCATAAGCATTATCGTTCCTATCAGCCCTATAAAAGCCCCGAGTCCCGGAAACAAATAGACAGGTCCATAGTAGGCAAATATCAACCATATCCAATCTCCTTCGCTGAAATCCTTTATTACCTCTGCTGCTAAGGTATCCTCATAGTATATAAGCGCAATAGATATCGCTCCCAATATGCCGATAATCGTACCCACTAGACCCCATATATATTCCTTTTTATACATTCCCAATCTCCTTATAATGATTTGTTTATTTAACGACAGAATAATCCTAAAAACAGTTTAAGGATATCCACTAAAACTTGTTTAAAAAATAATACCACATCACTGCCAAAGTCTCACGGAAAGGACCTCTTAAGTATATACCTTTCGGTTTTTGCACCGGTTGGATTTGCGCTTTGATATTCAGAAGCTCGGCCATCTTCCCGCATCGATATGCGTGATAATCATTCGTAACGATAATCGTATCCGAAAATCCTTGCGAGATCATAATATCTTTCGAGAAAGCAAAATTTTCATACGTTGAAGTGGATTCATCTTCCAGGAATATATCCTCTATTGGTATCCCTTTCTCCACCAAATAATTAGCCATATAAAATGCTTCAGTTGTGGGTTCATCTTCGCCTTGCGCTCCGGTGACTATTATCTTATCCGCAAAGCCATTCTCATACAGCTTCGCCGCTCCATTTAGACGAAAGTCCAAAGCTCTGCCTCCGATTCTCGCTCCCGGAACGAGAATACAATCAGCTTTCTCTTTTGCTTCGGTTTTTTCTCCAAGCCTGATCAGTACAAAACTTGATATAAAAAGCACAGCCATACTTATAGCAAAAGCAACGATTATACCAAGAAATGCAAACAAGAATGTATTCATCGCCGTTTTCATCTCGCATTCCCATTTTTGCTGCTTTTCTTTCGGCTTACTTGTTTAAAGGTGATCTTATGACCGATATCTTCGTCCAGAAAGCCATCCTCATATTGGCAGGCGTATGCGCTGTCTTTATCCAATTTCTGATCTATAAACTGTTTTGCTGCAAATGAGAAGAATTTATTGTCACTCGTTATTATATGGTCCAGCATATCCATATCCAGAGTTCTCACAGTTCCGAGTATCGTCATAGTAGCTTCTATATCCTCTTTTGAAGGTTTTACAACGCCGCCCGGGTGGTTGTGCAAAAGGATTATTTTTGCTGCATTATGCTTTAGAGCGACGGAGACTATCTTTCTCGGGTATACCGGTGACTCTTTCAACGAGCCGTCACAGATTTTTTCACATGCAATCGCTTCAGATTTCATGTTCAAACATAAAACCCAAACCTGTTCGTCTCTTGCCGCAAACAACAATTCACAAGCATATTCTCCTGCATCTTTCATCGTCAATATCTTCGTTGCCTTTTTAAGCTTATCCGTGCGGTATTTCTTCATTATCTCAACACAGAGTTTTATGAACACTGCAGTGTTTTTCCCTATTCCTTCAACTTTTATAAGATCTGCTACGCTCGCTTCAAAAACACCCGTCAGCGAACCGAACTCGTTTAACAGCATATGAGCTGTTGGATTTGTGTCTTTTCTGGGTATTGCATAAAAAAGCATCAGCTCCAAAACCTCATGATCTTGGAATCCATCAAGCCCTTCTTTTTCAAATCTTTCTCTAAGCCTGTCTCTGTGTCCTGCGTGCATAACTCCTCTTTTCATATAAATGAGAATGTTTATATTGCTCTTGTGCGAACAAGGCATTTATAAGCTATATTATAGTTTATAGTCAAAAAAATAACAAATCTTTTATCGCATCAAGGAAATAATACATTAATATCATATAAAGCTGGATTTCTTAGAGGTTTTTTTGTATAATATATGATTGAAAAGAATTTTGAGAGGTTAGGTAATATGCAGAACTTAATTACAATGAGTGAATACAAAGAAGAGATGATAGAAGCTCTGATTTCTTTGTTGAGAATAGAGAGTACGAGAACAGACGCTGAGCCGAATAGGCCTTATGGCAAGGGGTTGTTTGATGCTCTTATGTTTATGATGAGTACAGCGGAAGATATGGACCTTGATTGTGTGAATCTGTTTGGACATCTCGGTTATATCGATTACGGAGAGGGTGACGATATCGTCGCGGTTCTTACGCATATCGACGTAGTTCCTGCGGGAGAAGGTTGGACATTCCCGCCTTTCGACGGCACTGTCAAAGACGGCAAGATTTACGGGCGGGGAGCTATTGACAATAAGGGCCCTGCAATCGCCTCATTGTTTGCCCTGAAGGCTCTTTCCGACAACGGAGTACAGCTTAATAAGAAAGTACGCTTGATATTCGGGTGTGACGAAGAATCCGGTTGGTCGGATATGAAGTATTATAAAGAGCACAAGACAGCACCTTCAGCGGCTTTTTCACCTGATGCAAACTATCCCATAATCAATGCGGAAAAAGGTGTCCTGCATTGTGCTTTGAAGAAGGCTGTTTCTTCAAACGAAGCCAACGGTGTTTTAATCAAAGGAATAAAGTGCGGCGAAAGAGTAAATATCGTACCAAACTATGCGGAATGTGTATTGGAAGCCGATAAAGCTTTAATCGAGAAGGCTGCTGCTGTTTTCAACGAAGGACAAGAATATGAGATCGAGGTCAGCCAAGGAGACGAAGGGGTTCTGATAAGCTCGCACGGGCTTTCAGCTCACGGCTCTATGCCGGAGGACGGTTTTAATGCTGGTATGAATCTCGTGATGTTTTTAAACTCTTTACCGCTTTCATCCGGTACAGCATCTGAAATCATACAAAGCCTTGCTGCGAAAATCGGATATAATTATAATGGTGAGGGTACTCCTCTTCTTTTAGAGGATGAGATAAGCGGAAAACTCACACTCAATCTTGGAATCCTAAACTTGGATTCTGAAAATGTTGAGTGTATGCTCGATATAAGGTATCCTGTGTCTTTTGAAGAAAGCGATATGATTTCCAAAGTTGAAGATATTTTCGGTTCCGTTTTTGAAGTCTCTTTTGCTCATAAACTGCCTGCGATTCACGTTGCAGAGGACAGCGAACTTGTAACAAAGCTCAAAGAGGCTTATACTGAAGTGACCGGAGATGAAGCATATTGCTTCTCGATGGGCGGTGCAACTTATGCAAGAGCCTTCGAAAATGCGGTTTCGTTCGGAGCATTGTTCCCGGGAGAAGAGCATGTCGAGCATGGACCGGATGAATATATCAGAATTGATACTTTTATAAAATGTGCGCAGATAACTGCAAATGCGATAATGAAACTCGCCTGTGACGAATACTAAATTTTAAAATAGAATATATGGGTAAACCTTTTGGGGGTTTGCTCATATTTTTTTTACTTTTTAAATAGATATAGAGCATGAATAATTTTTATGCAAATACAGATATTGTGGACGAAAAAAAAGCGATTACATACTCTGATATATTGACTTATACTAGAAGGCTC
>Ga0180436_10004835_pt1 | contig 12011 bp, 10 predicted proteins | sample SS_ome_2_FD_132434 | JGI IMG/M metagenome (GOLD analysis project Ga0180436, IMG submission 132434) | Hypersaline lake sediment archaeal communities from the Salton Sea, California, USA - SS_3_S_2 metaG | ecosystem: Environmental > Aquatic > Non-marine Saline and Alkaline > Hypersaline >...
CAACCTGGAAATGCTCGGTCTGCATGAACCGAGCAGTTTCCTCGGATAGGATGCGCTCGTCCCCGTACCGCCCGAGCTGGAGGTGGGCGATCATGAACCGCGCCATGTCCGTGGCCGAAGCGGCCCCAGCCCCCACCGGAGCGAGAGGCACGTACTCGAAGTCCTTCTCCCTGAACCTGCCTCCACCCCACCCGTACCCCTTCGACATGTCGTCGGCGAGGGCATCGGGAATGGGCTGGACGAACGTGGTGTGCTCCATGCCCAGAGGCTCGAGGATGTTTTGGTCAACGTACTCCTTCCACTCGACGCCGGCGGCGCGCTCCACCATGTAGGCGGCCATGGCGGTGGCGTGGTTGGAATAGGACGAGACGTCACCGACGGGCCGGACACGGGCAGGAATCTGTTCCTTCAGGACGTCTCCCAGGGGTCGGACATCCTCCGGCTCATCCCCGAACAGCCTCAGAACGTAGTCCTCGAACCCGGCCGCGTGGGCCATGATGTGATTCAGGGTGACGGGTTCCGGGAAGGTGGCCGGAATCTCGTAGTCCAGGTACTCGTTCACGTCGGTGTCGAGGTCGAGCCGTCCTTGCTCGACCATCTGCATGACCGAGGTCCAGACGAAGAGCTTCGATACCGAGCCGATGCGAAAGAGGGTGGTCTCGGCATCGACGGGCATCCGGGCTTCCCAGTCGGCAAAACCGTATCCCTTGGCCAGCATGACCTCTCCCCCGGAGACCACCGCCACCACCCCACCCGCGGTATGGTTGGCATCCAGCGCCACCTCCATGATTCCGTCGAGGTAGATCTCCAACTCCACCGGGTCGGTGGGGCCCTTTCGGGCGGGGTTCCCGCCGGCCGTAGGCTCGGTGGAGGTCTGGGCCTCGATGCCGGCCGGGGTTTCCTGCGCGACGGCCGCCGAAACGGTAGCGGGGGGCAGGAACGCGAGGGTGAGGATGGCGGCTTTCAAAAGGGCCGGCCACGACAACGGACGGAGTGCGGATGCGTACTGGGAAGCGCGGCGCATGGAGTCTCCTCCGGATGGCAACGGCGGCCTGGACACGTGAGGAATTCCTGGGGATTCCCGGTTTCGATGTCGTATGGTATCACCCCAGGCGTCCCGGCGCTTCTCCATCAAGCGCCCGAGCAGGCCGCTCGCTGGCCTTCGCTGTAGCCTTTTTCGGGGAGCAGTCGGACGACGCGGCCGGGCGCGCTCGCCTCTACTCCACCCGAATCGCTTCCATGGGATCGACCCTGGTGGCGTGCTTGGCCGGCATCAGCGCGGCCAGAACCGAAACGGCCAGGAGAACCAGACACGCGCCAACCAGGGGAAGGGGATCGGTAGGTTCGATGCCGTAAAGGAAACCTCCAGTGAACCGCCTGAGGGCCACGGCTCCTATCAATCCGAGGACCACGCCAACGGCCGCCAGCTTCAGGCCGAACCGGATCACTTCACCGGCCACCCTTCTGCGGTTGGCCCCCAGGGCCATGCGGACGCCGATCTCTCGGGTACGGCGAGCTACCAGGAACGAGATGGTACCGTAGAGCCCGGCGGCGGCCATGAGTAGCGCCACGAGGCTGAACACGGTCACCAGGATGGCGCTCACCTGATACCGGTCCGTTTCGTCTTCGAAGACCGATGCCATGGTCGTCACCCACCCGAAGACGAGTCCGGGATCGATCTCACGGAGGGCGGCCTGTACCGGCGGCGCCATTCCCGCAGCGTCCCGTGATGTGTGGACCAGGAAGTGGACGCCGAACTGGGGATACTGATCCAGAGAGATGTAGCTCTGGGGAGCGGGGGCCTCGCCAAGCTGATAGTAGTTGGCGTTCGCGGCCACGCCGACGATCTCGAAAGGAATGTCATCCATGACCGGGAGAGTCCGACCGAGGGGATCCAGCCCAGGCCAGATCGCGTCGGCCAGAGCCTCGTTGATGACGATGGCCGGCTGGCTTCCCGCCACGTCGTCCATCCCGAGAGGGCGGCCGCGGACGATGGGTGTCTCTGCCACCTCGAAATAGTCCGGGCCGACGGCGTTCATGCCGGTATAGACGGTGTTCCCCTCTCCATTGGGCTGCGCCCCCGGGGGAGCATCGAAATCCCAGGTCCAGTCGCCCTGGAAGGGGATCATCCGAGTAGTCGTCACACCCACGACCCCGGGCAGATCAAGGATCCGCCGCCTGGCCTCGGCCAGGAAGACGCGGCTCTGATCCGGGTCATAGTCCATTCCCCTGAGACTCATCTGGAGGACCAGGCGGTCCTCCGTTGCGAATCCCAACTCTTGGCCTCGGGCCGTTCGGAAGCTCCGGGCGAAGAGGAACGCTCCAGCCACCAGCATCAGGGAAAGGCCGACCTGTCCCGCAACGAGTGCACTCTGGAATCGGGGTCTTCGCAGGCTTTGGCCCCGGCCCTGGAGCGCCCCTCGCAGGTCACTTCGAGTGATCTGAAGGGCAGGAAGAAGACCCACCGCCAGGGCCGTGAGGAGAGAGAGGCCGAAGGTCATCAAAACCACGGTCAGGTCTGGGCGGAACTCGGTGGAGAACCGCACCGGAAAGAGGGACACGGCGAGATCCGAGAGTCCGTGAGCCAGAGCCAGGCCCACGACTCCCCCCGCCAGCCCGAGGAGGAGGGTTTCCGCCAGGATCTGTCGGGTAATCCGTCCCCGGCCGGCCCCCAGAGCGGTGCGGATTCCCATCTCGCCCCCCCGCGTCGTTGCCCGGGAGAGGAGCAGGACAGCGGTGTTGAAGATGGCCACCAGGAACACGAAGCCGACAACCACCATGAGCATTCTGGAAAGGGAACCGAGGGTCTCCGCTGCTCGGGGGCTGTACCGGTACTGGCGTTGGAGGTAGGCGCCTTCGTCTTCTGCTTTTCTGTCGTACTCCAGTGCACGACCGAGTGCGGCGAGGTTGGCCTCGGCGGCCTCGAAGGTCACCCCTGGCGCCAACCTACCGAAGACCTGGAGCCACCCGCTCCTGGAACCCGGTACCCGTTGCCACCAATCCATGCCGTTGGCTCTGGCTAGGTCTCCGAACATGGCGATGGGCACCCACGCGTCGGGTGGGTCGCCGGTGGGGGCAACGGCTCCGAATCCATCCGGCGCGATCCCGACGATTTGGTAGGTGCTCCCGGCCAAGCTGATGGTACCGTCCACGGCATGCGGATCGGCACCCAATGCCCGAACCCAGAAGTGGTGGGCCAAAACGACGACCGGATGGGTTCCAGGGTTGGCATTCTCTTCCGCCATGAAGGTCCGCCCCTGGGCCGGAGGCACACCCAGGACCTCGAAGAAATTGTCGGAAACGAACACGACGTCGAGCTGGTTGGTCCGTTGGCCGTCCAGGCTGTACGAAACCGCCCGGAACCCACCGTAGGCTGCCAGGCTGGCGAGGTCGGAGGCGTTCTCCTGGTAGTAGACGTAGTCGGGATTCCCGGCGGCGCCGTAGTACCCAGGGCGCGTCTGAAGTCGGAAGAGCCGATCCGGCTCGACGACATGGGCCGGCTTCTCAAAGAAGATCTCGTTCACGAGTGTGAGGACCGTGGCCGTAGCCCCGATCCCGAGGCCCAGAACGGCGATGGCCGCGAAAGTGAAGGCCGGGCGCCGGAGAAGAGTCCGGGCGCCGAACCGGAGATCCTGAGCCAGAGCATCCAGTCCGGCCCCCACCCGTTCCCTCCGGACCTCTTCCTTCACCTGTTCGACGCCGCCCAGTTCGATCCGCGCCTGCCTGACCGCCTCGGCGGGAGGGACGCCGGCCCGGATCTTCTCGTCCACCATCATCCCCAGCACCGACGACAGCTCCTCGTCCAGCGTCCGGTCGAGTCGTGCCTTCATGAACAAGGACTGGTACGCGCCCCGAAGCCATCGAAACAAGAACATGCCAGCCTCCTCAGGTCGCTTCCATCACCTTGGCTATCGTGAGTACGAGCTGGGTCCAGTTCTCCTGCTCCTCGCCCAGCTGCCGCCGTCCCGCCGACGTGAGCTCGTAGTACTTCGCTCGCCGGTTGTTCTCGGATTCCCCCCACTTGCCCTCGATCCACCCCTTCTGCTCCATGCGATGGAGGGCAGGGAAGAGAGACCCGGGTTTGACCTGGAAGGCTCCTTCGGTGACCTGGTCGATTTGTCGGGAGAGACCGAGGCCGTGGAGAGGCCCCTGGCTCAATGTCTTCAGGATGAGCATGTCCAGGGTGCCCCGAAGGAGGTCGGTTCGGGATGATGTCATGACGCCGTCCTATCGAATTTCTATAGGAAACCCCTATCGAAATTCTATACGAGAGGAGACGGTGTCAAGTTTCATAGCCCCCCCCGGGAAGGAAGCCTTCATCCGGGGATGGCTGGAGAGTCGCTGGATCGGCGGACCCTGGTGGAGGCCCTTTCAGCTGTTGACCGCGACAATGGCCCCGTCGTTCTTCGCCGACTCGTGCAGAGCCTCGATGACGCGCATGTTCAGCGCCGCCTCCTCGGCGGAGAACCGGGGAGTCGTGTCGTCGAGGACACAGTCGGCGAAATGCTCCACCATGAGGCGGTATTCGTCGACGCCCGGAACGACGTGTGGAATGAGGTTGTTCTCCAGGTCGAACAGCTCGATGACGGCGTCGTCGGTTCCTGGGAGAAAGGCGTCCATGGCCCGCACGTGGGCCTCCGACCCGTGGATGTGATAGACCTGGGTCCGTTCCATGGTGAGGGCGCAGTCGAAATGGGCGAGGAGGCCGTCCTCGAAGCGGAGCGTGCCGGCCATCTGCTTGTCTACGCCCGATTCGTCGAAGTTGGCCATGGCCCGGACCTCGACGGGCTCCTGCCCTGCGGCCATCCGACTGATGTCGATGCAGTAGCACCCCAGGTCCATGAGGGCCCCGCCGCCAAGCTCGGGGTCCCATCGGACGTCCTCGGGGCGGTCCAAGAGGAACGTGAACGAGCTCCGGATCTGCTTCAGATCGCCTAGAGCGCCGTCCCGAACCATCTCAACGATCTTCTCGGTGCGTGGATGGAAGCGGTACATGAAAGCTTCCATGAGCTTGACTCCGTTGGCTTCTGCGGCGGCGGCCATCTCCCGGCACTCCTCGGCGTTCAAGGCCAACGGTTTTTCACAGAGGATGTGTTTGCCCTTTTCGGCGGCCCGGATGGTCCAGTCCTTGTGGAGGCTGTTGGGGAGGGGATTGTACACGGCGTCGATCCCGGCATCGTCCAGGAGATCCTGGTAGCTGCCGAACGCAGTAGCGATCCCGTGCTCTTCGGCGAAGGATTCAGCTCGAGCCTCTTTCCGGCTGGCTACGGCCACCATCTCCCCGTTCGAGGAGGCCTGGATGGCTGGGATCACAGCCTTCGCTCCGATCCTGGCGGTACTGATCACACCCCAACGCACTGTTCCGTCCGACATGTTTTCCTCTTCTCGAATAGCTTACGCAGGCGGCTTCCGCGCCCACTCCGTAGTCTGTTGCATCCACCTTCTCGTCCTGGCCGGGAGGTCGGCCGGGGTCCGTCTCAGAGTAACACCGGGGAGCTCTCAAGCGGAGTCCGGCGAGACGACCAGAGAAGGAATCTCGCCCATCCGACGGAAGTCCGCATCGGTCGTGAGAACCCTGGGGCGGTGCCGGGTTTGCCGGCCGCCGGAATGGACCCAGGAGACTTGCCTCGGTGTCCAACCTCGGAGACCTTGGCGTCAGCCAGGAGGATCGACGTGGTGAACAAAAGATCGCTGGAGGATTGGCGCGGACGCTTGACCAGTGCCGCCCGATCGTTTCTCAAACCCAGGGTGTTCTTCGTCCCTGCCAGCCTCTCTCTGATCGTCGCCTGCTTCGTCTGCGTCAGTGTGCTAGGTAACGTGGACATCACGTCTCTCTGGCCTCCCGCCCTTGCGGGGAATCTGGATGGAGGCCTGGTCCCCGAGGCCGAGTTCGGAGTCCCGGGCGGGACCTTCCGAGAGACGTCGGCCGCTCTCCAGGCCACGAGCCTGGAACGCTACTACCTGGTCCTCGTGGCCATCGCTCTGGCGGCGGTCCTGGTGGCGGGCCTGAACCTGGTCATCCTCCTGAAGAACCGACGGGATTCCCGGGCCCATGAGGAAGCTGTCCGCATGGCGGTGGGGGCTTCCCCCCGGAGGTTGTTCGCGGAGCGTCTTGTGGGATTCGGCGTGGTTCTCGGATCGGCGGGAATCGTCGGGATCGGCATCGGGTTGGTGGGAAAAGTGGGCCTGGCCCTTTCCTGGCCCGAGCAGGGCCTGAGTTGGCCCCTGGTTTTCGGGACCGGTCTGGCCGTTCCCCTTCTGGCCATCTTCCTCCTCCTGGTGCTGGCCTTTTCGCTTCGTCCCGCCGCCGGACGACGGATCCCGGGAGGGGCCAATCGGCTCCTGGCCGGTGGGGATCGGGTGGCCGGGGCCCGTTATCCGGAGGGGCTCCGCGTCTTCCTCCCGTCCATCCAGATCGGGCTCTCCATCGCTCTCCTCATGGGTTCGAGCCTCCTCCTGCGGGGGATCCTGGACCCTCCGGGCGAGGAGGCCGCCGGAGCGGGGGAGGAGGCCGTGCTGAAGGTTGCGGTGGAAAGGACGGCTTTCGCGGAGGAGGAAGGCTCCGAGGAGGGGGCGGCGTCCGTGGGGCGGGCGGCGTCTGCACTGCAAACCGGAGCCCCAGATCCCTGGTCCGCCCTCCTCTCCGATCTCGAAGGCCTGGAGGAAGTGAAGGAGGCAACCCTCTTCAGTCCCGGGGCGTGGTTAGGTATCGGTACCACGGACACGGCGTTCACCCACTGCGGGAATTGCATCGTCGGCAACATGTGGTTGCCCTTCTACTCACCGTTCGTCCAGCACCACGTGGTGAGCGCCGACTCCTTCAGCGCCATGGGTGTGGCTGTCCTGGAAGGCAGGGAGTTCACCTCGGCCGACGGGCCCGGCGCGCCGCTGGTGGCCATCGTGAACGAAGCCTATGCCCGTGAGCACTTCGATTCCGACGGACCACTGCACCGGGATCTGGGCATCGGAAGGGGCGTGTCCGGGTGGTACGAGGTCGTAGGTGTCGTGGAGAATTTTGGAATCACCGGCGTTGGCTCGTCCGCGGCTCCCGAGGCCGCGGTCTTCCTCTCCGCAGCCCAGCACCCGCCGGACCGGGTGGACCTGTTCCTTACCGTTGCGGGGCCCACCGAGGCCCTTCTCGAGGCGGTGCCGGAGCTGATTGGGGCTAGGGGGGGCTTCGCCGTGGGCCCCCCCCCGCAAACCCTGGAAGACTATTTCGCCGGTGCCGTGGCTCCCTTCAGGTGGTTTGGGAGGGTGTCTCTTGGCCTGGGGCTCCTCACTCTGGCCCTCTCGTCATTCGGCCTCTACGCCATCCTGGAATACTCGGTGTCTCTCCGGCGAGAGGAGATCGGGGTTCGGCGGGCTCTGGGAGCCGGCCGGGGGGCCATCGCGCGGCTCACACTCGGCCGGAGTGCCCGGCTCTACCTCCTCGGCCTGTTCCTGGGCCTGGAGGGGGCTCTCTTTCTCACCTCAGGCATTGAAGAGGTCGGATTCGAAGGTCAGGTGTTCGACGTTCCACTCTTCCTCGGGATCGGGGGAATCCTCGCCTTCGCGGCTTTTCTCGGAACGCTTCGTCCCACTCGTCACGCCGTTGACGTTTCGCCGAAGGTGGCTATGGGAGGGATGTGAGTTTTCACTCCGTCAATCCTCCAGGACGTCGGCTTCCTCCACCGCTTCGGATAGGAATAACGCCGGGCAGACGTGGCCAAAGACCTCGCAGCGGAGGTCCGCCCGGCGGTGACCCTCCATCATCTTCCACCACCGGGGGTTGAAGTAGGAAAGACGATGGAAAGCCTGCCAGATCTCCGAGCTGGTTTTGTACTTCCCGGCTCCGAGTTCGGCCACAAGGGCGTCGAATCGGGCTTGGATTTCCCGGGGTCGTGACCTCGATTCGGGGATCGGAAACATCTCGACCATGGGGCCGTACGGGCAGAACCGCAGCGTCCAACAGGGTTTCCAGGCGGGCGCGTCGGGAGTCTTCTTCTTGTTCATTCCTCCACCTCCTCCGCCCACCTGAACTCGCTGGGCTGTGGGCCGTCGCCGAAGGGGTCGGAAGAAGTCTCCCACTCCAGTATCCGGAAGGCCTCCAGCATATCCTGGTGTTCCCGGCTGGCCAGGAACTCTTCCAGGGCCATGGTGATGGCGGCGGTCTCGGACTTCTCGCCGCTGACGGCCAGGGTCCGGCTCAACAGATCCGGGTCCAGATCCAAGTAGGGGTCGGAGTTGGAAGGCATGGTGGAATCCCCCTTTCCAGGATGGTTCTTTCGGTGGACTTCCAGAAAGAAGGGGGCCCGACGGGGGCGTTGGAATGCCGGGGTGGGCAGCGAGTGGACCATCTCTTCCGCAACGACTTCAACCGCTCCTCCGGAGAGGAGGGGGCCGTGGGGGAGGGCTACCTGACCGTATTCCGGCGACCTCTGATTTCTCGGCGAGTGACGGGGAGGGATCCCCGGTGTCCACCAACTGCTGATCGGACAGCGTCCACGATCCAGGTATTGATGCTTTGTCCCCGTCCGGCGGCGGCAAGTGCAATGGACCGGTGAAGCTCGGGCCCCAGGCGCACGTTCAGCTTGCCGGAGAAGGGCCTTTCCGGCTCTTCCCCCCGACTCCGACAGGTCTCGAGATAATGGTCGATGGCACGACGCATGGAGGTTTTGAGTTCTTTGACCGAGTGCCCTTCGAAGTAGATCTGGTCGCGAAGATCGACTACGAATCCGGAGAATACTTCAAGATCGGCATCGAATTCGAAGACCCCCGTATATCCCGCGTATTTGATCATCCTTCTTCACCTTCCTCAGAAGGACTCTGCAGAAGCTCCAACACATCAAGGAAGCTCCGCAACCGCTTCACAAGACCTCGTCCGCACTCTTTTCTGGAATGCGGTCGATCGACGGTCAGCTTCCGATGCCTCAGGACGAAGGTTGTCGTGGACCCATATCCCTCATGGACTTCGGCTCCGAGGCTCCGCAGCAACGCTTCCATTCGTCTCCAGGCCAGGGACCCGTTCAATCCCCGGATCTGATCGAGGGTTTCGGCGTGCTTCATAATGGTATCAAATTGTAGTACCAAAAGAAAGAAAAGAGCTGGATAAGGTCGGATGGGCCAAATAGGGTGTGGCCATTCCGTGGGGTTCGATTGGGTCCTCAACGCAAAAACCATGGGGCACGCAGACCACGAGAATCGCTCAGGATGTTGGGCGAATCCATGGCGGATCGGGTCGAGGGTCCTCGCTCGGCCTCCCTGCTCTTCTGCTCCGACCCGTTCACCCGCCCGGCAGCCCCCGTGCAACTCTTTCCCACCGAAACCCGTCTCAAAAAGAAATGAGTGGATAATCCATATATTGGTGGTCCACTTAATCGCAGAGTCGCCGAACCACTTACCGCCTTCCGGCGGAACCGTCACAGCCAGCGAGAACGCCGATGGCCAGGAAGAAACAGCAGTCCGCGTCGTCTCTCACTCCTCTCTCCTACCAGATTCTCCTGGCCCTGGCCGACACGCCCCGGCACGGGTACGGGATCATCAAAGAGGTTTTCGAGCGGACCGACGGCGAGATAGAGCTGGAAACGGGGACCCTCTACACCGCTTTGCGGAGGCTCAGAGACGACGGATTCCTGGCGGTAGTGCCCCCTGCCGAGCGGCCCGCAGGGGAGGACTCCCGGCGAAAGACCTATCGGCTCACTTCCCGGGGCCGGGACGTTCTCGAGGCAGAGACGGCTCGACTAGCGGCTCTGGTGAAGGTGGCCATCCGGAAGAACGTCCTTCCGTCCAACGCTTTCTGATCAAGCAGCCGTGCTCCAGCGGGAGGAAGCGCTCGGACGCCGACCGAAGCAGACACCGTGAACCCGATTCCTTTGGTACCTGGACCCCACTCGGGACGAATCGAATGAAGCGAACCTCTGACGTTCTTCGCCGGGTATTCCGCTTCCTCCTGAACCTCTACCCGAAGGATTTCAGGGAAGAGTGGTCGTCGGAAATGGAAAACACCCTCATCGAGGGTGAGGCAGAGGCGGTCGGAACCGGGGGCATGCGTCGTCTGTTCCGTTTCTGGGCTAGGGAATTGGCGGCCCTCCTGAGAACCGCCCTCCGGCTACGATGGGCTCTTTCGGTGGACACCGTTCTCCAGGACCTGAAGTTCGGGCTTCGGATGCTCGGCCGCAGGCCTCTGTTCACGGCTGTCTCAGTGGGGACCTTGGGCCTGGGCATCGGTTCGGCCACGGCCATGTTCAGCGTGGTGAACGGCGTTCTTCTCCGGCCTCTGCCTTATCGGGACCCAGGCGAGCTGGTGCAGGTCTGGATGACCATTCCCCAATGGAGGCAAGTGGAAACCCTCGCCGACCGGTGGGATCGGGTGACGGTGGACTGGCCCGGATACCAGCGGTGGACGCAGGGGCAGACCCACTTCCAGGGAGTGGGAATCTACTCTCAGCAGGCAGTGAGCCTCACGGGAATGGGGAATCCGGTTCAGGTCCATGCAGGGTTTGGGTCCACCTCCCTTCTCCCGCTACTCGGCGTGCGGCCGGCCATCGGCCGTTGGTTCGCTGAGGGTGAGGACGGGCCCCAGGCGGCCGCGGTTACCGTCCTCAGCCACGACTTCTGGCAGCGGCAGTACGGCGGAAATCCCGGTGTACTGGGAACCAGGGTGATTCTCGACGACCAGTCCCTGGAGATCATCGGGGTCCTCCCCGAGGGGTTCGAAGTGAGGCCGGCGAGTGAGGCGGGCGGCGATGTGACCCCGAGTCCGGGACTCTGGGTCCCGGCTGGAGGCCTGAGTCAGTCCACCGAGCGGGGGGATTTCAACTTTGCGGCACTGGGAAGGCTCCGCCCCGGTGCGACGCTTGAGGCCGCCGGGGACGAAACAGGCCAACTCTTCCGGGGTGACGGGCAGATGGGCGAGTTCGGCGCTCGTCTCCAGTGGCGGGACGAAGCCGAGAGGGGAGTGCTCCGGAAACCTCTCCTCCTTCTTCTCGGTGCCGCTTTCTTTTTGTTGCTCATTGCGTGCGGAAACCTGGCTACGCTCCTGGCAGGTGAGGTGACGAACCGGAGCCACGAGGTGGCTGCGAAGACGGCTCTAGGGGCCGGCGGATCCCGGCTGCTTCGCCAGTTTCTGACGGAGAGTGTGCTGTTGGGTCTGGCCGGAAGTGTTGTGGGCGTGGTGTTGGCGTGGGGCGTGACCGATGCGATTCTCGGATTCGCGCCGGCCCTTCCCTCTGGAGAATCGATCCCGTTGAGCCGAACGGTCCTTCTCTTCGCGGTCTGTATCGGTCTCCTGTGCGGTCTCGCGTTCGGGTTGGTCCCGGCCCTGCAGGTGCGGTTTGCGTCGCCCCAGCAGGTTCTCCGAGGGGTGTCGTCCGGCGAGCGAAAGTCGGACCATGCATTTCAGAGTGTCGTGGTGGGCGTTCAAATGGCTCTCACCGTGGTACTCCTCACCGCTTGTCTCCTCCTGGGCCGTAGCCTGGGGAACCTTCTCGCTGTCGATCCGGGTTTCGATGCGGGAAGTCTGGGAGAGGTTCGGATTCAGTATCCCTTCTTCCGCTATTCCGACTCGACCGATCGTTACAGGGCCATCCGGGAAATGCACGAGGCCATGGCAGCCGTGGCGGGGGTGGAGAGCGTTACCGGCACAAATTCCCTTCCGTTCTCCGGTTACACCATCAACACCTTCCCCGAGGTTCCAGGCCGTACCGTCACGGAGGGGGAACAGCGTCCCTCGGCACGACGCCGACAGGTTCTTCCCGATTACTTCGAGACGCTGGGAATCCCCATTCTTTCGGGAAGGCCCCTCGAGGCTTCGGACCGGGAGGGGGCACCCGGAGCGGCGGTGGTGAGCCAGGCCATGGCCGACCGATACTGGCCCGGGCGGTCGCCCATCGGCGAGACGCTCATCCACAGTGACACGTTCACCGTGGTAGGGGTAGCGGGAGATGTCCTCCACGGATCCCTGGACGACGAAGCGTACCCTACCTTCTACCTCCCTTTGGCGCAGAGCTACCAACGCCGCCCGCCCTTCGAGA
>Ga0180436_10004836_pt1 | contig 12010 bp, 8 predicted proteins | sample SS_ome_2_FD_132434 | JGI IMG/M metagenome (GOLD analysis project Ga0180436, IMG submission 132434) | Hypersaline lake sediment archaeal communities from the Salton Sea, California, USA - SS_3_S_2 metaG | ecosystem: Environmental > Aquatic > Non-marine Saline and Alkaline > Hypersaline > Sediment...
CATAGCCGCAACCGCGGCAGGCTCACGCGATAGGCATCAACCCCACTGCCGCGCTGGCAGTGCAACTGGATCACTTCTAAGAGCAAGATGATTAATCCACCGAATCGTTGCCAGCCCTTCCCGGAAACGCCACCACCTCGGCTCGCTCCGCATGCGCCGTCCCCCCGCTTTTGAGCCTGGGCGTCGGCAGCATCCGCACCTGTTCACGGCCGTTGCTGAGCAGGCCTGCCGGCAGTCCGGCTAGGGCTTCGATGTCCTTGGGATGCAGGCGCAGTTGGGCGAGCAGTTGCTCGATGCTGTAGCCGCCTTGCGTCAGCAGCAGCCGAATGGAGCGCTCCATCAGGCGTGGCTGCTCGAGGGCCAGGCGCTCGTCCTCGGGCTCGGCGCGCACCCAGCCGCGGGCACTGATGTATTTGAACAGCCGGCCGGCGTGCTCTTCGGTGATCAGCTCCAGATCCTTGCAGCGGTAGATCATGGCGCCGATCGACACGCCCCAGCGTGGCTTGAGGGTACGGAAGGCCTCGAGCGAGACCTCGGGCAGCTCGTTGACGAAGCCATCGGCGGGCATCAGGAAGGCACTGGCAAAGCGATGTGCCTGGCTCTCAAGCTCCTTGAACTCCTCGCGATGGGTCAGCGCGCTCTGGTCGACCCGTCGGTGCAGTACCAGATGGCCGAGTTCGTGGGCGGCATCGAAGCGTGAGCGCACCGCGGTGCGGCGATCCGCCGAGAGCAGCACGTAGGGCCGATCGTCGGCCAGTGACCAGTGCGAGACGCCATCGATGGACGGCGCCGAGAAGGCGCAGCGGCCGACGACGATCCCGGCATTCTCCATCACCAGCAGCAGGTCCGGGATCGGCGCTCGCCAGAGCCCCCACTGCTCGCGCACTCGTGCGGCGGCGTCTTCGATCTCACAGCCCTGAATCAGGCGGAAATCCTCGCCGCCAAGATCAGGCACGCCAGGCGGCGGCAGGTCGACCCAGGTCTGCAGGTCGTGGCTGAGGCGCTGCAGCCAGAGCAGGTGTTGAGCGATCCGCTCGCGTGAGCGCTTGGTGGCATTGGCCATGGAGCGGAAGAAGCGCGGGCGCTCCCCGGTCTCGAAGGGCTGGTTGAGGAAGTAATCGCGCGGTACACGCAGCGACTGCGCGAGGGCCTCGAGCGCCATGGGGTCAGGCGTCTGCTGCCCTGATTCCCATTTGCTGATGGTCGGCGCCGAGCGTTTGACGCTGGTGGCCAGGGCCACACGGGTGAGGCCGCGAGCCAATCGGGCTTGGGTCAGTTGGAGTGGCTGAAAACCGGGCGTGCGTGCAGCCATGCGCGTGATCTCTAATCATGAGTTAGTGACCAGACGCTTGATCGGCCTGGTCTTGGTAGAGCTTTAGGGTCGGCCGGGCGCGATCGAGCGGACGGCTGGCGTGCTCGGCATAGGCCGCGTAGAGCTGATCGAGCGTCTTCAGTAGATGCCAGCCTTTCAGATCACGGGTGGGGATACCGAAGCCAAGCCGCATCGGCAGGCTTTCGTCCTGCCCGGTCCCAGGTCGCGCGTAGAGCACGAGGATGATGGCGAGGATACCAGCATCCGGGTCGCAATCATCCCAGAGCGCGAGCTGATCACCGTTGCAGGGATTATTGCGCGCCAGGGTCTGCTTGTACTCCTTCTGTTCGATCGGGTCACCCCAGTGATCGACCTTGGCATGGGTGATCAAGAAGTGGCCGCTCATCGCCAGCGCAAAGGCGTGGGTGTTGACCTGCTCGAAGCGGTAGCGCATGCCGACATCCTCGGCGCTGAGGCGGAAGGCCTCGCCGCGCTCGAAATAGCGCGTGGTGCCTAGGCGCATGCGGTGCGAGGGCGTCTCGGGGGGCGTGCGCACCGCTTGCTCGTAGGCGGTCAGGGTGCAGGTGCACATCCGCTCCTCGATACGGTGGAAGAAGTCCTCGGGGATGGCGGCGAGGGCTGAGTGCAGCAGATCGGGCATCGGGTGGGTACCTCGGTGGAGCCGGCGCTTGTTGAGCATTCGTGTACCCTGAGAATAGCGCGAAAAACGTGCGTATGGGGACGCTCGTTGTTCAATATCCGCGAGTTAGCGCGCCGGACGGATCACTGCCGGCGGGTTATCTCCCCAGGCATCGGCAGGTCATCATCACCGCCATCGGCAGGGCATCCATGGCGGCATCAGGATGGCAGCATCAGGATGTGTCAGGGCAGATCCCGCAGCGGCACCGGGTAGACCTGCTCGCCGGACGGACTCTCCGCGGCCAGGCTCACCCAGCGGTCGGCATCAGCGTTGTAGCGCTCATAGAGCCGCAACTTCGACTTCACCCGCGTGATGAAATCGAGCTGACGCTGCGCGCCCCAACGCGACCAGGTGTCCAGATCCAGGCGCATGACGTCACTTTGATACGGCAAGCCTTCCAGGTACTCGCTCAGGAGGCCAAGGTCGGCGAGGGATTTCGCCCGCGCGCGATTGGCTAGGTTCGGGTCGCGGCTGTACTGCGCCGCGAGCGAGCGCAGGTTGTCGAAGAAGGCATCTGGCTCCAGCAGTCCTGAATTCGCCGCATCGAGCACTTGCTTCAAGATGTTGTGCAGATCGCTCAATTGGCGCTTGGTGAGCAGAATCCGGGCATCAACAGTGCGCACCGTCGGATTGGCAAGATCACGATCGCTGATCCAGCCTTCAAAGACTTGCGGTGCGGCGGTGCGCTCCTGAGTGCCAAGATAGGCCAGCTGCATCGCATGACCAAGGCTGTCGACCAGGCGACGGATGCGCTCGGCCTCATCATCTTCTGCAGCGGAATGCGCAGCCGGCGACGCTTTGGGCTGCGCCGCCGTTGCCGGCGCTGGCGCAGCGGCCGTGGCATCAGTGATCAGGGCGCGCTCGATCTGGCCGACGACGGCACTGGCGAGCGCATCCACCTGCCGCTTGAAGCGCTCGGCCGAGCCCGTCTCGACCGGCAGATAGAGCGATTCCTGAATCGCCGGATTGGCCGAGAGCGCCCGGTACTGGGTTTCAGCGCCAGCATGGTTGCCGGCACCCTGGGGCGTCTTCAGGTGCAGCACAAAGATGGCCACATTCCGGGCAGCGGCCGCCGAACGCAGTTGCTCCGCGCGCAGGCCAGTCGTCGAGGCATCGCCTTCTAACGCGCCGGCATCGGTGATCAGCACCAGGTAGCGGGCGCCAAACCGCGGCCAGGGGATCTCGTCGAGGGCCAGCCGCACGCCGGCGTAGGGGTCTTCGTCGAAGCGATCGGTGGTCACCGAGGCCTCGCGCAGATCGGCGGCCTTGCTGAGAAAATCCTCCGCCCTGGTGACCCGCGAGGGATCGACGAACAGGCGCGCCACATACTCGAGCTGCTTGGCGCGAGTCGGGTCGGCGCTCTCGGCGCGGAATGCGACCAGGCCGAAGGCTACCCGATCGAGCAGATCCGAATCCTCGATGCGCTCATAGACCTGCTTCACGGCCTGCCGCGCCTCGTCGATGTATTGCTGCATCGAGATGGTGGAGTCGATCACGAACACGACTGCCGCGCGGAACGGCATCAGCTTGCGGACTGCTGTCTCGGTTGTTGCATCGGCACTTGACTCAGCACCGTCCGGCAGCTCGTCCGGCAGCTCGGTCTTGGTCACGGACGCGACCTTTAGGCCACGCATCAAGTGGCCAGCATCGGAGAAGAACTCCTCGTAGCCGAGGATCGGCAGCAGGTAGAAACGCTCATTGATATCGATATGCCGATCTGGCTCGATCGCCACCACCCGCTCATCGGTCTCGCCGTCCATGATGCGCTGGGTCAGCGGCCGTACCTCCAAGCCGGGATCTTCCGCCGCCATCAGCGCCTCGAGGCTCGCCCAGTCGGCGAAGAACAGGGTGCGTTCGCGGTTGGCGGCCGGATTGGTGAAGGCCACCGCCAGTTGCTGGCGCCAAGGCACGGTCTGCGCCTCGTCGACCCAACCGCGTACCTCGCCCTGGGCGTCGACGCCGACCTCAAGCCAGCCGCGCTCGCCATCCTCTTGCCGCCCGTAGACGTAGTAGCGGGAGAAGGCATCGATCAGCTGACCACCAGCGGCGTCGCCCGGCTGCTGCACGAGGCTTGCCCCAGGGCGCGTCAAGACACGCTCGTAGAGGCTGGTTTTGTTCGGCTGCTTGAGCGCCTCGCGCTCCCGTGCCGCAGCCTGACCGAGCCCCATCGCAATCGCTAGCGCCAGAATCCAGCAGACCGGCAGTCGCGGCGCCCAATGTCGAAGCCTCATATCCATGCCTGAATCGACCCTATGCATCTGATTGACTTGTGCACAGTAGCAGAAGCGCACAACGACTGTCAGCAAGACGGCACTTGTCAACGAGCAGGATTTCTGCATAGCATCAACAACGGCACTTGTTCTGGCTCCGGAGTCAGTAACAGACGCCCAACCAGCGCACAAGCCCGACCACTGGCCGGCAAGCGGCGGGCTGTGCGTGTCGTTAGGCTTTGAAGAAGTAGGTATTTCTAAAAAGGGAAACACGTCGGCTGAACTACAGCATCGCCGCACCTGATCCCGTTATATCGGAAGCAAGCAGAGATCACTCAGAAGCTTCGCGGCGCCGCTTGGCTGCCATCGCTGATCCGACAGAACACGCGCCCGATGGACACCACCCGCATTGCGAGTCTGCTGTATCCCGCGCTCGAGCCGCGGCAAACCGAGGCGGCGGGGCTCTGGAGTCATGTCGATGCGCTGCGCATGCTGGTGCGGCGGCATCTCCCGCCGATCACGGCGTCATTGTTCGCGCGCCCTCGTCCTGTTGACGAAGACCCTGGGCGGATCGCCTGGTATAGCGATCTTGCCGGAGAGCCGATCCCATTCGAGGTGCTGCCCGACCCGGAACGCGCGCGGATTCTCGCCTTGGTGTCGGATCGTTTGGCCAGTCTGCACCGGCTGGCCGACCAACTCGAGGCCAGCCTTGACGCCGGCTCAGCGGCGGAGGCTTCGAGCAGCGCGTTGCTCCGTCGAGCCGCTCGTTATCCGCATCCCAGCTGCATCTATCTGGTTGCCGGCGAGCCCGTGCTGACCTACTGGGGCCTGGAGCCGCCGCGCTCTGGAGGTCGCGGCGCCAAACCCATCGCCGAACGCGCGAGCGAGCCACCGGCTTGGCGCCGGCGCCTGCCGCTCTTGCTCGGCGCCGCGGTGATGCTGATGCTCGCCGTCGCGCTCGGACTTGGCGCCTGGCACTGGCAGCAGCAGCGGCTGCAGGCAACGCTGGCTGCCGAGCTGGCCGCCGGTCTGGCGGCAGCGTGCAAGCCCACGGCAATCTTGCAAGCCTTGCGGGCGCGTTTGGCACGCCTCGATCCAGACGGCGAGCGCTTCCCCGAGATCCGTTTTGACACTGAGCGCGAGCTGAATCGATGCACCGATGCCGCAGAGCTTGAGTCGCTGCTCAGCGCCGCGCGCGGAGATTGCGCCGCCCTACCTGATATTGCCGATGCGCTGGCCTATCAGGATGCAAGCCAGCCGCCATTCGATGCGCTCCAGGCGCGTTTGAGCCCGCTGCAAGCCCGCTGCGCGCTCGCCGAGGATCTGCACGCGCGAAGGGGCGCGCTCGACGATGACGATTGCAATGGTCTCTTGGCCCTCGCCCAAGCGGTGGAGGCAGGGTTGGAGGTGAAGGTGGAGGCGGAGGATCGCACTCGCTATCCCCTCGCCGAGCCGATTGGCGCGATCGCCACGGCTGCGGCTGCCTGCGAGATCAGCGCGCAGCTACAACCGCGTGTTGCACGGGCAAACGGCGACTGCAGCGCGCTACGGGTTCTGCAGCGCGAGCTTGGCCAACACCTCGCTACCAGTGCCAGTGCGAGCACCAGCACCAGCACCAGTACCGGCACCAGTACCGACACCAGTACCGGCACAACACCCAATGCCAAGACCGCTGCGAAAGGCAACGTCACCCTGCAGGCAAGCACGCTGCAGGCAAGCGCACTGCAGGCAAGCACCCTGCAGGCAAGCATGCTGCCAAGCCCGCTGATCAGGCTCGATCCAGGGCGCGCGCCGCTCGCTGCACTGATCGCCAAGATCGACGCCGGGCTCGAGCGCTGCGCACTCGTGGACCACCTGACAGCACGCCTTGCCGAAGCGCAGGGTGACTGCATTGAACTCGCCTCGTTGCGCGAAATGGTCGCACGTCAAGGCGATGCAGGATCAGCCTTCACTGGCCTCAGCGGCAGACTGGATGTGGCACTTGGGCAATGCGCGGCGCTGAATGAACTGGAAACCCGTTTCGTCCAGGCGCAGGGCGATTGTCCAGCCGTCAAGAACCTTAGCGACGAGCTGGAGCAATGGCGCGATAACCTGCGCTTCGTCGATATCCGCGCTCGCATCAAGGCCGAAGAGGCCATCTGCGCCCAAGCCAGCGCCTTGGAGCAGCGCATCGCCGCCGCGGGAAAGGACTGTGCCGCGCTCCGCGTCCTCGCGGATGAGCTGAGCCAAGCGGCTGGCAGCCCCTTTACCGCGGCCCGACAGGCCATGAAGGCCAAGCTCGACCGCTGCGCAATCCACGACCGATTGACGCGCCTAGTCGACGCCGCTGGCAGCCACTGCGGACGCCTCAAGGCTGCTCAGCGCGAGATCGCACGCGAATCAGGAACCGATCTCGCGCCGCTGCGCCAGCGCCTGAGCAAGGCCCTGGAGCCTTGTCGACCACAACCAAAGCCCGTCGTGCCCAAACCGCCGCGCGGTGCCGGCAGCTACGCCCTCAGCGGCGCCTGCCATGGCAGCCTGGTCATCTCCCCAGCCGGCGGCTACCACCGCGATCCGGTGCGCCATATCGTCAGCATCGCACCGCCGGTCAATGCACGCATCGGCAAGGTCGTCTCCGACAACCGCGGCTGTCGTAACTGCCGCCTAAACAAACGCAACGCCACCACCTGGAGTGTCCAGCTCTATTACGGCTGCAGTGGTCGCGGCAGCGTGCCAATCGCCTACAGCGCCTATGACCATAGCGGAAAGCTGATCTGCAGCGGCAAGGGGGAGGCCCGCTGCCTTGGACGGCGGCGACCTTGAGAGGTCGGTCATAGCCTAGCGCTGTCTGCGCGGCGCCCCAGCTCCGGCTCCTCAGCCGCCGCCGTCGCCCCCGCCACACAGGGCTGGCGCTCGATGCCGGCCTCGGCCATGGCGACGGCGCGAAAGATGGCGCGCCCCTTGTTCATGGTCTCTTTCCATTCCAACTCAGGTACTGAATCGGCGACCACGCCGGCCCCGGCCTGAATGTGCAATTGGCCATCCTTGATCACCGCGGTACGGATGGCGATGGCGGTATCCATGTTGCCGTTGAAGGCCAGATAGCCAACCGCGCCCGAATAGATACCACGCTTGATCGGCTCGAGTTCGTCGATGATCTCCATCGCGCGGATCTTGGGCGCGCCAGAGACGGTGCCGGCCGGGAAGGTGGCGCGCAGGACATCCATCGCGCTCATGCCCTCTTTAAGCTGGCCGGTGACATTGCTGACGATATGCATCACGTGTGAGTAGCGCTCGACGATCATCCGATCGGTGAGCTTGACGCTGCCAGTCTGGGCGACGCGACCACAATCGTTACGGCCAAGGTCGATCAGCATCAGATGCTCGGCGAGTTCTTTCGGGTCCGCCAGCAACTCCTGCTCGAGCGCCTGATCCTCGTCCTCGGTATAGCCGCGGCGGCGGGTGCCGGCGATCGGCCGCACGGTGACCACGCCATCCTCGAGCCGGGTCAGGATCTCGGGTGAGGAGCCGACGATCTGAAACGCGCCGAGATTCAGAAAATACATGTAGGGCGAGGGGTTAAGCCCGCGCAGGGCGCGATAGAGATCGAGCGGGCGCGCCTGATAGGGGATCGAGAGCCGCTGCGAGAGCACCACCTGCATGCAGTCGCCCGCGAGGATGTAGTCCTTGATCCGCTCGACCGCCTGCTTGTAGCCAGCCTCGGTGAAGCCAGAGACGAAATCGGTCTCGTCGATATGACGGCCGCCGGCAGTTGGATCGCGCGGGGCGCCACGCTGCATGCCATGCACCAGCTCGTCGATGCGACGCTGGCCCGATTCAAGCGTGTCGCCCGCGCTTGGGTCCAGATGCACGATGATGTACATCCGTCCCTGCAGGTTGTCGAAGACCACGACCTCCTCGGACAGCATCAGCAGGATGTCGGGCGTGTCCATGGTGTCCGGATTTGGACAGGGATCAAGCCGCGGCTCGATATAGCGCACGCTGTCGTAGCCGAAATAGCCGACCAGTCCGCCGGCGAAGCGCGGCATGCCGAGATGCTCGGCGACCTTGAAGCGCTGCTGAAAGGCCTCGATCCAGGCTAGGGGATCAGCGGCCTCGGCCTCTTCGACGATGGCCCCATCACGCTCGATGAGGATGCGATGCCCATAGACCTTGAGGACGCCACGACAGGGCAGGCCGATGATCGAGTAGCGGCCCCATTTCTCGCCGCCTTGAACGGACTCGAACAGATAGCTATAGGGGGCATCGGCCAGCTTGAGATAGCAGCTGAGTGGGGTATCGAGATCGGCCAAGACCTCGCAGATCAAGGGGATACGATTATGGCCCTGGGCGGCGAGGGCCTGTAAATTCTCGGGGGTCATCGGGCGAACTGGGCTATCCCTAGGCGAGCAGATCGACGAGTTCGGTAAAGCTGTCGATCACGGCATCCGGCTTAGCGCCGCGGATGTCCTGGCCGTGATTGTAGCCATAGCTGACGCAAATAATCCTAAAACCGGCCGCCCGCGCCGCCTTCACATCGCTGACCGAATCGCCGAGCATCAGCGCCGCCGCGGGCTCGACGCCAAACTGCTCCGCGGCGTACAGCAGCGGCATTGGACTTGGCTTCTTCTCCGGCAGGGTATCGCCGCTGATCACCAGCTCAAACAGATCACGGATGCCGACTGCTTCCAGCAGCGGCAAGGTAAAGCGAGCCGCCTTATTGGTGACGCAGCCGAGCCGGTAGCCGCGCGCCTGCAGCAGGTCCAGGCCCTCGCGCACACCGGGATAGAGGAGCGAGCGAGCCGCGGTATTCTCGCCATAGAGTTCGACGAAGATCGGCAGCGCGCGGTCGAAATCAGCCGCCTCTGGCTCACCCTCAAGCTGGCCGATCAGCGCCCGCGCCACCAGACGCTCGACGCCATTCCCCACCCATTGCCGCACCGCCGGCTCACCGCGCGGCGGGCGCCCAAGCCGGGCCATCATCTCATCGACGCAATAGGTCAGGTCCGGCACGCTATCCACCAGCGTGCCATCGAGATCGATCAGGACCATACCGGGGCGAAAGGGGAACTGCATGAAGGTGTTGCCAGTGGCCGAAGGTCAATCAGTGTTGCGGTCTTAGGTTAGCGACCAGCGCCAGCCAAGGCCTCGCGCATCTGGCGGATGATGCCGTCATAGCGGTTCGGGTCGCTGTCCTGCCCCTTGCCGAAGATGCCTGAGCCAGAGACGAAGGTATCGGCGCCAGCGGCCTTGATCTCGGCGATATTGTCGACCTTGACGCCGCCATCGATCTCGAGCCGGATGTCGCGACCGCTAGCATCGATCATCGCGCGCGCCTCGCGCAGCTTATCCAGCGCGGAGGGGATGAAGCTCTGGCCGCCAAAGCCAGGGTTCACCGACATCAGCAGCACCATGTCGATGTTGTCGAGTTCGTACTTCAGATAGTCCAGCGGCGTGGCCGGATTGAAGACCAGGCCGGCCTTGCAGCCCTCGGCCTTGATCAGCTGCAGGGTACGATCGACATGCTCGCTGGCCTCGGGATGGAAGGTGATATAGGTGGCGCCGGCCTTGGCGAAGTCGGGGATGATCCGGTCGACCGGCTTGACCATCAGATGCACATCGATCGGCGCCGTGACGCCGTGCTTGCGCAGCGCATCGCAGATCAGCGGGCCGATGGTGAGATTGGGCACATAATGGTTGTCCATCACATCGAAATGCACGATGTCGGCGCCCGCGGCGAGCACATTATCGACCTCTTCGCCGAGACGCGCGAAATCAGCCGAAAGGATGGACGGGGCGATCAGGTCTTCTGCTGCGGCCATGGGAAGCCTCCAGTTAAGGGCACCTAGCGGTTCAGCCACCGTCGTGCCAAGCGTGGAAAAAGAGCATCAGTGTAGCCGAATGGGCGTCTGATTTCACGGGGCAACGCGACTTTGAGGCCCAGTCACATCCATCACTCCCTATTCACTGGTAAGGCCTCGATGCGCCGGTCGATCTCATCAACAACGATGCGATAGGCGGCACTGTCACGACCGCCAAAATCGCGCTCGAAGGTGGCCCGCGACATACTGCCCGGCAGCCAATCGACGCTTGGCATGATGTCGTCCTCAGTCAGCCCGGCGCGCGCTAGCCGTTGAATGCGCCTTGCGCTGCTCGGACTGGCGGTTGCAAGCTCGGCAAATTGATTCCCGGCCCGGTTCGCGGCAAGATCACTGAAGCTAAAGCCGCTTGAGTTGCTGGCGTCATCCAGTTCCTTTGCGAGCCCGATCAAGTTGGCCAGACCGCTGCCGCCCTGGAGGAGAAGGGCGCCCGAGGTCAAGAAATGTTGCGGGAGATCGTCACGGCCGCGCAGACGCACCTCAAGCAAGCGCGGCGCTGGCGCATCGGTCGGATCGGGCAAGCGACGCCCGTTCACATAGGCCGCCAAGGCCAGGATCGCGGCCCGGTTCTCCGCCACTGGATCAGCCGCCTCTGTTGGGGCCGAGGCGATGAGCGCCGACAGCAGCTCCGCCGCATCGATCCAGTCTTGCCCCCGATGCAGCACATTCAGACCCGCTAGCCTGCGTTGGGCGGCCAGCACGCGGTCGCTCTCGGCCTTGCCCCGCGAAGCGGAAACAAACTCGCCGCGATGATTCGACTGAACACCCGGCCGCAGCTGGATCGCCTCTGGTGAGAATACAACGCCGGTCGGCAAGGCCGGCAGCCCCAAGGCCAGGCGTGCCTGATCCATCAGCAGTGCGGCCAATGCGGTGGGGATCGGCAGCGGGCCAACCTTGAGGTGCTCGATTCCCAACACGCCATCCGGCGCGACCAGTCGTGCGCGCAGATTCAGCCACCCGCCAAGTTTGGCCGGTAGTCGTAAGGCCAGCGTCACCTCCGCATTGTCTTGGTTAGGACGCACCCGCAAACGGCTCCCCTGAATCTGCTCGGTCAAGAGGACCGAGAGGATCTCGAGATCCGCCAGCGTCATGCTGATCGGCTCCCCTCCGGCGCCAACCCCCTCCAGCAGGCCTTCATGTAATAGATCTTTGCCCCAGCGTCTCTGCTCGGCGCTGATCTCGGGCATCGGCCGCAGGCTTGGCGATGCATCGCGCACCAGTAGCAGCATGCCGGCCAGTCCCACGGCTAGCAATAAGAGCAGCCCCAGCAGCACGGACATCAATCGGATCATCGTCTTCCAGCCTCAACGAGAAAGCGTCAACAGCAACATCGACAACGGCATCCCTATCGGAATCCCCAACGGATCAGGCACCAAGCCGAGTCAACATCCATCTTTAAGGATCTCATATCCGTTATCATCAATACTGATCAATCCGATACCGATCAATCCGCGCTCTTGACCAGAGGACCACCAGAGGACCACCGATGACTGATATCGCCCAACTGCTTGGCACTGAAGCCGATGACCTCTTGACTCATCAGAGTACCGGCATCCCTCGGGATCTGCTGCATCTCCCTGGACCCGATTATATCGACCGCGTGCTGGCGCAGTCGGATCGGCCGGTCGCGGTGCTACGCAATCTGCAAAGCCTGTTTCGGCACGGACGACTCGCGAACAGCGGTTATCTCTCGATCTTGCCCGTCGATCAAGGGGTCGAGCACTCAGCCGGGGCCTCGTTCGCGCCTAACCCGCTCTATTTCGATCCTGGTCATATCGTCGAGCTGGCCATCGAGGGCGGCTGCAACGCGGTTGCCTCCACGCTGGGTGTGCTTGGTTCGGTGAGCCGTCGCTACGCGCACAAGATTCCGTTCCTTGTGAAGCTCAATCATAACGAGCTGCTAACCTATCCGAGCCTCTATGATCAAACC
>Ga0180436_10004839_pt1 | contig 12008 bp, 11 predicted proteins | sample SS_ome_2_FD_132434 | JGI IMG/M metagenome (GOLD analysis project Ga0180436, IMG submission 132434) | Hypersaline lake sediment archaeal communities from the Salton Sea, California, USA - SS_3_S_2 metaG | ecosystem: Environmental > Aquatic > Non-marine Saline and Alkaline > Hypersaline >...
GGGCGGCCATCCCGAGGTCAAGGCCAAGGTGCTGGAGGGGATCGGCCGGCTCAAGGCGATGGGCGTGCCCGCCGGCGTGCTGACCACCGATCCCGGTTTCGCCCGCGACTGCATGGCGGCGGGCACGACATTCACCGCCGTGGGTCTCGACTTCGCGCTGCTTCTGAACGGGGCCGATGCGTTGGCCGCCAGCTTCAAGAACTAAGGTTCGAAGCGCAGCGGCAGGGTGAAGACCTGCCGCGCCCGGTCGAAGCCGCGCGGTGCCGCCGGCAGCCGACCGGCGCGGCGCACGGCCTCCAGCGCGGCCCCGTCCAGCGCGGCATGGCCCGACCCCTGGGCCAGGCTGGCCGCCAGCAACGATCCGTCCGCCGCCACCGTCAGGCGCAGCGTTACCGTCCCCTCTTGCCGCGCCGCACGGGCCGCGCGCGGATAGGCCTTGCGCCGTTCGATCCGCGACCTGATGTCCCCGGCCCAATCCGCCAGCATCGCGGCCCGCGCGCCGTCCGACAGGCTGCCCGCGCCCGATTGGCCCGCCCCCGGCGCCGCCGGGGCCGCCCCCCGCGCCCCGGCCACGGGGGCCTTCCCCTGGCCGGCGGCCAGGCTTGCGGATGCCGGTGGCTCTGCCGGCCTGTGTGGATCAGGGCGTTCGCGGGGCCGCACCTGGTCGGGCCCCGCCGTCTGGGCGACCACGGGCGGCTCCGGCGGCGCGGTATTCGCGCGCGGCGCGGCGTCGGGGGTGGGCATCGCGGGTGCCGCGGGGGCCGCAGGGCGCGGCGCGGACGGGCTTGGCGCCGGTGCCTTGGGCGCCTCGGATGCAGCCATCGGCAGCGCCAGCGCCGGGGCCGGCCCCGGATCGGGCCGGTTCAGCGGCAAGGGGGCCGCGGGCGCCGTGGCGGCGCGGTCCGGCGCCGCGGCCGGGGCGAGGGGCGCGGCCTGCGGCAGGACGACCGGCGACGGCGCGGGGGGCGCGGCCGACCGGTCGATCGCGGCATCGGGCCCGGCCTGCGGCATGCGCATTGCCGGCGCGGTAGCGGTTTCGGGTGCGCGTTCCCAGTCGCGCGCAAGTGCCGACAGCGCGGGCGCGGCCGCCAGCGTCACCTCTGCCGCGCCGCCGCCGCCGGCCGGTGCCGCGCCTTCCAGCCCGCCGCCGGGCAGGCCGATCCAGACGGCCGCGTGCAGCGCCGTCGCGGCGGACAGGAAGGTCAACGGCTCCAGCGCCTTGCGCAGCATCATCATTCCGCCTCCACCGCAAGCGAGACCCGTGCCGCACCCAGCGCCGAGAGCCGCGCCAGCAGCCGCGCCAGATCGGCCCCCGGCAGCGCCCGGTCGGCCCGCACCAGCACGGTTTCCCCGGCACCGACCGCTTCCTCCAGCGCCGCGTCGCCGCGCAATGCCCCATAGGCAAGCTGTCCTCCAGCGCCGACATGAAGCGCCTGCCCCGCCTCGCCCGGTTCGGCGGCCGATGCGGGCAGGTCCACCTCGAAGGGTGGCGCGGGCGCCAGTTCCGCCGTCATCAGGAAGAAGATCAGCAAGAGGAACACGACGTTGATCATCGGAACGATGCTTTCGGCACGGGGCCTGCGGCGGGACGGGGCGAAACGCATCACGAGCTACTCCACCACAACCAGCCGGGCGAGGCCGGCCCGCGCCAGCGCGTCGAGCACGGCGACAAGCGTGCCGGTCGGGCTGCCATCGGCGGCCCGCACCAGCACCGGGTCATCGGGCGCCGCCATCAGATCGGCCAGCGCGCCGGGCAATGCCTCCATCGTCACCGGCACGCCGTTCAGCCGCAGCCCCTCCGGCGCCACCGTCACCAGCCGCGGCGGCCCCTGCCATTGCGCAGCCGCCCCCGGCGCGGCCAGCGTGACGTTCAACGCGCCTTCGGCGCCGAACCGCGCGGCCAGCATGAAGAAGACCAGAAGCAGGAACACCACGTCGATCATCGGCGTCAGGCTGGGCCTGCGCGGCGCGCGGCGCGAACCGAAGGACAGCGCAGCCTTCATGACCCACCCCCGCGCGTGAAGATCCGCGTCGCGAAATCCTCCATGTCCTCCTGCACCCGGTCGGCCACGCTTTCGAACCAGACCAGGAACGCCCCGGCCGGGATCGCAACGGCCATGCCCGCGGCGGTGGTCAGAAGCGCCTCCCAGATGCCACCGGCCAGATCGGCCGGGTCGGCCCGCGCACCGGCTTCCTGCAAGGCCTGGAAGGCGGCGATCATGCCCAGGACGGTGCCCAGCAGGCCCAGAAGCGGCGCGATGGTGGAGATCAGTTCCAGCGCCCGCAACCCGCGCCGCGCCTCGGCCAGAAGGCCACGGGCCACGCGTTCGGTTTCCTCGCGCGCCGCGCCGTCGGGCAGCGTGCGCCGCGCGACCATCGCGGCGGCCACCAGCCGGGCGCGCAGGCCCGAACGCCCGGTAACGGCGGCCTCGGCCGCCTGCCCCTCGCCCGCCTGCCACAGCGCCAGGGCACGGGCGGCATGCGCGCCGCCCCAGGCGCCCAGTTGCCACAGCCGCCAGATCTTCCACAGGATCAGCGCGGTCGTGGCGATCGACAGCGCCGCGATCACGGCCATCGCCGGACCGCCCCGCACGATGAATTCGGCCAATCCGTTCATCCGTTCCCCCCGGTGCCAGTCTGGTCCGCGCCCCAAAGCGCCGCAAGGATCGCGTCCAGCCCGTCGGTCAGCGCCGCCGGGCCGGGTTGCAGGATCAGGGGCGACTTGATCTCAAGGACGCGCCCCGCCCGCACGGCCGGAATGGCGCCCCAGCCGGACCGCGCCGCGATCTTTTCCGGCCGCACCTTCTTGCCGCACCAGGAGGCGAGGATCACGTCGGGCGCGGCCCCGATCACCGCTTCGGGCGGAACGATCCGGTTCACCGCCTTGCCCTCGCGCGCGAGGTCGGGGAATGCATCCTGCCCGCCCGCGATGGCGACCAGTTCCGACACCCAGCCGATGCCGGAAATCAGCGGATCGTCCCATTCCTCGAACCAGACCTTCGGCCGGGAGGGTCGCGGGGTGGCGGCGATGCGTTCCAGCCGTTCCTCGTAACCCCGCGCCAGCGCCTCGGCCCGGTCTGGCACGCCGGTCAGCGCGCCCAATGTGCGGATCATGGAAAGGATGCCCTTGACGTCACGCTGGTTGAAGGCATGGACCGCAAGGCCCGCGCGGATCAACTCGGCCACGATATCGGCCTGAAGGTCTGAAAAGGTCAGGACGAGGTCGGGTTCCAGCGCGAGAATTTTCGGGATGTCGGCCGAGGTGAAGGCCGAGACGCGCGGCTTTTCCCGGCGCACCCGCGCGGGCCGCACGGCATAGCCCGAAACCCCGACGATCCGGTCCTCCTGCCCCAGAAGGTAGAGCGTTTCGACGGTTTCCTCCATCAGGCAGACGATGCGGGTCGGGGGGTGGGTCATGCGTCCGCCCCCGGCGCTTCATGGCGCAGGCGCCTGCCCCCCTGCCCGCCCGGGCCAACGGCCCGGGCAGCGCCCGCCCCGCCCCCCAGGGCGTGCGCTTCGCGCCCCCCCTCGGGTCGGGCGCCGCCCTCCGGCAAGCGCATGGCCGGCAGGGCGACGCCTTCGGTAACGGCCTCACCCATCGGCGCCCCCCACCGTTTCCAGCGGCTGAAACACCAGCCCTTCCGCCGTCTCGGCCAGATGCGCGCGGATGCCGAAGACCGGGCCCAGAACCTCGGGCACCAGGACCGCGCGCGGCGCGCCATCCGCCACCAGCCGCCCGCCCGACAGCACAAGAAGCCGCGTACAATGCCGCGCAGCCAGCCCCAGGTCGTGCAACGCGGCCAGCACCGTGCGGCCCCCCGCCGCCTCTTCGGCGAAGACGCGCATGGCCCCGATCTGCGCGGCCGGGTCCAGCCCCGCCGTGGGTTCGTCGGCCAGCAGAACCGGCGCCTCCTGCGCCAGCGCGCGCGCGATCAGCACGCGGGCCTGTTCGCCACCCGACAGTTCGGTCGCGCGCCGGTCGCGGAACGCGCCAAGGCCCATGCGGTCAAGCGCGCGGTCCACCGCCGCAAGGCCAGGCCCCGCCGCCGCCCCGCCATGCGGCAGGCGGCCCAGTGCCACCAGGTCGGCCACCGCCATCGGCCAGGCGATTTCGCGCGCCTGCGGCAGCCAGGCCGCCGCCCGTGCCCGCGCCTCGGGCGCCAGCGCGGCCAGTGACGAATGCCCGTTCGCGGGCAGAAGCCCCATAGCGGCGCGCATCAGCGTCGTCTTGCCCGCACCGTTCGGGCCGATCAGGCCGACGAATTCGCCCGGCTCAACGGCGAGCGTGACATGGTCCACCACCGGGCAGGCGCCGCGCAGGACCGTCAGGTCACGCAGGTCGAGCCGCATCACAACCCCTCCCGCGACAGCCGCCGCACCAGATGCAGGAAGAACGGTGCGCCCACCAGCGCGGTCAGCACGCCAAGCTTCAGGTCGCGATCGGGCAGCACGACACGCGTGGCGATATCGGCCGCAAGGATCATCGCCGCACCCCCCAGGGCCGATGCGGGCAGAAGCGCCGCCGGCCGTGCCCCCACCGCCCGGCGCAGCAGGTGCGGCACGACAAGGCCAACAAAGCCCACCGCCCCCGCCACAGCCGTCGCCGCTCCCACCAGCGCGGCACTGCCGAAGACGATCTGCAGGCGCAGCCGCGTCAGGCTGACACCCAGGCTTTCGGCCGCATCCTCGCCCAGCGTCAGCGCATCAAGGCCGCGCCCCGTCGCCAGCAGGACCGCCCCGCCCAGAACCGCGAAGGGCAGAGCCAGCCAGACATGCAGCATCGACCGGTCGGCAAGCGACCCCATGATCCAGAACACGATTTCCGTCGCCGCATAGGGCGAGGGCGAGAGATTGAGCGCCAGCGAGGTAAGCGCCCCCATCAGCGCCGAGATCGCGATGCCCGCCAGGATCAGGGACAGCGCCCGCCCGCGCGGCCCCGCCAGCATCAGGATCAAGCCCACGCCCAAGGCCGCACCACCCAACGCCATCAGGGGCAGCGCCAGCGCGAAGGCCGCGTACAGCCCGGTGTGAATGGCGATCACCGCGCCCAAAGCCGCCGCGCCCGAGGTGCCGATCAGCCCCGGTTCGGCCAGGGGGTTGCGCAGGAACCCCTGCATCGCCGCCCCGGCGAGGCCCAGCGCGGCCCCGACGATCACACCGAGGATCGCGCGCGGCAGCCGGATCTCGCGCATCACCAGCCCCGCCGCGCCGTCGCCCGTGACCAGCGCCAATAGCCCTTCGCCCGCGCCGATCCCGGCCGGGCCGACCACCAGCGAGCCCAGGAACAGCAGCGCGACCAGCGCCGCCAGCGCGGGGATCAGCCAGCGCGCCATCAGCGCCCCGCCTCCAGCGCCAGCCGCAGGTCGGCCAGCCGTTCCGCGGCCTCGGCCACGGCGGGCGTGGCGCAGGCCCAGTCGACATCGGTGGCCGCCCCCGCCCGGCGCAAGCCGTCCAGCGCGGGGTGGCGCAAGACCTCCTCGGCCCGGCTGCGGCCCATCGCGCGGCCCGACACGACGAGATCGGGCGCGGTCATCACCAATTCCTCCAGCGATAGCGTCCCGCCCCAGGGCAGGCCCGCCGCCGCGGCGACGTTGGCGAAACCGGCGGCCTGAAGGATCTGCCCGGCCAGGGTCGACGGCCCGTAGGTATAGCCCCCCGGCCCGTAAAGCGCCGCGCGCGGCGGATCGGCGGGCAGCGGTGGCAGGGCGGCCAGCCGCGCGTCGAAATCGGCCAGCACCTCGGCCGCCCGCGCCTCGCGCCCCAGGACATCGCCCATGCGCAGTATGTTCTGGCGGATCTCGTCCATCGAGTTGCCCGGCGTGAACTGTTCCACCCGCACACCCAGCCGCGTCAGCATGGAAATCGTCGCGGGCGACGACCAGACATCGGCCAGCACGAGGTCGGGGTGCAGAAGGTAAAGCTCTTCTGCCCGGCCCCGGTTTTCCGGCAGGCCGCGCGCCAGATCGGCATAGGCCGACATTGCTGGATCGTCGGCGAAATGGCTGACCGAAACCACCTGCCCCGGCGCCGCGATCAGAAGCGCAAGCTGGTCGGTGCAAAGATTCATCGACACGACCCGCGCCGGCACTTCGGCCGCCACGGGCAGGGCCGCGCCGAGGGCAAGCCCCAGCACGGCCAGGGGGCGCCGCAGCGCCCTAGAAGCTCTTGCGAAGCCCGACATAGAGTGCCCGGCCCGACGTGCCGTAGCCATCGACGAGTTCGTAATCGGCATCGGCGAGGTTCTCGATGCGCAGATAGGCTTCCGTCTGGTCGCCCAGATCGTAGGTGAAGGTCGCGTTGACGGTCGTGTAATCGGGCAGGGTGGGACGGTCGGCGACATGCAGCAATCCCGCCGCTGCGGTCAGCCTGTCGGTCAGTTCGGCGTCAAGACCCAGGGAAACCTGGTGACGGCCGAAGCCCGAACTCCAGGTATTGCCAGCCGAAAGGCCCGCGGGGTTTTCGCTGTCCGTGAATGTGTAGGCCCCGGTCAGGCGGACCCGCTCGGAGATCGCCGTTTCGCCTTCAAGTTCCAGCCCTTGCCGCACGGTCGTCCCGCCGACCTGGATGTAGCCGTCATCGGCCGTCGCAGGCCAGGGGGTACCGCCGTCGGTGTAGTCGATCAGATTGTCCGTCTCGATCCGGAAGACGGTGGCCCGGACCAAGCCGGCTTCGCCAAAGCGCCGTTCCAGCCCCAGATCCACCGATCTGCTTTTCTCGGGCTCCAGCACCGGGACCGAGGCCACGCGGTTCGCAATCTCATACCCGGAAGGTGCGCGGAAACCGGTTCCGGCGGAAAACCGCAGGATCGTCGCCCCGTCGAGGCGCCAGGCGGCAGCAAGACGCCCGGTCAGGTGATTGCCGAATTCCGAGTGATTGTCGTTGCGGAGCGACGCCGTCACATCCAGCGTGTCCGACAACGCGACGTCGTATTCGCCGAACAGGCTGTACGTGCGGGAATCATTTGAATCCGTCCCGAAGCCGCTGACATTCTCGAAGGCCTCGCGCTCGACGCCGGCGCCGAAGGTCAGCAGACCGGTGCCGGCAGCCATCCGCGCGGTCCAGTCGAGCGATTGCCGCCGGCCCTTGTAATCCAGCACCGACGCGCCGAAACCGCTGGTGCCGCTCAGCCGGCGGTCGATGGAAAAGGCGCTGGCCGCGATCTCGTGCTCCACATGGCCGGTCTCGAAGCGCATGAAGGCCCGAAGGGCGCGGGCCGTTGCCGTCGACACTTCGTCGGGAGAGCCGTCCGCAAGCGGGAACTGTTCGTCGTAATCGCCGGTCGTGTCCTCGACGAAGCCGGAAAAGCCCAGTACCACGCCATCGCCCAGCGTCGTCTCGCCGCGCAGCGACAACCGCGTCGCCTCGTAGCCGTCGGCCTCGGCATTGCCGTCAGCCGCGTTGGCCGCCGAGTAACCATCGGTGGCGACATGCGACAGGTTGAGGCCCAGCGCGCCGCCGCCGCTACGCACGCCGTAGCCATAATTGCCCCAAACGGTCCCGTAGGAGCCGGCCTCGACCTCGACACTGTGCTGCGTCCCGTCCTCTTGCGGCAGGGCGGTCTGCAGGCTGACGACACCGCCGATCGCCTGGCTGCCGTAAACCGCCGATTGCGAACCGCGCAGGATTTCCACGCGGTCCAGGCCAAAGCTGGTCAACCGCCCGAAATCGTAGAACACCTGCGTGCTGGAAGGGTCGGCAATATCGATGCCGTCATAAAGAACCTTGACGTAGTTCTGGCTGACGCCCCGGATGGTCAGGCCGGTCTGGGTTCCAAGCGGGCCGCGCGCGCGGATGCCGATACCGGGCTGTCGGGCCAACAGGTCTGTCAGGCGCGACTCGCCCGTCCGGTCAAGATCGTCGCCATCCAGAACGGTGACCGCCGCCCCGGTGCGGCTGGCCTCGGTCTCGCCCAGGTTGGCCGATACCACGATCTCGGGGATTTCGAAGATTTCGTCATCGGCAAGCGCTGGCGCGGCCAGGCCGGTACAAAGCGCGGCAAGCGCGGTGGTGGTGCGAAGTGGGTTCATCTGTCCCAAATGTCCTTTCCGGGCGGCTTCGGGGCCGCCTTGTCTTCGATGAAGTCCTTGGAAAGGATGACCTTTCCGCCGACGGTGCTTTGCGTCACCACTGCGGATGGTCCGCCTCCGCCGCGCCCCCCGCGCGGTGGAAAGGGTGATCACCTCGGCAGGTCTCCTGGCTTGCGGGTCGTCGCTTCGGCCGGCCTTCCCGGCCCTTTTTCGGGGCCAGTGGCATTGTCGACCGTCGCTCGCCGCCTACAGTTGCGGGGGCAGCGCCGGAATTGGACCCGTTTCCTGACGGAAGAAGGCCCGCACCGGCTTCCCTTTTCATCCCGCCCCGAACGAGTCGGGGACGGGAACCGAGATGGTTTCGTCATCGCTTTGTTAAGGATGCGAGTCAAGGTCGCGTCCCCACACCTCGCGTCCTCGGGCGACATCGGCGGTTCTTCCATGCCAGGCGGCGATCCGGCGACCGGACGGTGCGCGTTTCGGCTGGCGCCCCACCGCAATTCTTCGCGGAAGAATTGGGCGCCCGTCAGCGCATGCGCACGTAATCGCCCGGCGCGGGGCCCAGCGGCGGATAGCCCGATCCCGACGCGCCCATTTCGGGCGGATCGGTCGGCCCGCCGCCATTCGCGGTCAGCCAGGCGGCCCAGGCCGGCCACCATGACCCATCGCGCAGATCGGCGCGCGGCAGCCAGGCATCGGGCGCGGTATAGCGCGCGCCCTTCGGGCGATGCCCGATCCGGTAATGCCGCCGCTTGTGGCCGGGATGCGACAGAATGCCCGCATTGTGCCCGCCCTTGGTCAGGACGAAGGTGCAATCGGCCCCGGTGAAAAGGTTGATCTTGTAGACCGATTTCCAAGGCGCGATATGGTCGGTCTCGGTTCCGACGGCGAAGATCGGCACGCGGATGTCCTTGAGCGCCACCACCTGCCCGTCGACCGCGAATCGCCCGGCCGACAGGCGGTTTTCCAGAAACAGGCTGCGCAGGTATTCCGAATGCATCCGCGCGGGCATCCGGGTCTGGTCGGCGTTCCAGGCGGTCAGGTCGATCATCCCCTCGCGTTCGCCCAGGAAATACGCCCGCATCGCCCGCGACCAGATCAGGTCGTCCGAGCGTAGCGCGCGGAAGGCCCCGGCCATCTGCCGGCTGTCCAGCACGCCCTGATCCCACATCAGGTCTTCGAGAAAGGCGATCTGCGCCTCGTCGACGAAAAGCATGAGTTCGCCGGCCTCGGAAAAATCCGTCTGCGCGGCCAGCAGGGTGAGCGAGGCAAGCCGTTCGTCGCCGTCGCGCGCCATCGTGGCGGCCGCGATCGCCGCCAGCGTGCCGCCAAGGCAATAGCCCGCCAGTTGCACCTTTCGATCCGGCACGATGGCCGACACGGCATCGAGGGCGGCCATCACGCCCTCGGTCCGGTAGGCGTCGAAGCCCAGGTCGCGGTCCTCGGGGCCGGGATTGCGCCAGGAGATCATGAAGACCGTATGGCCCTGCGCCAGCAGGTAACGGACCAGCGAATTCCCGGGGCCAAGATCGAGAATGTAGTATTTCATGATCCAGGCCGGCACGATCAGCACCGGCCGCTGGGCGACCTGCGGGGTGACCGGGTCGTACTGGATCAGTTCCATCAGGTGCGTCCGGGCCACGACCCTGCCGCGCGTCGCGGCCAGATCCTTGCCGACTTCGAACCCTTCGGGAACCGGCCGCGGTGTCCTGTCCATCTCGGCCAGCGCATCCTCGATGAAATGGCGGGCGCCGCGCATCAGGTTGGCGCCGCCCTCTTCACGGGTGCGGTGCAGTATCTCGGGGTTCGTCATCGGGTGATTGGCCGGCGACAGGACATCGAGCATCTGTTCGGCCATGAAGCCCGCCCGCTCGGCATTGCGGGGGCGCATGCCTCGGATCTCGCGCGTGGCGCCGCGCCAGAATTCTTCGGCCGCCAACTGGCCCTGCACCAGCGCTGCGAACGGCATCCGTTGCCAGCCATCGGCGGCGAACCGACGGTCGCGCGGCCCTGGGGCGAAGGGCGGGTCTGCCGCCGCCCCCATCGCGCTGCGCGCCATCCAGGCCCAGTATTTCGCCCCGATGGCACCCGCCTGCATGGCCAGTTCCGCCTGCCGGCCCGGCGCGCGCGCCAGATGCCCGGCCCAATCCGACCAGGCCGAGACCATGGCGTTCGGCGAAATCCCCTGCGTCATCCGCCCGACGGTGGCGCGCAGCGCGCGGTCGAACGCCTCCAGCCCGGCCGGCATGGCGGGGCCCCTGGCGGGGCCGCCGCTTTGGGTGTGGCCGTTCACGACATCGGGCGGCGGCGGCAGATCGGCCACGGCACCGGGTCCAGCCGGGTCTTCCGGTTTCGTCGCCACCACTTTCCGTGCCATGAATGCCCCACTGTTTCATTCGTCATATCAATGCGCTATCGCATTTTCATGACGCCGTCATGACCGGCCGTCAGCCCCCGTCGGCCGTCCCCAGATCGGCCAGCATCTGAAGCGTGCGCAGAACCGAATCCGGCGTGAGCGAGATCGAATCGATCCCCGCCTCCACCAGGAACCGCGCCATTTCCGGGTAATCCGACGGCGCCTGGCCGCAGATACCGACGTGGCGGCCATTGCGATGCGCGCCGTCGATCGCCTGCTTGAGAAACGCCATGACCCCCGGATCGCGTTCGTCGAAATCGAAGGCCACGATCTGGCTGTCGCGGTCCACGCCCAGCGTCAGCTGCGTCAGGTCGTTCGACCCGATGGAAAAGCCGTCGAACCGTTCGGCGAAGGCGTCGATCGAGATCACGTTGTTCGGGATCTCGCACATCACGTAGATTTCCAGCCCGTTCTCGCCGCGCTTCAGCCCGTGCCGGCCCATGAAATCGATCACCCTGTCGGCCTCGTCCACCCTGCGGCAGAAGGGCACCATCAACTTGAGGTTGGTCAGCCCCATCTCGTCGCGCACCTTGGCCATGGCCTGACATTCCAGCACGAAGGCCTCGGCGAAACTCGGGTGGGTGTAGCGCGCCGCGCCGCGGAACCCGATCATCGGGTTTTCCTCCTTCGGCTCGAAGGCCGCGCCGCCGATCAGCGCGGCATATTCGTTCGACTTGAAATCCGACAGCCGCGCGATGACGGGCCGCGGCCAGAAGGCGGCAGCGATGGTGCCCACGCCCTCGGCCAGCTTTTCGACGAAGAAGTCGCCGCCAGAGGGATGGTGCGCGATCATCTTCGCGATCTGGGCGCGCTGGCCCGCATCCGCGACCTTCTCGGGATGCAACAGCGCCATCGGATGCGCCTTGATGTATTCGTTGATGATGAATTCGAGCCGCGCCAGCCCCACGCCGTCAACCGGCAGGGCCGAGGTCTTGAGCGCCAGTTCGGGGTTGCCGAGATTGACCATCACATGCGCCGGCGGGCGTTTCAGTGCGGCAAGGTCGGTGCGGCGCACCTCGAACGGCACGGCCCCGTCATAGACGCGGCCCACATCGCCCTCGGCGCAGGAAATCGTCACCTCGGCCCCGGTTGCCAGCGTCGCGGTCGCGCCCTCGGCGCCCACCACGGCCGGGATGCCCAGTTCGCGCGCCACGATTGCGGCGTGGCAGGTGCGCCCGCCCCGGTTCGTCACGATCGCGGCGGCGGTTTTCATCACCGGTTCCCAATCGGGCGTCGTGGTGTCCGACACCAGCACCTCGCCTGGCTGGAAGGCGGGCAGTTCCTCGGCATTCCGGATCACCCGAACCTTGCCGGCGGCGCATTTCGTGCCTACCGCGCGGCCCTGCACAAGCGTCGTGCCGGAACCGGTGACGACATGTTCCTCCAGCACCCGCGCATCGTGTTGCGACATCACCGTCTCGGGCCTGGCCTGCACGATGTAGAGTTCGCCATCCACGCCATCCAGCGCCCATTCGATATCCATCGGCGTCGCGCGGCCATGATGGCGGGTATAATGGTCCTCGATCTTGATTGCGTAATCGGCCAGCGTCAGCACCTGGTCATCA
>Ga0180436_10004840_pt1 | contig 12007 bp, 10 predicted proteins | sample SS_ome_2_FD_132434 | JGI IMG/M metagenome (GOLD analysis project Ga0180436, IMG submission 132434) | Hypersaline lake sediment archaeal communities from the Salton Sea, California, USA - SS_3_S_2 metaG | ecosystem: Environmental > Aquatic > Non-marine Saline and Alkaline > Hypersaline >...
CCGAGTCGGCTCTCGGCGATGATCGACACCGCCACCGCCCCGGTCACCTGGGCGGTGGGTCACTTCATCCCCAAGCGGGTCGTGGCGAAGCTCGTCACGAGCATGGAGTCTGTCGCCCACAAGGCCGATTCGCTCGAAGAGGTCAAGCGGGCCGCCGGCGTGGGCGACATCCACGAGTTGCGAGGCCGCCCCCTCCAGGAGTGTGACCGGCTCGCGGCGAAGTTCTCGGCAAGGGCCGAGCGATTTGCCGTGGTCGAGTCGACCGCCTCCGGGTTCGCCGGGCCGCTGGTGCACGTGCCGCAGCAGTTGATCGCGGCATTGCGATCGATCATGCGGATCGCCCACTGCTACGGCTACGCTCTCTCCAAGCCGATCGACCGGGTGATCGTCATCGACATCCTTGAACTGGCGGTGATGCAGGATCCTGCGGAGCGTCACGAGGTGCTGGAAAAGCTCTTCGCCGCGGCCGACGCCCGCGACGAGACGATCCCCGGGGAGGGCGACCTGATCGCCCGCACCAGCCGCAACATGATCGCCGAGGAGCTGCTCGACCTGGTGCCGGTGGTGGGCACGGCGGTGGGCTTCCTCTTCGACAGCACCTTCATGCACTCAGTCGACGAGGCGGCCCGGCGGGTCTTTCAGGAGCGGTGGCTGCGGCACAACGGCCGGGTGACCTCGATCCCTCCCGCGGCAGCCGTCGAACGCCGAAGCAGCTTGGAGGAATTCGGCCTGGCCCTGGGGCAGCTGATGTACACCAGCGGGGCGGTGATCGGCTTCACCGTCACGATCCCCGGCGCGATCGTGAAAAACCTGCTCGGACGTCGGCGAACCCCCCTGAGCCTCGGGGCCAGACATGGCACCGACAACGCCGTGGCCGACGCCCGGCAGTTCCTTGCGGGCTTGCGAAGCGCCTACGAAGAGGAATTTGACGAAGCGGCCGGCGAAGCGGCCGCTGCCACTGCGTGAGCAGCCCCACCGGCGACGTGCCACACCCAACCCGAACAGTTGCGACCGCGTTCTCCCGTAATTAGAGTCACAAGTTGTTGGTCGAGCGGAGGCTCGTACCGACGGATTCCCGACACATCCGTTTCGCAGACGAGACCGAACACCTCCAACCAGGAAAGCGAGATCATGAACGAAGAAGCCGCCTCGACCGCCGAACCGACCTCCCCCGATCCCCTGGCCGCCATCGGCGACGCGATGCAGTCGGCCGCCTCGAGCGTCTCGCAGGGGGCGAGTGCCGCTCGCGACGCCGCCGAAAAGGCCCTGCCGTCGGTCGGCCTGTTTGCCAACCGTCTGGTCTACACCACCTGCTACACCGTCTCCTACGGCGTGGTCTTCCCGCTGGCGTTGGTGGCCCTTTCGGTGCCTCAGAACAACCCGCTGGTTCACGGGCTGATCGACGGCTCCCGGGCTGCCCGCAACAAGGTCGATGAGATTCTCGGCGGACACACGACCGCCGCAGCCGGTGGCGAGGCCCCTCAGGAGTCACCCGCTGCCTGAGGCGACCTGAGCCTGCCCGACGCGGAGCCTGCCGAGGCCCTCTTCGGCCGGCTCGCCACCTGCCAACTCCCGCCACCGCGTGGTGAGTTCATCGCGGCGGGCGATGAAGGCGACCGAGGCGTCAGCCGCGGTGCGAAAGTCGTCGAGCAGCGGCGCGACGAGATCTTCACTGCGAAGTGAATCGGAGACCGTGGCGATGTCGGCCTCGAGACCCCGGCAGGCCCAGGCCACGGCGGCCCATCGCAGGGCGAGACCCCACAGCAACAGCCAGATCGCAGCCTCGGTCAGCAGGCCGCCGGCGGAATCGTTGCCCTGCCAGAGACGGCCGTAAAAAAAATCGAGCCCGGCCCGCAGCACCACCGCGGCGAGCATCATGCCGAAGAGCAGTTCGAACAGCAGCCGCACCCCACGGTGTGCGGTGCGATCACGACGGCGGGCGGCCAGCCGACGGATACCCGCAGTGAGCCAGGCCTGCGTCCGCCCCACGACCGCTGCCACCGGCCCGTCGGCCGAGGCGTCGAGGCGTGCCCGCCCCACCCGCGGCGGCACGATCTCGGCCCGGGCAGCCAGCCCGACGAGGATGCTCCGCGACTGCTCGACCTCGGCATCGTCAAGCCCGATCGCGGCATCGAGTCGGCCACGCTCGGCGTCGCCCCGCGAGTCGGCAGCCGCGGGGATTCCCGGCGATTCACCGGCGAGCACCCTCCCAACCAGGCCGGTGGCCGATCGCGGCATGCGGCGAAACCATCCGGCCACCATTGAAACGCCCCGCAGGAAGGCGGCAAAGGGCCCGCCTTCCCACTGCTCCTCGAGTTCGTCAACCACCAGCCGCCGCCAAGCTGGACGAGCCCGCCCGAGTTCGTCGGTGACCGCCTCGGCAAGCACCGCCTCGAGCCGTGTCGTCTCGCGGGAAACCGCCTCGGCACATGCCGCGGTCGGCTGCTCGAGCGGCTCCAGACGCCCGGCGGCCTGCTCGAGCAGCCAGCCAACCAGTTCGACGCCGCTGCCCCGCCGGATCCGAGCGGCGGCACGGCCGGCGAGTTCCCGGCGGATCGCGGCGGTGAGTTCGGCAAAGCCCTCGCTCGGCGGCAGTCCCTCCCGGCCCCGGCGGCAGGCCTCGACACCGTCAATTCTGAAGATGTTCGGCACCGCGTAGCCCTGCCGGGCGAGTTCGGCCGCCCAGTCGTCGCGGATGTCGGCATCCCGTGAGGCATGGGTCTGCACGAAGAGCATCGGCCGCCCGGGGGCGAAGAGAGCCAGTTCCTCGGCCACGCTGAAGGAGCGATATTTCTGGGCGGTCGACACCACCAGCAGCACGTCGCAGACCGGCAGGATCCGCTCCAGCCGGTCGCGGTTTCCCGGAGCAGCATCTCCGCCCGCCCGGCCCTGGGTGTCGGGATCGGGGCAGTCGATAAGCACGATCTCGGCGAGAGCCTCCGACGGCGTGCGAACGACCTCCGCGTCGATCGCCTCCAGCGGCACTCCCTCCAGCGACGCCTCCTCCGCGGCGACCACCACCGGCCTGAGCGTGGTGGGCCGCATCAGGTCGCCTGCGAGGGTCACGTCGCGACCGGCAAGGGCATTGACCAGGGTGCTCTTGCCGGTGCCGGTGCCACCGATCACACCCACGACCAGCGGTCGCGAGACCGCGGCGACTGCCGCAGTGAGCCGCGGGGTGGCCGCCCCGACCCGACGGGCGATCTCGTCGGCCGGAGCCCAGCCGGGCATCGAGCCGGCCCAGTTGGTGAGGTCCTCGACCAGGCCTGCAAATTGATCAGCCGCGGGGGCAAGCGGCTCGTCACCCCGGCGGTCATTGCACATTGCATCCGCGGTCATGCCGCCACCTCCTCCTCGGGCAGGTCGGCGGCCAGTTCGGCGACCAGACGGCCCGCCTCGGCCACCTCCGGCCGTCTCCCCGCCGCCGCCCGCGCCTCGACAAGCTCCACCGCGTCCCCCAGGACAACGTCGCGGATCGTGGCGGCAAGCAGGTCGCCCCGCTCCGCCGCCCAGCCGGCGAAGAGCCGCTCGAGCAGCGGCTTGATACCCGCGGAGGTGGCCTCGATCGCGCCTTCACCGGCCAGCGAGGCCGCGGCGCCGACGACGACATCGCCCACCTGATGCACCAACACCGAGAGCCCGCCGGCGGCCGCCGCCGCCGGCGGCACGGCGGCCGCCCCGGCCAGGCCCAAGCCGACGGTGACCGCGGGGCGAACCACCGCTCCAAGGTTCAGGGCGGTGAGGATCAGTCGCACCGTGCCGGGACTCTCCTGCTCGAACCGATCGAGTTCACCGCGGACAAATGCGGTGTAATCGGCCGAGACCAGCGGCATGGCCGCATGGCGGGCGGCGAGTTCGGCAAACCAGGCCCCCCGGTCGCCGGAGGCGAGCAGCGGGCCGAGCACGGCCTCGAGCTTCGGGTTGTCGCGGGCGAGGATGTCGAGCCGATCGAGAAAGTCGCCCAGGGCCGTCTTCAATGCGGAGAGTTCTTCAGCGGCATAGTCGGTGGCCTTCGCATCGGGCTCGGCGAGCAGCCCCACCCGGCGGCCGGCCTCCGCCAGCCATCCGCCGACAAAGCGGTAGAAACCGCTGACGGCCAGGTCGAGCCGCGATCGCTTCGGCTCCAGCCAGGCCCAGACCTCACGCCAGACCAGTTCCCGCGGGACCGCCGGCAATTCGAGCTCCACGCTGCACCCTTCGGCGAGCTGCTCGCGGGCCCGCCCCCAGGCCTCCGCGGTCGCCTCGAAGCCGGCCAGCCAGGCGGGCAGCCCTGACTCCGGATCGACGACCACCCGCAGCGAACCCTCCATCGCCCGCAGCTTGATGCGGTCGAAGTCGCTCTCGGCGAGCCTCGCGACCAGTTCGGCTCCCGAGAGTGGCGGCACGGCAGCCTCCCCTTCGTCGCGGCCGAAAATTTCATGGAAGCGTGGCGCCGCCGCCTCCGCGGCCTCCCGATCCCAGGGGATCGCATAGACCGCCGCGGGCCGCACGCCCGTTCTCGTGGTGAAGGTCTCCAGCCAGCCGGGCAGGCGGCCGCGCTGCGCGGGCCATTCGAGCATGTTGAAGATCACCACCACCAATTTCCCGGCCCTCGCGGCATCCGTGAAGAACTCACAGACCGCCGCATCGTTGTATTTCTGCTGGGTGAGCACCGCCACGAGCAGGTCGGCGGCATTGCGAACCAGTTCGGCCCGCTGCCAGTTGTCCTGCAGCGTGCCGTCGATGTCGGGCGTGTCGAGGATCACCAGCCGCTCCGGCTGGCGGCCGGTTGTTTCAGGCCGCACGATGAGGCGATGCTCCGCCGAAGGATCGATCGCGTCGTCATCATCGGACCAGATTCGCACCGTGAAACCCGGAAAGAGTTCGCCAGGATCGCAGCGGGCGAGCAGCCCGGCCGGCACGCTGGCCACGGGATGCCTGGTGCGGGACGCCTCCTGGATCGATCGCGAGAGCGGCAGGCCCACCAGGGCGTTGGCGATCAGACTCTTGCCGGTGTTCGTGCCGCCACAGACAGCCGCCACGAGCACCGCCTCCCGCTCCACCTGGGGCCGCAGCTTGTCAAAGAGCTGACCGTGCCAACCTCCCTCGTCCGAGGCGGCGACGCCCAGTTCGGCCGCCACCCCCTCGAGGTGTTCGACGGCCCGGGCAAGTTCGGCAATCCGTGTGGCCCAGCTCGCGTAGCCTCGGATTGTTGGGGGCTCGTGCATCGGGGAATCTCGGGGGTTGCTCGGTGGTTTGCCGATTCACGCCTGACGGCCTACACTCCGCTTTCCGGGACAGGATGAGTCGCAGGCGACACGACGCCCACCGGGATTCGCGTGGGTTGAGTCTGTCGCCGCCCGACCGAATCCCGCAAACCTGCCGACGGCAGGAGGGCACAATCCCGGCGAGCCTCGCGACAGGCGGCGGTTTTCGTGGCCGCCGGCGATCCCGCGGCACGCCGCTCCAAGGTAACACCCAGGAGACCATCATGCTCGACCGACGCCCCGTCTTTCCCGGTGTGATCGAAATGAACTACCAGGCCGGCTGGCGGATCGGGTGCAACGTCTACCTGGTCTATGACGATGCCGCCTGGACCCTGATCGACATCGGCTATGCCGAGACGGTCGACGAGATCATCGAGATGATCCGGCAGCTCGATTTCCCACTCTCCAATTGCCAGGCACTGGTCGCGACCCACGCCGATGTCGACCACATCCAGGGCCTCGCCCGGGCCAAGGAAGTGCTCAAGTGCCCGGTGCTCGCCCACCCGCGGGCTGTGACGGCGATCGAGCAAGGTGACACGATCTCGACCTTCGCCGAGATCGCGGCTCAGGGCGTGCACCTCGAGATGCCTGCCGTGAAAATCGACCGCACGATCGACGACGGCGACACGATCGAGATCGGTGGCCGCAGTCTCGAGGTCTGGCACACGCCCGGCCATACCAACAGCCAGCTCGCCTTCCGCACCGGGAATCTGCTGCTCTCGGGCGACAACATTTATCGTGACGGATCGGTGGGGGCGATCGACGCCCATCACGGCAGCGACATTCCCGCCTTCATCCGCTCACTCGAGCGAATCCGCGAAAGCGACGTGGAATGGCTGCTGCCGAGCCATGGCCCCATTTTCCGCAAGGACGACGCTCTCCTGGATGCCACGATCAAACGGCTCGAGGGCTACCTGACCCTTGCCGATTTGGGCACCTGCGCCCCGAAATGGCCCCTCATGGAGGAGTGGGACCGCGAACTCGCCGAAGGGCTCCTGCCGGCGGAGCGGGAGGAGCGGGCGGGGGCCCGCTGAGGCGGGCCTGATGGGGCTCGCTACCGGTTCTGTAAAAACTGCGGGTCATGCCGGAAATCCGGTGAAGAACGGTCGTGCCGGCTGCCGATCACACCCATGTGGGGCGCTGGCCCAGTGATCGAGAGGCGGACCCGGCCGCCGGATTCGCCCGGGCTTCAGGGGGGAACACGCGATGACGACTCGGCACGGCCTGCTGGCCGCGGCCCTCGTGGCCGGAATACTCGCCTGCTGCTCAGTCAGCGAGGCCCAACAGGGATTCGGCGGCACGCAGGCCTTCGGCCGCCAGTGGGCGTATTCGCAGACCAGCCACGACTGGAACCGCTTTTACCACTATCCGTATGTTTTTTATCCGCAGAACTACTACTCCGACGGCTACCTCCGCTCAGCGGACGATCTCTACTACCGCTATCCGCAGGAGATGCGGATTCCGGTCTACAACCGCTCCTGGCAGAACTATTACCCGAAGAGCCGGCGGTATCACCAGGGCCACCATTTCAATCTCGACGTGTTTTAGCTCGTTGGGAAACAGTCCTCGTTGTTCGGCTCCCGTGGCGTGCGGGACGCCGGGGCAGCTGCGGGACGCAGCGGGCGACGGGACCGCTCAGCCGACCGACCGCTCGAGGATCGAGACGGCGGTGGCCAGTTCTTCGAGATCGATCCACTCGTCGGCCGTGTGGGCCTGAGCGATGCTGCCGGGCCCGAAGACCACGCTTGGCACCCCCGCCGAGGCATAGATGCCCGCATTGGTTCCATAACGAGCCGCAAGCCGCCTCGGCCCGAGCCCCAGCGTGCCTGCGGCCGCCTCGATCATGCCGGCGGGCGAGTCATCGGCCACTGTCAGCCCGCCCGACTCGAGAAACGGCTCCTCATGCTCGACGGTGTCGGCCGGCAGGATGGCCGCGGTGATCCGCGCGATGACCTCGTCTCTGGCCGCGGCGGGCGACTCGCCGGGAACGATGCGTCGGTCGATCTCGAGCACGACCTCGTCCGGCACGAGGTTCACCCCCACCCCGCCGTGAATCGTGCCGATGCTCAGCGTCGGCGGCCCGCAAGGGTGGGTCACATCGCGGTGGAGCAGCTCCCCGGCGAGCGATTCGATCGCCGCGATCACCCGGGCGGCCGGGTAGATCGCGTTGATGCCCTCCTCGGGAAAGGCGCTGTGGCAGGCCCGTCCCCGCACCCGCACCCGCCAGCGGATCGCGCCTTTGTGTTCGGTCACGATATCGAGGCCCGTCGGCTCGGCGATCACCGCCACATCGGGCCGCCCGCCGAGGAGCGTCGCCGCGGCCCGGTCCGACTCGGCCAGGTCGCTGGCGGCTTGCTCCCAGAGCCGGGCCACCGCCCGGGCTCCTGAAAAGCCGAACTCCTCGTTGACGCTCGCCGCGAAGACCACCCGGCTCCGCCGGCGGGGCAGGCGGCTGAGCCGATCGATCGCCACAATCATCGCCGCCATGCCTCCCTTCACGTCGCAGGCCCCGCGGCCGTAGAGCCGGCCCTGCTGCACGCTCGGCCGGAACGGCTCGATCGACATTCCCTCCACCGGCACGGTGTCCTGGTGGGCGTCCCAGAGAATCGTCGGCCCGCCGGCTTCGGTCGGCTCGACGACCGCCAGGATGTTGTCGCGGCCGGGTGCGACCCGCTGCCGAGCCCAGGGAACACCGGCCGCCTCGAAACGGGCCGCAAGGTAGTCGCCCACGCGGCCCTCGAGGTATTCCGGCCCGGAGACGTCGCGGCCCATCGGGTTCACGCTCGGCCGGCGGACAAGATCGGCAAGCGTGGCGACGTGGTCGTTCATGGGCTCTCCGGCGGCCTCATCGAACCGTACCGCGGAGCCCCTCGTCGATGGCCGCGAGAAACTCCTGCGTGTTGAGGAACGGCTGGCTCGGGCCGACCAGAACGGCCAGATCTTTGGTCATCCGGCCCTGCTCCACTGTCGAGATACAGACCTGCTCGAGCGTCTCGGCGAAGCGGGTCACCTCGGGCGTGCCGTCGAGCTTGCCGCGGTGGGCCAGACCCCTGGTCCAGGCGAAGATCGAGGCGATGGGATTGGTGCTCGTCGGCTTGCCCTGCTGGTGCTGACGGTAATGCCGCGTGACGGTGCCGTGGGCGGCCTCGGCCTCGACCGTCTTGCCGTCGGGGGTCATCAGCACGCTCGTCATCAAACCGAGCGAGCCGAAGCCCTGGGCCACGATGTCGCTTTGCACGTCGCCGTCGTAGTTCTTGCAGGCCCAGACGTAGCCCCCCTCCCACTTGATCGCGCAGGCGACCATGTCGTCGATCAGGCGGTGCTCGTAGGTCAGCCCCTGGGCCGCGAACTCCTCGGCGAACTCCTCGTCGAAGACCTCCTGGAAAAGATCCTTGAAACGGCCGTCGTAAGCCTTGAGGATCGTGTTCTTCGTCGAGAGATAGACCGGGAAGCCGCGGGAGAGACCGTAGCGGAAGCTCGCCCTCGCGAAGTCGCGAATCGAGTCGTCGAGGTTGTACATCGCCATCGCCACACCCGAGGAGGGAAATTCGTAGACCTCCATCTCCACCGGCTGCGAGCCGTCGGCCGGGGTGTAGGTGAGCGTCAGCGAGCCCGGACCGGGGATCTTCACGTCAGTGGCGCGGTACTGGTCGCCGAAGGCATGCCGCCCGACAACGATCGGCTTCGTCCATCCGGGCACCAGCCGGGGAATGTTGGAGATGATGATCGGCTCGCGGAAAATCACACCGCCGAGAATGTTGCGGATCGTGCCGTTGGGGCTCCGCCACATCTTCTTCAGCCCAAACTCCTCGACCCGGGCCTCGTCGGGGGTGATCGTGGCGCACTTCACGCCCACGCCCGCCCGCTTGATCGCGTTGGCCGCATCGACGGTGACCTGGTCGAGCGTGGCGTCGCGGTTGGTGACCGAGAGGTCGAAGTATTCGAGGGTCAGGTCGAGGTAGGGAAGGATCAGTTTTTCCTTGATGAACTCCCAGATGATCCGGGTCATCTCGTCGCCGTCGAGTTCGACGACCGGGCCCTCGACCCTGATCCTCGCTGGTTGTGCCATTCGCCGACCTGTGTGTGCTCGCGGAATTCTGACAGAGTTCACCCGCTTTCGCCCGCCGCGGGAGCCGAAACCTATCCCTTCGGCCCCCCCGACGCAATCGGCCCCCGGCCGCCCGGCGGGGTCGCTGTGTGCCGCCCCGGCTCGCGGCAGAACACCCGCCTCGTCGCGGGACCGGCCGGGCGGTATAAAGGGGGAGTGGACTTCGTGACAAATTTCACGAAGTCCGCTGCGACGGCCAGATTTTCAGTATTTCGTTGCCCTCGGCCTGTGCACACCCGCCGCGAGCCCCACGGAGGCCTGCGATGAATCCGATCCTCCCGGTGCTGCTGTTCGTGGCGATCGCCGCGGCGGTCTCGGTGGGGCTGGTGGTGGTCTCGCAGCTGATCGGCCCGAAGCGGTCCACGCCGGTCAAGGCGATGCCCTACGAGAGCGGCATGGACCCGGTGCACGACACCCGGCGACGATTCGACGTGCGGTTCCACCTGGTGGCGATCACCTTCCTTGTCTTCGATGTCGAACTGCTGTTTCTCTATCCCTGGGCGGTGGCAAGCCGCTCGCAGGCGGGCATCGACGCAGCGGTCGCATCAGGGGATGTTTCGAGCCGGGGGCTGGTCTTTGCCGCGGTGATGGTCTTCCTGGCCATGGTGGTGGTCGGCTTCGCCTACGACTGGAGAAAAGGGGTTTTCAAATGGCGATGAGCACTCAGCCGAACGTCTCGCTTCCGGAAAACGTCGTGGTCAGTCGTCTCGACTCGCTGGCCAACTGGTGCCGCAAGAACAGCCTCTGGCCGATGCCTTTCGCCACGGCCTGCTGCGGCATCGAGCTGATGGCCACCGGTGCCGCCAAGCACGACCTGGCCCGCTTCGGGGCGGAGGTCTTCCGCTTCAGCCCCCGGCAGTGCGATCTGATGATCGTCGCCGGCCGGGTGGTGATGAAGATGCTTCCGGTACTGCAGCGGATCTGGCTGCAGATGAGCGAGCCGAAATGGTGCATCTCGATGGGAGCCTGCGCGAGCACCGGCGGCGTGTTCGACACCTACGCCGTCGTCCAGGGCATCGACCGCTTCATCCCGGTCGACATGTACGTGCCCGGCTGCCCGCCACGGCCCGAGCAGCTGATCCAGGCGATTATCGACCTGCAGGACAAGATTCAGCAGGAGGGCACGATCACCGGCCGCGAGTTTGAGACGGCCTCCCGCCAGCTCCGCAAGCGGGCCCTCGTGGAGCACGACGACCCGCTCACAATCGACGCCTCCCGCAACCCCGTTGTGCAGCGGCGACTCGCTGCCGAGCGATTTTCCATCACCCCGCCCGGTTGATCCCTCGACCTGCCCGAAGCGATACTCCCCGACCTGCCTCCACGCCCCTTCGCGCCGCAATGCCCACCGCACCTGATTCCGACACCGCCCAGCCCCGCAGCCGCGGGGCCACGCTGCTGCAGTCGCGATTCGAGGGCCTCACCGCATCGACCTTCCGCGGGCAGGACCGGGTGGTGGTGCCGGCTGAGCAGCTTGCCGAGGCGATGGCCCTCCTGCGGGACGAGGGCTTCGACCTGCTCGTCGATGTCAGTTGCGTCGACTACCTCGAGTATCGGGGGGCCACCAGCCGCTTCGGGCTGATCTATCTGCTTGCCGACACGCGAACCAACGAGCGGCTCACCGTCCGCTGCTTTGTCGATGATCCCGAGCCGACCGTGCCGAGCATGGTTCCGCTGTGGGAGGCGGCCAACTGGCTCGAACGGGAGGTCTGGGATCTCTTCGGGATCCGCTTCTCGGGCCACCCCGACCTGCGGCGGCTGGTGATGCCGCAGGAGTTCACCGCCCACCCGCTCCGCAAAGACTACCCCCTTCAGGGCCGCGGTGAGCGGCACAACTTCCCCGTGCTCACCCGCGACCACAGCTGACGATGTCTCTCGCCCCACCATCCGCCGAGCCCGCCTCCTCCGTCCCGCGGAGCGAGGACTATCTCTGGACCCTCAACTTCGGCCCCCAGCATCCGGCCACCCACACCACGCTGCGGCTGGTGCTGACCCTCGAAGGCGAGCGGGTCGTCGATGCGATGCCCGAGATGGGCTACCTCCACTCCGGCTTCGAGAAGATCGGGGAGCACCTCAGTTTCAACCAGTACGTGACGGTCACCGACCGCATGAACTACATCTCTCCGATGGCCAACAACGTGGCCTGGCACCATGCCGTGGAGACGTTGCTGGGCCTGGAACTGACTCCCCGCTGCCGCTACATCCGCACGATCGTGGCGGAACTGGCCCGCATCAGCGACCACCTGCTGTGCAACGGGGCCGTCGGCCTCGACACCGGGGCCTTCACCTTCTTTCTCTATGCCTTCCAGCAGCGGGAGGTGATCTACGACATCTTCGAGACGCTCTGCGGCGCCCGCTTCACCAACAGCTACACCCGCGTGGGCGGCGTCTCCCAGGACATCACGCCGCTGGTGATCGAGAAGATCCGCGGCTTTCTCAAGACCTTCCCCAAGACCCTCGCCGACATGGAGCGGCTGCTCAATCGCAACCGGATCTTCGTCGACCGCACCAAGGGCGTGGGCGTGCTCTCCAGGGAGGAGGCGATTGCACGGGGCACGAGCGGGCCGGTGGCCCGGGCCAGCGGGGTGACCCGCGACCTCCGCAAGGACGAGCCCTACCTCGCCTACGCCGATTTCGACTTCCAGGTGCCCTGTGC
>Ga0180436_10004843_pt1 | contig 12001 bp, 10 predicted proteins | sample SS_ome_2_FD_132434 | JGI IMG/M metagenome (GOLD analysis project Ga0180436, IMG submission 132434) | Hypersaline lake sediment archaeal communities from the Salton Sea, California, USA - SS_3_S_2 metaG | ecosystem: Environmental > Aquatic > Non-marine Saline and Alkaline > Hypersaline >...
ATGACGTCGTAGTCCGTCATGGCGTCGCCTCCCCTGCCCTGCCTACATCTGCTCCGGAACGGGAATCCCCAACAGGTCGAGCCCCTTGCGCAGGACGCGGGCCGTGAGTTCGCAGATCACGAGGCGCGTCTTGCGCACCGCCCCCTCAGATTTCAGGACCGGGCAGGTTTCATAGAAGGAATGGAAGGCCCGCGCCAGCTCGAGGAGGTAGTTGGCGAGCAGGTTGGGACGGAAGTCGTCCAGCACGAGGGGCACCGTTTCGCCGAAGCGCACAAGGCGGCGGGCCATGTTGACCTCGGCCTCCTCGCCGAGCACGAGCCCCTCGCCGTCGAGCGCCACCTCCTCCCCGAGCTTCCGGAAGATCGAGCGGCAGCGCACGTAGCTGTTCTGGAGGTAGGGGGCGGTGTCGCCTTCCATGGCCACCATCTTGTCGAGATCAAAGACGTAGTCCGAGGTCCGATGGTGGGAGAGTTCGGTGTATTTCACGGCGCTGATCCCCATCAGCTCCGCCACGGCGTCCTTCCCGGCGGCGGTCTCGAAGCGGCTGCGCTCCTCGGCGGTGGTGCGGGCCGCCTTGACCGCATCGTTCAGCACGTCTTCGAGCTGCGGCAGGTCGCCGGCCCGCGTCTTGAGAGGGGTGCCGTCCTTGCCGAGAATCGTCCCGAACGAAATGTGCTTCAGCCCCGCCCTCCGGCCCCGCCGGCGCGCGATCTCGAAAAGCTGCCGGAAGTGGTCGCTCTGGCGATGGTCCACCACGTACCAGATGGCGTCGGCATCGAACTCCGCGATCCGGTAATCGAGCGTCGCGATGTCCGTGGTGGCATAGTTGAACCCCCCGTCGCTCTTGCGAACGATCATGGGCCGGTCCACCCAGCGGTCGTCGCGCTTGATTCTGAAGGGGTCCTCTCCGGGATCCCTCGCGCCGTCCGAGAAGACGCAGACCGCCCCGTCGCTTTCGCGGGCCAGGCCGTCGCGTTGCAACTCCTCGACGACCCGCGGCAGGCGGTCGTTGTAACAGCTTTCGCCCAGCCAGTGGTCGAAGCGCACGTCGAGCCGCTCGTAGATCTTCTCGAGCCCGTTGCGCGACAGGCGCACGCATTCCTCCCAGATCTCGAGGTTCGCCGGGTCGCCCCGCTGGAGCTTGACGAGTTCCTCCCGGCACTCCCGGCGGACCGCGGGGTCCTCCTTGCTTTGGGCGTTGGCCACCCGGTAAAGGTGCAGAAGCTCCGCGAGAGGATCCACCTCGAGCCCCTCGCGGTTGAGTTCCCGCTTCCACGCCCAGATCACCATCCCGAACTGCGTGCCCCAGTCGCCGATATGATTGTCGGTGATGACCTCGTGCCCGAGGAAACGCGCGATCCGGGCCAGCGCGTCCCCGATGATGGTCGACCGGATGTGCCCGACGTGCATCGGCTTCGCAATGTTGGGCGCCGAGAAATCGATCACCACCCGAAACGTCTCACTCTCCTTCGGCACTCCGAGACGCTCGTCGCCCAGAAGGCGCCCCAGACACCCCGCATACGCCTCCGGCCGGATCCGGAAATTCAGAAACCCCGGACCCGCCACCTCGACCTCCGCCAGATCCGCCACCTCGAGCCCTTCCTTCACCGACTCCGCCAAGGCGCGTGGGTTCAACCCGGCCTGCTTGCCGAGCACCATCGCGGCGTTCGACTGATAGTCCCCGAACCGCAGGTCGGACGCCGCCGTGACGCCCGCCCGCTCGAGCCCCTCCCCGCCGATCCCCGCCGCCGCGAGCCCCGCCCGCAGGCGCTCCTGGAGTGTTGCCGCCAAGGTCATCACTGGCCCGGTATACGATCTTCTCACGCCGCCTCGGCCTCCGAGTGACCCAACGCCACCAGGATCTCCCGGGCCGAGCCCGCTTCCCGGACCCTCTTGCGGACCCCGCTCCGCGAGAACAACTCCGCAATCGATGCCAGCGTCTGAAGATGCAGCTGCGACTGACTGCTGGGAACCAGAAGAAGGATCACGACATGCACCGGGGCGTTGTCGGGAGCGTCAAACTCCAGCCCCGCCCCCGAGCGGGCCAATACCGCAAGGGGCCGCTCGAGTTGTTCACAATACGCGTGCGGGATCGCCACCCCGTATCCAATGCCGGTGCTCACCTGCTCTTCGCGCTCGTGGAGCGCCCGCAGGACCGCCTCCCGGCTCTCGGCCGGCAAATGGCCGGTCGACACAAGATGATCAACGCACTCGTCAAGCGCCTCCCATTGCGTCTCAGCCTTGATTTCCGGCAGAACGCGGCGCTCCGAAAGAAGCGAAACAAGTTTCATGGGCTGGAGGATCTTCGCCGTCCGGCGACCGCAGCCGGCATCCTCGAAGGGGCCTCCCGCACTGCGTCGCAGAGGAAACCCCGGTAACGCGATTCCCCCGAGGACGCAAGGGTTTTTGCAGGCACCCGTCACCGCAATCTGGCTTGACCCGGTCCGCCGGCCCCCGGAAGTTCTCTCCATGCGCCCATGGCTCCTCGCAGCCCTCCTCGCCCTGTCCGCCTTCCTGACATGCTGTGGCACAGGCGCCGGGGGCCGCTTCGGACCACCCAACATGGGCGGTCCGCCCCCCGAATTCCGCGCCGCGGAAATCGCCACCGAACCCACCGGCGATTTCCATTACGGACGACGTTACTTCGTGAAGCGCACCCGCTTCTGGGGATACCTCCGCCGCCCTCGCGAACCGTGGAGCAGCGCCAGACTGGTCGTCTTCAATGAATCCAGAAAACGCTCTCCCGACCGCCTCCCCGAAGACGGCCCCCCCGGCCGGAGATACGGATACGACGCCAACTACGAATACCGCATCACAGGCTACTATACCGGAGAAACCGTCTACGACCCCAACAGCAACCAGTTCCTCCCAGAGTTCATGCTCACCGGATACAAACTGCTCGACGCCAATCCCGGCTGGCTCTTCTCGCCCAGCGACCACTACGACCCCATCCGCTTCACCCTCCTGCCGTAACGCCGGGGATCAAGCAGTGAGAGCCGCTCGAAGCAGCTGCTTCCATCAATTCCGCCATCCTCATCCAAATCCTCGTGGCGGTCTTCGTCTTCACGATCCCCATCCCGATCCCGATCTCCGTCCCTCCTTCTCTCCCTCCACAACGATCTTGATGAAGATCGAGACGAGGACCTCGGAGACAATGATCGGAATCTTGATCACAATCTCGATCCGAACAGTGACCACCCTCGGTCGCCTCTGGAAATCCTCTGCCCATGACGGCCGAAAAACCGCAAACCCGCACGCAACTTCGTTAACGTTCACGGAAATACGTGTAAGAAAGGCGGGAGTTCCCCGAGGAGAAGCGGCGGAAGAAACGCGAGGCAGGGAGGCTGGGGCGCGGCGGACAGGAGCCGGGGAACTGCCATCGGGATGAACGCGTTTTCTCCTTAACCCGGGGTTGCACGCAACTTCGCAGGGGGTGGCGACGAAATGTTGCGCCAGGTTCGAACGTTTTCCGGCCTCGAGAAACTAACTTTGCGACACAAAGCTTCGGGAGCATGGCGATTTTCAGTTGCGGTCCGGCCGACACGATCCCCGCGCTCTGCCGCGGCGAGCGCGGGCTCCTGTCGGACTGGATCGGGGGAACGCGGCGGGGGTCGCTCCGGACTTGCGCCTTGCTGATCGTGCTGGGTTGCGGCTGCTACGGATTCACGGTGGGATTGTGGCACGGCTGGCGGATGGCGGGGTACGTGGCGGTCAAGCTGCCGGCGGTGATTTTTCTGACGCTTCTTCTGAACGGGTTGCTGAACGGAATGCTGGCGCTGGTGCTGGGCAGCGGGATCGGGCTGCGCCAGAGCCTGCAGTTTCTGCTGACAGGCTTTGCCACCATGAGCATCATTCTGGGGGCGCTGAGTCCGATCACCTTTTTCGCGACGCTCAACACGCCGCCGCCGTCCGATCCGGCCGCCGCGCAATGGCACGCCATGATTCTTCTCAGCCACACGGCGGCGATCGCGTTCGCGGGGGTGGTGGCACATCAACGGTTGCTGTCGTATCTTTGCGAATTCGCAGACACGCGCCGGGCGGGCGCGCACACCTTCATCGCCTGGCTCTCGGGCAACCTGTTCGTCGGGGCGCAGATTTCGTGGATCCTGCGTCCGTTCTTCGGCACGCCCGGACTGGCGGTCCAGTTTCTCCGCCCCGACCCGCTGCGGGGCAATTTCTACGAATCGGTCCTCACCGCCCTCCGGAATCTCACGCCGCTCTGAGGCGCGCCGCGAGGACCCGGGATCCAGGTTGCAAACCCCTGCCCACACCGAACACCAAACATCGAAGATCAAAAATCGAATCCGAACCATGACTGACGAACCGACTCCTCCTCCGCCAGCGCCCTCGCGCCCCGAATCAACAAGCCAGCCTCCCGTTCTTCCGGCGCAGCCCGCGGGCCGCAACCCGCTTGCGGGCTATCAGCCGCTGGATGGGGACCCCGATTTTCCAAACGTCCTGAACAAGCTTTTGAAGAAGCCGCTTTCGCTGGTGCACCATCTCGAGACCTCCGAGGAGAGCGGCAGGATTCCGTTGCGGCTTCTCGGCATCACGCTCGCCTGTCTCGCGATCTTCGGGGTGGTGGTGGGCAGCTTCTCCGGGGGCCACCAACTCTGGGCCGCACCGGTCAAGATCATGGGCGGGCTCCTCTTCAGCGGGCTCATCTGTTTGCCGAGCCTCTACATCTTCACCTGCCTCGGCGGGCTCGAAGCAAAGTTTCGCACGATCGCGGGGGTGATGACGGCGCTCATCGCGCTGTCCTCGGTGCTCCTGGTAGGATTCGCCCCGGTGGTGTGGCTGTTCAGCGTGTCCAGCAGTTCCGCGACGTTTCTCGGCTTTCTTCTTCTGGCGCTCTGGCTGATCTGCAGCGGGTTCGGTCTGCTGATCGTCACCCGGGCCGGCCGGGCCCTCGGGATGCGCAACACCTCCCACCTCGGGCTTTGGTGCGTGGTGTTTCTCATGGTGACGATCCAGATGACCACCACCCTGCGCCCCATCCTCGGGCCGGCCGCGGAACACTTCATCAACTTCCGGGAGAAGAAGTTCTTCCTCCAGTACTGGAGCGAGCAGTTTCAGGCCGAATCGGACGCCGCCGCCCGGGTTCCGTGAACGGCGGCCCGCCGCGAAGGATCATTTTCACAAACTCCTTGCGGTGGCGGGGCATTCCGGCACCTTTTTGCCGCCCCCGCATGCCATGAGCGAGCCGTCCGTGCCCCACACTTTCCAAGCTCCCGACACCGGGGCGCGGGCCGCCCGGGCCGCCACGGATTATCAGTCCGGGACAGACGACCTTCTCGGCGAGAAGATGATCCTGAACATGGGACCCTCCCACCCCGCCACCCACGGGGTGCTCCGCCTCGTGCTGGAACTCGACGGCGAGGTCGTGACGAGGGTCGATCCCGACGTCGGCTTCCTCCACCGCGGCGACGAGAAGATCGCCGAGAACATGCACTACAACCAGTTCGTGCCCTACACCGACCGGCTGGACTACCTCGCGCCCCTCGCCAACAACGTCGCATACGCCTGCGCCGTCGAGAAGCTCATGGGCTGGGAACTTCCTCCGCGTGGCAAGGCCATCCGGGTCCTCGCCGCCGAACTGGCCCGCATCTCGTCGCACCTGCTGGGAGTGGGTGTCTATGGCATGGATGTCGGCGCCATGACGGTCTTCCTCTACACCTTCAACGAGCGCGAGAAGATCTACAACTTCTGCGAGCAGATGACGGGAGCCCGGTTCACGACCTCCTACACCCGCGTCGGCGGCCAGATCCGCGACCTCCCGGACGGCTTCGTCGAGGACGTGCGGACGTTCCTCGACGAATGCAACCAGACCATCGACGACGTCGACCGGCTCCTGACCCGCAACCGGATCTTCATCGACCGCACCCGCGACATCGGGCTGATCTCGACGGAGGACGCCATCTCCTACGGCCTCACCGGTCCGAACCTGCGCGCCTCGGGCGTGGAACGCGACCTGCGCAAGGACCGTCCCTACCTCGACTACGAGCGCTACGAGTTCGACGTCCCGGTCGGCGAACACGGCGATTGCTACGACCGATACCTCGTCCGCATGGAGGAGATGCGGCAGTCGGTGCGCATCATCCGCCAGGTCCTCGATCACCTGCCGGACGGGCCGGTCAATGTCACCGACCACAAGAGCTTCCTCCCCGAAAAGGAAAAGGTCCTCATGAAGATGGAGGAACTCATCCACCACTTCATCATCTCCACCCAGGGCATCGCGGCCCCGGAGGGCGAAGTCTACTTCGGCCACGAGAATCCCAAGGGCGAACTGGGCTTCTACATCAACTCCCGCGGCGGCGGCGTGCCGCACCGCCTCAAGATCCGCAGCCCGTCATTCTGCAATCTCTCGATCCTGCCCAAGCTCCTGCCCGGCCACATGGTCTCCGACATCACCGCCATCCTCGGGTCGCTCGACTTCGTCATGGGCGAGTGCGACCGCTGAGGGATTCCCCCGATCATCAGCCATGAGTTCCCCGATCCTCGAACAGCAAATCGCATCGCCTCAGACGCCGGGCGCCAAATACTTCACCCCGTTCGAGGTCAGCGCCGAACTCGAGGAAGAAGCCCGCAAGCGCATCGAGCGCTATCCCGCCGAGCATCGCCCGGCCGCCCTCCTTCCGCTCCTGCTCCTCGTCCAGGAACGGTTCGGCTTCATCTCGCCCGAGGCCGTCCAGTGGGTCGCCGGCATGCTCGACGTCCAACCGATCCGGGTCGAGGAAGTCGTCACCTTCTACCCCGGACTGCGCCAGCGCGCCCCCGGCAGGTTCCACTTCCGGGTCTGCCGCACCCTGAGCTGCGCCATGGGCGGAAGCTACGAACTGATGGACAAGCTCTGCGAACTGACCGGCATCGACCGCAGCACGATTTCGCACCGGAACCCGATCGCGGTTTCGCCATGCGGGACGTGGTCGGTCGAGTTCTCCGAGTGCCTTGCGGCTTGCGGAACGGCCCCGGTGTGCATGGTCAACGACGACTTCCATGAAGAGGTGACCCCCGGCCGCGCCGCGGATCTGATCGCCTCCTGCCGCGACAAATCAAAGGATTGAACCGACCCCTCGTGAGCAAGATCGAATACAGGAAGGACCGCAAACCGCATCCGCGCGAGCACCGCCTCGTCTTTCGCAATGTCGACCGCAAGGGCTGGAAGCCCGACCTCAAGCATTACCTCGAAGACGGCGGATACAAGCAGCTCCGGAAAGCTCTCAAGATGGCGCCGCGGGAAATCATCGAAGAGGTCAAAAAATCCCAGCTCCGCGGGCGCGGCGGGGCCGGCTTTCCCACCGGCGTGAAGTGGGGATTCATCCCGCCCGGCAACACAAGGCCGGTCTACCTCATCTGCAACGCCGACGAGTCCGAACCGGGGACCTTCAAGGACCGCCACATCATCCACCAGGATCCCCACCAGATCCTCGAAGGCATGATCATCTCCTGCTTCGCGGTGAACGCCCACCTCGCCTATATCTACATCCGCGAGGAGTTCCCCGAGGGGGCCCGCATCCTCGAGAAAGCCATCCGGGAGGCCCGCAGGGAAAACCTCCTCGGAAACAATATCCTCGGCAGCGGATTCAACCTCGAGATCCATGTGCACCGCGGCGCCGGCGCCTATATCTGCGGCGAGGAAACCGGCCTCATCGAGTCGCTCGAAGGCAAGCGCCCGTACCCGCGCATCAAGCCGCCGTACTTCCCGGCCGCCATCGGCCTCTGGATGTGCCCCACCATCGTCAACAACGTCGAGTCGCTCTGCCACGTGAAACACATCATCGCAATGGGCGGCGACAAATACGCCGAGTTGGGAACCCCCCGCAACACCGGCACCCGCATCCTCTGCGTCTCCGGCGACGTGCAGCGGCCAGGCTACTTCGAGATCGAACTCGGCGCCGTCACCATGGGCGAGTTGCTCAACGACCTGTGCGGCGGCCCGAAGGACGGCCGCTCGTTCAAGGCCGTCATTCCCGGCGGGTCCTCCGCAAGGATCATGCGCGCCGACGAAAGCTACACGGTCAAGCGCAACGACGAGGAGATCGAGATGGGCTTCCTTGATCTTCCCCTCGACTTCGACACCATCGCCGCGGCCGGCTCCATGGCGGGTTCCGGCGGCATCATCGTCCTCGACGACTCCCGCCGGATGTCATGGGTCCTCAACAATATCAACCAGTTCTACGCTCATGAGAGCTGCGGACAGTGCACCCCCTGCCGCGAAGGCGCCGCATGGATGCGCAAGCTCACCGGCCGCCTCGTGGCGGGAACCGCCACCCCGCGCGACGTCGAAACCCTCGAGTCGATCGCATACCAGATCGACGGCCGCACCATCTGCGCCTTCGGCGAAGCCTGCTCGTGGCCGGTCGAAGCCGTCGTCGGCAAGTTCCGCGACGAACTCCTCGCCGAAACCTCCGCCCGCAACGAGTCCCTCCCCCACAACCCCGAGCAGGCCGCCCAGCAGCGCTACCTTCAAGAAGCGTGAACCTCTTCTCTCAAGGAACCCAACGGGCCGGAACAGCGGAGCGTTGGAGCCCGATCTCCGGTTGGACATTCCTTGTTGGATGTTGAATATTCAGGAGCCCTCCCCCATCCCGCCCCCATGCTCCTCCTCCTCGATGCCGGCGGCACCCTGATCCGCCCCGCCGAACCGGTCGGCGACGTCTACGACCGCCACCTCCAATCCTGCGGCCTGACATCCTCCTCCGCCGCCCTCGAGGCCGCCTTTTCCCGCAGCCTTGCCGCCGCCCCGCCCCCCGACTACCCCGCCCATCCCTCCGGCCATGATGCCGAGTTCGCATGGTGGCGCGGAGTCGTCCGCGCCGCCTTCCGCTCCCTCGGCGGACCCGAAGCCGCCTTCGCCGCGTCCCCGGACTTCGACGCCTACTTCGCCCTCCTCTTCACGCACTACGCCGACCCCGCCGCATGGACCCTCTTCCCCGACGTCCGCCCCTTCCTCGAATCCGCCGCCGCCCGCCGCGCCCGCCTCGCCGTCCTCTCGAACTTCGACGACCGCCTCGCCCCCATCCTCGACGGCCTCGGCGTCGGCTCCTTCTTCGACCTCGTCCTCACCTCCGCCAACGCCCGGGCCCGCAAACCCGAAAAACGCATCTTCCACTTCGCCCTCGAACACCTCGGGGCCTCCCCCGCCGAAACCACCTACGCCGGCGATTCCCACCACGCCGACGTCCTCGGCGCCCAAGCCGCCGGCATCCGCCCCTTCCACCTCCAACGCCCCGCCACCACCCTCTCCGACTTCCTTGACTTCTCCCTCCCCTGAACCAGTTTCTTCTTGCCTCCCCCGCCATCCCGCCGTATCTCCCGCCCCCCGCACCCCCGGGCGGCACCCATATGCGCAGATAGCTCAGTTGGTAGAGCAGTTGGCTTTTAACCAATTGGTCCAGGGTTCGAGTCCCTGTCTGCGTACCACCCCGTTTTTTGTTGCGTTGAGCTGGGTGAAGAGGTTTGCAAGGGCGCAGTCCACCGCCGGTCTGGAGCCGCGGTGGGTCAGTGGGGGAAGGGGTCAGGACAAATATTTTGACATTTGTCCTCCTGACAGATCGTCACCCCGTATCAGTCCCCGCATTCGTTGCCTGCATCAGCAAGAAAAGGGGACAGCCGGAAGGATTGGACATCGCCCGTCGGTCCGCCTGCTGGTTTGGCCCCCTTGGCCGATCCGCAATCCAAAAATCCCCTGAAGTGCCGCCTCGGCCACGCCCGCACCCACCCCCCACGGCCGCATCCCGCCCTCCGCCCTGACACGACATGCACGGCCCCCTCCCCCCCCACTCGGGATCTTCCCCGACCAATCCGGACTGGCCGGGTCTGGAGACGCCGGCCTACAGTCTTCCTGACACCTGACACCTGACACCAGACTTGGAACCCGGCCCTCTCAACAACTCAGGAAACCGACAATGCTAACCCGCTCCATCCTCGGCATCGCCGCAACCGGCATGGCTCTGTCTGCTGCTGCCGCCCCACAGCCCAACATCATAACAGTCATGGTTGACGACCTGGGCTGGAACCACATCAGCGCCCCGCAACCGGCCATGAGCACGCACGTCCCGTTCTACAAGACCCCGAACATCGAGCGACTGGCGAACAACGGGCTGAGTTTCACGCACTGCTACGCCCAACCGAACTGCGCACCGACGCGCGCGGCCATGCTCTCGGGCCAGTACCCCGCCCGCGTGAACAACAACGTCTACGTGGTGGGCCACTTGAACCGATACGGTCGCGGCGGGATCAGCAAGGAGAAAGCGCGCTTCACGGGCCCCGAGCAGAGCGAGGATGCCGGGGCAGCAGCGATCACGGTTGCCGAGGCGCTCAAGCGGAACGGGTACGCCACGGCCCACATCGGCAAGTATCACGTGGGCGGGCACGGAACGGAAGAGACCATGCCGGAGAACGTCGGGTTCGACATCAACATCGGCGGCTGCAGAGACGGGCATCAGAAGACCTGTTTCTCGAAGAAGCAGAAGGACGGCAAATGGTCCTTCAAAGGCGTCGCCATGGGACACTTGGACAAATACGGCGCGCCCTACTCCGCTGAGTACTTGAAGAAGCGCGAACTGCCCTCTGAGCTTGAAGGCAAACCCAAGCACATCTGCGACGCCATGGGAGATGCGCTGGAAGAGACGGTCCGCACCTTCGCTGCCGGCGGCAAGCCCTTCTACATCCAGTTCCATCCCTACGCCGTGCACGGCCCTGTGAGGTCACGGCCGGATCTGAGTGCACAAGCGGCGACACGCAAACCGACCCGTGAACACAGCAAGACCGAATACGCGGGGTTCATCTCAGGTTTTGATGAGAACGTGGGACGCCTGCTGGCGGCAATCCAAGATCCGAACGGCGACGGCAACAAGGACGATAGCATCGAGGCCGACACCTTGGTCCTCTTCACATCCGACAACGGCGGCACGCACGCGTCAAACACACCGTTGCGGGGGAAGAAAGGCATGTTCACGGAAGGCGGGGTCCGTGTGCCGCTCATCGCCTACTGGAAAGGCGTCATACCACCGAACACTATCACAGATCACATGGTGCATTCAGTGGATTTCTACGCCACCTACCTCGACCTGGCCGGACGGCAGTGGGCGCCACCGGAGGCTGAGCATCCTCTAGATGGGGATTCGTTTGCCGACATCCTGCGCGATCCCTTCATAGAGCGGAAGCGTCAGCCCATCTTCTTCCTGTTCCCCGGCTACATGGACACTCGGGCCCAGCCCTGTGTTGTGGCCATCGACGAAGTGGATGGCAAGCGCTACAAGCTTCACTTCACCTACGAGACCAACTCCTGGGAGCTCTACTGCATCACGGACGACATCGGGGAAGAAAAGAACCTGATTGACAGCCAACACAGGATCGCCGCAGCGCTATCAGCCAAGATCGACGCCTGGCTCAAGCAGGAGCACCCCACCTGGAAGCCCAAGTACCCGCTGAAGAAGGACACAGGCGCGCCCGCCGGCCCACCGCCGCGGCTTTGAGCAATACCAGCGCTCACTACGTCGTCCCCGATAGGAACTTCCGCCCCACCTTCGCAAGCGCACCCCCAAATGCGGCCAAGCCAGCCGCCGTGGACTGGAATATGAGGCGACGCCGGCAGCAACCGTTGCCGTCACACGGCGCGGCGCCCGGGAAGGCGTCGCACCCCCGTCCAACCCCGCGCCCCGAGGCGCCATGAATGCAGCCCCGAAGAACGAAATTCCTAGCAATGATGCTTCCCGGCGGGTTTCAGCAAGAGTGGCCCTCTAATCTCTTCGCAGAAGACTTCCTTGCAGCAGTATAGCGTGTTTCGAGCACCCGCCAATCCCCCGCTCACTCTCTACCTATGAGTCGCCTTGACATCTCGGCAGTCTTTTCGCCGCGAGATCCCCGCGTGAATACGCGAATGTACATCAGCCGTCCCGACCATGAGCAGAACCTGCTCCAGAACATTACGGGCAACTTTCATGGATTGCTCTTCGGCGAATCGGGTGTGGGTAAGACATGGCTGGTAGGTCACGTC
>Ga0180436_10004845_pt1 | contig 11999 bp, 10 predicted proteins | sample SS_ome_2_FD_132434 | JGI IMG/M metagenome (GOLD analysis project Ga0180436, IMG submission 132434) | Hypersaline lake sediment archaeal communities from the Salton Sea, California, USA - SS_3_S_2 metaG | ecosystem: Environmental > Aquatic > Non-marine Saline and Alkaline > Hypersaline >...
CCAACCCCTGACTTTGTTATTGGTGACGTGGGAACCACTATTTATCACATCGATGCAGGCAACATTTGGCAAAAGCAAGATCAATGGGAACAACAAATTTCTAGTGACTGGGGTGGTAAAGGGCATGCTGACCTGAGAAAACTGTTAAGGGATATCCATGCGCTACGGCTGCAGGAATCATCAAAGCAGAATAATTTCAAGCTGAGCTTTTATGTGCCTTTGCAGGCAAATTTGCAGGCCTTATCAACCCTGATAGAACAACGCTTTGCTGAGAATGACATACAGGCCAGCCTGATTTGGAGTGTTGATGAACCAGCCGGTGTCGGTCTTCTGGATATCCTGCCGGCTAGTGCGTCAAAGCTTCATGCGATTGAAGCTTTGATGAACATACAGGGCTTTGAATACGATAATACTTTTTTCAGCGGCGACAGCGGCAACGATATCGAAGTGCTTGCCAGTCCCATTCCTGCTGTTCTTGTCGCCAATAGTCAACCAGATGTGCAGGAGCTTGCTACATTATTAGCGGATGAAAATCACTGTGCAGAAAAATTGTATATCGCCAAGGGGGGCTTTGCAGGTATGAACGGTAACTACAGTGCCGGGATCCTTGAAGGCTTGGTGCATTATTACCCTTATACAAAGGACTGGTTCTTGACCGGAGAAGAACAGGCAGCCTCATGAGTAAAAAGCTGTGTGTTTTTGGTGAGGTATTGTTCGATGTTTTTGCTGAAGGAGAGCAGGTGCTGGGTGGTGCGCCTTTTAACGTTGCCTGGCATCTACAGGCATTTGGGCAGGCGCCGTTTTTTATCAGTCGGGTTGGTAATGATGCTCAAGGGCTTCAAATTCGCAAAACCATGCTTGACTGGGGTATGGATACCCGGGAATTGCAGGTCGATGATAATCTGCCAACGGGTATCGTTAACATCACACTGAAGAATGGTGAGCCAAGTTACGATATCGTCGAGCCCAGTGCCTACGATAATATTGATCAGGTCGCATTGTCAGAAGAGTGTGGTTTGGTTTATCACGGAAGCCTGGCATTGCGTAATCAACAGTCGAAACAAGCTCTTCAACAAATATTGAAATCCAATCCAGAACTTGTTTTTGTTGATGTCAATCTGAGAGCCCCCTGGTGGGAAAAAAAATCCGTACTCGAATTATTGCAGCATGCACACTGGGTTAAGCTGAATACTGAAGAACTTGGCCTGATCTACGCTTCACAAAAGCAGTCCGCCAGCCCGCTTGCTGACTTCATTCGCGACTATGAATTACGCGGCGTGATCATTACACACGGAGCGAAAGGCGCAGAAATTTTAACAGCTGACCATGAACATCATTTTATTGAGCCTGTGCACAGTGCCGAGATCATCGATACTGTTGGTGCGGGAGATGCGTTTTCATCGGTAATTATTATGGGTTTGAAAAATGAATGGCCTTTGTCAACAACCATACAAAGAGCCCAGCAGTTTGCCAGTGGGATAGTCAGCAAACGAGGTGCTACAGTTAATGATAGAGGCTTTTATAATGAATTCCTCAAGGACTGGGGATTAGCCTGAATCTATTTTGAAAAACCATGTACGAGCAAGTCTCACATTCACTGTTGAATCAGATTCTGGATGAAATAAAACCAGAAATCCGTAAACGTAACCTGCTGCGTTTTTACACACGCCTGGGTGCGAATTTCTATGCGATTCATTCTCTGTTCACTCATCTCTATGGCCATCGCACAGACTTTTTGCAACAAATGGTCAAGCTTGTAGAGGTGCTGGCAAGCCGCTACATTGAGCGCGATGATGAACTTGAAGAGCTCGATATTGAAAGAGAGTTTAACCATAACTGGTTTCTGGATCAGAACTGGGTTGCCATGGCCCTGTATGCTGATGGTTTTGCCGACAATCTGAATGGTTTGAAAAAGCATTGTTCCTATCTACAGGAGCTTGGCATAAACATGCTTCATATCATGCCAATGATGAAGTGCCCGGAAGGTGCCAGTGATGGTGGTTATGCCATCAGCGATTTCAAGGATATCGATGAACGTTTTGGTTCGCTGGCTGACTTGCAGAATCTCGCTACGCATCTGCGTAAGCGAAATATCCTGTTAACACTTGATGTGGTTGTCAACCATACCTCTGACCAGCATTTATGGGCGCAAAAAGCCAGAGAAGGCGATAAAAAATACCAGGATTATTTCTACACATTCCCTGATCGCGATATTCCTGACATGTTCGAAGAAACCATGCCAGAAGTGTTCCCTGAAACCGCTCCTGGAAACTTTACCTATGACGAAGCCATGCAGCGCTGGGTAATGACGGTTTTCAATGAATACCAATGGGACCTTAACTACAGCAATCCTGCCGTGTTTATCGAGATGGTGGATATTATTCTGTTCTGGGCTAACCAGGGGGCTGATGTGATTCGTCTGGATGCTGTGGCGTTTCTCTGGAAAACCATTGGTACCATTTCTCAAAACGAACGCGAAGCACATCTGATCCTGCAATTGATGAAGGATTGTTGCCAGGTTACTGCTCCTGGTGTGTTGTTCATCGCCGAGGCCATCGTTAACCCAACAGAAATCATTAAGTATTTTGGTGAAGATGCCGTTATCGCCAAGGAATGCGAGATTGCCTATAACGCTACCTTCATGGCGTTGCTGTGGGACAGTGTTGCAACGAAAAATACCAGGATACTGAATCAGGGTATTAAAAGTTTGCCTGACAAGTTAAACCGTGCCACCTGGCTCAACTATGTTCGTTGTCATGATGATATCGGTTTTGGTTTTGATGATGTCGATATCATTGCTGCTGGCTATGAACCGGTATCCCACCGGCGTTTCCTTCTGGATTATTTTACCGGCAAATATGATGACTCATTTGCCAGGGGTGTTCCCTTTGGGCACAACCTGAAAACCGGTGATGCGCGTATTTCAGGTTCCCTGGCTTCACTGGTTGGTCTTGATATCGCCTTGCAGCATAATGATCCGAAGATGATTGATGACTCCATTCAGATCATCCTGTTATTACACAGTATGATCATGTCATTTGGTGGCATCCCTTTACTCTATTATGGGGACGAAATTGGAACCTTGAATGATGACTCCTATCTTGAGGATGAATACAAGGCCAATGACAATCGCTGGATACATCGTCCGAAAATAAATTGGGATAAAGCCGAATTACGTCATAAACATGGCAGCGTGGAATGTCGAATATTCAGTGGTCTTCAAAAACTGATCTCGATAAGAAAAACAATCCCGGCATTTGCGGATTTTAATAACAGGGAATTAATTGAAGTGGATAATGAGCATCTCTTTGTTTTTATCCGCAACAACCCTGATCGGGATAAAGAGCAAGTGCTTGTTGTCGCCAATTTTGATTCAAAACCCCAACATTTAAATCTGGCTGATTTAGGCAATCGCGCCTATTTTGAATATTGTCAAATGAAGGATTTGATCAGCGGTGATACACCCTCAATTTTCAAGGATGAACTTGTTATTCCTCCGTATCATTTCTACTGGCTTTCAGACCAATCCTCTACGGCTATCTAGTAAATCTCGCTCATCCAAAAATAAAAAAGCCCTTCCCCGGATGAGTCCCTGGGAAGAGCTTCAGATAATCGTTAGCGGGCGGCTGATTTACAGCAGCATTGCCTGGGCGGGCAAAGACATGATAACCAGTGCGATTGCACTGAGAACCGCCAGTATTTTTATTCCTTCCGTAAGCCCTTTTAATAGACTCATAATGACTCCCTCCATGAAAATTTGCAGACCAATAATATCAGTATTTGGGCAAATAGTATTCTGATTAAATTAGCTGGGACTTTTAAGTTTAGACCAATTTTATGAACAAAATGAGACAAGATTCAGATTATTTAAAAAAACCGGATAATAAGCACGGATAACGGACTTAAGTTGTTGGTTTTTCGTTAACGGGCTGAGAAATTGGTGAATCTGCTTCCTCAGATTCAGGTAAAACGGCCTCTTTTTTATAGCGTTCGATACGCAGCAGGATACCGGCGAGAGGGTGGTCGATGTAATGAAGCTTATCCCTTTTCAGCTTGCGGGAGACGTTAAAGCGAATGGTTTTTGTGACGTTTTCTTGCTGTATTGCAGTCTGACTGTCATATGAAGGTGACCAGTCAGGATTCTGCAAGCCGATGTCAAAATCAGCATGCAGATAACGTGAAAGGCTGATTCTGACTTTGCCGCGTAATGCCGGAGAGTCACTTTCCAGGTTAATCCAGGATGCCTGGTTGCGCGGCAACCCTTTCTGGCGCCAGATCTGGTGTGACTTGACTGAAAGCCCGGGAGCCCTGTTGATCGCATAGGCATGCCTGCCAAGCTGTTTTTCAGTGGCTGCAACCGGTTCAATATCAAGCATCGGCAGACTGTTGGGCTGTTGCGTGGGTATAGGTGTGAAACGCGAGGTATTTATACCGTTTTCTACGACGATCGATGAGGGCCATCTTTCCTGGACCTGTGCCGTTTTAGCCCGGGTAAAACTGATGATTTCTACCGTGTACCAGTTGGCGTTGTCCGTCTCTGCCAGGGCTGGACTGAGGGGCAACAACACAAGCGCAGTGACGAAGACAGCGAACAATTTTTCAGGCAGCAGTTTTTTCATCTTTTCCCGACAGTTTCTGAATCAGTTGGTTTATCTGGTCGAAGCGTGTTTCACGATCTTCCAGGTCGATGTTGAATCTTAACCTGTCTGCGCCATCAAACTGAAATTTTTGTGGCTGTTTCTGGATAAGGTTGATGATATTCATCGGGTCGATCTGCGGTTCAGCTTCAAACAGGATTCTGCCACCCTTGGGGCCAGCTTCTATTTTGCGGATACCCATGGGATGAACCTTGAGTTTAAGTTCGGTAATCGCAAACAGGTTTTTGGCCTGTGGCGGCAACAGTCCAAAACGGTCAATCATTTCTACCTGTAATTCACGCAGGTCTTCACGATTTTCACAACTGGCGATACGTTTATACATCACCAGCCTATTGTGCACATCAGGCAGGTAATCTTCTAGCAATATCGCAGGCAGTTGCAGGTCGATTTCCGTACCATGGTCCAGTGGGCGATCCAGCTGTGGCTGTTTGCCAGATTTCAGCGCAGTGACAGCACGCTGCAGCAGTTCGGTATACAGGCTGAAACCGATTTCATGGATCTGGCCGCTTTGTTCATCACCAAGCAACTCACCGGCACCACGAATTTCCAGGTCATGTGTTGCCAGGGTGAAACCGGCGCCAAGGTCTTCCATAGATTCGATGGCTTCCAGGCGTTTAACGGCATTGGCTGTCATTGACTTTCGCGATGGTGTCATCAGGTAGGCGTAGGCACGATGATGTGATCGACCGACACGGCCTCTTAACTGGTGCAGCTGGGCCAGGCCAAGCTTGTCGGCACGGTCCATGATGATGGTATTGGCCGTGGGCACATCAATGCCTGATTCCACGATCGTGGTGCACACCAGCAGGTTAAAACGCTGGTGATAAAAATCACGCATGATGGCTTCCAGTTCGGTTTCACGCATTTGTCCATGGGCAAACTGAACACGGGCACCGGGAATCATTTCGGACAGTTTTCGGGTGGTGTTTTCAATGGTGTTGACTTCATTATGCAGAAAATAAATCTGCCCACCGCGCTTGATTTCACGTTCGCAGGCTTCGATGACGGTATTGTCATCCCATTGCGAAACAAAGGTCTGGATAGGGTGACGCGCTGCAGGAGGCGTGGCGATGATGCTTAAATCGCGCATCCCTGACATCGCCATGTTCAAGGTTCTGGGAATCGGCGTGGCTGTGAGGGTGAGGATATCGACTTCTGAGCGCAATGACTTGAGTTGTTCTTTCTGGCGCACACCAAAACGATGTTCTTCATCGATGATGACCAGTCCCAGGTCCTTGAAATGGACATCGGCCGATAACAGCTTGTGGGTGCCTACCACAATATCCACGGTACCTTCTTTTAGTTGTTTCAGAATGGCCGTGGTCTGCTTGGCGGTTTTGAAACGGGATAATCCCTCGACCTTTACCGGCCAGTCAGCAAAGCGGTCGGCAAAATTCTGCTGATGTTGCTGGGCTAGCAGGGTGGTGGGTGCAATGACGGCCACCTGTTTGCCATTCATTGCCGCCACAAAGGCGGCACGCATCGCCACCTCGGTTTTACCGAAGCCGACATCACCACAGACAACACGATCCATTGATTTGGAATCTGTCAGGTCCTGTATGACAGCTTCAATCGCGGATTGCTGGTCGGGTGTTTCCTCGAATTCGAAGGTCGCTGCAAATTTCTCGTACTCGTTTTCATCGAGTTTAAAACGATAGCCGGTATGGACTTCACGACGTGCATAGATATCCAGCAATTCGGCGGCAACATCATGGACTTTTTCAATAGCCTTGCGTTTGGCTTTTTCCCACTGGCCACTGCCCAGGGCATGCAGTGGTGCCGTGTCTTCATTGGCCCCGGTGTAGCGACTGATTAAATGTAATGAAGCTACCGGCACGTAGAGTTTGTCACCCTTGGCATATTCAAGCGTCAAAAACTCGGTCTCATCATCTCCTATGTGCAGCGCCTGCAAACCGATATAGCGACCGATGCCATGTTCTTCGTGTACTACTGGCGTGCCTTCATGCAGTTCCGTGAGGTTACGGATAACCTGGTCGGCATCGGTTTTGACTTTGCGGCGTCTACGCTCCTGGCGAACTTTTTCACCCAGCAATAATGCCTCGGGTATGACGCACAGTTTCTGCGAGCGAAGCCAGATTCCTTCTTCAATAGGCGTGATGCACAGACCACTTGCTATTTCGCTATCGATAAAGGTGTTCCAGTTGTCTACCAGTTGAGGCTTGATGTCATGATGCTTTAAGGTATCCAGCAGTAATTCGCGTCGCCCTGCGCTTTCCACGGTAAACAGGATGCGGGCATCAGTTTCTGCCATGAAGGCTTTAAGTGAGGCGGCCGGGTTCTTGGCCTTGGCCTGCAGGTTCAATGCTGGCAGTGCCGGGTTGTCATGGTTGTAGAAACTGGCGAAGCCTTTTCTGCGACTATCGATGTGTTCGCCTGAAAACATGATGCCGGGTAAAGGCTTGAGGTAACTTACAAGTTCATCAGCTTCAAGATAGATTTTGCGTGGTGGCAGTATCGGCCTTTCAATATCATGGCTGCGTTGTTCATAGCGATGCGCAACCTGCTGTAGAAAACTCTCAGCCAGTGCACGAAAGTTGTCCGGGTAAAAGGCCAGCGTGTTATCCGGTAGATAATCAGGCAGTGTAGAGGTCTGTTCAAAAAATAACGGCAGGTAGTATTCAATGCCGCCGGGGAAAATACCCTCACTGGTATCACGATAAATCAGGCTGCGTTGCGGATCGCCTTCGAAAGTTTCCCGGTACTTTCGGCGAAACAATGAAATGGCGTTTTCATCCGTGGGGAATTCACGCGCAGGCAACAGGCGTATCTGCTCGACTTTTTCCAGGGAGCGTTGCGTTTCTGGATCAAAAGTACGGATGGTATCAATCTCGTCGTCAAACAGGTCCAGTCGAAAGGGCGTTTCGCTACCCATCGGAAAAATATCAAAAAGCGAACCGCGTACCGCAAATTCACCATGACTGAAAACCTGTGAAACGGACTGGTAGCCGTTTTTGCCGAGTTGCTGGCGGAAGTTTTCCAGATCCAGTGTCTGGCCGATTTTAAGGCTCAGAATATTGTTTTCGACAAATGCCCTGGGTGGTAAGCGCTGTAAAAGCGTCGACACCGGCACGATCAGCAGGCCCTGCTCGAGATCGCATAATTGATGCAGGGACAGCAGCCTGACAGAAGTCAGCTCCGGTAAAGGAGAAAAAACATCATAGGGCAGGGTTTCCTGGTCCGGGAAGTTGATGACAGGAAAGCGATTGCCTGAAAAAAAGCGGATTTCCTGCTCCCAGCGGTTGGCGGTCTGAACATCCGGGGCCAGCAACAGGGCGGGGCGCTGTGACTGCCCGAGTATCAGGCTGATGTTCAATGCAACGGTACAACCATGGGTATTACCCCATTGCAGTTTTTCACCCTTGGCAGTCGGATAAGGGGCTGTGGGATAGGGAGCTGTTTTTTGCATAATGTCGTGAGAACAGGTTTCTGTATGCCTCTGGGCAATTCGTTCAGATTATTCGGCTGCAATAGGTCATAATTTTAAGTGAATTCTTTTTTGAAAAACAGGGAAACTCTTACCTGATATGAAAGCGCAAACAGTTCGACTGTTTTTTGCCTTGTGGCCGGATGATGAAGTAAGAAATCAACTGGTCAAGGTGTCTCGCAACATACAACTTTCAAAACATGGTCGCTCCATGCGCAAGGCCAACCTGCACATGACGTTGCATTTCATTGGCAATACGGATGTTGAGAATGCGAAGTGCTTACAGCAGGTGGCTAACAAGGTTATTGCACAACCCTTTTCACTGAAAATTGATAAAGCGGGCCAGTTTAAGCATCCAGGTATTGTCTGGCTTGGTTGCAGTGCAGTGCCAGCAGGGTTGCATAGACTTCATCATGAGCTTGGAGAGGTTATTTCAAGCTGTGATTTCGAACCCGAAAAACGCCACTATCGTCCTCATGTTTCGCTCTATAGAAAAGCAGCTTTGGATGAAACTGCATCTGAAATTTCAAGCATTGAATGGCAGGTTGATAGTTTTTCACTGATCAGTTCCCAACAGGACAGGCAGGGAGTGATATACAGGGAACTGCAGCGCTATCCGTTAAACCAGACTTTACCATCTGCAACAGATACCGCGTAAGTACCGATCGCTTCACAGGCCGGTTCTTCAAGGGCTTCTCCTGTTTTCAGATCAAAATAACTGCCATGCAGGGAACACTTGATGGTTCTGTCCTTGATGCACCCCAGGTACAGGGAGAAGTCTTCATGACTGCACATTTCGTCGACCAGGTAATAATCACCTTCGGCATTCGCCAGGATAAGTTTTTTTCCATCGATTTCGACTTTCTTCATTTGCCCCGGTTTGAGTTCATCCTCGTCGGCCAGGGGGATCGCGTTTTTCTCGTTCATTATTTAACCCTTGCTGCGGCCTTGCCGGAATCCAGTACCGAACGAATATGGTCTGCTGCAGAAGCCAGATCGTTATGTTTGCCAAGATGGTTAAGGACAATGGCGCCGGAGTAAACCAGGGAATCATAAGTGGGTCCCTGTTTTCCGTTTAATGCCTCCATGCCGGCTTCGGCGGCGGCTTTAGCCGTATCAGGAATGTCGACAGCAATAGCAATTTCATCGGGACCTGAAGTCGTTTTGGGCAGGTCTTCCGGTAGCGGTACTGCGCGTACTGACTGGGAAATGCCCACATCGGAAGGAGCAATATCGGTTCCCTGTTCCTCGCCACGGTCAATATAGGAAAAATACTTTCCGGGCTGGCGCAGTGAAGGAATAATGCCACCCTCAACACCACGTACCAGCACCGCAGTATCAAAACCGACATGACGTGCCAGCATCGCGTATACAGGTGGATAGGGCTTGTGAACATAGCCGGTCATAAAGTGCGTCTTGTTCTTGCCAGCAATGGGTTTGCTGAGTACTTCCACGGTGGTAATGACCTGTCGTTTGATGATTTTGGATCGTAACGGTACCAGGTCATGCAGTTTAGGGCAGTAATTGGCCTGGTCCACGTAAGCCCATCCAAGGTCGTTGTCAGACAAACGTTTGGCTGCTTCTTCGGTGGATAGGTCGACATTAACACCCGCGGCATCGAGTACGTGACGATGGGTAACGCCAAATTTGGGACCGACAGCATCGACGGAATGAGAAACCGATGGGATACCACACTCAGCCATTAATGGAGCCAGGAAGGGGGAGGCGGGTAGCGTGCGGTTGTAACCATCATAAGGATCAGCGATGTCGAGTACCTCGTCGACATCGGCAGTGACTGCAAGGGTCGCTTCCCGAATGGCATCCAGTACGCCCTTGTTCTCATCCCAGGTTTCACGTTTCATGCGCAGTGCAATGAAGAAGATTGCAGCCTGTACCGGGTCTACCTCGTCGTTGAGAATGGCCTTCATGCCCAGGTGAGCTTCCTGCAATGAGATATCCTTGCTCAGTTCCGGGCCGGTGGCAATGCGCTGAATGATTGAGCGCATGGTTAACTGTAAATCGGTATTAATAAGTTCTTGATCGTTACTCATGAGAATCCTGCCATTGAAATGATCTGGTCCCGCTTAACTGCGAGCCATTAGACCGGCAGTATCAGGCTGATGTTTGAATATCAGCAATGATACTGCCAGTAAAAAAAAAGAAATGACTTAATTAATGTGCTTATTGATGTACGACAGTGGTAATCACTCGATCGTGCTCGAAATAAACTGAATATCCCTGGTAGCCCCAGCGTGTAATCGGAGGCTCTCCTACAGGAGAATAGACTTCAGTTGGTTCACCAAAGCGTTGCTTGACAGAATCCATGCTCATACCGTGAGAGGGGCGAACCAGTCCAGCCGGGCTGTTGGGAGGGGATTCTGCAATGACATCAATCAGCAGTACATCTGAAACAGCAGAAGAGGAGATTGAAATGGCTGCCAACAAAGCGGCTGATGTCAGTATTCTTTTCATTTTGTATTCCTTGTCGTTCTTGAAACCAGATATTTACTCGATATTCAAAGAATACATCATATGTAGGAAAACGTGAAAAACTCTATGTTTCCTGGAGACATCGGTTCAGGGGCGAGATCTCAAAGGAGCGTCCTGGTTTTATAGAGACTTGCTGAATATTTAGCTTCTGCAGTGCATTATTTTTCAGTTCAGAACTGGCATTACTGGAAACGATGGCTACTTTGCGAATCCATTTTTCCGGAATTTCAAGTTCAGCCTGGCTGTGCCACTCAGTATACAAGCCATTTTTCTTGAAGCGATAAATCAACACGGATTCCTTAATATCTGCCGTGTATTGCACCTGGCTGCCTACCAGGCCGAAACCCTTTCCACGGTAACTCAGTGAGACCGAATCCATTTCATTATGGCTTGGTGTGATAGTGATTTCTGAATTATCTGCAATGAAGCAAACCGTATTGATGCCCGCTGTTTTAACTTCGGTCAGATCTGATATTTTCTTTTCAACCGGAAACGCCAACAAACTGCCAATCATGGTGGCCATCGCCAGACTGGTAAAAATGACCTCTTTGAAACCGAAATACTTTCTTTCGGGAATATGATTCCCTTTTCCGTAGAATAGATAATACAGTGTGGAAGCTGTGAATATTGGTATCCAGGCAGACCACAATACGTCAGACAAAAAGTGTGCACCATTGGCTAGCCGGGAAAATCCGATCAGTGTTCCCAGTATGAGTGATCCGAACAACATGCCATGAGCCAGCTTTGGCCTGCGTGTCCGCCATAAAAACCAGAATGCAATTAAGGCGTAACCAACAGAACTGTGCCCGCATGGAAAAGACTTGCCCCTGCCTTCACTGTTATATAACAGGGGAGGTACATACTGGTGGTTTCCACCGAACTCAACGACCTGGTCTGGCCTGGGGCGTCCCCAGTTATCCTTGAATATGGTATTGACGATTATACCCGGGCCAACGACAAATACGCTGAGTATAAAGTAGGCAGCTTTTCTGTGATGTTTCCATTTTTTACTGATGAGCGATCCAAAAATGACCAGCAGACTGCCAAAGGCGATTAACATGGATATCACCGGTGCCATTTCATAGAAAAAGTACCAGAAAGGTTTTTCAGATATTGGCCAGTCACTGTTCTGACTCAAGGGCGAATAAAAGTAGTCCGTGACTGTCATGTCAAGGTCTGACACCCAGAAAATCACTGTCGTCAAAATGATGATAATCAACAGTATGAATTGAGTCTTTCGGGTAAGCATTTCAATATCCTGTAAAGCCTTTTACAAGATGTACGCTGTAGCGGCGCGTATAATCCTTGTAGAGGCGAATTTCTATGTGGTCGATGAGATTGACCGAGGTAAAATATTGATCCAGAGGGATATTCGAATCATCTTTCTGTACAAACAGAAAACTTCG
>Ga0180436_10004847_pt1 | contig 11997 bp, 10 predicted proteins | sample SS_ome_2_FD_132434 | JGI IMG/M metagenome (GOLD analysis project Ga0180436, IMG submission 132434) | Hypersaline lake sediment archaeal communities from the Salton Sea, California, USA - SS_3_S_2 metaG | ecosystem: Environmental > Aquatic > Non-marine Saline and Alkaline > Hypersaline >...
ATTAAAAAGGTTTGATTTAGCAAATCAGTTTTACAGCCCGATGTCTGGGCAGGAGTAAATAATGGAAGAGAAAAAATTAGCTATTATCGCGACCAAGGGTACGCTGGACTGGGGTTATCCTCCTTTTATTCTGGCTTCCACTGCCGCTGCATTGGGCTACGAAACTGAAATCTTTTTCACCTTCTACGGTCTGCAGTTGCTGAAAAAAGACCTGGATCTGAAAGTTTCACCACTGGGAAATCCGGGTATGCCTATGCCGATGGGCATGGATAAATGGTTCCCCACACTTGGCCTTGCTTTGCCTGGTATGGAAGCCATGATGACCAGCATGATGAAAAAGACCATGGCCTCCAAGGGTGTGGCGAGTCTGGAAGAGCTGCGTGAACTGTCCCAGGAAGCTGAAGTAAAACTGATCGCCTGTCAGATGACTGTAGATCTGTTTGAAATGGACACAGCCGACTTCATTGATGGTGTTGAATATGCTGGTGCCGCTCGTTTCTTCGAGTTTGCCGGTGAATCTGATATCTGTCTCTACATCTGACAGTCTATCTAAACAGCTCATCTAAGACTGTTACTGTTTCATCAAAAAAGCCGCCTTTTGGCGGCTTTTTTGTTCCCCACAGAATACATAAAAATAAAACTAATACGTTGATTCATTTCACTTGTATTAGTTTATTAACGGTGTATTATATAAGCACAATTTATTGGTCTCGCAGAGAATTTTTAACATGTCTGATCGACGCCTCCAGGTTTTCCATACAGTTGCCCGTTTACTCAGTTTTACCAAAGCCGCTGAAACCCTGCATATGACACAGCCTGCAGTGACGTTTCAGGTTCGTCAGTTGGAAGAGCAGTTCAATACCCGTCTTTTTGATCGAACCCATAACCGCATCAGTCTTACTGACGCAGGGCAGCGGGTTTATGATTTTTCTGGAAAGATTTTTGATCTTTACTCGCAGATGGAAAATGCGGTCAAGGAAATGACGGGTGAAATCAGTGGTGCCTTGACCATTGGAGCCAGTACCACAATCGCTGAATACATGTTGCCAGCATTGCTGGGTGATTTTAAATCCAAGTATCCAGATGTGGCGATACACTTGAAGGTTTCGAATTCAGAAGGCGTCGTCGCCATGGTTGAGAACAACACCATTGATCTGGGTGTGGTTGAAGCCAAGGTATCCAACAAGAACCTGGTCGTTGATGTCTGTCGCGTGGATCATTTGGTGGCTATTTTACCACCCAATCACGAATTGTCCGAACAGAAAGTGGTGACTTTCCAGGAATTGACGCAGTTTCCGTTCATCTGTCGTGAAGAAGGTTCCGGCACCCGTGAAGTCATCGGTGACTACCTGACCAAACAGGAGTCAGCCTGTGACCTTAAAATTGCCATGGAGCTGGGAAGTCCTGAAGCGGTTAAAGGTGCCGTAGAAGCGGGTATGGGCGTTTCGATCGTTTCGCGTGCCACGATTCAGAAAGAACTGAGGCTTGGCACCCTGGTGGCAGTCAATCTCGATCCACCGCTGCAAAGGCCATTTTCCTTCGTGCATCCCAAGCAGAAATTCCGTCTTCGTGTGATGGAAGAGTTGCTTGATTTTGCACAGATGTATTGTCAGGATTTCAAAGAGCAGTCCAAGTAACCGTGTTACCACCCGGCCCAGGTACAAGCGGTAGCAGGACACAACGTCAGCTGATCAAATTGTTTTCCAGCCTGGATAAGCCTCGTCAGCAGCAATTGCTGGATTTTGCAGAATTTCTTGTTGAGAAATTTTCAGAAAGTATCGATGAGAATAGCCAGGCATCTGAAAAACCGCTTGAGATACCACGTCCGGAAAATGAGTCCGTCATTGCCGCTATCAAACGTCTTTCCAAAAGCTATAGTATGCTTAATAAAGATGATATGTTACATGAGACTTCAGATCTTATGTCGTCCCACGTGTTAAAGGGGCGTCCGGCTGAAGAGGTGATTGATGAACTGGAAATTCTGTTTGTCACTCATTATGAAAAAAAATACAAGCCCTCTGCCGATGAAGAAGATGGATAACAACCATGCATGTGCTGACTCAATGGCTTAAACATACTTTTTCTGATCCACAGATTGTTTTTCTAACGGTTTTTCTGGTGCTGGCGACAGTGCTGATATTGACGGTTGGCGATATCCTTATGCCGGTCATTGCCAGTGGCGTCATCGCCTATTTGCTCGAAGGGGTTGTCAATTTGCTGGAACGTCGTGGCGTAAACCGTATGTTTGCAGTGGTTTCAGTGTTTTTCTTCTTTCTGTTGTTTGTTGCTATTGTGATTTTCGGCATGATTCCTTCTCTTTCGAGACAGTTGTCGCAACTGGTTAATCAATTGCCGGAAATTGTTGCACAAGGCCAGCAAACGCTGATGAAGCTACCGGAACAATACCCTGAATTTATTTCCATTGAGCATATCCAGGAAATTTTTCAGGTCATACGCAGTGAGATGACTGTTTTTGGACAGCAGTTGGTCACAATCTCTTTATCCTCTGTTGTTGGTGTCATTACCATCATGATTTACCTGATATTGATGCCCCTGCTGGTTTTTTTCTTTCTGAAAGACAAGCAAATCATTTCTGAGTGGTTCAACGGTTTCTTACCCAAAGACAGAAGTTTTGCCTCAAAAGTGTGGAAAGATGTCGATCGACAGATTGCCAATTATGTACGCGGAAAATTCTGGGAAATCATTATAGTCGGATCCGTATCATTAGTGGCTTTTACCCTGATGGGATTGCAATATGCGATGTTGCTGGCGGTACTGGTAGGTTTGTCAGTTATCATTCCGTATATCGGCGCTGCGGTCGTGACGATCCCGGTATTGTTGATTGCCTGGTTTCAGTGGGGCTGGAGTTCTGAGTTTATCTGGCTGGCCGTCGTCTACGGCGTGATTCAAGCACTAGATGGTAACGTACTGGTGCCCATGCTGTTTTCCGAGGTTGTAGATTTACACCCGGTTGCCATTGTTGTTGCTATTCTGCTGTTTGGCGGTTTCTGGGGATTCTGGGGAGTATTTTTTGCTATCCCTCTGGCTACGGTTGTTCAGGCAATCATAACGTCCTGGCCTGGAATCAATCTTGCCAAGGATAATGCTACATCGCCTCCTGACTGAAATTAAAGTTCATATCGTCGCTGGCCGGAGAAATAAAATCACCCTGCAGAAAGTCGGCAAGGGTTGTCCAGTGCAGGTTCACATAACGCGGGTCTGAGATATTGGCCACGATAACCTTGCTTTTCAGGCGATGAGCCTGGTTGACGTAGGTATTGATGACATCCGAATCCGTTTCCAGCAGTTTTCTGGCCGTCTTTATATAATCGACTTTCAAGTATTGCAGTAATTTAAAGGCCGCTTTCTTGGCTGGAAATTCTGACAGGCAAATTTTAATTCCCATATCTTTGAGGATTGAAAAATATTGTTTGGCTAATTTTATATGGGGAGCCAGTTCGTTTAAACGGTATTCCAGTACCAGGCTATGGCCGGTCATATGTCTTGAGCGTAGCGCGTCCTTGATCCAACTGGCATCTGACTCGCTTTTGATATCAATGATGGATTGGGGAAGAAAAATCAGGCCCTGTTTATCGTCATTCTCAAGTTCTTTGATGGAGTTCAAGGCAGCTTGTACTGCCTGCTGATTCATCCTGTTCTCGATATCCAGGCCCTTCGAGGCCTTCATCATGCTGTCCCAGTGTACAATGTTGTCACCCTCCGGCAGTGTTAATAACAGCGAATAATTGTTATCAGATTTTTCATTGACACAAAGTATTGGCTGGTAGAAATTTTTAAAACCGTCAGTTTCCAGTGCAACTCTTATTTGGTCGTACAACAAGTCAGATTTGGTAATTTCAGTGACAGCTTCAGTTGTATTTTTCTCTGTGGCTGGAGTGTCAGAGAGGTAATCCGATTCAATGATTTGATTGCTGTCATCGGGGGATAACTCGCTGATATTGGTCGTTTGATCAGATACCTGTAACTTGATGGCATGGATCAGGTCCCTGGTACGGGAAATCCGGTTTTTAATGGTTGCGATAAGGTGCTTGGGGCGGATGGGCTTGCTAATAAAATCATCGCCGCCAAGTAATAGTGCATTAATCTGTTTGTCCTGGTCGGTTTCTCCGGACAGGAAGATAATTGGAGTTGCCAGGTATTGCAGATCATCCCGAATGATCGTGGTCAGTTCCAGTCCATCCGCATCCGGCATGTAGATATCCATAAGGATAATATCCGGTGAAAAAGCTCTCAGTGCATCCATTACCTCTAAAGGATGGGTGACCACTTCGGTTACCATGCCTGCCTTGCTGAGTATGGATGAGGCAAATTCAGCCTGCGTCGGATCGTCTTCAATAACAAGAACTTTGTTAGGCTGTGCTTTTTCAATCTTGCAGAGGGATTCAATTTCACGGCTTATCTGCCCTGCATCGTGTGGTGGTGAAAAATACCGGGAAACACCGGAGCGCATGGCGGTGAGACGGGTCGAAGTGTCATCATGATGACTGATGAACAGCAAGGCTACATTTTCACCATACAAATCCATTAAGGCGTCGTGCAGCATGGCCAGTTCTGCAATATTGTTTGTTTCGAGAATAACGAGATCTGGCCTGGCCAGCTTTATCTGATCGATACCCTTATCGATATCGGAAAAAATTTTGTTGTCGTAGAGCTTTTCGTCCAGTTTATCGCAAATAGACAGGCAGATTTCATCCTTGCTGGTGATTGCATATATCAGTTTTTTTGAAGGCTGAAGTATTTGTTGAAAGTCAACTAGAGTCGATTGAAGCGTGGCTTCCAGCTTCTCAAAAAACTCATTGATCTGCCCAATCTGAGTCGCACTGGGAATAGCATTTTTGTTAATGAATGGATCCAGGTAATCCTGAATTGTTCGCGCTGACGCATGAAGTGCTGTCAGGTCGTGAAAGGCCGATTTGCTGGTTATATCAGTAATTAATTCATAAAGCCTGGTAAATGATGATTCCGACCAATTGTCCTGGGAAATTCTGTTCCAGATATTCCGGGAAGAGGCAAGCATTTCAGGAAGGTTTTTCAGGAAATATTCCTTGCTGTTCTCTTCCGGGAAGAATTCTGAAGTGTCATTCATAACAAGGACCTGTAAATCGGTTATTATTTTACCTATGACCACGCAAGACAATAATAAATTGAGCAGCTATGTAGAGCAACTGCCAGTTATATCCAGAGAAGGAACCTTTTTGGGCCTGGTTTCCTTCATAGCGACCTTGCTATCGTATTTTCTTTTTATTTCCTCTGTGCCAGAACTCATGGTCTGGATGATAGCCATGTTGATGATCAGCATTCTTCAACTGCTTAGCGGACTGTTTGCCTGGTTACAGTTACGCCGGGAAAACTTGTCGGGAGAATTCATCAACTGGGTTTTCTACTTTCTGTTTATCGCCAGCGCTTTGTTGTGGGGAAGTTTTTCGGGGCTGCTTGAATCAGGCATATCAATAGAATCTGACAATGGACTCTGGCTGTTTTTTGTAGTCATTATCATGGTAATGGCAATATTCAGGGGAGGGCTGATTTACCAGTTGTTATGGTTGGTTTCGGCGGCGATACCATTTGTTGTATTGAATCTTGCTAATGATACTTTTCTTGAAGGTTCCCGCCTGCTCATTTCCTTGACGATATTGTTTGCAGCCGTTTTATTCATAATTTTGCCACACCGAAAACATGTTGAATCCGTTGAAGATGAGTCCTTTGAACAGTTGCAGAAAGATTATGATGAGTTACAGATCGCCTTTAACGCCCAGGATGCTGCCATTGCAGCAGAAACAACACTCAGGCAGGCTGTAGAAGAATCCCTGCGTCATGCCAACAGAATTGCTGAAGTGGCCAGCCGCTCCAAGACCGAGTTTATGGCAACGGTCGGACATGAAATCAGAACACCACTTAACGGTATTATTCCTATTCTTGAAATGCTCGCCGGAACCGGACTAAACCAGGAGCAAATGGGCCTGGTGAAAACAGCAGAAAATTCATCTTTCCACCTGCTGGGAATTATTAACGATATTCTAGATTATTCAAAGGCGGAAGTTGGCAAACTGGAAGTCGAAAATCTTGAGCTGGATTTGCACGAAGTTGTCTATTCAGTCACTGACCTGATGAAGCAGTCAGCTGAGGAAAAGGGATTATCACTGAAAGTGGTTTTTGCACCGGATGTGCCCAGGAGAGTCCGGGGAGATGCACTTCGTCTGAAACAGATTATTACCAATCTTTTGAGTAATGCTTTGAAGTTCACTGAAGAGGGAGGTGTGTCTCTCGAAATTTCGTTAAGACAAGCCTATGTGCGCGAAGTTGAGTTGCTGTTTACCGTCAGAGATAGCGGCATTGGTATGTCTGATATGATTACCCGAAAGTTGTTTCAGTCCTTCACTCAGGCCGATGCCTCAACAACACGTAATTATGGAGGTACTGGCCTGGGACTGGCCATATGCAAGCGACTGGTTGAGTTGATGGGTGGAGAGATCGGGGTTAAGTCAAAACAGGGCAAAGGCTCAATTTTCTGGTTTTTTCTACCGATGAGAAAGTCGCTCAAGGACGTACCGGCACGACATGAAAAAATTGAAGATGCCCGTATCCTTTATTTTCTGAAAAATTCCAGGAAATTGGATATCTATGAAATGATCCAAGCTGATTACAAGATTAGTCTGGAATTGTCACAGGATCTGAATGATATCCTGCAGAAACTCAAGCAGGCTGCAAGCCTGCAGGGCAACAACGTCTATGATCTGGTCATTGTCGATATCGTCGGTTCGGAACTGACAGCAGAGAACGATTTACAGATTATCGGGCGCGCCATTAAAAACAGTCTAACGCAGATCATTGTCATTAATGCGTTACCCTCTATTGCCAGCGAGTTGCGAAACCTGGGTGCCAGCAGCGTATTGCAACGGCCATTCAATGCTGAGATGTTCAGGCAAAACTTTTTCAGACTATTGGATATCGGGCTCGATAGTCAGTTTGATGAAAGTGCCAGTGATTTGGGTATTCTCGAAAACATGATGAGCCTCAATGCAACATCACTACAGGATGGAGAGCAAGTCCAGGAGCCTGCAAATACATATGAAGCTAAAGTGCTATTGATTGAAGACAATCCCGTCAACCGTGAAATCGCCAGGAAAATGCTAATGTATTATGGTTTGCAAGTGGATGTTGCCGAGGATGGCTATCAGGCTTTACAGGCGATGAAATTACAGTCTTATGATCTGGTGTTTATGGATTGCCAGATGCCACGTATGGATGGGTTTGAAGCAACCAAGTTGTGGCGTATGCACGAGAAGGAAGTGGATTATGGCTTAGCGACAAAACAGAGAACGGTGATTATTGCGATCACGGCGAATGCCATGCGCGGAGATCGTGAAAAGTGTATCGCTGCGCAGATGGATGATTATCTGCCCAAGCCATTAACCCGGGCATCACTCAACCAGATGCTGCAGAAGTGGTTGTCTAAAAAGGTAACCGGAAAGGCCACTTCAAACGATACTCAGTCATCTCGTGGTGCGGTCGATATGCAAACCGATGAATTGCTTGATCTCGACGTTATTGATGAGCTAAAGCAGGTAATGGGTGATGATTACCGGAAGGTCATTCATAGCTATCTTCAGCATTCTTCACAGTTGTTCACGCAGATGAAGCACATGGCCAGTGAAGGCAATGTAGAAGAGGTGCTGCGATCAGTTCACTCCTTCAAGTCCAGTAGCAAAAATGTCGGCGCTATCAAGCTCGGTGACAAGGCCCTGGGGCTTGAGGAGCAATTACGCGACAACCAGGAGGTAGACCTGAATTATTCAGTACAGGAACTACTGGTGGAATATGCCCGGGTCGCAAAAGTGCTGGAAAAGTTGCTATAGTGTTTGCGAAGCGAAATCAGCCAGCCGTGATCTTTCACCGCGTTGCAAGGTAATGTGTCCACTGTGCTCCCAGTTCTTGAATCTGTCCACAACATAAGTCAGCCCTGACGAAGTCTCTGTCAGATAGGGTGTATCAATCTGGGCTACGTTTCCTAGGCAGACAATTTTGGTCCCAGGCCCGGCGCGCGTGATCAGGGTTTTCATCTGCTTGGGTGTCAGGTTCTGCGCTTCATCCAGAATAATGTATTTATTCAGGAAGGTTCGGCCGCGCATGAAGTTAAGAGAATGTATACGAATACGGGAACGAAGCAGGTCATCAGTAGCAGCACGTCCCCATTCACCACCTTCGGTCTGGGTGAGTACTTCAAGATTGTCCATCAAGGCGCCCATCCAGGGAGTCATTTTTTCCTCTTCAGTGCCAGGCAGGAAACCAATATCTTCACCGACGGGAACCGTGACACGGCTCATGATGATTTCCTTGTAGAGGTTATGGTCGAGCACCTGTGTCAGGCCAGCAGCAAGTGCCAGCAGGGTTTTACCGGTTCCTGCAGTGCCTAGCAGGCTGACAAAATCAACCTCCGGATTCATCAGCAGGTTTAAGGCAAAATTCTGTTCACGGTTGCGTGCATTGATGCCCCAGACAGAACGCTTCGTATTGCGGTAATCATCAACCAGTTCGATCATCGCATCGTCACCTTCCTTGGACACCACCATGGCTTCAAAGGCAGGGTCGTCTTCGGTGTAAAGAAACTGGTTGGGATACCACTCACGGGTGTTTGGGCCTTCTACCCGGTAAAAGGTGTGACCATCTTCACGCCATGATTCCATGTTCTTACTGTGAGTTTCCCAGAAATCTTCAGAAAGCTCGGTTTCACCCTTGTAGAGCAGGGTCAGGTCGTCGAGCGCCTGATCATTCTGGTAATCTTCTGCCTGCAGGCCGATAACAGCGGCCTTTATGCGCAGGTTGATGTCCTTGGACACCATGATGACTTCACTGTCCTTGTATAAGTCCTGCAGCGCCAGGGCCGTTGACAGGATATTGTTGTCAGGCGTCATGCCCGGCAGTGAGTCGGGCAGGCTGTTTTGCAGTTGTTCGGTCTGGAAAAACAGATGCCCGCATTGCTGTTCTTCGTCTTCTTTACTTTTGACGCACGGCAGAGGCAGACCATTGGAAATTTCCTCTTTGGTTGCACAGGTCATCAATTCATCAAGAAAACGACTGACCTGGCGCACGTTACGGGCAACTTCCGACATCCCTTTTTTACCCTTGTCGAGTTCTTCAAGAACCACCATGGGTAAAAAGATATTGTGTTCGGCAAACCTGAAAATCGAAGTGGGATCGTGCATCAGCACGTTGGTATCAAGGACGTAAATACGGGGACTGTTATGTGGAACCATATATTCTCAATCTGTAATCAATTTAATTGTATTTATAACTTCTCATTGATTTCAACGTATGCCAGCTAGACGGAAACGAGGGATCTTTGAGATTGTAGAGGCGTAGTTATTTTTTGTTTAAAGCCTTGACCGCATCAAGCACTTCCTCAACATGACCTTTTACCTTGACGCCACGCCATTCCTGTCTGAGTTTTCCGTCACGGTCAATAATAAAGGTGCTGCGCTCAATGCCACGGACCTTTTTACCATACATATTCTTCATCTTGATGACATCAAATGCTGTGCAGAGAGCCTCTTCGTTGTCGGAGAGTAATTCAAAAGGAAATGCCTGCTTGTCTTTGAAGTTTTGCTGGGCTTTTACACTGTCGCGGGAAACACCAAGAATAACCACAGACTGGCGACGAAACTTGTTGATAGCTTCGGCGAAGTCCAGGCCTTCCTGGGTGCAACCGGGAGTGCTGGCCTTGGGATAAAAGTAGAGCACAATATTTTTGCCGATGAAATCAGAAAACTTGATGGATTTATTACTGGTGGCTGCCAATTCGATATCGGGCACTTTTTTGCCAATTTTTACTACAGACATAATTTATCCTTTCAGGGGTTCCAGAACAGCATCCAGATTCATCGAATCGCAGAACTCCATGAATTCGTCACGCAAGTTAGAAATCTGAACGTCAGCGGGTATGCCAACAGTCATTCTGACTGCAAACATGGGCGTGCCGGTATGAGCGGCACTGTAACTTGAGGTGTTCATGTCTTCAATGTTGATATTGCGGCTGGAAAAAAAACTGGCCAGATGATGGACAATACCGGGATGATCGAGGGCAATGACATCGACAATGTAAGGCACCAGGGGTTTTTCCTGCTGACGTTCTTCGGTACGCTCAGCGATGATGGTGAGTCCAAGTTTTTTGGATATTTCGTCAATCGAGTCTTCAAGTTTGACCAGCTGGTTCCATTGTCCTTCTATCATCTGCAGCAGGGCAAATTCACCACCGAGAACTGTCATACGGGTGTCGGTAATATTGCAGCCAAAGTCGAAAATGGCCTTGGATAGCTGGTCTACGATACCTGGCTTGTCTTTGCCCAGGGCCGAAAGAACCAGAAAACTCTTGTTGTTTGACATTCAGTCTCCTGTTTTTCAGGTGATTACCCGGAAAATTTAATATTACCTAGATTACCGGAACAAGAGTCTTCTTGTCACTGCCTGAATTGACACGTTAGAATTCGTTAATTAAGTAACTTTTCTGGAGATTTCATGTTCCATGGCAGTATGGTGGCCCTGGTCACCCCCATGAATAGCGATGGTGATGTTGATTATGACAGCCTGCGCGACCTGATTGAATGGCATATTGCCGAAGGGACCAATGCCATTGTAGCCGTAGGCACAACCGGCGAATCTGCCACGTTGGATGAAAAAGAGCATTGCGAAGTGATTCGCCAAGTGGTGCAGATGGTGAACGGACGAATTCCCGTGATTGCCGGTACAGGCGCCAATTCAACCACAGAAGCCATAAGCCTGACACGTTGTGCCAAAGAAGTGGGTGCTGATGCCGCCTTGCTGGTGACTCCCTATTACAACAAACCAACCCAGGAAGGACTTTTTCTACATTACAAGGCAGTTGCAGAAGCAGTGGACATCCCCCAGCTGTTGTATAATGTTCCTGGCAGGACAGCCTGTGATATGTTGCCTGAAACCGTGGCACGCCTGTCAGGGATATCTAACATCGTAGGTATCAAGGAAGCGACCGGTGATCTGTCACGGTTGCATCAGATCCGGGAGCTGTGTGGTGAAGGCTTCGATATCTTCAGCGGAGACGATGCCACCGGCTGCGAATTTATGTTATCCGGTGGTAATGGCGTTATCTCTGTAACCAACAATGTAGCACCCGCCGCGATGCGTAAAATGTGTGACCTTGCTCTGGCCGGAAGCAGGGATGAGGCCATGGCTATTGATCAGCAGTTATGCGGTTTGCATGAAAAACTGTTTCTGGAAGCCAATCCCATACCGGTGAAATGGGCACTGGCTGAAATGGGAAAAATTCCTGAAGGCATACGTTTGCCCCTGACCTGGCTTTCTGAAGAGTTTCATGCGCCGCTTAAACAGGCGATGAAACAGGCTCAGATCTAACCGAATGATGAAAATGAAAAAAATTGTTAAACCCCTCTTGATATTAATGCCTGTATTCGTTTTACAGGGCTGTGGCAGTTTTAAGGTTGAAGAATATTTGCCCGATAAAAAGGTCGAGTATAAAAAATCCAAACAGGTCGGCAATGATCTGGAGCTGCCACCTGACCTGACCAACGTTCGTGTGGGTAGTGAGTTGCATGTGCCAACAGCTACGACGGCTTCAGGTGTAGCTACCTATTCACAGTTTTTGGGTGAAAAGAGTATTTCTGGACAGCGCACATCGAGCAGCGCAGCTGTATTACCGCAAGTCGACAACATAGCCCTCAAACGTGAAGGCAAGGAACGCTGGCTGGTGATCCAGAATCCCCCACAGGAAGTCTGGCCGAATGTAGTCAGTTTCTGGCAGGACAATGGTATTTTGCTGATAGAGCAGGATCCAACAGTTGGCGTCATGAAGACTGGCTGGCTGGAAAACCGTGCAGATATTGACTCGGATATCGTGACAGACACGGTTAGACGCTTGTTTGACGGCCTGTACTCGGCGGCGACTCGCGACCAGTATCGAGTGCGTCTCGAAGAAGGTGATGAACC
>Ga0180436_10004849_pt1 | contig 11996 bp, 12 predicted proteins | sample SS_ome_2_FD_132434 | JGI IMG/M metagenome (GOLD analysis project Ga0180436, IMG submission 132434) | Hypersaline lake sediment archaeal communities from the Salton Sea, California, USA - SS_3_S_2 metaG | ecosystem: Environmental > Aquatic > Non-marine Saline and Alkaline > Hypersaline >...
AGTCCGGAAAACCGGCAGGAGCGCCTTTCGAAGCTCGCACCGAAAATGCAGGCTTACTACGAGGCCGACGTCGAGCGCCCCCGTCACCCGGTCACGACCCTGACCGCGCTGGATTGAGGCGAGGGCCTACTTGAAATTCATTCTGCGGGAGCGGATTTAATAGCCCGTAACCTGTTCACACGGAGCAACGAACTGCGATGATGCGAATTCTGCTTTTCCTGGCGACCAACGCCGCCGTGCTGGTGCTGATCAGCATCGTGTTCCAGGTGCTGGGGCTGGAAGGCATCCTGGCCGAGAACGGCGTCGACCTGAACCTGGGGGCGCTGCTGGTCATGTCGGCCGTGATCGGTTTTGGCGGTTCCTTTATTTCACTGGCGCTGTCCAAGTTCATGGCCAAGCGCGCGATGGGTGTGCAACTCATCGAGGAGCCCCGCAACAACGCCGAGCGCTGGCTGGTCGACACGGTGCGCCGCCAGGCCGAAGAGGCCGGCATCGGCATGCCGGACGTGGGCGTTTTCCAGTCTCCGGACCCCAACGCCTTCGCCACCGGCATGAGCCGCAACAACGCGCTGGTGGCGGTGAGTACCGGGTTGCTGCAGAACATGCGCCCCGAGGAGGTCGAGGCGGTGCTGGGTCACGAGGTGGCACACGTCGCGAACGGTGACATGATCACCATGGGCCTTCTGCAGGGGGTCGTGAACACCTTCGTGATCTTCCTGTCCCGCGTGATCGGACATGTCGTCGACCGCGTGGTGTTCAAGACCGAACGGGGTTACGGCCCGGCGTATTTCATCACCAGCATCGTCGCGCAGGTGTTCCTGTCCATCCTGGCCAGCACGATCGTGATGTGGTTCTCGCGCCGCCGCGAATTCCGCGCGGACGAGGGCGGGGCGCGTCTCGCTTCGCGTCAGCAGATGATCGGCGCCCTGAAAGCGCTGCAGCGCACGCAGGAGCCGAAGGACCTTCCCGGCGAATTCGCAGCCTTCGGTATTTCCGGCCGCTTCGCCGGCGGGCTGAAAAAACTGTTTCTCAGCCACCCGCCGCTGGAAGAACGCATCGCGGCGCTGGAAAACAGCCGCTGAAACAGGCTTGCGCGCCGGCGGGATCCCGCCGGCGCCGCCCCGACCGTCAGAACGATCCGCCGACGATGATTTCGGACAGCGGCTTGCGTTTCCGGGGTGCGCGGTCGCGCTCGGCGTAGGTTTCATCCAACCGGTCGAGGCCGCCCTCGTAACCGATCGCCAGCGCCGTGAACACCTCCTCGTCCTCGCCCAGCCCGAACGCCTCGTGGGCTTTTTCCGGTTCGACCCCGATCATCTGGTGCACCACCAGGCCGCGCGCCGTGGCTTCCACCGTCAGCATGGCCGAGGCCGCGCCGAGGTCGTGTGCCGCCGCCTTGTTGGGCTTGCCGTTGTACTCGAAACTTTTGCGCAGCACGCCCAGGGCCAGGACCGCTGCGTTTAGCGTCCAGGGCTGATTTCCTTCCACCAGCACCTCGTGGATTTTGCGCCAGGTTTCCGGGTCTCGGTCGCGGGATGCGACGACGTAGCGCCACGGCTGGGCGTTGTAGGACGACATGGTCCAGCGCGCGGCTTCGAACAGCGCGGCGACGTCGCTTTCACTGACGCCGCGCTCCGGGTCGAAGGCGTAGGGACTGTGCCGTTTTACCAGCAGTTCGTGTATGGGGTGATCGACTATCGCGTCTCTGTCGTTCATGCGTTCTCTCCAGGTCAATTTCTATTCGGGCAAGGGGATGAATTCGTCGTCTCCCGGCACGGCCGGGAAGCGCCCGGCGCGCCAGTCCTCGGTGGCCTGCTCGACGCGTTGCTTCGAGCTGTGGACAAAGTTCCAGGAAATATGGCGACGGCCCAGCGGGTCGCCGCCAATCAACATCAGCCGGCTGTCGACAGCGGCGTTGACCTCAAGCGGACGGCCCGGTCTCAGCAGCGCCATTTTGCCGCTGCCGAGCGACCGGCCCTCGATGCTCACTTCGCCTTCGGCCACGTAGAGCGCCTGCTCGCGCTCCTCGTTCGGGAACTCGATGACGGCGCCGGTCTGCAGCAGGCAATCCGCGTACAGCGTGCGGGAATACCGGGTGACCGGTGATTCCCGGCCGCAGGCCTCGCCCATGATCAGCCTGATGCGCACGCCCTCCCGTTCTATGACGGGCAGGTCTTCCGCCGGGAAGTGCGTGAATGCCGGTTCGCGCTCTTCCTCACCGTCGGGTAGTGCGATCCAGGACTGGATGCCGTGCAACCTCGAGTGCCGGTCCAGGTCTTCGCCGGCGCGTTCTGAGTGCACGATGCCCCGGCCCGCCGTCATCAGGTTGACGGCGCCCGGCCGGATCGGCTGCGTGAAGCCCAGGCTGTCGCGGTGCATGATTTCACCTTCGAACAGGTACGTGATGGTCGCGATACCGATGTGCGGGTGCGGGCGAACCGCGATGCCCTTGCCCGGCGGGAATTCGGCCGGCCCCATGTGATCAAAGAAGATGAACGGCCCGACCATGCGCCGTGCCGCGGACGGCAGCAGGCGGCGCACGCTGAATTCACCGAGGTCGGTGACCTTGGGCTCAAGGATTTCATCGATGGCTTGCGCGGATGTGTTGCTCATTTGCACGGTTTCCGGTCCGGTCTCAGTGGGACGGCGTGGCCGCCATGTCGAACAGCAGGAACTCGGTTTCCTCCCCGCTGCCGATGACCAGGTCCAGGGGCCCCTCCAGCGCGGCGCCATCACCGGTGTTCAGTCGTTGACCGTTCAGTTCGAGGCTGCCTTGAACGACCTGCACCCAGCCCTTGCGGCCGTCCTCGATGCGGTGGGCGAGGCTGCCGCCGCTTTGCAGCACGCTGGCGTAGACATCCGCGGACTGGTGCAGGCTGACGGAGCCGTCGCGGCCGTCGCGCGAGGCGACCAGGCGCAGACGGTTGAGCTTGTCCTCCCGGCTGAAGTGGGTCTGCTCGTAACCGGGTTCGATGCCGTTGCGTTCCGGCAGGATCCAGATCTGAAGGAAATGGACATCCTCGGAGTCTGAAGCGTTGTACTCGCTGTGCCGCACGCCGGTGCCGGCGCTCATGCGTTGCACGTCACCCGGCTTGATGATGGAGCCGTTGCCCATGCTGTCCTTGTGTTCCAGCGCGCCTTTCAGCACGTAGGAAATGATTTCCATGTCCTGGTGCCCATGCGTGCCGAAGCCCTGCGCCGGCTTGACCCTGTCCTCGTTGATCACCCGCAGGGGGCCGTGGCCCATGTGCTGCGGGTCGAAGTAGTGACCGAAGGAAAAGCTGTGCTTGCTGTCCAGCCAGCCGAAGTTGGCCGAGCCTCTCGTCTCTGCGGGTCTGATCGTGATCATGTGCTTTCTCCAACTTTTATTGGTTAACGCCGCAATTTTGCGATGTTTTTATAAGGTTAACAATATGGCAAAATGGAATCATTCTGTATCCAAAATGGAGACAATAGGTGGACATGCTCGAGGGAATGCGAAGTTTTTGCCAGGTCGTGGAAGCCGGAGGCTTTGCCGCCGCAGCCCGAAAAACGGGCGTTTCACGGGCCGTGATGAACAAGCGGGTACGCAAGCTCGAAGAAGCGCTCGGCGCACAGCTGTTGCGGCGGAGCACGCGCAAAGTCAGCCCGACCGACACCGGCCTGGCTTTCTACCAGCGCTGCCTGGCGGTGATCACAGAATTCGATGCAGCGGTAGGCGCGGTCGGTGAGCTGCAGGAAAACCCGGTCGGAACGCTGCGCATCAATGCGCCGATGTCCTTCGGCACGCTGCACCTGGGCGATATCATTGCCCGATTCATGTCCGCCTACCCGAAACTGCAGGTTGAAGTATCGCTCAACGACCGTTTCGTCGATCCCATCGAAGAGGGTTTTGACGTTTCCCTGCGCATCAGCGAGCCGGCCTATTCGACCAGCCTGGTGACGCGGGAGATCACGCGAATGCAACTGCTGCTGTGTGCGTCCCCGGCCTACCTCGCCGTGCATGGAGAACCAAGGCGCCCGGCGGACCTGGCGCAGCACCGATTGCTCTATTACGGGTACCAGGCTTCAGGAGTGTACTGGAGGCTGTCGGGGCCGGATGGAAAGCCACAGACGGTCAGTATCGAACCCGCCATGCGTTCCAACAACGGCGAAATACTGGCGGCGGCGGCGCGCGGCGGCCAGGGAATCGCGCTGCTGCCGACTTTTATCGTGGGCGCGGCCCTGCAGAGCGGTGAACTGCGCAGCCTGATGTGTGATTTCCAGCCGGCGCCGCTTACGCTTTGCGCACTCTACCCGAGGCACCAGCACCTGTCCGGCAAGGTGCGACTGTTCGTCGACTTCGTGGCCGATGCCATTGGCGATTACCCTTACTGGGACCTGGTTACCTGATGGCTGCCGGACCGTTTCGCAAAAATATCATCGGAAAGATATAGAATGTGCCAGAACCGGAGTGCAGCCCAATGATCGAACAGGTCGAAATCGTCGAAAAGCAGCTTGAAGAAGCCGTGCATGAGCAACACAAGAAGGGGCCGGGTACGAACCGCGGAATCGAGACGATGTTCCGCAGCGCCTACCGCGTGCAGATGGAACTCACGGCCCTGGCCGATAACAAGGCCAACATGATGACGTCCATCAACGGCATCATCATTTCCATCATCATCGCGGCGGTGGCGCCCAAGCTCGATGCCAACCCCTGGCTGCTGGTGCCCTCCACGGTCATCCTGATCGGCACGCTCATATCCATCGTTTTTTCGATCCTGGCCGCGCGGCCCCGCGTCAACACGGCGACGATTACCCTGGAAGACCTGAAAAACAGCAAGGGAAATATCCTGTTTTTCGGCAACTTCGCGAACCTGGAAAAAAAGCAGTTCACCGAGGGGATGCTTGAGTTGATGGCCGACAAGCACCTGCTCTACGAGACCATGATTCACAACCTGCATGACCTCGGGCTGGTGCTGAAAAAGAAATTCGCGCTGCTGAAAATCGCCTACACGGCATTCATGGCCGCCCTGATCCTGGGCGTGCTGTCCTTTATCTCGGTTTTCATCTGGATTCTGCAGCGGGCGGGCTGAAAACGGGTCGGCTCTGTCCCGGGAGCATGGCGTAAGCTGCTTGCGCGCTCATGCCGCTCGATTGTCATGCGGGGCGACTGCGTTCCTTCACAATCACTCCACAATCGCTTTCATTTTGCTCCCTAGAATTGCTCCACATAAGAAAAGACCACCTGCAGGAGCAAACCGTCATGAAACGAATCATCATCTTTACACTGGCCGTTCTGGCATTGGTTTCACCGCTCACGACGCTCGCGCAGCTTGATCCGGCGGAAGCCGGAACGCTGCAGTGGATGCGGGAAGAGGAGAAGCTGGCCCGAGACGTCTACGTCGAACTCTACGCAGCCTGGGCTTTGCCCACGTTCAGTAACATTGCGCAATCCGAGCAGCGCCACATGGACGCCCTGCTTATCGAACTGGAGTTTTTCGGGCTTGAAGATCCTGTCCAGGATGACACCGTCGGCGTCTTTTCAGACCCGGTTCTTGCCGGACTGTTCAGTGACCTGGTCCGCCGCGGCGGGGAATCGCTGCTGGAAGCCTTACGGGTGGGTGCGTTCATTGAAGAACTGGACATCGCCGACCTGTGGGAAGCCATCGATGAAACGGACGAGCCCGGTCTGGAATCGGCCTATGAAAACCTCCTGGCGGGATCCAGGAATCACCTGCGCGCCTTTGTCGGTCAGTTCGAGTCGCTTGGAAGCGATTACCAGGCACAGTACCTCAGCCAGGAAGAGGTCGACGCCATCGTCGGCGGCTATGACTTGCCCGAGTCGGACTTTGAAATCAGCGTCGGATTGAACGACGCCTGGTATTACCCGGCAACCCCGGGCCAGGGCTTTTTCATCACCGTCTACCCGCTGTCGCAAACGGTTTTTCTGTCGTGGTTTACATTCGACACGGTGCCGGGTGCGGAGTCGACGAAAGTCGGCCTGGGGTCTTCGGACCAACGCTGGTTGACAGCGCAGGGGCGCTACGAGGGCGCCCAGGCGGACTTGCAGGTTTACGTCACCGCCGGCGGCCTGTTCGATAGTGAAGAACCTCTGCCGGAGACCGTGCCGGATGGGTCAATCCTGCTGAATTTCGACAATTGCAACAGCGGGATGGTCAGTTACGACATTCCTTCGATCGGTCTCAATGGCGTGATCCCGATAGAACGCGTTGCAGCAGACAACGTTGCCCATTGTGAAAACATGGGTGGAAACTCCGCGACAAACTGAAGACAGGACATGAAAAAACCCGGCTCGAAGCCGGGTTTTTTCGTTGCTCGATTGCGGCTAGCGGTTTTTTTGCAGGCCGCCGGTTCAGACTAGCGGATCCGGAACGGTATATTGGCGTGACCGGCGTTGCCCTGGCTGTCGTGAACGTAGACAAACAGCCGGTAGGGACCGGGTTTCTTCGGCGCCTTGAACTCGACCTCCGCCCCGTTGCCGCTGAAGGCCGTTTCGATCGTTTCGGGAACGTACTCCTTGTCGCCGCCGGTCGCGGTCGTGGTGCTCTCGGCCATGATTTCCCAGGTGAAGTGCAGCGCATCGCCGTCCGGGTCACTGGCTTCAACGCTGGCCTCGTAGCTGCCCCCGGGTTTCAGCTTGATGTTTTTACCCGCGGCCTTGCCGTTCAGGCGCATACCGCCGGTTTCGGGTGAACGGTTTTCAGGCCACTCGCCGGTCCAGACTTTCTGCATGACGTCCACGGCGCCCGTGCGCGAACCGTCCTTGAGAAACATGCCGTACCAGGTCGGCGTGCGCTCCTGCTTCTGCCCCCACAGGAAAACATAGTTGCCGATCAGAAGATTCTTGTCGCTGGCGATCGCGACTTCGTGGCTCTTGCGGTAATGCTCCGCTTTCTCGCTGCTGCTTTGCTCAATCGGCGCGCCCCATTTTGTCGTCTTGACTTCCCAGTGACCCAGCGCGCCCCACTCGGTGACCATGTAGGGCTTGTCCCAGTCGACCTGGTCCAGGTAACGCGGCAGGTTCACGATATCGCCGTAGAACTGCACGCTGATGAAATCCAGGTCGGACATCTGTTTGCGGGTGATTTCCGCCAGTTCCGGTCCAAAGCCGGCCAGCGCCGTGGTCGTCGGGTGATTACCGTCCACCTCGTGGATCATTTTCGAGATGTCGTTGATCGCGTCGTAGACCTTCGTATTCCTGGCCTGCAGGTTGGGTTCGTTGCCGATCATCCAGGCCAGCAGGGCCGGGTGGTCCTTGTACTTGAGCACCTCGCCCTTTGCGTACTCGAACTGCTTCTCGACGGCTTCCTCATCGTCGTAGTCGAAACCCTGCCGTTCGCGCCCGATCTCGATGCACATCGTGACCGTCATGCCGAGACGCTCGGCTTCATCCAGCAGTTCCCGGCCGGTGAACTGCGCGTTGTCGGTGCGCCAGGTGCGGATGGAGTTGCCGCCGCGCGCGGCCAGGCCGGCTGGGTTGCTGAATTCCAGCCCCGCGCCGTGGACCTCGTACGGTTCGCCGCCGCGAAGCAGCACGAAGGAGCCGTCGCGTTCGACGATCTCGACCGGTATGGCCTCGGCGAGCAGGGTGGTTGAAGACATCATGAGCGTCAGGGCCAGGATCGGGATCACGTTCAATTGGAGTCTGGACATGGTTTTTCCATTTATTTTCTGTACACGAGTTCGGCTTCGAGCTGCTCGAGGCTGCGGCCCTTGGTTTCCGGGAAGAAACGCGCCACGAAGACCAGGCCGGCCGCCGCGAACAGGCCGTATATCAGGAAGGTGATGGACGGACCGAAGTTCTCCAGTTCCCAGGGAAACACCAGCTGCACGAGAAAGCTGACCGCGGAATTGATCAGGCCGACGAAGGAAATCGCGATGCCGCGCACCCGGTTCGGGAACAACTCGGAAAACAACACCCACATGACCGGGCCGAGCGACATGGCGAAGCCGGCCACGAAACCGAGGATTCCGATCAGGATCAGCGTCGGGTTGATCTCCAGCAATTCGCCCTCGGGCGAATAGGTTGCCTGCCCGAAGCCGTAGGCCAGCAGCAGCATGCACAGCGCGATGACCGTCAGTCCCACCAGCAGCAGCGGGCGGCGGCCCAGCTTGTCGATGTACAGGATGGCCAGGACCGTGAACACCAGGTTGACCAGGCCGACCAGGATGGCCTGCATGAACGCGGCGTTGGTCCCGAGGCCGGACTGCTCGAATATCATCGGGGCGTAGAAAAAGACCGAGTTGATACCGGTAATCTGCTGCAGAACGGCGATCGTGATGCCGATCGCCAGGACCAGCTTCATGGCCGGCTTGAAGAGGTCGCCGATGCCGCCTTTTTCCTCGCGTGCTTCCATTTCGAGTGCTTTGTGAATCTCGGACAGGTCTGTCGCGGCCTGCTCCGGGCCGCTGGACCGGTTCAGCACCAGCAGGGCTTCTTCGCTGCGCTCCTGCATGACCAGCCAGCGCGGGCTCTCGGGTACGAAGAACAGGGCCAGGAAATACAACAGGGCGGGCACGGCCTCCACGCCGAGCATCCAGCGCCAGGCCAGGAGATCACCGAGCCCCAGGTTGAGGATCAGGTAGTTGCTGAAAAACGCCGCCGAGATACCGATCACGATATTCAGCTGGTTGAACGAAACCATGCGCCCGCGCACAGCGGCGGGTGCCAGTTCGGCAATGTACATCGGCGCGATAATCAGCGCGGCGCCGACGCCGAACCCGCCCAGCATGCGGGCCGCGACCAGCGTCAGGTAATTCGGCGCAAAAGCCGATGCAATGGCCGAGATGAAAAACAGAACGGCCGCGGCCTTGAGCACCGGGCGGCGCCCGTAGCGGTTGCTGAGCGGCCCGGAAAGCATCATCGCGAGGGTCGCGGTCAGGGTCAGCGAGGCCACGGCCCAGCCGAGCTGGATGTTGCTCAGCTCGAATTCTTTTTCGATAAAGCCGACGACACCGGAGATGACGGATGCGTCGAAACCCATCAGGAAGCCGCCGAGGGCGACGGTCAGGGCCACGCGGGCGGTAAAGCGGGTGCTGGCTTTCATTGAGCGGTTTCCTGCGGGTCAGTGAGCATGGAATAGACGAGTTCGGCGATAAAATGTAAGCGGTTTCATTCTAGCGGTAAAAAGGCGCCCGGGCAAAACGGTCACGGTTTTCGCGCCGCTGTGCGTTGCCCGGCTTCAAACCGTTTGCGGCGCGCCAGGCGGTAGCCGTGGCGGTACATGTCCTGAAACACGAGCAGGAAAAGGACGACCCCGAGCAGGGTAATCCCGACCTTCCAGGCATCCAGCGCCGCGCGCTCGTGCATGAGTGTCCAGAAGAACTGCACGACGCACAGGATGGAAACCACGATAAGCGTCGGACGGCGGCCCACCCGGCTGACCACCAGCGCCCCGAACGGTGCGCCCAGGGCGACGACCGGGGCGGCGGCGAGCCAGTTTTCAAAGGTGCCGGGCTGGATGTCGCCCAGCGCCAGCTTGACCGCGATGCCGACCAGGGACGTAAAGGCCATCAGCACCACCGAGGTGGGAATCGCGATTTTCAGGTCGGCGTGGCACCAGAGGACGAGGAACATGTAGAGAAACATGTCGATACCGACCCCGGTGATGCTGGCGATGGTCAGGCCGCCGAAAAAGCCAACGATGAAGCCAACCTTATGGTCGAAGCTCACGTCGTGGGGAGTCATGCCCTCGTAACGGGAAATCTCGTTTACGCGGTACAGGTGCAGCAGACCGAAGCTGCACCACATGGCGGCGAACAGCAGCTTGATAAAGAGGTCGGAAGCGAGCGGAGCGACGAACAGGATGCCCAGCGGCGTTCCGATCAGCGAGCCCGGCAGGGCGGCGCGCAGCATCGGCCACTCCAGTTCCTGGCGCCCGCACAGGATATAGATCGCGGCGCTGGTCATGCCGACCGACTGGATGGCGAAGCTGAAATCGCGCCCAAGGGTGGCAGGCAGGTCCATCATCAGGACGATGACCGGGAACCCCACCGTTCCGCCGCCCATCGGTGTCGAACCGGCGACGTAGGAGCCGACGGCCATCGCCGCGGCCATCGGCCAGTGCTCGAGCACCGTGCGCAGGTGGTCCCCGGCGATCACCAGCGCCAGCCAGGCGCCGTAGAACAAGGCCAGCCAGGCGAAAAAAGGGAACAGTCTGCTGCGCGGCATTCAGAACCTCGCTGGCGGTTTCAGTTTTGAATCGCTTGGTGGAAAAGCCGGGCTCATGTTCGAAAAAACCAATCAGCCGGGATCAGAAAACAAACCGGCCGGCTCCATCGCGTGGAACCGGCCGGATATGCTGTCTGGATAAAACCTGTGATCAGCCGTCGGAATCGTCTTTCATCTTCTCGGCAGCGTCTTCGACAGCCTTCTCGGCGTCAGCTTCCATTTCCTTGGCCTTGTCGGCTGCGTCGCTCATGGCGTCGTCCATGGCGTCGCCGGCGTCCTTCGCCATGTCGGAAGCAGCATCCATTGTGTCTTCAGACGCTTCCTTGGTTGCGTCCCAGGCGTCTTCGGCGGCTTCAGCCGTGGTGTCCCAGGCGTCTTCCGCTGCTTCGCCTACGTCTTCGGCTGCTTCCTCGATTGCGTCTCCGGCGTCCTTGGCCATTTCAGAAGCAGAATCGGCCGCCTTGGAAGCGGATTCCTTGGCCTGGTCCATCGCGGACTCGCCGTCTTCGCCACCACCGCAGCCGGCAAGTGCGAACGTCAGGAAAAAGGCAGAAAGAATTGCAATCAAATTACGTTTCATGGTTCGGTCCCTCTGGGATTGAGTCTCATGGATTAGCGAGTTTACATCATTTTTTGCAGATTGACCCGCACAGATCGCGTTGCGAATTTTTATCGGCACGGGAAAGTGAACGGGGCCGGTTCGCCCAAAGCCAACAAAAAAGCCCCGCCGGTTTCGGCGGGGCTTTTTCATTGAACGCTTGCCGGATTTACCCGGCAATGCATGGCTATCAGGGTTCGATTCGGCCCGGTCCCAGCAGCGGGCACAGAAAGTAGACGTCATCCGCGTCCATGTAGCCGTTCGGATTGGCGTCAACCCACCAGCGGCCGCCGTAGTAGCCCGTATCGGTCGGACCGAATTCGGTCTGTACGCCGGTCGGTCCGGTCATTTCCAGGAGCTGGAAATTGTCCGTTCCGTTGTAGGGCAGGTCGCCCAGCAGGATCGTGTCGTAGTACCGGTCCTGGGACGTGACGTAAATGACGGGCACACCGCTGGCGCCGCGTCCATTGGTGCGTTCTTTCTTCGCAAAGGCATTGGAAGATGCCAGGGTCACCAGGCAGGCCAGGCCGATGGTCGTTGCAAGTTTCACCTTGTTCATGGTTGTGTTCTCCTCTCAAGTCGATTTGTGTGAATCAGCTGTCGCGTATCACGTTTGGCAACCCGCTCACCGTGAGCGGAAATGAAAACCCTTGGCGGGTTTCGCAAGCGGATACGTGGACCGAGGAGGAATGGTTACGGGTGGTCGAAAAAAATCAGTTTTTTTCCAGGCCCGTGCTTTTGGGCTTTGCGATGACCGCGACGACGATGCCGACGAACACCATGGCAAGGCCGGGAAGAATGTGGAAAGCGAGAATATGAGCGGGTTCATACATGCAGGCCAGTTGCATGTACAACGCTGGCATCATGCCGGCGGTGAGCCCGAAGACCATCGCGGCCTTCAGCCATTGCAGGGGATAGAACCGCCTCGCCAGCAGGATCGCGACGAGGGTGGGCGGCAAGGCATAGGCCATGGTTTCGAAATAGCACGCGGCGCGGACGCCGAGCGTGGACGGCTCCAGGGCGGGATGAAACAGGCCGATGACATACTGCGCCAGCCACAGACCCATCAGGATCAGCCCGGTCAGCATGAACGTTTTCGTCAGTGCCGCCGGAATCGCGGCACGAAACGCGGCCACCCCAACCCAGGTGATGGCTGCAGCGCCCAGCAGGGTTTCCAGCAGAAACCGGGGGTTCGAAACCAGCTGATCAAACACGCCGGGCCGCAAGGGGCCGGCCAGGTCGGTG
>Ga0180436_10004852_pt1 | contig 11995 bp, 11 predicted proteins | sample SS_ome_2_FD_132434 | JGI IMG/M metagenome (GOLD analysis project Ga0180436, IMG submission 132434) | Hypersaline lake sediment archaeal communities from the Salton Sea, California, USA - SS_3_S_2 metaG | ecosystem: Environmental > Aquatic > Non-marine Saline and Alkaline > Hypersaline >...
GCCGCGGAACAGGAACGGCTTGCCGTCGATGCGGCCGCTGAGCTTGGCGAAGGCGACGACCGAACCGGACGCCGCCACGCCGCCGACCAGCACCGTGAGCGCGATGGCGACGGCCGAGAAGGGGACGACGCCCTCGACGCGCACGTACTCGGCCCAGCCGACGAGCATCGAGGCGAGGCCGCCCGAGCCGTTGAGCAGCGCGACCATCTCCGGCATCTCGGTCATCTGCACGCGGCGGGCGACGATGGCGCCGATCGCGCCGCCCACGACCAAGCCGACGACGATCCAGGTGTAGTCGAGACCGGCCGAGAAGAGGGTGGCCACGACCGCGATGAGCATGCCGACCGCGGAGACCACGTTGCCGCGCCTGGCCGTCTCCGCCCGGCCCAGCATCTTCAGGCCGGTGATGAAGAGGATGGAGGCGGCGATGTACGCGAAGGTCTGCCCGGCTTCCACGTCAGGCGTCCTTGCGAGGCTTGAACATGCCGAGCATGCGGTCGGTGACCATGTAGCCGCCGATGACGTTGATCGTCGCGGCCGCCACGGCCACCGTGCCCAGGATGGTGGGCAGCACACCGGCCTCGCCCGAGGCGATGATGGCGCCGACGATCGAGATGCCCGAGATCGCGTTCGAGCCCGACATCAGCGGCGTGTGCAGCTGCGACGGCACCTTGGTGATGAGCTCGAGGCCGAGGTAGATGGCCAGGACGAAGACGAACAGCAGGAGCGGGTTCACGCGGAAGCCTCCAAGCGCGCGCGCACGGCCTCGTGCCGCACGGCGCCGTCGTCGGTGAGCAGGACGGCGTCGACGATGCCGTCCTCCGAGGTGGGCCGCAGGGCGCCGTCCACCCAGGCGTGCTCGATGAGGAACACGAGGTTGGCGGCGTACATCTGGCTGGCATCGCGCGCGACCGAGGCCGGCAGCGGGTGCAGGCCGAGGATGCGGACCCCGTTCTCGGTGACGACCTCCTCACCGGCCACCGTGCCCTCGACGTTGCCGCCGGTGGAGGCGGCGAGGTCGACGACGACCGAGCCCGGCTTCATGCCGGCGATGGCGGCGGCGCCGAGCAGCCGCGGCGCCGGGCGCCCGAACACCTGGGCGGTCGTGATGACGATGTCGCTCTGCGCGACGACCTTGGCCATCTGCACGCGCTGCCGCTCCAGCTGCTCGTCCGTCAGCGCCTGCGCGTAGCCCTGTTCGGTCTGGCCCTGCTCGCCGCCGAGGTCGAACTCGACGAAGCGGGCGCCGAGCGACTTCACCTGCTCGGCCACCACGGGACGGGTGTCGTACGCGTCCACCCGCGCGCCCAGCCGCTTCGCGGTCGCGATCGCCTGCAGGCCGGCGACGCCGACCCCCAGGACGAACGCCCGCGCCGGCGCGATGGTGCCGGCCGGCGTGGACATCATCGGCAGCACCTTGTCGATGCGCTGCGCCGCGAGCACCACGGCGACGTAACCGGCCAGGCTCGCCTGCGAGGAGAGCGCGTCCATCTTCTGGGCGTAGGTCGTGCGCGGCATGAGCTCGACGCACATCCCGCGCAGGCCGCCGTCGGCGAGCGCCTTGACCGTCGGGAGCGAGAAGAAGGGATCCAGGAAACCCACCACGAAGGTGCCGGGCGCGAGGCCGGCGAGGGCCTCCGGCGCCGGCGGCGTCACGACGAGCGCGATGTCGGCCGCCGCTCGGGCCTCGGCCTCCTCGACGACGGTCGCGCCCGCGGCGGCCCACGCCTCGTCGCCGAGGTGCAACGGGGCGCCGTAACCCTTGGGTAGCCGCACCTCGTGCCCCAACTTGACGAGGCGCTCGACCGCGGCGGGTACGAGCGCCAGACGACGTTCCTCCGGAGGAGACGGGATCGCGGTAAGGACCATGCGGCATCTTCGCACGCGCGGCGCGGGACGCGGGCCCCTTGAAGCCCCGGGATGGAGCGCCCAGACCCGCCTCGCGGCGGACGCCCCAGCGGCCTCAGTCCGCCCAGTGCACCCGGACGTAGGCGTTCTTGCCCGCCTGGAAGACGCGCGGTCCGGCCGAGAGGTCGACCACGGCGGTGCGGTCGGCGAGCGCCTCGCCGTCGACGCGCAACCCGCGGTTGTCGATCAGCCGCCGGGCCTCGCCCTTGCTCTTGGTGAAGCCGAGCAGGACGGCCAGCGCCGCCGCCTCGATGCGCCCCTCGGGCGCCTCGTCGCGCGCGAGACGCCGCTCGGGCATCTCGCTCGGCAGGCCGCCGCGCGCCACCTCGTCGTACCGTCGTTCGGCCCCGGTCACGGCGTCCTCGCCGTGGTACAGCCGCACGAGTTCGCGCGCCAGGGCGCGGTGGGCCGCCACCGGGTCGCTCTTCGCCAGATCCACCAGCGGCGCCACCTCGAGCTCCGTGCACAGCGTCAGGTACTTCGCCAGCGACGGATCCGGCACCTGCATCGCCTTGGCGAAGATGATCTCGGGCGGCTCGGCCAGGCCGATGTAGTTCCCCAGCGACTTGGACATCTTCTCGACGCCGTCCGTGCCCTCGAGCAGGGGCACCGTCAACGCCACCTGCGGCTCCTGACCGTAGGCGCGCTGCACGTCGCGACCGACCAGCAGGTTGAAGAGCTGGTCGGTGCCGCCGAGTTCGACGTCGGCCCCGATCGCGACGGAGTCGTAGGCCTGCGCCAGCGGGTAGAGGAACTCGTGCACGCTGATCGGGACCCCGTCCCGGTAGCGCTTGGTGAAGTCGTCGCGTTCGAGCATGCGCGCCACCGTGTAGCTCGCGGCCAGGCGCACGAGCTCGCCGAAGCCCAGCGGCGCCAGCCACTCCGAGTTGTGGCGGATCTCCAGCCTCTCGGGGTCGGCGTCCAGGACGGCCACGGCCTGGGCGACGTAGGTCTCGCCGTGACGCCGGGTCTCCTCCAGCGTCAGCTGCGGCCGGGTCTTGGACCGTCCCGACGGGTCGCCGATGGTGGCGGTGAAGTCGCCGATGATCAGGACCACGCGGTGACCGAGGTCCTGGAACTGCCGCAGCTTGCGCAGCACGACGGCGTGACCGACGTGCAGGTCGGACGAGGACGGGTCGACGCCGAGCTTCACGCGCAACGGCCGCCCCTCGCGCCCGGCGAGGGCGAGCTTGTCGGCGAGGCCGCCGTCCGGCACCACGTGCTCGGCGCCGCGCGACAGGCGGGCCACCGCCTCGCGAAACCCGCCGCTCGCGGCGGCGGCCTCGCGGCGGACCCGGCTGGGGCTGGTCGAATCGGACACCTGGACCTCCGAGGCGCGTCTGCGCCGCGCGAGAGCGTACCACGGGCCGCCGAGCGCCCGACGGGTGCTTCCCACCGCGAGGTGCTAGCGTCAGGGCGTGAGCGACCTCGTCGAACCCCAACCCTGCAGCTTCGTCATCTTCGGCGTCACCGGCGACCTGGCCGCCCGCAAGCTCGTCCCCGCGCTGCACGCGCTGGGGCGCGAGGGCCGGCTGCACCCGGCGACGACGGTGATCGGCTTCGGGCGCAGCGACGTCAGCGACGACGGCCTGCGCGAGCGCCTGGCCGACGCCCTCGTCGAGCAGCAGGGCGGTCCCCTCGACGACGCCTGGCGCCGGCTCGCGGACCGGGTCCACTACGTGCGCGGCGGGTACGACGAGCCGCGGGCTTACGCCCGCCTCGCCGAACGCCTGCGCGCCCTGGGCCACGGCGACCACGTCTACTACACGGCCACCCCACCGCAGACCTACGGCGACATCGTCTCGGGGCTCGCCGACGCCGGTTTGGCCGACGAGACCGACGGCTTCCGCCGGCTCGTCATCGAGAAGCCCTTCGGCGAGGACGTCGACTCCGCGCGTGCGCTCAACGCCCTGGTCCTGGATCGCTTCAGGGAGACGCAGGTCTACCGCATCGACCACTACCTCGCGAAGGAGACCGCGCAGAACCTCGCGGTCCTGCGCTTCGCCAACGCCCTGTTCGAGCCCATCTGGTCCAACCGAGCGGTCGACCACGTGCAGATCACCATGGCCGAACCGATGGGCATGGAGGGGCGCGGCTCGTTCTACGACGAGGCGGGCGTCCTGCGCGACGTCTTCCAGAACCACATGCTGCAGCTGCTCGCGCTCGTCACCATGGAGCCGCCCGCGCGCTACGACGCGGACGCGGTGCGCGACGAGAAGGTGAAGGTGCTGCGCGCACTGACCTGCGCCGACCCGGAGACCGCCGTGCTCGGCCAGTACTCGCGCGCGCCGGGGGTGCCCGCCTACGTCGACGAGGAGGGCGTCGCGCCGGGATCGCGCACGCCCACGTACGCCGCCGCGCGTTTCGAGCTGCACACCTGGCGCTGGGCGGGCGTGCCGTTCTACCTGCGGGCGGGCAAACGCCTCGAGGCCAAGGCCTCCGAGATCGTGCTGACGTTCCGGCGACCGCTGCACGTGCCCTTCGACCTGCCGGCGCCGCCCAGGGCCGACCGCCTGATCCTGCGACTGGTCCCGGACGAGGGGATCTCCCTGCGCTTCAACGCCAAGCAGCCCGGCCAGGGCATCGAGCTCGACCGGGTCGGGCTCGACTTCGCGTACCAGGGTCGCTACCAGCGACCCAACCCCGACGCCTACGAGACGCTGATCCAGGACATCATCGAGGGCGACGCGACGCTGTTCATGCGCGCCGACGAGGTGGAGGTGCAGTGGCGGGTGATCGCCCCGCTGCTCGCCGCCACCGAGTCGCGGCGCCCGCTGCCGTACGCCGCCGGCTCGATGGGCCCGGTGGAGGCCGCGGAGCTGCTCGAGCGCGACGGGCGCCACTGGTACCGGCCGAGGCCGGCATGACCCCCCGCGACCTCCACCTGCTCGGCGTGCCGATGGACCTCGGCGCCGGCCGCCGCGGCGTCGACATGGGCGCCTCGGCGCTGAGGCTGGCGCGACTGGGCGATACCCTCGCCCAGCTCGGCCACCGCGTGCGCGACCTCGGCAACGTGGAGGTGCCGGTCGCCGAGAGCGTCCCCCATGGGGCCGGCAGCGCGCGCTACGGCGAAGCCATCGCCGACGTCTGCGCCACGGTCGCCGCCACCGTGGCGAGCCTGCCCGCCAGCGCGGTCCCCGTGGTCCTCGGCGGCGACCACGCCGTCGCCCTGGGGTCGGCCGCCGGCGCCGTCCGGCGGGCGGCCGGGCGCCGCACCGGCATCCTGTGGATCGACGCCCATGCCGACCTCAACACGCCGGCGACGAGCCCCTCGGGCAACGTGCACGGCATGCCCCTCGCCCTGCTGCTGGGGCACGGCGACGAGCGCCTGCGGGCGGCGACGGGCGTCGAGCCGCTGCGCATCGAGGACGTGGTCCTGCTGGGCCTGCGCTCCGTCGACCCCGAGGAGCGCCGCTTCATCCGCGAGCACGGCGTCACCGCCCTGACGATGAGCGACGTCGATCGCAGCGGCGTGGCGGCCGTCACCCGCGCCGCGCTGGCCGCCCTCGACCATGTCGACGCCCTCCACGTGTCGTTCGACGCCGACGTCCTCGACCCGGCGGTCGCACCCGGCGTCGGCACGCCCGTCCCCGGCGGGCTGGGCTACCGCGAGGCGCACCTGCTCATGGAGCTGCTGCACGAGAGCCGCCGCGTGTCGTCGGTCGACCTCGTCGAGGTGAACCCCATCCTCGACCACGGCAACCGCACCGCCGGCGTCGTGGTGGAGTTGGCCGCCAGCCTCTTCGGGCGGACGATCCTCTAGCCGACGAAGCCGGCCAGGCGCCGGCCGATGCCCGGCCAGGCGGCGTCCATGGCCGCGTCGCCCGCGGCGATCGCGGCCGCGGCGCGGTCGAAACGGAGCCAGTGGATCGGCGGCCGTGTCTGCACGTGCAACGCGTCCCCGTCGCCGCTGGGCAGCGCGTCGCTCGCCTCCCCCCAGGCGTCCATCGCGAGGGCCAGGGCGCGCCCGAGGGTGCCGAACGCGCCGTTCCGCCGGCGACCCGGGGGCCCGGCGAACGCCAGCCGAACGCGCCGGCCAAGGCGGCTCCGCGCCATCCCGCGCGCCACCCGCAAGCCGCGCGAGTCGCGCGCCTCGACCCCGGCGCCGACGCCCAGCGCCACGTCGACGCCGAAGCCCTCCAGGGTGGCGAGGGGCACCGGTGCGCCGATGCCGCCGTCGATGAGCCGGCGCCCCTCCCAGTCGACCGGGGCGAACAGCCCGGGCAGCGAGGCGGAGGCCCGCAGCGCCTTCGCCAACGGACCCGCCCGCAGCACCACCCGCTCGCCGGTGTCGACGTCCGTCGCGACGACGGCGAGCGTGCGCGGCAGGTCCTCGAGGCGGGCGTCGCCCACCAGGCCGTGGAAGTAGCGCTCGAGCCGGCGACCCGCGAACAGGGCCCCGCGTCCGAGGCCGACGTCGACGATGCGCGGCAGCACGTCGCGCCGGCGCATGCCTTCGGCGTCCTCGCGCAACTGCGCGGGCGTATGTCCCAGCGCGTAGAGCGCGGCGATCACGGCGCCGAACGAGGTCCCCACCAGCACGTCGGGGCGCAAGCCGCGCCGCTCGAGGGCGGCGAGGACGCCGATGTGGGCATAGCCGCGCGCGCTGCCGCCGCCCAAGGCGACGCCGACGCGCGGTGCGACGGCGGGGGGCGAGTCCTCGTGGGGTTCGGGGGGCACCGGCGGACTCTAAGCCGGCCACGTGCGAGCCGGATGGACGCGCGATGAGAACTCCGCATCGGCGGCCGTGCGATGCTCGGGGCGTGGACCCCGGCGTGGAGATCGTGATCGTGCACCATCGGACGCCCGGACCGCTGCGGGCCACGCTGGAGCGCCTGGCGCACCACGCCCCCGGCCTGCCGGTGACGGTGGTCGACACCGCCATGGACGAGGGCGTGGTCGCCGCGCTTGCCGCCGTCCACCCGCGCCTCGCTTGGCTCGGCGCCCCGAACCACAGCTACGCCCACGCGGTCAATTGCGGCCTCAAGGCGACGCGGGCGCCGCTGACGATCGTCATGAACGCCGACGTCCTCGTCGGGCCGCGCACGATCGTCGACCTGCGCGGCGCCTTCGCCGACCCGCGCGTGGCGCTCGCGGGGCCCGTCGCCCGAACCCCCGCGGGGCGGGTGCAGGACCAGGGCCTGCCGTACCGCCTGCACCACGCGCGCCTGCGCGCGCGCGACCGCCGCACGCCGCGGGGAGGGCCGCCCGCCCGCGTCCCGGTCCCCTGGCTGTCCGGCTGCCTGCTGATGGTTCGGCGCGCGGCCGTCGACGGCTTCGGCGGCATGGACGGCCGGCTGCGCTTCTACAACGAGGACCTCGAGTGGGCACGGCGTGCCCGCTCCGCCGGCTGGCGCTGCACGTTGTTGGCGACGGAGGTCGTGCACCTCGGCGGCGCAGCGACCCCGCGCGACCCGCGTTTCGTGCTGGAGGGCCTGCGCGGCGGCTACGCGTTGACCCGTCGGGCGGCGAGCCCGGCCGTCCGTCTGCTCCACCGGTGGCTGGTGGCGGCGGCCGCCTGGCTGGCCGCGGCCAGCGCGCGCGATGCCGCGGGGCGGGCCGCCTGGCGCGAGGTCGCCGGCCGCTTCGCGCGCGGCGACCTCGACGACGGACCCTTCGGCGACACCCTGGGGTAGGGGCGCCGCCGGCCCGCGCGGCGGGTCCGCGGCGCGCGCCGCGTTCCCCCTCAGCCGGCGGTGGCGCGGTCCCGCTGGACGCTGAAGCCGAAGGCGTTGCCTCGTGCCCACCGCCGGCCCCACGCCTGCCCGCCCCAGCGGGTGGCGATGGAGCGCACGATGTAGAGCCCGAGCCCGGTGCCGCGGGAGGTGGCCGACGCCCCGCGCGCGTGCGGCGCGAACCAGCTCTCCATCGCCTCGGGCGCGACCTCGGGCCCGAGATCGAGGAGTTCGACGCGGCACCAGCCCTCGCGCTCCGTGTCGGCCCTGGCCAGCAGCCGCACCTCGGCGTCGGCCGGACCGTGGATGACGGCGTTCTCCGCGAGGTTGAGGAGCGCCTGCAGGAACTTGTCGGGGTCCGCCCACACGCTGCCCACCTGCAGTTCCATGACCAGCGAGACGCGCCGCTGCGCCAGCAGGGGCGCCAGCAGCGCCTCGACCCTGGCGGCCAGCTCACGCAGGTCGAGGCTGCGCGCCTTCGGCGGCGCGACGTCGACGGTGAGGTCCTCGAGCAGGCGCGTGAGCCGGTCGGCCTCGTCCTCGGCGCGCGCCAGCAGCCGCGCGCGCTGCGCCTCGGGCAGGTCGAAGCGCAGCGCCTCGAGCGAAGCGCGAATCGTCGTGACCGGGGTCCGCAGCTCGTGCGACAGGACCGCCAGGAGCTCGCGCGCGTCCTCCTCGGCCCGGCGGGCCTCGGTGACGTCGCGCAGCAGGACGCCGTCCGCGAAGGGCACGACCCTGAGGCGCCGCCCGCGGGTGGCGATCTCGACCGCTGCCCCGCCCTGCGCGGCCGCCTCGATCCGGTGATCGCGCACCACGGCGATGAGCGGCGCGCCGAGCGCGCGCTCCCGGTCGTCGACCTGCAGCAGCTCCGCGGCGGCGCGGTTGAGGCCCGTCACGCGGCCGTCCTCGACCCACACCACGCCCTCGGCGAGCGCATCGCCCCAGTCGCCGCGATCGGTCTGGTTGGCGTCAGCCATCGACGAGCCGGTAGCCCCGGCCGCGTACCGTCTCGAGCCGCCCCTGGCCGATCCTCGCGCGCAGCTGCGCGACGTGCTGATCGACGGTGCGCTCGGTGCCGATGAAGTCCTCGCCCCACACGCGATCGAGCAGCTCGCCGCGGGTGAACACGCGCCCCGGATGACCCGCCAGGAAGGCCAGGAGCTCGAACTCGCGCCGGGTCAGCGTCACCGACTCCCCGGCGACCGTGACCCGGGCCGCGTCGAGGTCGACGACCAACGAACCCACGGTGAAGCGGCGCTGCGGACGCACGCGCCGCAGCAGGGCGCGCACCCGGGCGACCAACTCGGCGGCGCTGAAGGGCTTGACCAGGTAGTCGTCGGCGCCGGCCTCGAGTCCCTCGACGCGATCGAACTCCGACGCCCTCGCCGTGAGCATGAGCACCGGCGTGGCCCCGTGCTCGCCGCCGCGCATGCGGCGCAGCCAGGCGATCCCGGAGCCGTCGGGCAGCATCCAGTCGAGGACCACGGCGTCGACGCGCTCGAGCTCCGGCCAGGCGCTCGTCGCGTTGGCGGCCTCCACGACGTCGAGGCCGGCCCGCGTGAGGTGGAAGGCGACGAGTTCGCGGATCGCGTCGTCGTCCTCGACCACGAGGACCGTCGCCCTAGCCATGGCTCGCCGTCCGCATGCCGATCACGCCCGTATGGTAGCCAGGCGGATGTCATGGTCGCGTCAGCGACCCCGGCCGGGGGGCGTCCTGCGCGCCTGACGTTGCCCTGACGCGATGACGGCATGCTGCCGCCATGGTACACAGCGGCATGAACGCGTTGGAGCACGAGCTGCAGGAGGTCAACGCCACGGCGGTGCGCATGCTCAGCCAGGTGCGCGAGGGCGTCCAGCTGGCGCGCCGCGCGCTCATCGACGGCGACGCCGAGGCGACCGAGCAGTGCATCGCCGGCGACGCCCGCGTCGACGCGACCCAGCACGAACTCGAGAGCCGCTGCCTGACGATCATCGCCCGTCGGCAGCCGGCCGCCGGCGACCTGCGCTTCCTCGGCGCGGTCCTCCAGGCGCTGGCCGACATCGAACGCGCCGGCGACTACGCGGTGCACGTCGCGCGCGCGGGCGCGGAGCTCGCCAAGCGCCCGCAACTGAAGAAGTACCTCGACATGAACCGCATCCTGGGCATCCTCGACGAGATGCTCGAGTTGACGATGCGGGCCTTGGCCCACGGCGAGGCGGAGACGGCCCGCGAGGCACGCGCCCGCGACGAGGAGATCGACGAGCTGTACGACCAGATCCAGCGGGAGCTGCTGACCTACATGATGGCGGACCCGCACACGATCGACCGCGCCACCACCCTGCTGGCCACGGCCCGCTACCTCGAGCGCTGCGGCGATCACCTCGAGAACGTCAACGAGCACATCCTGTTCTGGCTGACCGGCGAGCGGATCTGAGGCCGGCCGCGGCCGCCGATGCCCCGCGCCGCGGGGCCCGGGCGGCGCGGGGCGCGCCCGACGCCCCACGGGACGGGCGCCCGGCGCGTGCCTGGTAGCATCCCCCGATGGTCGAGCTCCCCGTCGCCGACGTGAGCCGTGATCCGCCACGCGGTCCGGACGTGCTCACCCGCCTCGGCGTGCGGCGCTTCGCGCGCTGGCGCTACGCCCGCCTCGCCCTGCAGCTGCCGATCCTGGCGCTGGCGGCCTTCGTCATCGTGGACGGCCTGACCGGCCGCCCGCTGGCGCCGCGCAACGTCGCCACCACGGCGGTGTGGCTGCACTACCGCGGCCTCGTCGTGCTCGCGCTGCTGATCGCGGGCAACCTCTTCTGCGCCGCCTGCCCGCTCATGCTCACCCGCGGTCCCGCCCGGCTGACCAAGCGTCTCCTGGGCCACGAGCTGCGCTGGCCCGGCCTCCTGCGTTCCAAGGCCCTGGTGGTCGTGCTCATGCTGGCCTTCTTCTACGCCTACGAGGCCTTCGCGCTGTGGAGCAGCCCTTGGCTCACGGCCTGGCTGGCGATCGGCTACTTCGGCGCCGCCTGGGCGATCGACGTCCTCTTCCCCGCCGGCACCTTCTGCCGCTACGTCTGCCCGCTGGGGAACTTCAACTTCGCCCTGGCCTCGGTCGCGCCGACCCAGATCGCCACCGTGAACCCCACGGTGTGCGACGATTGCGCGCACAAGCCCTGCCTGCACGGCCGCATCAGCGACCTGCCGGAGCGCGAGGCCCGCTGGCGGGACGCCGGGGGCGAGCTGCGGGGCGCGATCGACGGCCCGCGCCGCGCCGCGTTCGTGCCGCTGACGGAGGTCGTCGCGCCCAACGGCGCCGGGCGCTTCCCCGGCTGCGAGACCGGCCTGTTCGTGCCGCAGTTGACCTCGAACATGGACTGCACCCTGTGCCTCAACTGCGTGCGCGCCTGCCCCTACGACAACGTCGCGCTGCGGCTCCGCCCACCCTGGCGCGAGGTGGTGCGCGACGGCTGGCGCCACCGCGGGCGCCGCTGGGCGCTGCTCATGGGCGTCATGCTCGCCTGGTGGGGACTCATGAACGCGTTCGCCATGGTGCCCGCCTTCTTCGCGGCAGCGGAGGCCGTCTCCGCCTTCCTCGGCACGCGTGCCGAGTGGCTGATCCTGGCGCTGCTCTACGCCGGCGTGAGCGCGGTCGGCCTCGCCTCCACCCTCGGGGCGTCCTGGCTGGCCGACCGCGTGGCGCGCGGCCGCCGCGCCGACGCGTGGTCGGCGTTCGACCGCTGGGGCTACGTGGTGGTCGTCCTGGGCGCCGGCTTCTGGGTGGCCCACTACCTCTTCCACTTCCTGACCGGCGCGCTGGCGATCTTGCCGGTCTTCGAGCACTTCTTCGCGTACCGCGGCCTCGCGCTCGACCCGAACTGGCGGCTCGCACAGCTGGTCCCGTCGCGCTGGCTCTTCCCCATCGGCGCAGGCGCGGTGACGCTGGCCGCAACGGTCGCGCTGATCGCCACGGCCCGCATCGCGCTGCGCGACTTCGGGGTGCGCGGCATCGCGGCCATGTGGGTGATGGGCGCCTTCGTGCTGTTGGTGACCGTCCTGCAGGTGGTCCTGCTCGGCCTCCCCATGGAGATGCGCGGCACCCTCCTCGGCCCACTGACGGGGGCCCCGTGAGGCGCGGGCGCCGCGCCGCCGCGGGGCTGCTCCTCGCCCTGACCGCGTGGGCCGCCGCCGCGGCGCCGCCGTGCACGCTCGACGAGCGCGTGACGGCGGTCGACGCCGACGCCTACCCCGAGCGCATCGTGCTCGACCCCGCCTGGCGCCTGCCCCCCGGTTACGCGCCGAGCGACCTCGTGTCGGTGTCGGAAGCGGGCTTCGACGGCGAGCTGCTCGTGCGCGCCGTGGTCGTCGACGACCTGCGCGCGCTGCGCGCCGCGGCCGAGGCCGACGGCGTCCGCCTCGCCGTCCAGTCCGCCTACCGCAGCGAGGC
>Ga0180436_10004855_pt1 | contig 11993 bp, 12 predicted proteins | sample SS_ome_2_FD_132434 | JGI IMG/M metagenome (GOLD analysis project Ga0180436, IMG submission 132434) | Hypersaline lake sediment archaeal communities from the Salton Sea, California, USA - SS_3_S_2 metaG | ecosystem: Environmental > Aquatic > Non-marine Saline and Alkaline > Hypersaline >...
CCAACGGAAAAGTGCGCTTGCCGACCCAGATTGATGAGCTAACCCAAAAATTGATTAATCGCAGCCGACAGCTCTTCGGGTTCAACGGGCTTTTCCAGATATATTTCCGGCTCAGGAATACTTTCCCCGCCGAACTCCGTGAGGGCTTTTTGTGAACGTAGAAATGTTTTTTTGGCGATTCCGGAGAGCAGAATAACTTGAATATGCTTGAGTGAATTGTCGGTTTTCAGCTCTCGGTACAGCCGGATACCACTTTGTCTGGGCATGAGCACATCCAAAATGACGAGGTCCGGCCTTTCTGATTTCACCAACTTGAGGCCTTCCTCCCCATCGCGCGCTTCAATGGGTGTGTATCCGTTCTCCTCCACTACGGTCACGTTGAACAATCTCACATCCGGATCGTCGTCGACAACAAGTACTTTCTTGCTCATGGTAAGGCCTCCCAATGCCTATCAAAAAATTCTAGAGTGGCTTTATTTTTCAACCAATCGTCATGTTTCCTCAAGTCAAAGTTAGGCTGCCGCAGTCGGCTTGCTCCCCTTGGATTTAAATGGCAGCTTCATGGTAAATGTTGTGCCGATTGCCAGTTCGGATTCAACCGAAATGCTGCCTTGATGTTCCTCGATGAGCTTGCGGGTTACAAGCAGACCCAACCCAGTTCCTTTAGCACCTTTGGTGCTGAAAAAGGATGAAAAAAGTTTTTTCTTAACATGATCGGACATCCCGGCGCCATTATCCGATATTTCAACCCGAAGGGTTTTCGGATCTGCCAGTGCCGTCAAAATCCGGACTTCATGTTTTTTATCGATATTGTCATCGAAAATGCATGCATCGATGGCGTTGGATACCAAATTAAGGAGGCACTGGTGAAGCGTGTTGGTGTCCAGGCTGACTTCCCCGATGTCTTCAGCGAATGATTGAACAATAGCGATGCCGTGGGTATGCGCCGTCTCCTTAACCAGCTCGCACACATCATTGGCAATTTCATTGGGGAAACAGTCTTGATATTCGGGCTCTCTTTCTTTGGAGAAGGATAAGAGATCCATAACAAGATCAGACGTTTGATCAATATTGCGCTTGATCATCTGCCAGCCATTAATTAGCTTATCCGTGTTATTCTTGTCAATCCCGATATCAACCAGATAGCGCCCCCCTTTGAACCCGTTCAGTATGTTCTTGATCCCGTGGGCCATGCCGGCCACCGTTTGACCCATGGCCGCCAAACGCTCAGAATTGATCAGCTCTTTTTGAAGCTTTTTGATTTCGGTCAGATCTTGAAAAAAGACCACGCTACCCATTTCCTGGTTTCTTTCAAACAAAGGGGTTGCCGAGTAGTTGACCGGCACGCGCTCCCCATTGCGATTGGTGATGGCCGTTTCTTCCCACAAGGTCAAATTTCGCAGTTCTTTGATCTTTATCTTTTCTTCCAGGGACTGCATGATTTCGCTTGGCAGGAGTTCTTTCGCGTTCATGGTTTCCAGAAGTTCAGAGCGACTGTAGCCAAAAAGCCTTTCGGCCTCTGGATTGAACAGCACGATATTCCAATTTGCATCCGTAGCGACGATGCCATTATTGGAACAACTGATCAGCCGTGACTGGAAGTTGGCTTTGCGTTGAATTTCTTTATGAAGAATGGCGTTCTCGATGGCTGCGCTCAAACGATTGCCAAATAGGGTCAGCACTTGGCGGTCTTCCGTTGAGTATCGCTTTATCTCGCGGCTGCCGGCACGTATGACGCCGAAAGCCTTTTTTTCTTTATCAACCAGGGGGATATAGGCCAGGGATTGGAATCCGTCCTCTCTTAAAACCACAATTTCATCATTTTTAATATGATTGGTATCTTCAAAAACTTCAAATTGATTGGTCTGGGCAACTTTGAACACCATGCTATCTTTGGCGCTCACCGTATGCTCCCCGCATAAGTTGCCATTTTCGCCATGGCTGTACTTTAAATAAAAACGCCCATCGTCGGCCAGGGTAAAAACACAGATGGTATCAAAAGAGAATATGTCGGTCACCTTCTGCAACGCGTTGCGTATCCGGCCATCTAAATCTACGGGCGCGCTCAGGGTGGCATAGATGGAGCAGAGCGTTGTTAATTCCCGGTTGCGCCTTTCACGTTCTTCTTCGGCCCGTTTTTCATCCGTGCGATCCCAGATTGTTTCTATGGCACCGACCACAGCACCATCCGGATCAATGATGGGGGCTGCAGTGAAAAAAATCCATTTTTTCTCTTGGTCCTGACGCCCAAAATACTCTTCGGCCTCGTAGGCACCTTCGATCAGATCTGATTTTTTCCACTGGGTACCGAATTGACGCCAAAATTCCTCTTCGCTGGCTTGATCCAAGATAAGGTCGGCCATGGTGGGGCTTTTCTTATCATAGGAAGGCTTCCAGTGATGGTCGGTGCCGATGATTTCCTTGGCGCTAAAGCCGGTCAGTTTTTCGCAGGCCCGGTTCCAATGGGTAACGATATGGTTTTTGTCAATTACAAAGGTAGGAATGGTGCTACCTTGAATAATCTGGGCCATGGTTTTCTGGCTGGCTTTGAGTTCTTTGGCTCTCATTGCCAGCTCGGCGTTTTTTCTTTCCAGTTCGGTCTGGGCCTTTTTTTCTTCGGTTTTGTCCCAGATGGTTTCAATGGCACCTATAATTTCGCCCTCGGGCGATCGTAGGGGGGCGGCGGTAAAATAGCACCATTTTCCTTCCGGGCCTAATTTCGGAAAAAAGACTTCGGCTTCGTAGGCTTCTTCTAAAAGGACCGATTTTTTCCACTTGGTTCCATATAGATTTCGAATTTCCCTTTCGGTGACCTGGTCTAGTATCACATCGGCCATGGCCGGGCGTTTTTGGTCATAAAAAGATCGCCATTGATCTTTGGTTCCGACCATTTCGCTCGAGGCGAGCCCGGTGAGATTTTCGAGGGCCTTGTTCCAGTGCGTGATGACATGATCGACATCGATGACAAAGGTGGGAATGGTACTGCCCTGAATAATCTGTGACATGATTTGCTGGCTGGCGGTAATGGCCTGGGTTTTTTCCCGAAGCGTCGCATTGTGCTGTTTGCGTTCTTCCTGACGTTTTTTTTCTTCGGTTTTATCCTGAAGCGTTTCAATGGCCCCGATGATATCGCCATGCGCATTTTTAATGGGGGCCGCTGTAAAAAATAGCCATTTGCCATTATCACCAAGATGCTCAAAGTATTCTTCGGCCTCAAAGGCACCCTCGATGAGTTCTGATTTTTTCCACTTGGTCCCATAGTAGCGCCAGACTTCTTCTTCCTTGACGCCGTCCAAAATCAGGTCGGCCATAATGGGACGCTTTTTGGACCGAAATGGTTTCCAGTGATCCTGGGTCCCGACAAGTTGATCGGCGCTATAACCCGTCAGTTTCTCACAGGCCCGATTCCAATGGGTAACCACATGTTTTTTATTGATGAGAAAGGTGGGAATGGTGCTGCCCTGGATGGCCTGAAAAAGGGCTTTTTTGCCGCTTAAAAGTTCCTTGCGGTTGGTCTGGGTAAATGTGTCCTGTTCCTCAATCAGATCGATGGTGGCAACATAAAACTGCTCAAAAAGTTGTTCAAATTGGGCGCCGTTTTCTTGGGTCTTTGCGAAGGTTTCAATCAGTTCGTCTTTTTTGGCCTTGATGGAAAGCTGCTGCAACAGTGTGCGGGCCTCAAAATAATCTATGAACATGACCCCGGGAGGCTTCTTTAAGATGATATCTTCCCCCAGATTAATATCTTTGGTCAGTTCGATGATTAGATTCAATTTTTCCAGTTTGAGCAATTCCCTGTAATCGGTTGTGGTAAAGATGTCCATCTGGCGCGCATGGACGATGCCAACGGCTTCCGGGTTTATATCGGCAACACCGATTACATGTGGGCTGTTTGCAGCGTGGCTTTGGTCAAGTATAATTTTGAGCAGCGCCAGGCAAAAGCGTCCACCTCCGACAATGGCTATATTCGCATGTTCCAGTTTTGTTAGCATGGATCTCTATCTGATCACTTTCTTTAGGATAGCAACAGAACCGGTAGTTCAGACAGTTCTGCAATCTGATGGGAAACACCCCCCAGCCAGTATTCTCGAAACCAATCTTTACCGGTTTTGCCCATTACGATCATGGTTGCCTGATGGTCTCTGGATAAACGGATTAGCTCCGGCATGGTTTTACCGCTGGCCAAATGGCCTTCCGCTCGCAAACCCGATTGTTCGATCTGTTGACAGTATTTTTTCAGGCGATTTTTGCTTTCGGCTTCCAGTTGGCTGCGTTGCTCTGAATCCAACCCTTTGGACAATTTTGCATCAATCACATGCACAACCAGGACTGTCTCGGCCAGACCATGCAACGCATTCATGCTGCGCAAGGCATTTTCAGATGGTTGCGACCAATCCGTGGCCAAAAGCGGTCGTTCAAAGATGCGGTCGTTGGTGCGGTTGAGCTGCTCTCCTTGCCATTCAAATTGAACCATATATTTACTCATGAGAACCGGTACCTTGCTGCGCCGCAAAATATCCATGATGTGTGCGCCAACGTATACTTTTTCCAGCATGGTCCTTTTTTTTCTGCCCACCACAATCAGATCCACATTTTCCTTTTCAGCAATAGACAAAATCTCCGCATTGGGGGCTCCCACTTGGATGCGGATGTTGCTTGCAATGCCATTCTCGGATAGAATGGTTTGCCAATCTTCAAAGCGAATGCGTGCGTCCGCTTTGAGTTGATTCTCCGCCTCTTTGTCATAGCCGCCATAGGGAACAAATGAGACCTCATCCCGGGGAATAATATGGGTTAACACAATCGATTCTAGTCCAACGGTTTTCAAAGCCATAATCGACTTTAATGAATTTAGGGCCAGCTCTCGAAAGTGCGTATGAAATAGGACTTTTTTGAAAATCATGAATCAACTCCTATTTAAAAGAATATGAAGGAGACAATTACAAATATGGGAACCAAGAACACCAAGGCGTATTTTAGGATATAGCCGAAAAAGCTCGGCATGGGTGTCCCAGATTCTTCGGCAATGGAGCGAACCATAAAATTGGGCGCATTGCCGATATAACTGCAGGCGCCAAAGAAAACGGCACCAGCAGATATGGCTTTTAAATAGATGGCATTTTCGGTCATCAGTAGTGGCACGGCCTGGCTTTCGCTTAGCCCAGAATAGAAACTGCCCAGGGCGGTGTTGAAGAATGTCAGATAGGTGGGGGCATTGTCCAAAAAACTGGACAGGGCGCCGGTAACCCAAAAGTAATGGCGGGGTTCTTTAACCATGTTGATCAAAAAGGCCAACTGGCCGTGGGTGCCAGCCTTCAGAATCAGCAAGCACGGTATCATGGTGATGAAAATACCGATAAAAAGATAGGCCACCTCAATGATGGGAAACCAGGTGAATTCATTATCTTCCCGGAGCTGAATAGGGGTTGCGATTAAAGATCCAAGGCCCAGCAAAACCAGGAGGCCATCCCGCAGCCAGTCTTGGATGGCGCGGTGTACCCCAAAGGTGGTAAATTCTCCCAAATCGACCATACCGCTCATCAAGACAGAGCCCACCACGCCGGCCAGAAATATGAAATTATAGGTGCCCGCGAGTTTTAGGGGCGTTTTGGCTTCTTCTTGGGGAACCGTTGCCTTTTCTTTACGATAAAAATAAGTGTCCATGCAAAAATAGGTGATCAGCAGGAGCACCGCCACCACCAGCATATGGGGCATGATTTTAAAGGTCCAGAAAAAGGTTACGCCATGCAGGTAACCCAAAAACAGGGGCGGATCGCCCAAGGGTGTTAACGAGCCACCGACGTTGGCCACCAGAAAAATGAAAAATACCACCATGAAGGTTCGATTCTTGCGATAGTTATTGGCCCGTAGAAACGGTCGAATCAAAAGCATGGCCGCACCGGTGGTCCCCATCCAGGAGGCCAGGACAGCACCGATGATCAGCATGGTCGTATTTACAATCGGTGTACCGCGCAGGGATCCACGCAATAAAATTCCACCGGACACCGTATAAAGCGACCAGAGCAGGATGATAAACGGCACGTAATCAGCCAGGATAATGTGTAATATTTCGTACACGGCGTCTCCCCGGAAAGCCCATAAAAAGGGAAGGCCCAGGGAAGCGGCCCAAAACGCGGAAACCTTGCCAAAATGATGATGCCAGAAGTTCGGCAGCAGGAGGGGCATCAGCGCAATGGAGAGCAGCATACACGCAAAGGGGATACAACTCCACAGTGGCAGGGTTTCGCCCAGGTTGGCGTGCCCCTGATGTCCGGACTCAGCTGAGGCATGGTCGCTATCGTGGCTCGTCTGGTTGGTTGCGGCATGACCGGTTTCATGGCTATCTGATGCGGACGTTCCGGCGAAAACAGATGGGCTGCAAAATAGACAAATAAACAAGAAGACAAGGCCGGCCAATATTCTGTGGAAACGCATTTACAATCACCTTTCCTTATAGTATCTATTTTTTATAGCGACTACAAGTTAAGTGGTCATGGATTTCAAAGTACGCAGGTAGCAGGCGGCACCATCATAATCATCCAGATAAAGACGAGCCATTGAAAGCACATCCTTTGTGAAGTTTCAATAGAATTCAGCGAACCAGGGAAAAATCGAGAAAATAATCATTGCAATTTCGGATATGTATGTTAACGAAGACCTTGCTTTTGGATCCTGGAGCATGGGTTTGATGGGTGCTGGGGGATAGTTTGGGTCTTGAATACAAGAAGCATCGGGCCTGGGCCGAGAATCTGTCCATCGTCATGCAGATCGGTTTGACCATGGCCGGCTGCATCGGTTTTTGTTTCTACCTCGGCCTCATGCTAGACCGCTGGCTCGGTTTTCGGGGTGTGCTTACGGTTATTTTTATTCTGCTGGGTATCGCTGGGGGTGCCAACGTGGTCTATCGCCAGATAATGGAAATAATTGAACCAAAAAAATAGAAATCGCCCGGATGTAAATCATGGAAGCCATACGTGAAACACAGAAAAAATTCGGATCCAGAGCACTGGTCACAGCAGTCGTGCTGGGGTTGCTATTGGTGCTTATGGGCCAAAAATCACTGGCCAGAGGTTTGGTTCTGGGATCACTTTTTTCCGTTTTTAATTTTGTTCTCATGGGGCAGGTCCTGCCCCTCTTATTGGCACCGTCCCGGCGTCGGTCGGTTCTGATATCTTTGGGTTCGATTTTATTCCGGTATTTTCTGTTGGCGATTCCCCTAGTGATCGCAGTCAAACTGGCTGGCTTTGATTTTTGGGCCGCTGCATTCGGAATCTTTATGGTGCAGATTGTGATTTTGGCGGAACATTTATTGGGCTTACTATTTTCCAGTCGGATGCAAGGGACCTAGATGGTGGATCGCTATGGGGGAACTGGGTAAAATACATCAATTGATCATCCCGCTGGGGGGGCACGCGATCACGTTGAATCTGGAAGTCATCTTAATGACCTGGATTGTAATTTTAATTTTGATTGTTGTGGGATATTTATCATCCCGCAAACGGGCCATCAATCCCCGGGCGATGCAAATATTTGGTGAACTGTTCGTGGGCCAGTTCTATCAAATCACCGAGGATGCGCTGGATAAGCAAATGGCCAAGAAATATGGTCCTCTGGTTTGCGCCCTGTTTATGTTTTTGGTATTGGCCAACTGGCTTGGGATTATTCCCCATTTGGAAGAGCCCACCAAAGATCTGAATACACCCCTGAGCCTGGGTCTTATGGGATTTGTAATTGCCCATGCCGCTGGTATAAAATCCAAAGGCTTCAAAGCCTATGCCAAAGAATATTTTGAACCAATGTTTTTCATGATGCCCTTGAACGTGATCGGCGAATTGGCCAAAATTGTCTCAATCTCCTTCCGGCTATTTGGAAATGTGATGGGCGGTTCGATCATTATTCTCGTGGTATCTTATTTAACCTATAGCGTTTTATTGCCCCCTTTGCTCAATGCATTCTTCGGTTTGTTTGTGGGTACGATTCAGGCGTTTGTTTTTACGATGCTGACGGTTGTGTATATCTCGGTGCAGGTGAAATAGCATCATGATTATTGAGGTGGAATCACTTATCAGGTTGTGTGCATTTACAGGCGCCGGGGTTGCCATGGGGCTGGGCGCCATGGGTGCCGCCATTGGGGAGGGATATACCGCCGCAGAAGCCAACCTGGCCGTTTCCAGAAAACCGGAATTTTCCGGTGATATATTCAAAAACATGCTGGTGGGACAGGCGGTGGCTGAGTCAGCCTCCATCTTTGCCCTGGTAATCGCAATTTTGTTACTTTTTTTGGATGCCCCCACGGACCACCTGCTCAAAGGTGCGGCTCTTTTTGGTGCCGGACTTTGCATGGGATTTGGTGCTGTGGGATCCGGTGTCGGGGCCGGATTTCCCGGTGGCCAGGCCTGCCAGGGCATATCAAGGCAACCGGCAATCGCATCCCGGCTGACCACCAATATGCTGATCGGTTCGGCTGTTTGCCAAACGCCGGCCATCTTCTCAATGGTGGTGGCGCTCATGCTTCTTTTCATCGATTTTACCCACATGCCACTGGCACCCACCTGGGCAGCTTTGATCGGTGCCGGCTTGAGTACTGGCTTGGCGGCGATTGGGTCCGGTTATGGTGGGGGGTTGGCGGCCGGGTCCAGCTGTGAAGGCATTGCCCGCAACCCGGAATCGGTGAACAATGTGACCACGATCATGCTGGTTGGGCAAGCAGTGGCCCAGACGCCGTCCATTTTTGGATTGCTGGTCAGTTTTATTCTTCTGTTTAAATCATTTCCTGAATCCTTCACGTTGCAGGCATCGATGGCATTGCTGGGTGCCGGACTATGCATGGGTTTCGGCGGGATTGGTCCGGGAATCGGTAACGGTAAAGCCGCCGAAGGTGCGGTGCGATGGGTTGCGCGCAATGTGAAACATGCCGGCGATCTGATGCGGATTATGCTGGTGGGGCAGGCGGTGTCCCAGTCGACGGCGATATATGCCATGGTTGTGGCCTTGGTATTAATTTTTGTAGTCTAAATTTGAATTCCCTTTTGGGCATTGACGGAAAAATATACTTAAGGATCAGTTAGACACATCATTATAGTTCCTCAGCGCGAGCTGAATTCAAATTATCAAATAAAATTGCGTAGCAATTTAATTTTAGGAGGTAAGAAATGGCAATTGAAGGTGCAGATATCGTAAAAGCCGCGGCCTTTCTGGGCGCGGGTATATCCATGGGTTTGGGTGCCATTGGCCCGGGTGTCGGTGAAGGTATGGTGGCATCCAAAGCATGCGAGGCTATCGGTAAAAATCCCCGTGAGGCCGGATTGTTGACGCGAACCATGCTGGTTGGTCAGGCCGTTTCTGAATCAACCGGGATTTATTCTTTGGTTATCGCCTTGCTGCTACTATTCGTGGTCTAGAACAGGTTCGAAAACTTTACGAATATCTTTTTTCGTACGGTTTAAGTTTGTTGAATTTGTCCTATTAAATTGCGGCAAAACCCGGGAACCGGCATCAATACGTGAGCGGTTATTATATGGAGATTATCAGCAATATAGCTCTCATCAGCATCAACGAAACCCTGCTGGTTCAGCTGATATCCTTTTTGATTTTTCTGTTCATCATTAATCGGATCATGATCCGTCCGCTTCGGGAGACCATGTCTGAACGGGATGAATATATTCAAAAGATTCAGAAGGATGCGATCCAGGCGCATAAACGGGTGGATGAAATTGTTGCGGCCACGCAGCAAGAGGAGCTGGAAGTAAGGCACACCGCTTTAAAAATAGTTGCTCAGATGGAAAGCCTGGGCAATCAAGAGGCCCAGGACATCATCACTGCAGCCAGGGATGATATCGCGGCGCAAAAACAGCAATCCCAAAACGAAATTGAACAAGAATTGGCAAAGGCCATGTCCAAGGTACAGGCTGAAGCCCACGCATTGTCACAGGGTATTATGGAAAAGATCCTCAACCGAAAGGTGACCCCATGAGGTCAGCGCGAGTCAAGTCTTGGAAATTGATTGGCGCCGGGAGCATGTTGTTGCTGTTGGGGATCGGTGTCGCCGATGCTCTGGGCGCTGACGCAGCCTCTGGCTGGCGGCCGACTTATGACCTGGTGATGCGCTGGCTGAATTTCGGCATCCTGGTGGTTCTGTTTTTTAAATATGCGCGTAAACCATTGGTGTCTTTTTTGAAAGGCCAGGCCAGTCAGATAGAAAAGAATATCCAAGGGGTTGAAGCCGAAAAGAATGCCATTGAGGCTCGGGTCAAAGAATTGGAAGCACAACAGGCCCAAAGCCGAAGACGTTTTAAAGCTATTGAAGAAAGAATCATAGCCCACGGCGAGCTGAAAAAAGAGCGTATCATCGAGGACGCTCACAGGGAGAGCCGGTTGCTATTGGAGAGTGCCAAACGCAGAATGGCCTTTGAAATCATAGCAGCCCGCCAAAACCTGCGTAATGAAATTGTGGATCAGGCTGTTGATCAGGCCTTGCAAAAACTACCCCAACATATGACCGCAGAAGATGCCTTCGCAGCGCTCCAATCGAACATAGAAGATATCCAAGCCATGCCCCAATCCTAATATAGGTTCGTTCCACTATGGGAAATCTGGTTAGTTGAACCAAGCAAGAGCCCCCTGCCATTACTGATAAATCTTTATTAAATTCGAAGCACGAATATCTAAATCCTAAACAATCATTAAAGATATAAATTCAAATGACCAAAACAAACCTCCAGTCATCAATGTAAGGGAGCGTTTGAAGCATTAGAGCATTTGAATTTTGGATTTGTTTCGAATTTCGATATTCGGATTTAGGATTTCATAACCGATGTAAAGTATAAAAATTAAGTCACGTTTTACGGTTTGAGGTTCCCGGCAAAATGGCAGGCCGCCAGGTGGCCCGGTTGAATTTCTTCGAGGGGAGGCTCCTGACTTTTGCAGATATCCTTCACATAGAGGCAGCGGGTGTGAAAGCGGCAGCCCGGAGGTGGATCGATGGGGCTGGGAACATCCCCCCTCAGGATGATTCGCTTTTGCTTGGTGGTTGGGTCCGTGGTTGGCGATGCAGACAATAAGGCCTGGGTATAGGGATGCAGAGGGCTTTTGTAAAGTGTTACACTGTCTGCAATTTCGACAATTTTCCCCAAATACATGACCGCCACCCGGTCGCTAATGTGTTCGACCACACTCAGATCATGCGATATGAACAGATAGGTCAGGTTGAATTCTTCCTGAAGGTCCTGAAATAAATTGATGACCTGGGCTTGAATGGACACGTCCAGGGCCGAAACGGCTTCATCGCAGACAATCAGCTGGGGATTGAGTGCCAGCGCCCGGGCCACGCCGATACGTTGACGCTGTCCGCCGGAAAACTGATGCGGGTAGCGCCGCATATGCTCTTTTTTCAATCCGACAACCTCTAAGAGCTCTAAAACCCTGGCATCCCTCTCGCTACGGCTACCAACCCCATGAACCAGAAGGGGTTCGCCGATGATGTAGGCTACCGTTTTTCTGGGATTGAGCGAGGAAAAGGGGTCCTGGAAGACAATTTGCATCTCCTTGCGCAGGTTGCGGACCTGATCGGGATTATAATCGAGAATGTTCTCTTGGTTAAAATAAACTTTTCCGGCAGTGGGCTCTTCCAGACGGATAATGGCACGTCCCAGGGTCGACTTGCCGCAACCGGATTCTCCCACCAGTCCCAGTGTTTCACCCCGATTGATGGCGATATCGATACCGTCCACGGCTTTGACGGATGCGATCTCTTTTAAAAATACACCTCCCAGGATCGGATAATACTTTACCAGCCCTTCGGTTTGTAAAAGCGTTTTTGATTGCGTAGCAGGATCAGGCATATTTGAGGCACCTCGCCATGTGATTTCCACCCACGTCATATCGATCCGGGGTGATCTTGTGGCAATCGGCAAACACATCCGGACAACGGTCGCTGAAGCTGCAGCCTGCCGGCAAATTGAACAAGGAGGGGACAACTCCGGAAATCGTTGACA
>Ga0180436_10004858_pt1 | contig 11992 bp, 12 predicted proteins | sample SS_ome_2_FD_132434 | JGI IMG/M metagenome (GOLD analysis project Ga0180436, IMG submission 132434) | Hypersaline lake sediment archaeal communities from the Salton Sea, California, USA - SS_3_S_2 metaG | ecosystem: Environmental > Aquatic > Non-marine Saline and Alkaline > Hypersaline >...
CAAGTCCCAAATGAAAAAAGACCGATTCTGCGAGGTTACGAGCAGAAAGGCTTTTTCTTAGTAAGGCCTTCCCCTGAGGACTCGCGAGGAGGCACGACGAGCAACACTATCCCCGCAACTATGGAAAAGAGGCTGTATCAAAAGGTACCTCTTTTTTATTTCGATTGCTTTCCCATTTATGAAAATTGCGTCAACAAATTAATAGCATACAATGGGATATTTATAAAATTGTCTGCTTGTATCAAATTCCTTGGAGAAGTCCTGAAAACTTTGTCAGGACTATATTTGGAAGCATAGCTCTGTAAACTTTTGGTATTTCTGCTGGTTCCGCTTTTTACTTCCAATGGAATTATTTTCTGATTGGATTCTACCAGAAAATCAACTTCAGCATCACTTTTTGAGGTCCAGTAATACAGATGGCCTTCTCCGGATGATGCCAACTCCTGTGCAATGAAATTCTCTATGAATGCACCATTAAATTCCCTGAACAGGGCGTCTGGCATTACAATCTGATCAGAGGTAATATTCAGTTTTGCGGCAAGCAATCCAACGTCATTCATGTATACCTTGAATTTGGAAAAGTCTGCATATCCGGAAAGGGGCATTTTGGGAGTTGAAATATTATAGGCAATTTGCACCAAGCCAGCTTTTCTTAACCATTCAATTGTTTGTTCATACATATTTGAACGAGCACTTTTTCTTATATCCTTGTATTTAAACTTTTTATTTTCCCGTGCCAATTGACCAGGTATGGAATTCCAGAATTCAGAGGTTTTAATGGCTTGAAATTTATCAGTATACTTTGAGAAATCTCTTTCGTAAGCATTTAATATGTCAGTTTGAGTTCTTCTTACATTTTCGATGTCCCTGGTAAGCATGTATTCTTTTATGACTTCAGGCATTCCCCCAAGAAAAAGATACATTTTTAAATGTATCAGCATTTTATTGTGAATTGCATCAGGAAATGGACTGGGTTTTTCTAAAGATTTTAATCTTTCCAAAAAAAGGTCTTCTCCTACCTCAATCAGATATTCTGTAAAAGACATAGGAAAAAGGGTCAAAAAATTTACTTTCCCAACAGGGAAACCACTTTCTTTTCCCATACTAACCCCAAGCAAGGATCCTGCAGCTATAATATGAAACTCCGGTGCTTGCTCCTGAAAGTACTTCAAACTTGTAAGTACCCGTGGAGCAATTTGGATCTCATCAAAAAAAATCAATGTATCTCCTGCGACAATTCTTACTCCAATATATAAGCTAATGTTATTGATGATATTTTCAGGAGTCAGAGAGGCTTCAAAAAGGGATGAAAGATTATCATCTTGTTCAAAGTTTAAGTAATGAAGGTTTTTGTATTCCCGGTTACCAAATTCCTTTACCAGGTATGTTTTCCCGACTTGACGCGCTCCCTGAAGAACAAGAGGTTTGCGATTATTATTTTTCTTCCAGGAGATCAGATCGTTATATGCGTTTCTTTTCATAATACTACTTGAATTAAGTATTGATTTCTTTACATTATCTCCATATATATGTTATAAACATACGATTTTATCTCCTAATTAATGTAATTAATAAGATATTTATCTCCAATATATGTTGATTTAAGGTTCGGTAATTCTCCTGAAAAGTGCTATGGATTGTGGCATTTGAGAATAACTGGCCGCCTTAAATCTCTAATAACCTGGTTACTGACACCAAATCCTTCAATAAATCAAGGTTAGATATTTCAATCGTATAGTGACTAGTCCTAAATAAGCGATACAGGTTTATTTAGGACTAGTCACACATGGAAAGCTTGCTTTCATATGGGTGACGATATAAAAGAACGTTGTGAGCGAAAGTGAACAAGGCTTTCTTTGGTAAAGCATCCCCAAATGGACTCGCCCGGCCGCAGGTCGGGCAACACTACCCCCGCTACTAAATATGACTCCCAACCAAAAATGGTGAAGAGTTCTTAATTAAACATTTCCAACCTCAGCCCACCCTATATGTTGTATCCCGTTTTCCAATTCATGGCTTTCCTTGCTTTGGTTGATAAGGAGTCCACCCGTAATTCTAAAAAACCTCTGAAACCACTTGATGTTCTTATAGTCCGACCGAGTAGTATTTGCTGATGATTTGATTTCAATTGGTAGCAAGTGACCATCCTTTTCTAAAACTAAATCAACCTCATTTCCGGCACTGTCTCGCAAATAATACATATCGCCAAATTGACTTTTATTGAATCGGTTTTTCTTTATCTCCGAAATGACCAGGTTTTCATAGATTGCTCCATACATATTGCTTTGCTTTATCGCTTGTTCGCTTTTCAGTCCTAAAATATTACACAGTAACCCAACATCATAAAAATATAACTTTGGGGATTTGATAACTCGTTTACTGAAGCTATTATAGTACGGCTGCAAGCGATAAACGATGTAACTACTTTCAAGAACACTAAGCCAGGCATTGATTGTCTTGTTATCCACGCCAGTTTCATTTGCAAGGTTGTTCATATTCAGTATTTGTCCTGATCGTGCTGCTGCCAATTTCACAAATTTTGAAAATAAGTTCAGGTTCTCAATATTCCTGATCATTCGCACATCACGTTCAATATAGGTTTTCAGGTAGTTGGGCAACCATCTTTCAGCTGATGACTGCTTTGTGATTATGGATGGGTAAAAACCATTCAGCATAAAAAACTCGGGGGCAGAGATTTTTCCCCAGTATTCCTGCAGTTCAAGTAAACTAAAAGGAAGCAGTTCAATATAAGCTGCCCGGCCTGCCAGGGATTGTGAGATGTTTTGCTGCAGGAGAAAATTGTTGCTGCCAGATATTATATACTGGTTATTCCTGCCAACCTTATCTACATGGGATTGCAAATAATTGAAAAGTACTGGAACTCGTTGTATTTCATCAAAAACAGCTCCATCTTTATACTTACTAATGAAATCCCGGGGAGATGATTCGGCCTGTTCGAGGATGTCCAAATCTTCAAAGGAGACATAAGGTTTGTTTCTAAAAACATGTTTGCACAAGGTTGTTTTTCCCGATTGACGTGGACCCGTAACCGACACAATCTTAAATTCCTTTGCTGTTTCTTCGGCTTCTTCAAATAGCAACCGTTTTATCATTATTGCAGAAGTTGATTCCTATTTTACAAAAATAGGCCATATTGGAGTCGATTCCAAATTTACAATTATTTGCATATTTGGAATCCGCCGTGGGACTCTTAAGACCAATCGGATTTGGGGAAATGCATGATTGATTATCAGCTTCTTAGCTCAAACTAAAAGTCCTACCCCCGCTACTAGAAATCCCTGAAAGCATTGACCTTCAGAGATTTGCTTTTTTATGCTGACAAAATCGTATTTCCTGGTCTAAAATGCGTGTTTCCAACATTTGCGCAAAATCTGGTACGAATCCACTTCTTTCGACACAAATTGAGCCAACTATTCAGGACTTGAGATACGTCAAAAGCTTGCTTTAGTAAGAGATGGGGAATAAAAAGGTATGCGAGTGAACCGAGCTTGCGAGCTCACCGCAGGTAAACGAGTATGGGCTTCAAGTAGTAAAGTACCCCCAAAATGGTACTCGCGATGCACCGCAGGCGCAGTGCAACACTACCTCCTTGCGTATTCAATTACGCTGATATTTCCATTCCCAACACATTAACCTGTATATGGAAAAGAGTAGTCAATCTTTAACCATCCATGAAACTCTGGTTACCAGCAAAATCTATGTTGTGCGGAATAGGAGGATAATGCTCGACAGGGATTTGGCGGAGCTGTATGATGTTGAAACTAAAGTCCTCAATCAAGCTGTCAAAAGAAACATCGAAAGGTTCCCTGAAGAATTTATGTTTCAACTTAATAATGAGGAGTTTGAAATCTTGAAGTCACAAATTGTGACCTCAAGTTGGGGAGGAACTCGATATTTGCCTATAGCATTTACCGAGTATGGTGTTGCCATGCTATCCAGTGTATTACGAAGTAAAAGAGCCATTGAGGTAAATATCCAAATCATGCTGATTTTTTCAAAAATCAGAGAAATGATAGTAGATACACTCAGCATGAAACTTGATATTGAAGAGATTAAAAGACGCCTATCCAATCAGGATAAGAACCTGGAACTTGTTTTCTCATATTTAGACGAGCTTATTGATAAGAAACATGAGGCAACTTCCAGAAGACCAATAGGTTTTAAACACAATTAGAGATAAACTACTTGGTCATTTGAATTCCCTTCCCAATAAGGTAAGTTACCGTCAGACAAGTTGTCGGTTGGATATAAACTTGTAAAAACTAGTAGGTCTCGAATCAATTCAAGGTTAGATATTTCACTCATATAGTCTACTAAAGAGGACTCCTCACCAGATTTGATGGGGAGTTTTTATTTGTACTCATTGAAGTCTTTTTAAATAGGGACTTACCGAGAAATAAGGAATTGACTTTAGAGGTTATATATGTCCTATTTGTAGTATCGATGAGTATCCCTTCGAGATATACAAGCTTCAATATTCTTTGCTTCTGATCTAGCCTATTTTCAGATACTTATTGATGAAAGTGAACATGCTACATGCTATAATGTTGTCCGCAATAGGAAATTCCTCTTTACTCAGACAAATTATGAAGTTTTTCTTAGTGTCCAGGTCGTCAATGGAAGTTTTAAGGCCTTTACCTACTCTGGGGGCATTAGTGTATTTTATTTCAACAGCAATCTCTGGTTTGTTAGCAATTGTCAAAACAAGGTCACATTCTGCTCCCTGGTGCGTTCGGTAAAAATACATTTCATATTGATTCTGTATATGTAAACTAATCTGCTCAATCACATATCCTTCCCATGAATTGCCTTTCATAGGATTGCCTTCAAGCATGTCATAAGTGGAAATCCCAAGTAACTGGTGCAAAATCCCTGAATCTCGTATATATATTTTTGGAGACTTGACGATCCTCTTTTTGATGTTAATATGAAAAGGGGGCAGAATTCTTATTAAGTATGCTTCTGAAAGAAATTGAATATACTTCTTGATTGTTGGTCCTGTTACTTCCAGTGATTTCGATAACAATTCCATATTCATGACATTGCCATGAATATGTGCCAGCATGAGCCAGAGGTTCCTTAAAAAAGTAGGAGCTGCCTTTAAGCCTAATAATGGAAGATCTCTTTCAATATAGGTTTGAATGAAATTGTTAATCCAAGTAATTGAAGTCCGGTCAGAAGGAGCAAGAAAAGAAAGCGGAAAACCGCCCCGAAACCAGTGCAAGCCTGAAAATTTATGATTGCAGATCTCTATATAGTTAAATGCTGTTAGCTCTTTGTATGCAATACGTCCAGCTAAAGATTCTGAAGAGTCCCTTATCAATTCGGGAGATGCAGAACCAGTAAGAATAAACCGTGCAGGAATTCGTTTTTTATCAATTAATGATCTTAGAATGGGGAATAACTCAGGTACGCGCTGGACTTCATCAATAATGATGCATGCATCTTCATTTTTCTCAAAATATAATGCAGGTTCAGACAACTTAGAAAGGTCTGTTGGATTTTCCATGTCCAGATAAATTACTTCTTTTTCAATCTCTCCTGCCAGTTTTTTGGAAAGTGTAGTTTTCCCTACCTGTCTGGGACCTGTTATACCCAATACCGGAAAATATTCAAGATTTTCTACTAGCTCTTTTGTTCCTAAACGGGGTATCATATAGCATGAATATATAAATTCGTATTTTAGTATTTCATGGTAAAAATATGCTATTTCTCAAAAACAAACTAATTTTATCAAGAATAAATGGACAAATATGCAATTTGATTGATAATATGTCCAAATGGAGTTTTTTGTTTAAAGGAAATATTCAGAACTGCTTAGAAAATCAATCACTTCCGCCAGATCCTTCACCAATTCAAAGTTAGAGATTTCACCAACCCCCCCGCTACTGGAGAAAGCCTTCCGTTCGCCTGTGGCGTACAGAGGGCTTTTTTCGTTTAACGGCTGCAAACTTGTTTGCAAGAGAGCTGTTTCTTTTCTTACTGCTAAAAAGTATACATCTTCTGCCAAAATGTATAAGTGGTTAATACTCTTTATGATTGATCTTTGTACCATGAAAATTTTATTTAGAACTAAGATTTCAAAAAAATGAAAAAGGTAGTCATCGTAACAGGAGCAAGTGCAGGAATTGGTAAAGCAACCGCCCTGCAATTAATTAAAGAAGGGCACACTGTGTATGGTGCTGCCCGCAGAGTGGAAAAAATGGATGAACTTGTTTCGGCAGGCGGAAAGGCCGTAGCTATAGATCTTACCAGGCATGAGCAGGTCCACACTGAAATACAAAAGATCATTGAAACCGAAGGCAGAATAGATGTACTGGTGAACAATGCAGGCTATGCTGTTTATGGCGCGATAGAAGAAGTTAGCTATGAACAGGCCAAACAGCAGTTGGAAGTCAATTTGTTTGGTTTAGCCGAAGCAACAAAAGCCGTACTACCTGCAATGCGAAGCCAAAAAAGCGGAACTATTGTTAATGTATCGTCCATTGGTGGCAAAGTATATGGGCCCCTGGCAGCCTGGTATCACGCAAGTAAATTTGGCCTGGAAGGATGGAGCGATACGCTCCGCCTGGAAGTCAGTCAATTTGGCATCAATGTGGTCGTAATTCAACCCGGCGTTATCAAGACAGAATTTAGTGAAGCAATGGATCAAAAGCTTACCCAGGATAGCAGTAGCCCTTACAAAGATCTGGAACACATTGCACTCAAGATGATTGAAAACACGAACAAGCCGGGACAGTATAGCGAACCCATCGTGATAGCCAATACCATTTCTAAAGCTATTAATTCTAAAAACCCGAAGACGAGATATGCAGCCGGAAAAATGGCGAAGCAGACACTGCTGGCCAGGAAAATGTTGAGCGATAAAGCTTTTGATAAGATGTTTTTGAGAATGGTAAAGAATTATGGCAAAAAGTAATATTTGCCAAAATGTATACATCATCGACAAAAAAGTATAAGTAACATGCACTGTTTCTGTCGTTTATTTGCATCATGAAAGTTTCACTAAGGAAGAATAATAAATATTAAACTTAAAAATATAGAATCATGAGTACATCAAATCAATTTGGGAAAAAGGGCTGGACACCGGAGTTAATGAACTCTCAGAAAGGCAAAACATTTGTAATCACAGGCACCACCAGCGGTACAGGATTTGAAGCAGCACGAATACTTCTTTCAAAAGGCGCAAAAGTAGTGATGCTAAACCGTAACCCTAAAAAATCGGCAGACACTGTTGCAGCATTGAAAGAAAAGCTTGGTAATAATATTGAGGTGTCTTCCATTCGTATGGACCTGGGAGAACAGGCTTCTGTAAAAAAAGCAGCAAATGAAGTTCTTGAAACAGTTGATCGTATCGATGCACTAATGTGTAACGGAGCTATTGCTCAGGTGCCAAAACGTGCAACAACCCAGGAAGGCTGGGAAAGCCAAATGGGTGTGAATTTCTTTGGACATTTTACACTGCAAGCTTTGCTATATCCAATGATTGAAAAATCGAAAGGACGTATCGTGACAGTAGGAAGTATGGGCTATAACATGGGACTCAAAACCATCAAGTTCGACGATCTGAACTGGGAAAAAGATTACACAGCTAATGATGCTTACAGTCAAAGTAAGCTGGCCCAGATTATGACCATTTATGAGTTACAGGATCGCTTGAAAGATGCGGGCAAGAGTGATGTTAAAGCTTATGCCTGCCATCCTGGTTCTTCCAGAACAGCCCTGATCAAAACAAGTGGTAGTTTGATGATGAGGATAATCTTTGGTATGATGAAATTGTCACCAATGACACAACCTGCTGAAAATGGAGCCTATCCTGAATTGATGTGTGCTACAGAGGAGGATTTAGACCAGGAAGCTTTTTATGGACCTACAGGACGTAGCAATTGGGTAGGCCCGGTTGGGGCGCATCATCTGGAGCCACATGCAAAGGATAAAGCAGTGGCTAAAAGATTATGGGATCTTTCGGAAAAAGAAACAGGTGTAAAGTGGAATATTTAATCAGTAGATCAACAAGAAAATACCAAAATGAAAAATTTTAAAGATAAAGTAGTGGTTATAACCGGTGGAGCTACCGGAATTGGTAAGGCAATGGCCGACAAATTTGGCGCAGAAGGCGCAAAAGTTCTTATTACATCCAGAAGAGAAAACAGACTTCAAGAGGCTGTAGATGACCTTACAAGTAAAGGGATTGATGCACGTTACAAGGTGTGTGATGTGTCAAAGCTTGAAGAAGTTAAAGCTGTAGCGGATTATGCCTGGAATGAATTTGGCCAGGTAGATGTTCTTGTAAATAATGCAGGAATTACAGGGACTCCCGGACCTGTTGTGGACTTATCCGAAGAGGATTACAAGCAAGTTTACAGCATAAATGTATTTGGCATACTCAACGGTATTTGGGCTTTTGGTAAGCGAATGGCAGAACAGGGAACACAAGCAATGATAATAAACATGAACTCTGAAACCGGTTTATATACCGTAGGTCCATACATGAGTACTTATATGTCTTCAAAATTTGCAGCCAAATCCATCAGTTTAAGCTTAAGGTTGGAAATGCCGGAGCATGTTCAGGTTAGTTGTGTTTTCCCGGGACTTGTTCAATCAGAACTTGGGGGGACTAAGGAAATGACACAAGCGGGAGTTTCTGGCAAGGATTTCATAGATACCATTTGGCCGCAAATTGAAAACGGTGAATTTTATATCGTATCTCACCCCTGGGGCAAAGATTATTTAAGCGAAGAATCGGAAGAAGCTATAAAAGTGTTTGAACGATATGTTCCACACTTTGATGGTGATCAGAAATATGATTCAAGATGGCTTGCCAGTCAAATGGCTCAATAAATATTGACTGACTTTCGGGATAAGGAGTAGTCTCATGTCTACTCCTTCCCATTTATTACTGTTTCAGTTTTAGGAATATGGAAAATACTAATAAAATAAACTACGAACTTGAGCAGTTCTATCCGGGCTTTGATCGTAAAAAATTCTTTGATTTATTTGTCAATCACGAGGCCTGGACTGAATCGGAATTCATGCCCGGTAAAGTATCCATTATAAAACCCGGCAAAGACCATCCTCTGGGATTAGGAGCAGTTCGGGCAGTGGATTCCGGCCGTATGATCATTGAAGAAGATCCAAAAAATTTTGGTGCCGGCTGGATTTTTAAATATGTATTTCGATCAGTACATAAATCTGCTTTTCGAGATCTTGAAAAAGCCTATAAGGCTTACTATAATATTTAATACAGAGTAACATGGACATATTAAAAACAGCAACAGATTGGGCGAAAGCGGAAGTTTTTTCAAACACATTCTTTATTCTTTTCGGAATCGGTTTTGTGGCGGCAAGCATAGGCTTCTGGCAATTGGGAAAAACAGATCTGGCAAAAGCTTACATAGTCCCCACCCTGGTTGCCGGAGCTTTATTATTGATTATCGGTTTTGGATTACTTTTTACCAATAAAGCAAGAATTACACAATTTGAAAAGGCTTACAATAGTGATGCCCCGGCCTTTGTGCAGTCAGAAATTGAACGAGCTGAAAGCACCTTAAAAGAATACAAAAACGTTGTTTTTACTGCCATTCCCTTAATTATTGCTGCCTGTGCCCTGGTCATTATACTCGTGAACACACCTATTTGGCGGGCAAGTATGATTACAGCCATTGCTATGCTTATCGTTATTTTATTAATTGACGGTACAGCCCATGCCAGAATTGAAGCCTATAACAAGCAATTGGTATTAGTAGAAAAACAAGAGAATAAGTAGCTATATGATAGTAACCAAGGGTATCAGTATTACTAATCTTGTGAAATGGACAGGTTTCCATTTTGTTTGGTTGCTTATTTTCATGGCCTCAATTGCCGCTCTTTATAATTATGGATTAATACAATTCAGCCTTCCCTGGGTAGCTGTTTCTATTATTGGTACAGCTGTTGCTTTTTATGTTGGATTTAAAAATAATCAAGCTTATGACAGAATGTGGGAAGCTCGCAAAATATGGGGAGGAATTGTAAATGATAGCCGTACATGGGGAATGATGGTAGACGGTTATATAAGCAATTTATTTACTGAAATCCCAGAGACAGCTACTGAAATTCAACAGATTAAGCAAAGATTAATATACCGCCATATTGCATGGCTATATGCCCATAGAAGTCAGCTCCTGGTGCCAACTACGTGGGAACATGTCAGGCAGGGTGGTTCGACTTCAAAAGTTTTTAGAAACACCCAAAAGAGATTAGGTGTTGGATTGGTAGGTGATGAAATTACCAGAACGGAACTTAAAATGTATCTCCCAGAGGATGAGCATGACAGGCTAATTGCCCATGAAAATACAGCTACTCAGATAATAAACGAGCAATCGAGAGACTTGGCAAATCTGCGAGAACGAAAAATAATTGAGGACTTCCGTCAGACTCAAATGGAGGAGGTGCTTAGGTCTTTCTATACCTTACAGGGTAAAAATGAACGGATCAAAAAATTTCCTCTTCCCAGACAGTATGCCTACATGAGTAGGTTTTTTGTCGCCATCTTCATTTTATTGTTTCCATTCAGCATGATTCCTGAACTTATGAAAATGGCAGATTGGGGCTTATGGCTTTCTGTTCCTGTTTCAGCGCTGATAGGATGGGTGTATGTCATGATGGAAACTATCGGTGATATTACAGAGAATCCTTTTCAAGGCCTGCCAAATGACATACCAATGATGTCCCTTTGTAGAGCCATTGAAATAGATTTAAGGGAGATGTTGGGCGAAACAGAATTACCACCAAAAGTTGAAGCCAAAAAAGGGATTTTGATGTAATCTATTTAGTGAATAGTAATGCCAATGTCAGATTAGAAGTCAATAAAGAGCAATTAACACTAGTAGAAAAACAAGGAAATGAATAAATTTCTTAGTTTCTGTATATTAAATTTGAAATCATGAATAATATAAACTTCAAAAATATTACGGAATTCAATAAGGCTCAGAATTTACCTGAGCCTGAGAATCCCCTTTTTAGTATTGGACATAAAAAATTTAATGCTGATGAAATTGAGGACTGTGTCTCTTCAGACGAAGAAGTAAGCTACACCAATCAATTTTATGTCATCAGTCTTAAAAATATAGTTTCGGGTGAAATAATTTATGGCAGAACAAAGTATGATTCCGATACAGGAACTTTGTTGTTTTCTGCACCTGATCAGACCTATACCGTAAAAGACATAGTGATCAGTTCAGAAGCGTGGCATATCGCTTTTCACGAAGATTTCATTCGGGGAGAGGATATTCAGAAGCGGATTAAGAAATACAATTTCTTCAATTATAATGTGAACGAGGCATTGCACCTTTCGCCCAAGGAAGAGCAAACCATAAAAACTCTTTTCCGAAATATTGAAGCAGAGTATCAGAATAATCAGGATGAGTTTAGTAAGGATATTATTCTGACTCATTTAGAAGCCTTATTAAAGTATTCCGACCGTTTTTACAAGCGACAGTTCCTGAACCGTAAAGAAATCAATAAGGCTCTCTTTACTCGTTTCAAGGATATACTGGATGAGTATTTTGAGTCGCACCAGTTGGAAGAAAAAGGGATTCCATCTGTTGAATGGCTTGCAAGTGAGTTAGGTGTCAGTCATAGATATATGCGGGATACCATTAAAACTGAAACTGGGAAAACAGCCGTTGACCAGATCAATTTGTATCTGGTGGAAGAAGCAAAGAATCTATTGCTTGCCCCAAACGCTTCAATCTCAGAGACAGCATACCAACTGGGCTTTGAATACCCACAGTACTTCTCCCGATTGTTTAAGAAGAAAGTTGGTATAAGTCCGAAAGAGTATATTGAAAACGCATCAATGAATTAATTACCTTCGGTGAGCTCGCAAGCTCGGTTGCTTTCAGCGAGCTCGTCCTTCGTCCTCGGTTCCCAACCATACTTGTATCTACTATTCAGATATATGTATTCATAGACCTACAATTTATATGAA
>Ga0180436_10004859_pt1 | contig 11991 bp, 10 predicted proteins | sample SS_ome_2_FD_132434 | JGI IMG/M metagenome (GOLD analysis project Ga0180436, IMG submission 132434) | Hypersaline lake sediment archaeal communities from the Salton Sea, California, USA - SS_3_S_2 metaG | ecosystem: Environmental > Aquatic > Non-marine Saline and Alkaline > Hypersaline >...
GCATCGTAGGCCGGCTCACTTGGCTCGGCCTTGGCCCGCTTGGCCTTCGCCTTTCCCTTTTGATCCGGACCCGCCATCACGGAGAGGGCGGCGAGACACAGGCACAGGATGATTCCGAACGACTTCATGCTTCTTCGATAATCAGGTTTCGCCTCGCTGTCGATCGAGAAGAATCAGCGTTCCTTCACCGCTATCTCCGACCGAAACGCCTCGCGTTCGCGATTGAGCGCATCGGACTGCTCGGCCACCCAGGACCGGAACCGGTTCACCATCTCGCTCCCCTCGTGATCGCCGATGAGATTCCGGGTCTCCCCGGGATCCGCTTCCAGGTCGAAGAGCATCTCGAACTCCGGCTCCTTCCCGGAGAAATCGACGTGGGATTCGTCGTAGCGGCCCGCCTTCCCGTCGAACATCCGGATGTACTTCCACTTTCCCTCGCGAATGCCCTCCTGGAAGGGCGTGTCCCGCCCGGTGTAGAGGCTCTCGAGGAAGAGGCGCTCCCGCCACTCGACTTCCTCCCCGTGCACCAGAGGACGCAGGCTTTTCCCGGCCATGAACGGGAGCGCTTCGACGCCCGCATAGTCGAGGAAGGTCGCCGGGAAATCGAGGCTCGATACCAGAGCGTCGACCTCGCGCCCCCTTTTCTCCTCCGGTAGCGAGGGGTCGTGCACGAAGCACGGAATCTTCGACGCCAAGTCGTAGAGGAGCGACTTTCCGCCCATGGCGTGCTCGCCCATGAGGAGACCGTGGTCGCTCCCGTAGACGATCACGGTGTTCTCGTCCAATCCCCGCTCCCGCAGACCGTCGAGGAAACCCCCGATCACGTGGTCGAGCCCGGAGATCGTCTGGTAGTAGCGCACGTGGTGCTCGAGGCAGGTCGGGATGGTATAGGAATACGGATAGGTCTGCGTGCGGCGTCCCTTGTCCTGGTCCATGATGAACTGCGGAATGAAGCGGTAGGGATCGGTCCCGGTCTCCTCCGGGATCCGGATGTCGAGATCGCGGTAGAGGGAGTCGTAGAAAGCCGATCCCCGCAGGGCCGGATTATCGTTCGCGGGACGCGTCATCTTCCGCCAGTCCTCGTAGTCCGCATACATGCTCGTTGTCTGCGACCCGTGGGGCACGTTGAAACTGACCGAGAGGCAGAAGGGCCGGTCCCCGGGGAGCTGCTCGAGGAACTCGTTCATCGCCTCGCCCATGATCGGGGTGATCACATCGTTCTCGGCCCGGTGGTAGGGGCGCGTGCTCTCCGCATTCGTGGTCTTGGGGAGGAACCGCGTCCACCCATCGTGGCCCCACCAGTAATCGAACTTCTCCCCCGCATTCCCGCGAAAGGTGTAGTACTCAACGCCGAATTTCCCGACGAAGCCGGTGTGGTAGCCCGCCTCTCGAAGCAGGGCCGGATAGCTCCGGCTCCACTGTTCCTCGGTGAGTTCGTAGGCAGAGGTGAACCCGATTCCGTGGACTCGCTCGTGCATCCCGGTGAGCACGGAAACCCGGCTCGGCGCGCAGACCGGCTCTGCCGTGTAGCAATTTGTGAAACGCACCGACTCCCCGAGCAGTTCATCGACGTGTGGCGTCTCCACGAAGGGATGCCCCATCGCGCCGAAGGTGTTGTCCCGCTGGTCGTCGGTGAAGAGAAACACGAGGTTGGGACGGTCGTTCGCCTTCGCCGGCAAATCGCCGGAGAGAACGGCAAGGACAACGAGAAGTGGAATCAGGCGGATCATCATGGTTCGAGATCCTCTCGCACCCGCGCTGTCGGCGTCAATGCTCGTTCGCCCCTTCTGATCACGCCTTGCCTCATTCGCTCATTCCCTGTCACAATCCGCCCGGCTCCGTGCCAACCAGCTCGACCACCACCCGGAACACCTACCCATGAAATTTGCGCACCTCGCTCTTGCCCTCCTCCTCCTCCACGGAATCGCCCCGCTCCACTCGCAGACGGTCAAGGACCGCGAGGGTGCGGTCCGCGGTGACGCCGAGCGCATGGAGTCCGAGGACGAATGGATCTACAACAACCTGCCATCGGCATTCGCGGAGGCAAAGCAGTCGGGCAAGCCGCTCATGGTCGTACTGCGCTGCGTCCCTTGCCTCGGTTGTCTCGGCATCGACACGGAAGTGCTGATGGAGAACCGCGATCTCGCGCCCCTGATGGATCAGTTCGTCCGCGTCAGGGTGATCAACGCCAACTCCCTCGACCTCTCCCTTTTCCAGTTCGACTTCGACCTCTCGTTTTCGGTCCTCTTCTTCGATGGCGAGGGCAACATCTACGGACGCTTCGGATCGTGGGAACACCAGGAGGACTCGCAGAACCGCGCCACCGCCGGTCTGCGGCTCGCTCTCGAGCGGGTTCTCCAGCTGCATGAGCACCGGGAGACGCGCCTCGCCTCCCTGGCCGGAAAGAAGGGAGATCCGATGCCCTGGCCCACTCCCGTCGACATGCCCGCCTTCCAGGGGAAATACCGGCCCGAGCTCGACTGGAACGGCAACGTGGTGAAGAGCTGCGTCCATTGCCACCAGGTCGGGGACGCGATCCGCCTGCACTACCGGGACCGCGGGCAGGACATTCCCCTGAAGTGGATTCTCCCCTAACCCGCTCCCGAAACGGCGGGACTGACCTTCCGCGAGGATCCCGCACTGGAAGTGGATGGCGTCGCGCCAGGTTCGCCCGCGGAGGCGGCCGGATTCCAGCGGGGAGACGATCTCCTCTTTCTCGCCGGCCAACCGATCGTTTCCGTCGCCGATGTCAGCTGGATCCTGCATCACGCGGAGACGAACGACAACCTCGAGGCGGTCGTGACGCGGAACGGACAGCGGGAAACCCTGGATCTCCGACTCGAAGACGGGTGGCGCCGCCACTCCGACATCTCGCGACGTGTCGGGACGTGGCCGATGCGAGCGATGGCCTTCGGGGGAATGAAACTCGAGGAACTCGATGAATCCAAGAGGCGCCGCCTCGGGATCGATCCGGACAAGCTCGCCCTCGAGGCGGTGCACGTCGGTCGCTACAACAAGCATGCCGCGGCTCGCAAAGCCGGATTCCGCGAGGGCGACGTGATCGTGTCCGTTGGGGGAAACGATGCGCGACTGACCGAGTCCCAGCTCCTCACGCGAAACATCGAGAACCATCGCCCCGGCGAGACCATCCCCACGCAGGTCCTGCGCAGTGGAAAACGCATCGAGCTAGCGATGCCGGTGCAGTAGGTGCCGGCTGCCGCGCAATTTCACTTGATGGGCACACGCCCATGGAGGCACCGCATCGATCGGTCTTCCCCCTCGAAGAGGGATGTTTTCCAACTTGAGAATGGCGGTATTCCCGGCACCATCCCTTTGCGTCACGCAACTGGATGCGCTCCCCCGCGCGGCACCATCCCGGAGCCATGAATATCTCTCACGAGCCGAGTCAGGATCAGGAAACCCGCGAGCCGCTCCCCGAGGGTGGAAAAGCGCCCGATCAAAGCGCGGTCGAATAGGGTTGGGCGGATTCGCTGACTACAGATCACGCGGCGACACCCTTCAGGCGTCGAATCCGATCCACCACCGGTGGATGGCTGTAGTTGAGAAAGACGTAGAACGGATGCGGGGTGAGGTTGCTGAGATTGTCCCGGCTCAGTTTTCGCAGGGCTTCCGCCAACGCTCCCGGTTCGCCCGTCGCATCCGCCGCGAAGTTGTCGGCCTCGAACTCGTGCTTGCGGCTGAGCACGTTGCCGAGAACGGAGAGCAGGTCGTTCACGGGCTGGATCAGGATACCGAACAGGACGAGGCTGACGTAGACGGAGGTTTCTCCCACGCCGAACGCATCGAAGAGCCCCCGATTCTCGAGCATGAGTCCGAGGAGGAAGAACAGCATTCCCGTCGTCACGATGCTCAGGACGATCGACTTGACGATGTGGCGCTTCTTGAAGTGACCGATCTCGTGAGCCAGCACCCCGACCAGTTCCGGCGTCGTGTGATTCTCCACCAGGGTGTCGAAGAGGGCGATTCGCTTGTTCTTTCCCCACCCCGTGAAGAAGGCGTTCGCCTTGCTCGACCGCTTCGATCCATCCATCACGCAGACCTCGCGAAGCGGGAAGGCGCACTTGTCCGCCATCGCGTGGATCTCGTCCTTCAACTCCCCTTCCTCCAGGGGCGTGAACTTGTTGAACAGGGGCAGGATCCATGTCGGAGCGACATAGGCGAGAGCGAGAGAGAAAACGGTCACCAGTCCCCAGCCCCACAGCCAGGCAAACGGGACTTGGGCGAAGAGCCACAGCAGCGCCGCAAGCAGGGGCAACCCGAGAACCGCCGACAGGATCAGCCCCTTGAAGAAGTCCGCCACGAAGGTCCCGGGCGTCGTCCTATTGAACCCGAATCGTTCTTCCAGGACGAAAGTGTCGTAGACGTCGAAGGGGAGACCGGCGATCTGCAGGGCCAGCGCGAGCGTTGCGATATAAACGATCCCATGGGGGATGTCCCCCCACCCCAGGCCGCGAACCACCTCGTCGAGCCAGCCGAACCCTCCCAGCCACCAGAAGGCCAGCAGAAGAACGAGGGAGAAAAACGACTCGCCGATCCCGATGTTCGCCCGTGCTCGCGTGTAGTCGCGAGAGCGCTCGCCTTCTTCCTCGGAGAGCATCTCGCGAAACTCCTCCGGCATGGGGGTCCCCAGCGACTTGAGATTGAGAAGGGTCGCGATGAAATCGACCTTCCAGAGAAGGACCAACAGCACCGAGATCGCCACGAACCACTCGTTGACTTGCATACGAGCGCTGACGTTCGGCGCGGTCGCGAAAGCGATCAACGCAAAATTGGGGCGAAGAGCGCCGCGGTGCGAGGAATCGGGGATTCGTGAACCGCCCGTGCCGCCAGACGGGCCGTCCGGAGCCCGGCCCCTACCGGTGAGGATCGCCGGTTTTCTGCGTGCGTAACGGCTCCGGCATCTCTCACCCCTGCCCCTTGCCGGACTGCTCTTCCGCCACGATCCGCCGGGCCTCCTCGGCCGCCTTCTCGAGTTCCCGGTCGAGTTCCCGCATTCGCTTCCGGTGATCCCGCCGCACCCGGAACAGATCGTAGACCGCGAGAATGAGCACGAAACTCGCGAGCAGGAAGCAGGACATCCAGTAGAGCACGAAGGCGATCGGACGAGTGGTCAACCAATCGCCGAAAAACACGGCTCCGCAGAAGACACAAACCAGGCAGAACAAGGTCGTGCCGAAAAGCAGGTTGCGTCGGTAGTCGCGATTGCGCAGGAGAACCCATCCTGTCGCCACGCCGAGTGCGATGCGGTCCGTGCCTCTGGGCGGTTCGTCGCTCACCGGAGCAGGGAAACACATGGCGCGGCACGCGCGAAGCATTTTCCCCGCCTTTTCGCGCCTGTAACAGAGACGCATGACCGAGTTTTCGCTTTCGTAACGTCAGCCACCGGAGCACACTGCCGGATCCAGATGAGCACGACGATCACGCGGGAAATCGAGAAATTCATGGAAGGGGTTCGCAAGCGCAACCCCCACGAGTCGGAATTTCACCAGGCCGTCGAGGAGGTTGTCCAGTCGGTCTACCCCTGGTATCGCGACCACGAGAAGTATCATCGTGCACAAATCCTCGAGCGCCTCACCGAACCCGACCGAATCGTCATCTTCCGGGTCTCGTGGGAGACCGATGACGGAGAAATCCGGGCCAACCGCGCCTGGAGAGTGCAGTTCAGCCATGCCCTCGGACCCTACAAGGGAGGGCTTCGGTTTCACCCTTCCGTTTCGCAGAGCGTGCTCAAGTTCCTCGGATTCGAGCAGATCTTCAAGAACAGCCTGACCGGACTCCCGATGGGCGGTGCCAAGGGTGGCTCCAACTTCAATCCCAAGGGAAAGAGCGAGCGCGAGGTAATGCGGTTCTGCCAGTCGCTCATGACCGAGTTGCACCGTCACATCGGCGAAGACGTCGATGTTCCCGCCGGTGACATCGGGGTCGGATCACGGGAGATCAGCTATCTTTTCGGACAATACATGCGCCTGGAGAACCGGTGGACCGGAGTGCTCACCGGGAAGGGCTGTTCCTTCGGCGGCAGCGCGGTACGGACCGAGGCGACCGGCTATGGTTGCGTCTACTTCTGCGAGCACATGCTGAATCACCACGGCCACCAGATCGAAGGCAAGCGAATCGCTCTCAGTGGAAGCGGCAACGTCGCGATCTATGCCGCCGAGAAGTCGCTGCAGAAAGGGGCCCGCGTCGTTTCACTCAGTGATTCCGGCGGAACCGTCGTCATCCCCGGGGGGCTCGATGCCGAAATGCTCGACTACGTGAAAGACCTCAAGGAGGTGCGGCGGGGACGCATCTCCGAATTGGCGAACGAGTATACCGGTGTCGACTACCGCGAGGGTGCGAGGCCGTGGGGCATCCCCTGCGACGTGGCGATGCCCTGCGCGACGCAAAACGAACTGGACTCCGACGATGCGAAAAACCTGATCGACAACGGGGTGCGTGCGGTCTGCGAGGGCGCCAACATGCCCCTCACACCCCAGGCGGCGCGACTCCTTCGGGAGGCGGGCGTCCTTCACGCACCGGGAAAGGCCTCCAACGCGGGGGGCGTCGCCGTCAGCGGTCTCGAGCAGAGCCAGAACGCCATGAGAATCAGTTGGGGGCGAACCGAGGTCGACGAGCGCCTCCAGAAGATCATGCGCGAAATCCACGAGCGCTGCGCCGAGGCGGGGGAGGACGGGAAGGGCCGTGTCGATTATGTCGATGGCGCCAACGTCGCCGGATTCCAGAAGGTCGCCGAAGCAATGCTGGCCTACGGCGTCGTCTGACCAGAGCGGGACATCCCGCGTCACATCGCCGTCACCCGGCGGCGGCCTCATTGCGGGGCCTCCTTTGCACTGGATTTCCCCCCCGAATTCGCGTCTCGTGTAGGGATAGCCGCCACCCGGTTTCTGCCGGCGGCGCCACTCGTGCGATGCCCATCATCTCCCAGGAAACGATCGAACGCGTGCTCGACGAGACCAATATCGTCGAACTGATCGAGAGCTACTTCCCGCTGAAACGGGCCGGGTCGAACTACATCGCGAACTGCCCCTTCCACAACGAGAAGACACCGAGCTTCAATGTCAGTCCGCAGCGCCAGGCCTACCACTGCTTCGGCTGCAAGGCGGGGGGCGATGCGATCCGGTTCGTCCGCGAATACGAGAATCTCTCCTTTCCCGACGCGGTGCGAAAACTCGCGGACCGCGCCGGCATTCCCATCCAGGAGGACGTTCCCGATGCCAAGGAGGAAGCCCGCCGCCGCGGACGCAGCGACCTCATGCGGCTACAGAACGCCGCCGCGGAGTGGTTTCACTATCTCCTCTTCAAGAAGCCCGTGGCCCAGGCTGCCCGCGACTACCTGAAGCAACGGGGCATCGGCATGGAAACCGCCCGCGCCTGGAAACTCGGCTATGCCCCCGAGGAGCAACCTCCCTTCTTCGACTGGGCGCGAGCGAACGGGTTCTCGACCCGACTGCTCGTCGCGGGCGGCCTGGCCAAGTGGCGGGACGAAAACCGGCCCGAACGCGGCGCCTATTCGTTCTTTCGTCACCGTCTCATGTTCCCGGTGAACAACGAATCCGGAGAGCCCATCGCCTTCTCCGGACGCGTTCTCTCCAAGGACCAGAAGGGCGGCAAGTATGTCAACAGTCCCGAGACGCCGGTCTTCGACAAGAGCCGGACCTTCTACGGGCTCGACAGGAGCAAGCGCCCCATCCTCCGGCAGAAGCGCGTCCTCGTCTTCGAGGGGCAGCTCGATCTCATCACCGCCCACGAGTCGGGGATCGACAACGCCGTCGCGCCGCTCGGAACAGCTTTCACTGCACACCACGCACGGATTCTTCGACGCTTCACGGAAGAAGCGGTGCTCTGCTACGACTCGGACAACGCAGGACTCATCGCGGCCCGCCGCACCTTCCGCGAGCTGGCTCCCGCCGGGCTCCTCGTCCGCCTCGCGATCCTGCCCGAGGGCGAGGATCCCGATTCCTGCATCCGGAAATTCGGCGCCGAGGCGTTCGGCCAGATCGTCGAGAAAGCCCGCGAGTTCTTCGATTTCCATATCGATCGGCAGGACAGCGGCCTCGCCCAGGGCAATCTTCGGGACCGGCTCCAATTCGCGCGCGAACTCGCCACCGACGTCGCTCTGGTCGAGGAGAAGATGATGCAGGACTCCCTCATCAACCGCATCGCGACGCGCCTCGGTGTCGGTGAAGACGAGATTCGCAAGCTGGTGGCGGACGCCCACCGCACCCAGCAGCGCCAGACGCAGGCCAGTCGTCGCAGGAATTCCCGGGGCCTCCGGAAGAACTCGGCGCGCGAGGAGGAAGCCCCGGCCGAACCCACCGTCATCGCGAACCGGACCATTCGACTGCTCTGCCAGGCCCTGCTCGCCTGCGCCGACACGCGAGCCGCCCTCACCGCGGAGCCCCCTCCGCCCTACCTCGAATCGCTGCCCGACACGGAGTTGCTCGCGCGGATCTGGACGTCAAACGTGAATCCCGCCAGCGCGGCGAGCGTGAACGCCTTCCTCCACACGCTTTCTCCCTCCGACCGTTCCTGCATCGAGAATCTTCTCCGGGAGCAGAGTCCCCGGCCCAATCCGAGGCTCGCGACCGAATACCTCCGCTCCCTTCACCGGCAGAGCATCGAGAGCCGAATTCGGGAGACCGAGGCGAAATTGGGAACGCCCGGCCTGCACGCCACCGAGGTGGAGCGCTCGGGCAAACTCCTCCTTGACCTGAGAAAGCGGCTCCACGATATTGCTTCGCCCGCTTAACCGACGTGTCTTACGCAGGACCTGCCTCCCTCTCTTCGCCCTGACAATGGCTCAAAAGTCGAAACGTTCTTCCTCAGCGAGTCGAAACGGGGCAAAATCGGAAGGGACACCCTCCGGCAAAGGTTCCGGACGGGATGCAGGCAAGGGTTCCCCCAAAGATTCCGGCAAAAGGATTGGCAAGGCGGCCCGCAAGGGATCGGGCAAGTCCTCCGGCAGTTCCGTCGAAAGCGCATCCCACGACTCCTCCGCAACCCGGAAGGCACCGAAGAAGAAATCCGCTGCCGAGCAGACGAAGGCGCGGGCCAAGAAGAAATCGTCGAGCCCGTCCAAGAGTGCGACGGCGACGAACGCCGGTGGCGGCCGGAAGCGCGCGAAGTCCGGCAAACCGAATGGAGCGACGACCTCGCTCTCTTCCGCCCCCTCGACTCCTTCGCCCCTCGACATGCCGGAACTCCAGGAGGTGGTCCGGGACCTGATTCGTCTCGCCAAGGAGCAGGACTACCTCACTTTCGACGACATCAACGAAGCGCTCCCCGAACTCTCCACCGACATCGAGTTGGTCGACGAGTTGATCGCCCGGCTCCGGAGCATGAACTTCCGGATCATCGATGCCTCGGAGGTCGATACCCCGGCCAAGGTGGAGGACGAGAACAAGGAGGAATCGAACGAGTTGCCGGATGAGAAGGGAGAACGCGATCGCGACTCCAGACTCGACATCCTCGACGATCCCGTCCGCATGTATCTCAAGCAGATGGGCGAGGTGCCGCTTCTTACCCGGGAGCAGGAGGTGGAGATTTCCAAGCGGATCGAGAAGGCCGAGAGCGAGACCCGCCGCATTCTCTCGCGCTTCGGTTTCATTTCCGGCATCTACCTCGATCTGGCCCGGCGGCTCCAGGAGGGGGACGAGAGATTTGACCGTGTCGTGATCGACAAGAAGGTCTCCAATCGCCAGCGGTTCCTCAAGAACCTGGAGAAACTGTGTCTCCAGCTCGAGGAGCATCGGGCGGCGATGGACGATCTCTACGATCGCATCCGTGGAGCGAAGGGGGACGAAAAGCTCGCCGAGGAGTGGGAACAGGCACTATCCGCCCTCACCCGCCTTTTCAACCGCTTCCATTTCAAACAGAAGGTGACCGAGGACATGGTCGCCCGGACGGAAGAGTTCCTGCAGCGATCCGAGGCACTGCACCGGCAGGCGGACCGTGCCAGCGACCGCAAGAAAAAGGCCGAAGCGACCCGTGCGCGAACGGCTTTCGAGAGGGAGGTGTGGATGCCCCTGGCGGAGTTCGACGCCCTTTCCACCGATCTCGCCTCCCAGGTGGCCGAGGCCCGCAAGGCCAAGGATGAAATGGTGGAGGCCAACCTCCGGCTCGTCATCTCGATCGCGAAGAAATACACCAACAGGGGTCTCTCCTTCCTCGACCTGATCCAGGAAGGCAACATGGGACTCATGAAGGCCGTCGAGAAGTTCGAATACCGCCGCGGATACAAGTTCTCGACCTACGCGACGTGGTGGATTCGCCAGGCGATCACCCGCTCGATCGCCGACCAGGCGCGTACCATCCGGATCCCGGTGCACATGATCGAGACGATCAACAAGCTGATGCGGGTGCAGAAGCAGTTGGTCCAGGAGTATGGGCGCGAACCGAGCCCCGACGAGATCGCCGAAGAGATTCACCTGCCCGTCCAGCGCGTCCGCGCCGTTCTCAAGATGGCCCAGCAGCCCGTCTCGCTCCAGGCCCCCGTGGGCGACAGCGAAGAGACCGATCTCGGGGACTTCATCGAGGACAAGGGAGCGGATAATCCCAGCGACATGACCTCGATGTCGATGCTTCGTGACAGGATTCGCGACGTGCTCGACACGCTCGCACCGCGTGAGCGCGAGGTTCTGGAGCAACGTTTCGGTCTCGTCGACGGGTACAGCCGCACCCTCGAAGAAGTGGGCAAGCAATTCGACGTGACCCGGGAGCGCATCCGGCAGATCGAGGCCAAGGCTCTCCGCAAGATGCGACATCCCACCCGGATTCGCCAGTTGGAGGGATTCATCGACGCGGACGCCCCGTAAGCGCGGCGAATCGATGTCTTCCTCGTCGGCAGAAACGGGCGGCCCAAACGATTTCGTTCTCTCCCGGCGCGAAAATTTCCGATTCTCCGAAACTCTTACCCGAATCCCGGGTTTCACCCAGCGTCATGAGTGAGTTCGATTCCCGCGATCCGATCTGGAAGATGTTACGGCATGCGAGCCGAACCGAGGCCGGGCCATTCTTCGCCCGCGATACGGTGCGCGCGATTCGCCTCGCGGAAGAGGAAGCGGACCGGGGCTGGGTCAGCCGTGTCATGCGCCTGCTCCTCACGCCACCTGCGGTGGGAGGTGCTCTTGCCACCGCGATTCTCGTCGCGGGCTTTTTCCTCTTTCCCGAGGCGCCCAGCCAGTCGCCCGCCCTCCGGACGGTGGCCCAAGAAGAGGCTTTCGACGCCGCCGAGGAGTGGGAGGAGATCACCTACTTCGGTGAGCTGGTCGCAGTGAACGATCCCGCCGACCTCACCGACGAGGCGCTCGTCGATCTGCTCTTCTGAGCGGCGATCCGGAATCCTTCGCCGACAACGAATCCCGACCGGATCGCCTTTTCGGGACCGAGGTGAGGTGCCGCGATCCACGCGTCCCATTGCACGGAGGGGTGACCTGTCGTATCGTATCCGGTTTTCGCGAACCCGCTCTCGCGATTCGCCGCCATGAACCCGAAGCTCACCCCCCTCCTTGCGCCGGTCCTGCTGCTCGTCTGCATTGCCGTCGTCGCCTGCACCACGACCGTTCCCGACACCGGCAGGCGCCAGATCAATTTCCTCAATCCCGCCGAGGAGGCCGCTCTCGGACTGTCGGAGTTCCAGAAGATCAAGCAGGAGAAGCCGATCTCGCGGGATCCGCGCTACAACGAGCTGGTTCAGCGGGTGGGCCAGCGCCTGTCCCGGGTCATGCCCGTGCCGAATGCCGAATGGGAGTTCGTGGTCTTCGAGGACTCCACCCCGAACGCCTTTGCGCTGCCCGGCGGCAAGGTGGGTGTCCACACGGGCCTGTTCCAGATCACGCGGGATGAAGCCGGCCTCGCCGCGGTCATCGGTCACGAGGTCGCACACGTGGTGGCCCGGCACTCCGGGGAACGTCTCTCCCGCACCGCCGTCGCCGGTGTCGCGGTGGCGGGCGCCACCCACGTGATGGGCGA
>Ga0180436_10004860_pt1 | contig 11990 bp, 4 predicted proteins | sample SS_ome_2_FD_132434 | JGI IMG/M metagenome (GOLD analysis project Ga0180436, IMG submission 132434) | Hypersaline lake sediment archaeal communities from the Salton Sea, California, USA - SS_3_S_2 metaG | ecosystem: Environmental > Aquatic > Non-marine Saline and Alkaline > Hypersaline > Sediment...
TGCAGCCGCGGGGGGCTGCAGGTGGGGTCGCATCGTTGGGTGCGGGCCCCGGGCCGACGGGAATTTCTGCAGGTTGGCTTCCTCGGCGGCCTGGGCCTTTCGCTGCCGGCCGTCCTGCGGGCCGGGCAGGCGGCGGCCGAAGCGAAGTCGTTTGATCACTTCGAGGGCACCGCCAAGAGCGTGATCCACGTCTGGCTGCCGGGCGGCTGGGCCCAGCAGGAGACCTTCGACCCCAAGCCGTTGGCCCCGCTGGAATACCGCGGCGAGATGCGGGCGATCTCCACCGCCCTGCCGGGCGTGCAGTTCAACGAGCATCTTCGCGAGACTGCGAAAGTCGCCGACCGCATCACCGTGATCCGCTCGATGACCCACGGCGAGGCCGCCCACGAGCGGGGCACCCACAACATGTTCACCGGGTATCGTCCGAGCCCGGCGATCACCTATCCCAGCCTCGGAAGCGTGGTCTCCCACGAACTCGGGCCCCGGGCCAACCTGCCCCCCTACGTCTGCCTGCCGAACCTGCCGGCCCCCGACGCGTCAGCCGGCTACCTCGGCAGTGGCTTCGGCCCCTTCACTCTTGGTGCCGACCCGGCCAACGGGAAGTTCAACGTTCGCGACCTCTCGCTGCCCGGAGATGTCGACCCGGACCGCTTCGCATCGCGACGGCGGCTCCGCGAGGTGGTGGGCCGTCACTTCGAGCGGCTCGAGCACGCCGAGAACCTCGCCGCGATGGACACCTTCTACCAGCGGGCCTATGACCTCGTCAGTTCCGCCGAGGCCCAGGCCGCCTTCGACATCTCCGCCGAGCCGGACGGGGTCCGCGATGCCTACGGCCGCAACGCCGCCGGTCAGCGGATGCTCCTGGCCAGGCGGCTCGTCGAGGCCGGCGTTCGGTTCGTGACGCTCTCCTACGGCGGCTGGGACATGCACCAGAAGATCCGCGAGGGAATCGACAAGAATCTGCCCGATTTCGACAAGGCCTATGCCACCCTGATCCGCGACCTCGACGACCGCGGCTTACTGGAGAACACGCTGGTGATGGTCTCGAGCGAGTTTGGCCGCACTCCGAAGATCAACAAGGATTCCGGTCGCGACCACTGGCCGAAGGTCTTCAGCGTGGTGCTTGCCGGGGGCGGTGTCCGCCGGGGGCTCGTGCATGGAGCGAGCGACGCGATCGCCGCCGAGCCGTTTGAGAGCCCGGTCTCGATCGAGGATCTCGCCACCACCGTCTACCACTGTCTCGGTATCGTGGCCGAGAAGGAACTGATGGCCCCCGGCGGCCGGCCCGTCGAGATTGTCGATGGGGGCAAGGTCCGGCGGGAACTCCTGGCCTGACTCCCGCCGCCAGACGCGACTCGGGGTTCTCCATGGCGACCTCCACACTCCGCCGGCTGCTCCTGCCAGCCGTCGCCCTCGCGGCGGCCGGGATCGGGTCGGCGGCCCCCGCCTCGCCCACGATTCTCCGCATCGAACCGCCAGGTGGCCCGCGGGACGGCGAGATCACGATCCGGATCCACGGCCAGCAGCTCGGCGAACCCGAGGAACTGCTCTTCGAGGACGGGCTGATCGAGGTCCGCAGCCTCAAAGCCATCGACGGGCGGCAGCTCGAGGCCACTTTGGCGATTCCCGCCGACTGCCCGCCGGGGCCGCATCGGCTGCGGGTCCGCACCACCCGCGGGCTCTCGACTTTGCGGACCTTCCGCGTTGGCCTGCTGCCGCAGCAAACCGAAAAGGAACTGGCCGGTGGCAAGGAGGCAGCCCGCAACGACACACCGGCCTCCGCCGAGCGAGTCGATCTGCCCGGGCCTGGCGGGCTGACGATTCACGGCGTCGTGCAGGCCGAGGATGTCGACTGTTTCTGGCTGCATGCGGCCGCCGGCGAGCGGATCGCCGCGGCGGTGGCTGCCGTGCGGCTCGACCATACGCCATTCGATCCATTCCTCGAGATCATTGACGCCGATGGATTCGTGATCGCCGCCAGTGACGACCATCCGCTGCTCGAGCAGGATGCGATGGCAGCCGTCACGGTCGAGAATGATGGCGACTATGTCGTCCGTATCCGCGAGACCGCCTACCGGGGCAGCGATGACTGCCAGTACCTGCTGCACCTCGGCCGATTTCCGGTGGCCCATCTCGCGGTGCCGCCGGGAGGCCGGCCGGGCGAGGCGATCGACGTGGAGTGGCTCGGCGACCCGGCGGGGCCCTTCAGCGGACGGCTGACCCTGCCGGAGTCCTTCCGGCGGAACGACGCGGCGATCGCGGGGCTCTTTCGGGCAAGACCCCTCCGCGACGGCGTGGCGGCCGCGGAAGGTGTGCCGCTGCGGATCACGAAGCTGCCCGTGGCCACGGAGTCCGAGCCGAACGGAGACGCCAAAAAGGCGGCGGCCCATCCCCTGCCGACGGCGATCTGGGGCCGACTCGCCGAGCCGGATGATGTCGATTGGATCCGGCTCGAGGGGGCCAAGGGCTCGAAGTGGCGGATCACCAGCTGGGGCCGACGGCTGGGCAGCCCGATCGATCTGGTGCTCAACGCCCACAGGGACGACGCGAAGCGACAGCGGATCACCGGCAACGACGACGCGGCCGGGCCGGACGCGGCAATCACCGTGACGGTGCCGGAGGAGGGTTCGTTTCTGTTGCGGATCCATGACCATCAGCGGCGGGGCGGCCCGGAGTTCGTGTGGTGGATCGAGGCCGAGCCGATCGAGCCCTCGCTCGATCTCTCCGTGCCACCGGCCCGCACCAAGACCCAGGAAGGTCTCGTGGCAGAGGTGCCCCGAGGCAATCGGGTGGCGATGGTCTTCAACGCCTCCCGCGAGGATTTCCGCGGCACGGCGGCGGTCGAGGCAGTCGATCTTCCGGCCGGGGTGACCGCCAGCTTCTCCCCGCTCACGCCGAAAGCGGCGGCCACGCTGGCCGTCTTTGAGGCGACAGCCGACGCGCCGCTTGCCGCCGCGCTGGCCCGACTGACGGTGACGAATGCCGAGCCGCCCGGTGCCCGCCTCGGCGGGCTCGTGCAGGCAACCGAACTTGTCCATGGCCAGCCCAACCGCCAGCCCTGGCGAACGAGCACAAGCAGCCGGCTGCCGATCGCCGTCGTCGAGGAGGCCCCGGTGACGATCCACCTGAAAACACCGCCGGTGCCGCTGGTCCGATCCGGCCGGGCGACGCTCGAAGTCCGCATCGACCGCCATGCCGATTTCACCGGCAAGATCCGGCTCGATCTGCCCTTCAAGCCGCCGGGTGTGGGAGCCACCGCCGGGGTCAACGTGCCGGCCGGAGCGTCACAGGCGGAGTATGAACTCAGCTGTTCAGCCGATGCCCCGCTGGCGAGCTGGCAGCTGGCCGTGGCCGCCACGATCACCCCCGAGGGCGAAGCGGCCAAGCGGTGGCGGCCGATGCGAATCGCCACCCCCGCGGTGCCGCTGACAGTTGCCGAACCGATGCTCACCCTGGCGGTTGCCAAGGCGGCCGCCGAACAGGGGAGCACGACGGCGATGCGAGCCACCCTCGCCGAGCCGGCCACACTCGAGGCGGCGGCCGAGGCAAGACTCTTGGGCCTCCCGGCGAAGACTGAGGCGAGCCCCGTGCGAATCGAGCCGGGGGCCACCGAGGTCGCCTTCGAGGTGGCGGTGGCCGACGACGCCCCGCCCGGCCGCCATGGCAATGTGATCTGCGAGGTCCGCGTGCCACGCGGTGAGCACGTGGTAGTCCACCGGATGCAGGCGACGGAATTTCGCATCGACAAACCGCTGCAGACTCCCGCCAAAAAACAGGCCGCCAAAAAACAGGCCGCCACGCCGGCTCGCAAGACCGACACGCTCTCGCGGCGAGAGAAACTGCGTCAGCGGGCCCGGGCCCTCGCCGAGGCGGAGGAGACCGAATGATGCAGCCCTGCGAGTCGATACACGCTCCGAGTGCCGCCGGTGATCGCCGTGGAGCCAGGGCGGCTCTCGTCGGCGGCCTGGCGATACTCCTTGCCGCTGCCACCGTCACCGCCAGGGCCGGCGGGGCCGGCGAGATCGTGTCGCTGGAGGTCTACCCGCCGGCGGTGCGGCTCGACAACGCTCGCGACCATCAGCGGATCGTGGTGCAGGCCAGGCGGGCGGGCGGCGTGACGCTCGACGTGACGGCCGAGGCCGAGGCGAGCCTCGCCGACGCGTCGCTTGCGTCGATCAGAAAAAGCAGCGGTGGAGACGGCCCGCTCATTCTGCTCACGCCCCGCGCCGACGGTGAGACGACCCTCCGCGTGAGCCATGGCGGGCAGGTTTGCGAAGTGCCGCTGACGGTGGTTTCCGCGACCTCATCCCCGCCGCTCTCCTTCCGTCACGACGTGATGCCCGTCTTTGCCCGGGGCGGCTGCAACACAGGCAGCTGCCACGGTGCGGCCCGGGGGAAGGACGGCTTTCGGCTTTCGCTGTTCGGCTTCGACCCGGCCGGCGACCATTTCCGCCTGACCCGCGAGATGCCCGGGCGGCGGCTCGACCTCGGGATTCCCGCCGAAAGTCTGCTGGTGGCCAAAGCGACCGGCGACGTGCCGCATACCGGCGGCAAGCGGTTCGGCCCCCACGATCCGCTTGCCGAAACACTGGTCGCCTGGATCGCCGCCGGGGCTCCCGACGACCCCGACGGCGGATCGGGTCTGCCGGCCCTCGAGGCGGTCGACCTCTACCCGCCCGAGACGCTGCTCGAGGGCCGCGACGCCCGCCAGCAGCTCGTGGCGGTGGCCCGCTTCGCCGATGGCACCGATCGGGATGTCACCGACCTTGCCTGGTATGGCTCCAACAACGACTCCGCGGTCGAGGTTTCTCCGCAGGGCGGCCTCACCGCCGGCGGCCGCGGCGAGGCCTTCGTGATGGCCCGTTACCAGACGATCACGGTGGGCGTGCCGACGCTGGTGATCCCCGAAAATTTGGAATTCGCCTTCCCGGAGGCCGATGGCAACACCTGGATCGACGACCTCGTCGACGCCAAGCTGCGGAGCCTGCGGATCGCCCCCTCGCCGGTCTGCGACGACGAGGCCTTCCTGCGGCGGGCATCGCTCGACCTGGTGGGCCTGCTGCCCACGCCCGCCGAGCGGGAAGCCTTTTTGGCCGATCCCTCGCCCGACAAGCGGGCCCGGCTCATCGACGACTTGCTCAGCCGCAAGGAGTTCGTCGAGCTGTGGGTCATGCGGTGGGCGGAAATCCTGCAGATCCGCTCCCAGGGCAACGATGTCAGCCCCAAGGGGGCCCTGCTCTACCACCAGTGGCTCGATCGGCGAATCGCTGCCAACCAGCCGATCGACGAGATGGTCCGCGAACTGCTCGCCGCCTCGGGGGGCACCTTCACCAACCCGCCGACCAACTACTTCCAGCTCGAACGCGACACCCTCAAGCTCACCGAAAACATCGCCCAGGCCTTTTTGGGAATGCGGATCCAGTGCGCCCAGTGTCACAACCATCCCTTCGACCGCTGGACGATGGATGACTACTACGGCTTTGCCGCCTTCTTCTCGGCGATCGGCCGCAAGCGGGCGGCCGACCCCCGGGAGACGATCGTTTTCGACCGCGGCAGCGGCGGGATGAAGCATCCGGTTTCCGGGCAGGAGGTGGCCCCTCGGTACCTCGGGGGTGAGGCTCCCGACGTCTCCACGCGGGACCGCCGCGAGGCGGTGGCGGAATGGATCACCTCGCCGGAGAATCCCTTCTTCGCCCGCCGGATCGCGAACCTCGTGTGGGCTCATTTCTTCGGGCGGGGCATCGTCCACGAACCGGACGATTTCCGCGTCAGCAACCCGCCGGTCAACGGTCCTCTGCTCGATGCCCTCGCCGCGAGGCTCGTCGAATCGGGCTGGGATTTCCGCGGGTTTGTCCGTGAAATCGTCAGCTCCAAGACCTACCAGCGATCCTGCCAGCCGCTCGACTCCAACCGCCTCGACACCACCAACTTCTCCCACGCTTCGGTGCGGCGGATCCGGGCCGAGGTGCTGCTGGATATCCTCGCCCAGGTCACAGAGACGACGTACAAGTTTCCCGGTCTGCCGGCCGGGGCTCGTGCGGTGCAGGTGGCCGACGGACGAACGACCACCTATTTCCTGACGACCTTCGGGCGAGCGACCCGCGAGGATGTTTGCAGCTGCGCGGTGAGCATGGACCCCAGCCTCTCACAGGCCCTGCATCTGCTCAACGGCGACGTGGCCAATCAGCGAATCCGTTCCGGCGGCGTCGTGGCCCGGCAGCTCGAGGAGGGCCGGCGGCCGACGGAGATCATCGACGGGCTGTTTGTCCGCTGCTACGGCCGCCTGCCCGACGAGCGGGAGCGGATCGAAACGCTCGCCGAGGTGCTCGCCGACTCCGATCGCCGCCGAGCCCTCGAGGATGTCTTCTGGGCCCTGCTCAATTCCCCCGAGTTTCTCTTCAACCACTGAGCGTCTGAGAGGCCGAAGCTTGGAAACCAGTTTGGAAACCAGCTTGGAACCCAGCTTGTCCCCACGACACGTCGCGTTGGGCCTTGCCGCCGTGATCGCCGTGGCTGTCGGGAGCGGTCCGGCCGCCGGAGAGGAGCCCGCCGGCAAGCCGCCGACCTACGAAGAGCACGTGCTGCCGATTTTTCGCGAGAAGTGCTGCGGCTGCCACAATGCCGACCGCAAGAGCGGCGGCCTCGACCTGACAAGCTACGCCCAGATGCTCGCCGGCGGCAATTCCGGCGACGTGCTCGAGCCCGGCGACCCGGAGGGGTCCTATCTCTGGCAGCTTGCCAGCCACGAGTCGGAGCCGACGATGCCGCCGGAGGCCGACCGCATCCCCGACGCGATGCTCGGAATCATCACGAAATGGATCGCCGGCGGAATCGTCGAGCGGGACGGCAGCAAGCCCGTGGCCGTGAAGCCGGCTGCGTCGTTGGCACTCGACCCCGGGGCGGTGGTGTCGCCGCAGGGAGAACCGGTGATGCCGCCGCCGCTGCCGCGCGAGCCCCTCAGCCACGGCATCCGGCCGGCCGCCGTGACCTCCATCGCCGCGTCGCCGCACGGTGAGCTGATCGCGATCGGTGGCCGCCGGCAGCTGCTCTTGGCCCACACCGGCTCGCTCGAACTGCTCGGCGTGCTGCCATTTCCCGAAGGCCGCTGCCGCAACGTGCGATTTTCGCGCAACGCAAAGCTGCTCCTGGCCGCTGGTGGCATGCCCGCCAAGAGCGGGCGGGTCGTGATCTGGGATGTGGCCACCGCCAAGCGGGTGATGGAACTCGGCGAGGAATACGACGAAATCCTCGCAGCCGACATCTCGGCCGATCAACGGCTGGTGGCTCTCGGCGGGCCTGCCCGCGTGGTCCGGCTTTTGACCACCGCCGACGGCAGTGTGGAGAGCACGATCACCAAGCACACCGACTGGGTCACCGCCGTGGCCTTCTCGCCCGACAGCGTGCTGCTGGCCACCGGCGACCGGGCGGGCAATCTCTTCCTCTGGGAGTCGTTCGGGGCACGCGAGTGGGGCGTGCTCGCCGGCCACACCGCGGCGATCACCTCCGTCGCCTGGCGGCCCGACGGCCTGGTGCTCGCCAGCGGCTCCGAGGACGGCACGATCCAGCTCTGGGAGGCGGAAGGCCCCCGCAAGATCAGCTCGTTCAAGGCGCATTCGGCCGCCGGCGGCGGCACGCTCGACGTGCGTTTCCTGCCCGACGGCCGGCTGCTGTCCACCGGCCGCGACCGGAAGATCAAGCTCTGGAAGAGCGACGGCAAGCTGGAGCGGGAGATCGGATCGCTGCCCTCGATCGGCACCTGCGTGACCGTCTCGTCCGATGCGGCCCGCTTTTTCGCCGCCGACGCCGCGGGCAACCTGCTGGTCTGGCAGGCTTCCGACGGCAGCCCGGCCGGCTCGATCGACACCAATCCCGCACCCAACTAGCTGGCTTCCGCCGGAGCCGGCTGCCAGGCGGCGATCATCGTCCCGTCACGGGCGACGCCGATCTACCGGCTCGGCATCTCGCAGGAGACACCGCCGGCGGCCGGCACGTAGCAGACCCGGGCGTAGTCCATCACCATGCGATGGGCACTGAACCGCCAGGCAAGCGAACTGATCGAGTTCATCATCATCCGGATCCACTGCCGCGGCAGGCCGTCGGCATCGCGATCATAGAACAGCGGGATGACCTCGTTTTCCAGCACGTTGTAAAGGGCAGCCCCGTCTCGCTGGTCGGTGATCTCATCCTGGGCATGGGTCTCTCCACGACCGATGGCAAAGCCATTGCGGCCGTCGAAGGCCTCGGCCCACCAGCCGTCGAGGATCGAGCAGTTCAGCCCGCCGTTGAGCACCACCTTTTGGCCGCTGGTGCCGGAGGCCTCCAGCGGACGCCGCGGGTTGTTGAGCCAGACATCCACACCCTGAATCAGGTGCCGGCAGACGTTGATGTCGTAATCCTCCACGAAGACCAGGCGTCCGCTGGTTCGAGAATCGTGACGCAGGTTGGCGATTTTGCGGATCAGGGCCTTGCCCGGCTCGTCGGCCGGATGGGCCTTGCCGGAGAAGATGATCTGAATCGGCCGGTCTTCGTCGCTGATCATTGCCAGCAGGCGGTCGAGATCGGAGAGCACCAGGTCGGCCCGCTTGTAGGTGGCGAAGCGGCGTGCGAAGCCGATCGTGAGGATGTTGGGGTCGAGCACCGAGCGGGCCTGCTCCACCGCCTCGTCGCACTCGCCGCGGCGACGGCACTGCCGGGCCAGTCGGCGGCGGACGAACTGCAACAGCAGGTTCTTCAGGGCGTAGTGGGTCTCCCAGAGTTCGCCCGGATCGCAGTCGTAGATCTTCTGCCAGACGTCGGGCTCTCCCATGCGGCGAAACCAGTCGGCCGGAAAGATCCGGTCGTAAAGCTGCAGCATCTGCCAAGAGAGCCAACTGGGGATGTGCACGCCGTTGGTGATGTGACCGATCGGCACCTCCTCCTCGACCCGCCAGGGCCAGAGGTTGGCCCACATCTTGCGGCTCACGTGGCCGTGCAGGGCGCTGACGGCATTGGCCCGCCGAGAGAGCTTCATCGCCAGCACGGTCATGCAGAAGGGCTCCTCGTGGTTGTGCGGCTCGACCCGCCCGAGGGCCATCAGTTCGTCGTGCGAGACGCCCATCGCCTCCCGCATCGGCCCGAGGTGCTCTTCGATCAGCCCGCCGTCGAAGCGGTCATGGCCGGCCGGCACGGGCGTGTGGGTGGTGAAGACCGTCTGCCGGGCCACGCGGCGGACAGCCTCCTCGTAGGAATACCCGTCCCGCTCCATGCGGCCGCGAACCGCCTCGAGGGTGGCAAAGGCGGAATGGCCCTCGTTGAGGTGGTAGACGCCCGGGGTGATGCCCATCGCCCGAATCGCCTTGACCCCGCCGATGCCCAGCACGAGTTCCTGGCGGATTCGAACCCGGGTGTCACCGCCGTAGAGCCGGCTGGTGAGTTCGCGGTCTTCCGGATCGTTGCCCTCGACGTCGCTATCGAGGAGGTAGAGCGTGACCCGGCCGACGGCCATCCTCCAGACCTGGGCAAAAATCGATCCGCCGCGGGTGTCGATCTGCACCCGAACCGGATTCCCTTCGAGGTCGAGGGCCGGCGAAATCGGCAGGTTCTCCACGCGGGACTGGATGTATTCCTGGTGCTGGTAGCCGTCGATGTCGAGCTGCTGGCGGAAGTAGCCCTGCTTGTAGAACAGGCCCACGGCGAGCAGCGGGATGCCCAGTCCGCTGGCGCTTTTGATGTGGTCGCCGGAGAGCACGCCGAGGCCGCCGGAGTAGACGGGAACCGACTCGTGGATTCCGAACTCGGCCGAGAAGTAGACCACCGGCTTGGAGCCAAGGACCCCGGCATGCACGTGGCTCCAGGTCGAGTCGGCCGCCAGGTATTCCTTGAGGCGACGATAGGCCTGGTTGATCCGGCTGTAGAGCACCAGTTCCGCCGCCCGCGACTCCAGCCGCTCAGGAGTGAATTCCGAAAGCAGGGCGATCGGGTTGTGGTCGAGCTGCCGCCAGCGGATCGGGTCGAGCTCGCGAAAGAGGTTGGTCACCTCAGGATGCCAGCTCCACCACAAGTTGCGGGCCAGGGCCATGCACTTGTCGTAGAGCGTCTGCGGCGAAAGCTCGATCAGCCGCGGAGGGGCAAGCGGCGTCGTGCCGTTGACCGACTGCACAACGCCCGGGGTGCGGGAAACGATTTCTTCTGCCTGGCTCATGGTGGAACTCCGGGGCGGGGCGGGGCTTCCCGAGGGAATCAGGAAGGCGACGCGGGTGATGGTATGGAGGGAACCTGCCAGAAGGATGCGAAAGTATAGCGATGCCGGCACAACCCAGCGACCCCGGCGAGGCGAGGGCATGGGCTATGATGCCCGTAGGCGGCTCGGCGAGGGCCGATGCCGCTGTTTCAGACCCCTATTGGAGGCCGAGCGCGTGCGGTCCCCGGACCTCTTCCCCGCCTGCGGCGATAGCCCGGACCCCCAGCGACTCGCGGCATTGCTCGAACGTATCGACAGCGTCGCCGCACGCACCCGCCGCGAGGGCCCCTGGGCCAGCGGGAGTTTTGCGGCCCTCGCCGAGCACGGGGTGCTTGCCGGATTCATCCCCGAGGACGCGGGCGGCTCCGGGGCCAATCCGGCGGCGATCGCCCGTTTGCTAATGGCCCTGGCGGGCAGCTGCCTCACGACCTCGCTGGCGGTGACCCAGTGGGCCGCCGGCTGTCGGATCATCGGCGAGGCCGCGGCGGAGGTGCGTCGCCGATACCTGCGGCCGCTGGCCGCGGGCGAGACCTTCACGACCGTCGGCATCTCCCAGCTTTCGACCAGCCGCCGGCATCTCGCCCGGCCCCCGCTGCTCGCCTCGCGGGTCGGGGAGGGCTGGCAGCTCGATGGGCTGTGCCCCTGGGTGACCGGGGCCGATGCGGTCGAAAGCATTGTCACCGGGGCGATGACCGAGGACGGCGAGGCGATGTTCTTCATCGTGGATACCAAGGCAGCCGGACTCCGCATCGAGCCGCCGATGGATCTGCTCGCCCTCTCGGGCAGTCGCACCGCGTGCGTGCACTTCGACGGGGTTCACCCGGCCGAGGTGATCGAGCCGCCCACTGGCCGCAGGCCCGCCGCGGGCGGGCTGACGACCTCGATGCTGGCTCTCGGGGCCGCCGCCGGCTCGGTGCGGCTGCTGGAAGCGGAGGCCGCGAGGCGGGAGGAGATCGAGCCGGTGGCGGCCGGGCTTGCTGACGAAATCGCCACGGTCCGCGAGCGGCTCCTCGCTGCGGTGCTCTCGCCGGGTGAGGCGTCGCCCGAGGCGATCCGCCAGGAGGCCAACAACCTGGTGGTGCGGGCGGCCGAGGCGTCGCTGGTGGCGGCCAAAGGGGCAGGCTTCGTACGCGGCCATCCGGCCGAGCGGGCGGTGCGGGAGTCGATGTTTTTTCTGGTCTGGAGCTGCCCCCAGGCGGTGACCGCGACCACCCTCTGCGAGCTTGCCGGCATCTGACCGCGGGGAGCCGGGCCGGCAAAATCTCGCACAATTCACACGAATCGGGCTTGTTCCCCGGGGGGGTGGCCGACGTAGAGTGGATAGACAGGTTTTCCACAACCAACGCTCAGCCGACTCCGCCGCCATGCCCGCCTCCCGCCCGAAGCGAATCGCCATCATCAAACTCTCCGCCATCGGGGACGTGCTGCACGGCGTGCCGACGGCGGTGGCGATTCGCCGGCATTTTCCAGATGCCGAAATCGCTTGGGTGGTGGAGGGCCGCAGCGGCGACGTGCTCGAGGGGCACCCGGCGATCGACCGGCTGATCAGGATTCCCCGCGGCTGGCTCGCATCGCCGTCGCAGGTGGCCCGGCTCCGCCGCGGGCTGCTCGAATTCCGACCCGAGGTAGCCATCGACCTGCAGGGCCTTGCCAAAAGCGGCGTGGCGGCTTGGCTCTCCGGAGCGAGAACCCGCATCGGGCACGCCCCGCCCGAGGCCCGGGAGTGTTCCTGGATCTTCTCCACCCATCGGATCACCGCGCGGCAGACCCA
>Ga0180436_10004861_pt1 | contig 11990 bp, 10 predicted proteins | sample SS_ome_2_FD_132434 | JGI IMG/M metagenome (GOLD analysis project Ga0180436, IMG submission 132434) | Hypersaline lake sediment archaeal communities from the Salton Sea, California, USA - SS_3_S_2 metaG | ecosystem: Environmental > Aquatic > Non-marine Saline and Alkaline > Hypersaline >...
CGTTTTGTTTCGTTTTCCATAGGATTCACAAACTCTCCTAGCATATTCGGACGGCTCCATACTGATCGCTTCTTTTGAGGACTTACCGCTTTCCTGTTCTCTAATCAATATCGCAAGGATATCATTTGCGGCTTCCTTCCTTTCGATATTGTTAAGTGTACTGTTCTTAAGGGTAAACACGATGTTTTCATATAACTCATAATAATCATTATTGAGTTTTTTCAAATAACCTGCTCTCCGCGCATATTTATAATACACATAGAAACACGATCCAACCGCCAGTACAGCGATAATTATAAGATTTAGAAATCCGCTCAAACCCGTATTGCCGCTTTTTAATCCGATCGCAATCTGAATTATCAAGGTTGCTAAAACAACTGCTGCGAGCACAACTGATATGGTAAAAATCAATTTTCCTCTTTTACTAAGGTTTTTCATATTTTATCTCCTAAAAATCTTTAAATATATTGTCTACAATATTTCTGATACCTTTCCAGCTTTCATAAAATTCTTCAATATGAATTTTACCTTTATCCGTTAGTGAGTAATACTTTCTAGGCGGTCCGTTTCCAGCGGACTTTTTCTCAAAACTTATCAATTCTTTCTTTTCCAGTCTGTTGAGCAGCGGATATACGGTCGCTTCGCTGATGTCTTTTAATCCACTTGTCTGGAGTTGCTCAACAACCCTATATCCATAGCTTGCTTCTGCTTTGAAGATAACCAGAACACAACTTTCTAAAATCCCCTTTAGCAGTTGAGTATCTCTTGCCATATTCACCATCCTTACTATGTAATGCCTAGTAATAGCATTATTATATTCCGAGTACTATGTATTGTCAAGTAATAGATTTGTTTTTTTGAATTTATTATAGGGATATGTCTATAGCCCTATTTACAGATAGCCGTTTAAGCCTGTATAATTGCATAATATAAAAACTTATTTGAGGTATAGAGATGAAAAGAGTTGACGAGCGAGATGTGATGTTCTCGAGAATGGGATATAAAGAGGGCAGTGAACAGTATAAAGATTACTATAAAAGCAACCCGAAGAAGAAAGAGCTGGATGATGAACTGCGAAGCAAACCGTCTCTCTGTTCTGAAGGAACTCCGACATACCATCCGCTGCTCTCCGCTGCAGTTGATGCAAATTTCATGTTTCTGGACGATATAAAACATCTTTGTGATGGAAAACCGTACGGAGAAAAGAAACAAGTCGATAAGTATGAAGTGACAAGTCTTATAAAAAGACTAGGCGTGCATTACGGCGCCTTGGAAGTGGGCATATGCGAAGCAAAGGAGGAGTTCTATTATTCCGTCAGGGGAAGACATCCCGAAGTGTATGGAGAAAAAACGGATACGTCATTGAAGAACGCAATTGTATTCACTGTGAAGATGGAGCAGGAAGTGATAAACACAGCGCCCCAGGTCAGCTCCTGTACCGAAACATCCAAAGGATATGTCGAGGCCGCAAAAATCGGCATGCAGCTATCATACTTTTTAAGAAATCTTGGATACAATGCGAGATGCCACATGGACGCCAATTATCTTATGATGGCCCCGCCTCTCGCTGTGCATGCGGGCTTAGGACAGAGAGGAAGACACGGCCTTTTGATAAGCGAAAAAAATGGAAGTTTTATCCGCCTAGGATTTGTTACTACAGATCTGGATTTGGAGTTTGATAAGGAGACCGATTATGATATCCCGAGGTTTTGCAACCTTTGCAGAATGTGCATAAAAACCTGCCCTGCAAAGACGATTAAAGATTCTTCGAACCCTAAAGATTGGTTAATCGATCAGGAGAAGTGCTACAGTGTTTGGAGAAATATCGGAACAGACTGCGGCGTATGCTTAAGCGCTTGTCCAATAGGTCAGGGATTCGATGTAAAGGATATAAGAGAATCGAGCGCCGAAGAGATCTTGGAGTTTTTGGATAATTACCGAAAAGAAAACGGACCGCGAAAATATCGTAAGGATAAATACTTTTTATAAAGGAATATAAATTAAACCCACCTTTTGGTGGGTTTTTGCGCAAAATCTTTTCTCTTGTTTTAGATCACTTCGTCTGAAATCGGACAATTCGTGATTTTGAAATTGCCTCTGAACTCAATTATCGTTCCGTCTGCGTCTTCGCTGCCGTCCGTACAGTTTGTAGGACCTGCGATAAACGCAACTTGGATTTCCGAGCACGGGATAAACTGTCCGCAATAAACGGGACTGACTTCCGGTGAAGTGACATAGCCGACAACTTGATTTACACCGACACACTGGTCGAGTGAAAGAGTCATCCTCAATCCGTTAATAGGATTTACGAAATTCTCTGTGCTTCCCGTAGCTGTCTGAGTACAAGCGCTTTCAGATGCGATTTTTACATTAGCAACGTATGGGATACATCCTACAATCCTCACAGGAAAAATCTCAACACCCAAAGTCGGGCATCCTTCCGGAGGCTCAACATCCACAGTGCAAGGCTCATTATCTATAATATAGTAGAGATTGCTGTGGTAGAAAATCTCCTTTTCCAAAGCCTGTTCGGTCACATTTCCAAACCCGTTCGGTACTGTATATCTGCAGCAGAAAGGTATTATGCAGTTGCAGCCTTCGGTACATGCAACGATCTGTCTCGGCTCCTGTTCAGGCTCGATTTTCGGCAATGAGCAAAACAATTTTTCTGGAGGAGTGAGCTGGACTTCGCTTTTGGCTTCTCCTGCTGAAAAAGTCTCGACTTTTTTTTCCGCTTCAGTCTCAGTCGCTATAATTTGTGTTACTTCTATTTTTTCTTCTTTCATTTTTCTGTTTACTCCTTTAGTGATAAAAGAATACAATTACTCTTTTATAATATAGATATATTCAAATCGCACGATAATGGTGTTTGGCGGGCATAAACCATAGCATTAAAAAAGCCTTGCGGTTTTCGCAAAGCTTGACATTAGCACTTCGAGTTAATTATCGAACAGATCAGAAACCTTTTTCATCTCTGCACTGATTTCAATACCTTGAGGACAGTGTTCTTCGCACTGTCTGCATTCCGTGCACTGGTTTGCCCTTGCCTCCTCAGGTATCCTGAAACCATATTGGAATATTGCACTTCTCTGAGCGCTGGGAAGGTCATCGAATAAGAAGTAGTTATTATAGGAAGTAAAACAGGCCCTAATATCCACGCCGAAGGGACAGGGGCAACAATATCCGCATGTCGTACAAGGAATTTTTATTTTGTCCTTTAAATTCAGATAAACTTTCTCTATCGCTTTGAGCTCTTCTTCACTCATCGTGTTTTCATGTGCTCTGTCAGCGATTTCTACATTTTCTATAACATGCTCGAGTGTGCTCATACCGCTCAATACTGTTGAAACAGCAGGATCGTTATATAGCCATGATAGTGCCCAGTCTGCCATTGTTCTGGTCGCATCCAAATCTTCAAGCGGCTTTTTTATTGATTCAGGGATTTCAACAATGCGACCGCCGCGCAAAGGCTCCATGATTACAGATCCCATACCTTTTTGCTCAATAAGCTTTAGACCTTTAGTGCCTGCTTGATAATCCTGATCCATAAAATTATATTGGATTTGACAGAATTCCCAATCATAATCATTGATAATATATTCAAAAGTCGAATATGTATCGTGAAAGGAAAAACCGATATGACCTATTTTTCCCTCTTTCTTTGCTTTTTCCAAAAACTCAAAAGCACCTAGGTTTTTAATCTTATCATAGTTATGATCCAGCAGAGTATGAAGCAGATAGAAGTCGATATGTTCGGTTTGAAGAGCTTTAAGCTGCTCTTCTAAAAATCTGTCCATATCCTCCCGAGTATTGACCAGCCATGTCGGAAGCTTCGTTGCAACATAAACCTTATCTCTTTTGCTTTTTAAAACCCTGCCCAGAAAGTCCTCGCTGGTTCCTCTTCCGGAAAAGCCTTTGCTGTGATAAGGATATGCCGTATCAAAATAGTTTACGCCTTTATCCAAAGCGTACTCGACCATTTCAACAGCTTGTTTTTCATCGATTTTCGAACTGTCACCGTCCAACACCGGAAAGCGCATGCATCCAAAACCCAAAGTAGATATTTTCTTACCTGTTCTGCCCATCTCTCTATACTTCATCAATTAACCTCATTTATTTGTTATCGTAAGCTGAAAATGCTTGTAGACATTATAACACGTATTATCAACACTTAAAATCGGTAAAATGGAAGAATTTTGACGATTGGGCGAACAAATTGTAATTCTTTTTAGGAAAAAACACATATTTTGGTGAAAAAAAGCGTAAAAACCCTTGATTTTACTGTATGAGAGGTGTATAGTGGGCTTAATGGGAGAGAAGTGGAGAGGTTTTGTTTAGGAATGGAGAACCTCGCTGAAGTTTATTGATAAAAAGCGGAGTTTAGGAAAGAAAAGTTAAAATGACTCAATTTGTTGGAGAACATCAACGAAGTATTGATGAAAAAGGGAGGGTAATAATACCTTCCGAATATCGACAACTGCTTGGCGAGAGTTTTGTAATTGCTCGCGGTTTTGATAAGCAGCTTTCACTTTATCCTGCCGAAGAATGGACAAAATACTTTAACAAATATGCCGAAGGTGATGAAAAAAACGAAGATGTGAGAAGACAGAGAAGAAAGGTTTCCAGGAGTGCAAGGAACGCAAAACAAGATAGTCAAGGCAGAATGTGCATTCCGCAGGAATTACGAGACTTTGCATCTATTGAGAATTCAGTCACGTTTATCGGAGATACTACTCATATTGAACTTTGGGACAGCGGAGAATTGCAACGATATGATGAAGAAGGCTGAGAAAATATTACGGATTTAAGAAAGCAGTGATTATGGAGGATAAAAAACATATACCGGTCCTGCTTGATGAATGTATGGAAGCATTGAAGCTTTGCCCGGGAAAAACTATTGTTGATGGAACTCTCGGCGGCGGCGGACATTCTGAGGAAATATTAAAAAGAATATTGCCCGGAGGGAAGCTGATTGGGATTGATAAAGACCCTGAAGCGATTGAACGATGCAAAGAGAAATTTAGCAAATATAATAATAACGTGCTGTATGTGCACGATGATTATAAAAACATAACGAATATATTAAGAAACTTTAATATAGAGGAAGTCGACGGAGCATTGCTCGATCTGGGCGTTTCGTCCTTCCAGCTTGATGACCATTTTAGGGGGTTTAGTTATAAGGCCGACGTAAAGCTCGATATGCGGATGGACAACAGTCGAGGAAAAACAGCCAAAGACGTTGTCAACGGGTATTCTGCGAAAGAGCTTACGGATATATTTTATAGATACGGCGAAGAAAAATGGTCTAAGCGCATAGCGGAGTTCATTGTAGAGAGGAGACAGAAAAAAGAAATATCTACATCTGGCGAGCTTACAGAGATTATTAAAGCAGCAGTGCCACTTGCTGCAAGAAAAGGAGTCAAATACCCATCCATGAGGTGTTTTCAAGCGATCAGAATCGAAGTCAATGATGAGCTTAGAAACTTGCAAGTGGCGTTGGATGGCTTTAAGAAGGTTATAAAATCAGGGGGTCGATTTGCAGTAATAACCTTCCACTCCTTAGAGGACAGAATCGTAAAAAAATTCTTTAAGGGGATGCAATATCCTTGTGAGTGTCCGCCAGATGCTCCGATATGCATTTGCGGTAAAAAACAGACGGGAAAAATAATTACAAAAAAACCAATTTTACCGCAAGAAAGCGAAATTTCGCTCAACAACCGTTCAAGAAGCGCAAAGCTTAGGGTTGTTGAACTGCTATAAAAGAAAATAGTGTTTTTTAAGGCAAGGTGACGAAAAGATGAGCAGAAGACGAAACAATTTTATCGATGATGATAGACAGAGATCCTCTGCTTTTTTTGACTTATCAGATGATGACTATGAAACCACATCTGGGGAAAGCATACATATTTTCGGGGAGAGTTTAAACAGAACATCACATCAATCATCAAACAGAGGAAAACAGCATAAAACTGTAATGTATGACGTAACTCGCCCGAGACCTAAGAAAAAAAGACGGTCGAGAAGAAAGGCAAAGCCGAAAAGCAGCGCGGCTTTGCTCGTTGTTCTTTCCTATGCAATTATCGGCTTTTTTGTATGCAGCTTGATGATTACAAGATATTCATATATCATAGAGGTTGATGAAGAATTGGATATGCTTGAAAGCGAGATAAAACAGCTTGAGAGTGTTGTCGAAGAAAAGAAGCTGGAGGTTTCTTTAAAGGACGATATCGGTATGGTGCAGTCGCAAGCGAGAAATGAACATGGAATGTATTACCCGAAAAACGATCAGATCGTATATATAGAACTTGAGGCCTTTGAGAACGAAGAACAACAGGTTGAAGAAAACACTGTTGAAGTGCTTTCGGAAAACTTTGCAAATGAATAAATACAACTTAATTAGTGGAACAAGGAGAGTGAGCTGAAGTTGGCATTATCTTCGGTATCGAGTAAAAAAAGGCTGATTGTCGTATTAGGGATAATTAGCTTAATTTTTTTAGTTTTAATAGTAAGACTTATAACTATTATGTTCGTGGACGCTGCAGAGCTTCAGAAGAAAGCAGAGGAACAATGGACACGTGAGTTTAATGTGTCTGCGAAGAGAGGGGATATTCTCGACAGAAACGGGAATGTGCTTGCGCATAGTGCAGCGATCGATACGATATATGTCAACGTATTCGATGTTTCGGATCCGGAATACCTTGCATCAACTCTCTCAGAGCATCTTGATATGGACTATGAAACCATATATAGCCGCGCAACAGATAAGACAAAATCACAAGTTTGGATAAAAAGGCAGGTCGACAAAGAAACTGCAGATAAGATTAGAGAACTGGATATAGACGGTGTCGGGTTTTCGATAGACTCCAAAAGATATTATCCGAATTCGGATTTTTTGACTTCCGTAATAGGTATAACATCAACCGACGGGATTGGACTTGAAGGTATCGAAGCGAAATATGATAAATACTTAGCCGGAAAAGCCGGAAGGATTATCGGGGAAACCGACAGAACGGGAAAAACGATACCATATGCAGACAATATGTATATCCCGCCCGAGGATGGGTACAACGTGGTTCTCACTATCGATGAAGTCATCCAGATGTTTTTGGAAAAAGCTTTAGAGGAAGTTTATGTAGAGCATAATGCGCTGGGAGCACAGGGAATTGTCATGGATCCGAACACCGGAGAAATTCTGGCGGTGGCGAACTATCCGGACTTCGACTTGAACGATCCGCCGAGACAAGATATTGAGCTTCTGCAGGATTTGATAAAGAACAAAGCGTTTACGGATGCTTATGAGCCTGGCTCAACGTTTAAGGTAGTGACGGCGGCTTCGGTTTTGGACAGCGGAGCTCTTACTATCGCGGACGGATTCACATGTGTCGGATATAAAATGGTGGATGGGCAGAGGATAAAGTGCTGGAGAGATTATCATCCGCATGGGCACCAATCCTTCGTTGAAGCGGTACAGAATTCTTGTAATCCATCATTCATGACGATGGCTTTGAAGATGGGTACTGACACCTTCTACGATTACATATACAACTTTGGCTTCGGTGATAAAACCGGAGTTGATGTGATATACGAGGGTGAAGGAATCGTTCGAAACGCTAAATATATAAAGAGTTTTGACCTTGCAAGAATTGGGTTTGGTCAAAGCATAGCGGTAACACCTTTGCAGCTTATCAATTCAGTCAGTGCAATAGTAAACGGCGGGAATTTGATGCGGCCGATGCTCATAAAAGAACTTTCAGACAGCGATGGAATAGTGGTTGAAGAATACGACAGCGAAGTTGTGAAAAAAGTTATATCCGAGGAAACAAGCGAGAGTATGCGGGAGATTCTAAAGAGCGTTGTCGAGGACGGCAGCGGAAGGAATGCAGCGATTGAAGGATATTCCGTCGGGGGCAAAACGGGTACAGCGCAAAAGTATGATGAGGATGGAAATATCATGGCAGGTAAAAATATATCCTCATTCATCGGCTTTGCACCTGTGGAAAAACCGCAGTTCGTTGTTTTGATAGTAGTGGATGAGCCGAGCGAAGGAGTGACATTTGGAAGTATAGTCGCTGCACCTTATGTAAAAGAAGTTTTGGAAAGCTCGCTTAAGTATAAAGGAGTGCCTGCGACATATGAAAACCAAGCAAAGTATGTCACTGTACCGAATGTATTGAATCTGGAAGTCGGAGATGCAATTTCGAGTATAGAGAAAGCGGGGCTAAAATACATATTGGATGGAGTCGGAACGGTGAAAGGGCAATCGCCTGCACCAGGAGAATCCATGCCGAAGGGAAGCGAGATGCTTCTTTATATGAGCGAAAAACAATCCAGCACAACGGATAATCCGATGGTAGCAGTACCGGATTTGAACGGATTGTCAAAAGAAGAGGCGAAAGCCGTATTGGGAAGTGTTGGATTACAGATTCATGTCGAAAGAGAAGGATTGCTGGTCACTTTCCAAAACGTACCGAAAGGTATCGAGGTTGAGAAGGGTACGATTATAACAGTAAGGCTGACTTAGAATATACGGATAAACAAAAAACTTGATATAGAACACCATAGCATATATTATATATTGGACAGATAAGAATATATAATAAGAGGACATAATGATATTGGATGAGAATATGAAAATATCGGATTTGCTCAAAGGTTTTGAATATAAGAGAAACTTTGAAAGTGATTTTGAAATCACAGGCGTTGAATATGATTCGAGGAATGTGGAAATAGGCAACCTGTTTTTCTGTATATCCGGGTTGAAAACAGACGGGCATAAATTTGCACCGATGGCTGTTGAAAAGGGAGCTGCGGTACTTGTTGTAACAAGAGAACTAGAACTCGATATACCGCAGATCATAGTTGAAGACGATAGACTTGCGATGGCGCTGCTGTCCTGCAGGTTTTTTGGTAACCCGGCGAAGAAGCTGAAAATGATTGGTGTAACCGGTACAAACGGTAAAACGACAATCACATATATGATGAAAGCGATGCTTGAGGAATGCGGTAAGAAAGTCGGGCTGGTCGGTACGATACACAATATGATCGGTGACAGGGAGATTTATACTTCGCACACGACACCCGAGTCTCCGGATTTAAACAGGTTTATGAGAGATATGCTGAGTGAAGGATGTGAGTATCTTGTGATCGAGGTTTCCTCGCATTCGCTGGACCTTAAGAGAGTGGCGGGAATTGAGTTTGATGTCGGGATATTCACGAATCTTACTCAAGACCACCTTGATTATCATAAGAACTTTGAAAACTATTCGGCAGCAAAAGCGATGCTGTTCGCTTCTTCAAAAGTGAGCATACTCAATATGGATGACAAAGCATATGTAGATATGGAAAAAGCGAGTGCGGGAAAAGTTATGCTCTATGGTACAAATACCGAAGCTGATTTTTCTGCCCGTAATATATATGTTGCTCCAGGCGGAACTGATTTTGATTATTTTGAGGGTGACGAGAAAAAACGAAAGGTCAAGCTGAGAATGACAGGGGATTTCAACGCACTAAACGCTCTTTCTGCTATTATAACCGTTAAAACTTTGAACATTGATTTTGAGAAATGCATTAGAGGTCTTGAGAGGATTGCAGCAGTTGATGGAAGGTGTCAGGTTTTGGACACGGAAGGAAGAGGTTTCTCGGTGATATTGGACTATGCACACACACCGGACAGCTTGGAAAGTACGATATCATCCGTTCGAGGGTTTGCGAAAAAAAGAATTATCACAGTGTTTGGATGCGGCGGGAATCGTGATGAGAAAAAGCGACCTATTATGGGTGAGATATCCGGAAGGCTTTCGGATTTTTCGATCATAACTTCCGATAACCCGAGAAACGAGGATCCGAACGACATCATCAGAGAGATTAAGGTCGGTATGGAAGAAACCGATGGTGAATATACGATAATCGAGAACAGACGTGAGGCGATTAAATTTGCACTTGAGATAGCAGAAAAAGACGATATAGTGATTTTGGCAGGAAAAGGACATGAGACTTATCAGGAGATTAAAGATATAAAATATGATTTTGACGAGAAGATAGTTATAAAAGAACTGCTGGAAGAGATTTGATTCAAGGATTTATGCAAAAGATGACGTTTAGGAAAACGTCAAAAAGAGGGAGAATATGAGATTACAGATTGTTTCGGTTATATGTGGATTTTTTATATCGTTGGCGGCGGGGTATTTGATTATACCTTTGTTGAAAAAACTAAAGGCAGGACAGCAAGTAAGGGATGATGGACCGCAAAGCCACCTTTCAAAGACCGGCACACCGACAATGGGTGGAGTAATAATCCTGCTAGGAACTTTGATAACAACGCTTATATTCGCAAAAGGCGAAATGAGCATGGTTTTGGTAGCTTTAGCTGCTTACTTAGGATACAGCCTAATAGGATTAATCGATGATATGATAATTGTGCTAAAGAAAAGGTCTTTGGGCTTACGGGCGTGGCAGAAATTCTTAGCGCAGGTTGTTCTTGCTGTTTTCGTTGCATTATATGCATATAACAACGCGGATATCGGATCGACCGTAGTTATACCGTTTTTTAACATCGAATGGGATATGGGATTTTGGTTTATTCCGTTTACAGTGTTTGTAATCGTTGGTATGGTGAACAGCGTAAATTTGACAGATGGTTTGGATGGGTTAGCTACCAGTGTTTCGCTTCTGAACAGCTTTACGTTCTGTTTCATCTTTTCAGGTATAATAGCGATTGCGCTTGCGCATGGAAGAGCAGGCTTTGCTTCAGATATGCAGAATATGACTGTGTTTGCGGCGGCGCTTACTGGAGGGCTACTGGCCTTCTTAAGATTTAACTCATACCCAGCGAAGGTTTTTATGGGGGATACCGGATCTTTGGGACTCGGAGCGGCGATAACGGTTATGGCGATTTTCTCGAGATTACAGCTCATACTGCCGATAATAAGCTTTATGTTTATGATCACAACGATTTCGGTTATTCTGCAGGTCGGGTCTTATAAGATCCGAAAGAAGAGGATATTTAAGATGGCACCTTTACATCATCATTTCGAGCTTAAAGGGGTGAAAGAGCCAAAGATTGTAGTCTCGTATATGATTATAACGACTCTGCTCTGTCTTATCACTCTCTGGGCTTTGAGCTGAGAGGAGGCAGACTTTTGGATTATAAAGGCAAGAGCATAATTGTTGTCGGGATGGCAAAAAGCGGTGTTGCTTGTGCAAGGCTGCTTAAGTCTCTCGGTGCTTATGTTTTAATAAATGACAGCAGAAAAGAAGACGAATTCTCTGACAGCGAATTGATGATGTTTGATAAAATATCCGATGAAAAATATTTGGGTAAAAGCCCAGTTGATATTTTGGACAGAGTGGATGGCTTGGTTTTGAGCCCCGGAGTTCCTCCGAAGAAGGTGGATTTTATACAAAAAGCGTTTGAGATGGGTATAGAGGTTATAGCAGAGATCGAGCTCGGATACAGATGCTGTGATGCAGAAGTGATTGCTATAACCGGTACAAACGGAAAAACCACGTGTACAGCTCTTACCGGTGCGATTTTTGAAAATACGGAAAGAAAGACTTTTATCCTCGGAAACATCGGAACGCCATTTGTGAAGCTGGCCCCGGAGGCAAAGGAGGAAGATGTCGTGGTTTTGGAGGCTGCGGCGCTGCAGCTTGAGACGATAGTGGATTTTAAACCGAAAGCATCTGCTGTTTTGAATATAACAGAAGACCATTTGGATAGATTCGAAACGATGGAATACTATATTGAGTGTAAGGAAAAAGTTTTTGCAAATCAAAACAAGAATGATTTTCTAATACTGAACTTTGACAACGACATCACGAGAGATATGGCGAAAAAAACAAAAGCGAAAGTCGTATGGTTCAGCCGAAAAGAGATTTTGGATTTTGGAGCTTTTATAAAAGACGGGAACATAATATTTATTGACGGAGATAAAGAAATTATTATCTGTAAGGAAGAGGAAGTGAAAATACCGGGAGGACATAATATCGAA
>Ga0180436_10004864_pt1 | contig 11987 bp, 13 predicted proteins | sample SS_ome_2_FD_132434 | JGI IMG/M metagenome (GOLD analysis project Ga0180436, IMG submission 132434) | Hypersaline lake sediment archaeal communities from the Salton Sea, California, USA - SS_3_S_2 metaG | ecosystem: Environmental > Aquatic > Non-marine Saline and Alkaline > Hypersaline >...
ATCGAATTATGCGCGGAAATGCATTAGGCAAATCGGACGCCGAAATTCAAGCTGAACTCATGCAGCTGTCTGATCGCTTTGTTGATGCTGTAGGAGAAGAAAACTTCTATCTTGAGTTGCAGTTTAATCGACTCAAGCAGCAGCATCTTGTCAATCATCATCTTCTTCGTCACGCTGATGAAACAGGTATCAAGTTGATTTCAACTCCTGATTCTCACTATTATAATCCAGATAAATGGGAAGCTCGGGAGCTATATAAAAAGTTAGGATGGATGGGAAATGATCCTTCGCCGCTTCCAGAATTTGAAGATCTTAAATGTGAACTTTATCCAAAGAATGCACAGCAAATGTGGGATGAGTTTACCAGACATTATGACGAGTACGAAGAGACGTATAAGGGATACGAAAACATCGTTAAAGATTCAATCGAACGCACTCATGACATCGCTTGGGAAAAGTGTGATGATTGCTGGATTGATACTAGTGTTAAGCTACCTGATTTTAACACACCTGACCAAACGGCTTTTCAACAGCTGGCGCAGAAAGTTAAGCAAGCGCTAGTTAAAGAAAATCTTCACACCAAAGAAGAATACGTTGAACGCGCCAAAATGGAGCTGGCTGATATCAAGTTTCTTGGCTTTGAAAACTACTTCCTCGTTATGAATGAAGTATTTCACAAAGCCGCAGACCACACATTATTTGGTGCTGCTCGCGGCTCCGGAGGGGGCTCTCTTGTAAATTATCTTCTTGGTATCACACAGGTTGACCCACTTAAATACGATCTTCTTTGGGAGCGTTTCCTTGGTCGTCACCGTTGTGTAGATCCTTCTACTTATGTTATTACTGAAAGTGGAAAGAAAACGATCAAAGATCTTGTCGAGGGTGAGAGAGTACTTACACATACTGGCGAATTTAAGGCTGTTATTGATAAAGATGAAGCAGTTCATGATATGGCAGTTAGAGTTAAGTTTGCCGGTCAAGAAATTATTTGTTCACCTAATCATCGATGGGTTATCAATAGAAGCGGAAAGCAGATTGAAGTCATGGCATGCCACCTTCAAAAAGGTGATAAGTTAATCAAAAATATGGAAGTAAAATGTTGAAAATAAACAAAAATCATCCACTCTATTCAGTCTTAAAAGCAATGAATAAAGATGAATATTCAGAGCCTCTTATTGAAGAATCTTCTAGCGGCGAAGTTATTATTTATACTGGGCTGGTTATAAAAGATAGAAAATACACTCCTGGTAATTCAAATCAAATTAAAGGAAAATGATTACTATCTTTTAAAGCAAGACTTCAAAAATTGAATTTGTACATCCGTAGATCTTAGAGACGTTAGCTTTTTTAGCAACGTCTTTTTCTGTTAGGCCTCTAGCTTTATCTGCTTTAAATCTAAATCTATCAAATCTTTCACTGAAGTTTGTCCACCAAAATCTTTTAGCAGTCTCACCCTTAAATGTCATAAATGATTTGTAACAATACCCACCAATTCTGTTGTCTGAATATGTAAAAAGAGAATTGGCATGATTTTCTTTAGCAATTTTTTTTGCCCTAGAGATTATTTTTGATACACCACCATTGACGTGTGTATTCAAAGCAAAAGACATTCTAGCAATCTCTAAGACCTTTCTTTTAGAGTTCCTTTTCCATCTAAGCGTGCATGCACCTACTATTTCATCTTTATACATGATTTTAATTCCAAAATTCGCTGGGACATAACCGTCGATATGCGTGTTAACAATAAAGTCTTTTAACTCAATTGGCTCACAATATTCGACTTTGCATTTTCTACCATGAATTTTTTTGATGTTTTTGTCAGCTAGTTTATGCGCAATCATAGACTTGACAATATTTTGCTTAAATTCCCATTCGTCTTGAAATAGAAACCAAAGTTCAATATTTTTTTGTTTTGCAAGAATTCTTTTCATTTCAGGTTTGTTAGGATTGCATCTACCAGAAGCTTCACTATGCCAATACAAACCTTCACATTCAATTCCAAAATTTTTATTTTCTACAAGTATGTCAATTTCTTTTCCATCAAGAACAGATCTATCATCGACTTTTGTTTTAAATCCGAGAGTCTTTATAAAATCATTAATTTCAAGTTGCCATTTGCTTGCACCAGACTGCCACGGTGGAAAACAAGTATAACATTTACTTCCGTACATAATAGAATGCAAAGTTTTTTCTGATTTATTTTTGCATTCTATGCACTCGACAGTTATTATTTCTTGGTTTCCAGTATATTCTGAGAGTAAATTAAAATTATATTTTTTTAATCTTTCTTTGACGTCTTCATTTTTAAGAAGCTTTGCATTTGATAAAGCAATTTTATGTAATTTAGAAAGTGTTTTTCCTCTTTGAGAAATTCCAGATTTTTTAGAGCGAATTGCAATTGATTTGTTCGTCAATGCTGTTTCACCAGATGACCAGTGTTTGTTGTGAGAATAAAACTCCTTAAGTGAAAGAGATATTTTCTCACAATTGTCTTTTACATATTGAGTATTTTCTTTTGTTTTGCCTGCAGCATGATGACCGTTTTCTTTGTAGAATTTTTTCATAGACTCACTTGCAAGTCTCATCTTTACAGACGTCTCTTTTGATTTACCCTTGTTCCACGGGACATACTTGTTGTTTTGATATGCTTTTTTTCTACTACACTTACCACAAATATTCTTAAATCCATTCTTTAGACTAATAAACTTAAGATCTTCACCACAGCCACAGGTTTTTGAAGCATGTGGATTAATTAAAAGATATAAATCTTCGGATGAAATTTTGTGTTCTTTTTTTGAATGAACTGATAAACCTTTTTCTGATTTAAGTATTTTTTTACAAACGGGACAAGTAATGCTCATTTCAACCTCAAAATAATTATACTATGTTTGCAACACATATATATTTAAGTATCTCGTTAATGACTTAAATGTGTAAATACTTCAATTATGTGTTAAAATAAAATAAAAGGAGTTAAATTGTCTCAAGCGTTAATAGAAATTGAAGAAATAGAGTTTGTTCCTTACAACAAACACATGATTGATATCGAAGTAGAGGGTGACCATACATTTTTTGTTTCTCAAGACAAAGACAGCGACTTTGTATTGACACATAATACAAGCTGGCCAGACATTGACTCCGATGCAGGTGACCGAGATGCACTTATTAATGCAGCTCGTGATCTTTATGGGTTTGAGTCTGTTATTCCAGTTTCTAATTTTAATACTTTAAAACTTAAATCACTCGTTAAGGACATTGCTAAGTTCTACCAGATTGACTTTGCTGAAGTTAACAAGATGACCGGTCCACTCCAGGACGAAGTTATGGCGCAAGCACGCGATGAAAACACTGAGAAGTCTGTATTTGTTCTCAAGCACGAAGACTGCATGCAATATTCTAAGGGTTATCGTACCTTTATGGAAAAATATCCAAAGGTAAAAGACCATATCGAAGCTCTCTTTATGCAAAATCGCTCTATCGGTCGGCATGCCGGCGGAGTTATTATCGGTCCTGCTGAAGATTTGGCAAAGACAATGCCAATTATTGGCGTTCGTGGAGAGCTCCAGACTCCCTGGACTGAGGGCATGAACTTTCGTAACTTGGAAGATAACGGCTTCATTAAGTTTGACTTCTTAGGCCTTACTCTTCTCAAGGATGTTGAAAACTGCATTCGACGCATCCTCACCAAAGAAACAGGAAAAGAGCCTACGTTCATTGAAATCCGCGACTGGTTTGATGAAAAGCTTAACTGTCGCTTTGTTGAACAGGACGACCCAAAAGTCTGGGAGCATGTTTATCATCAGCGCCGTAAGGTAGGTGTCTTTCAGTTTACTGCTGAAGGTGCTCGTCGATTCTGCGAAGATGCAAAGCCTACTTCTATTATCGAGCTTGCTGCTTTGACTGCAATTTATCGTCCTGGTCCTCTGCGTGCTAACGTTCACAAGAAGTACGTCAAAGACAAGGCCCGCGCTGAACAGATTGAATATGCTCACCCGATTATTAAAGAGATTCTTGGTCCCACGTTTGGTCACGTTACTTTCCAGGAGCAGTTTATGCTCTTGGCACAGAAACTTGCAGGATTTTCTCCAGGAGAATCTGATAAGCTTAGAAAGACACTTGTCAAAAAATCACTTGATACAATCGGAAAGAAAGGTGATGAGCGTGAAGAGGCAAGACTCAAGTTTATAAAAGGTTCTTGGGAAATCAATGGAGTACCCGAGTCTGTTTCCCAAGAACTTTGGGAAAGAATTGAGTTCTTCTCGGTATATGGATTTAACCTTTCCCATGCAGTTGCATACGCAATTGGATCATATTATTCAGCTTGGCTTCACACATATTATGAGACTGACTGGCTTGCTACAATCCTTCAGTCTGAAAATGGAAATCCAAAGAACTTAGCAAAGGCAATTTCTGAAATCAAAGCAATGGGTTACGGTGTTAGTACTCCTGACGTGAATGAGTCAGGTCTTGAGTGGGTGTGGTCAGAAAACAAAAAGTCGTTTATTCCGCCTCTTACTTCAATCAAGGGCTTAGGCAAGAATGCTGTCAAGGAAATTCTTCAAAACCGTCCTTATACTTCGCTTAGCCAGATGTTATACGACGAAAACGGCAAGTGGTATCACTCCAAACTTAACAAGACCGGTTTTGCTGCGCTTTGCATGACAGAGTCGCTTGATGCGCTTGAAGAAATGTGGAAAGGTGAAATTCAAAATCACAGGCAGCTTCACGATATTATTATTGAAAACTACAACACGCTCAAGAAAAGCAAGTTTGGCATGACGCTTCGTCAAGCAGAAAAGCGAGGAGCAGAGCCCGTACTACCTCAGCTTATTGAGCAGACTGCTGACACAGAAGATTGGACACGTATTGAAAAGTTGCAGATGTACCAAGATATGTGTTCAGCAACCCGTGATGACCTGGCCTTTCCCGAAGAACTTATGACTAAGATCCGAAGTGCCAATGTAAAATCAGTTCTTCAAATGGATCCAGGCGAAAAAGGTGTTGCTTGGTTTTGTGTTGTTGAAACAATTAAAAAGACTACAAAGAATAAAAAGATCTTCTACCGAGTTAAGATAACAGATGAAGAAAGTAATACAGGCTGGCTTCGTGTTTGGGGCCAGATTCCTGACTCAATGCAACCCTACACAATTTGGTTAACTAATGCCTCAAACGACCCTAACTGGGGAGCTTCAACGAGCTCTGCAAAAATCCGGCCACTTGTCAAATAAAAAGAAAAATAATAAAAAGAATAAGCAAAAAAAAGAAGAGTATACTATTGAAAGGTTGTATCCAGGCGATGTAATTTCTTACTATCCTTTTTATGGCCCTGATTTTGAAAATGATATAAAGTATGGAATAGTTGTCAATGTAAGCTCGGGAAAGAAGAAATGGATACGAAGATATGAAATTCTTACGGAGCATGTACTTTGGAAGCCTTATCACACAGACTTAGAAAAAAACTATAGAATAGAAAAGGTAAATTAAATGAGAATTGAAGAAGACTTGAAGCTAGATTTTAAAGATGTCTTAATTCGACCAAAAAGGTCAGAAGCAAAGAGTAGAAAAGATGTAAACCTTAGGCGTAAATACACATTTAGAAATGGTGTATCTTGGGAAGGTATTCCAATTATCGCTGCTAACATGGATGGTGTTGGAACTTTTGGTATGTCAAAAGCTTTAATGAATCACGATCTTATGACATGCTTGGTAAAGTCTTATACAAAAGAAGACTATCTTAAAGATCAGTGGGCATGGTCTTTGCAGCATTCTATTATTTCAACAGGTATTAGCGAACGCGATTTAGAGAATGTTTCTGAAATTATTAACATGGGATCTGGGCTTGATTTTGTTTGCATTGATGTTGCAAACGGCTATACAGAGCACTTTGTTAATTTTATTAGAAAATTTAAAGAAAGGCACCCAGCAAATACTCTTATCGCAGGTAATGTTGTAACTGCTGATATGACTCAAGAACTTATTCTTGCAGGTGCTGACATCGTGAAAGTAGGTATTGGTCCTGGTTCTGTTTGTACAACAAGAATCAAGACAGGCGTAGGATATCCGCAATTATCAGCTATTATAGAATGTGCTGATGCTGCTCACGGGCTAGGTGGTCATATTATTGCTGATGGCGGCTGTACATGTCCTGGTGATGTTGCTAAGGCTTTTGCAGCAGGCGCAGACTTTGTTATGATGGGCGGAATGTTTGCTGGGCATACTGAGGGAGGTGGTAAAATAATTGAAAAGAAATTCAAGACACATCAATATGAAGTCGATATCGATGGTACACTTCTCAATCCAATTGTTGAGACAAAGAAGTTTGTTCAGTTTTACGGCATGAGTTCTGATACAGCAATGAATAAACACTCCGGGGGAGTTGCAGATTATCGTGCTTCAGAAGGCAGGACTGTTGAAGTTCCTTTTAAGGGCAGTGTTGATGACACTGTAAAAGATTTGCTAGGCGGTTTAAGATCTACATGTACTTATGTCGGTGCGCCCTCGCTTAAGCAATTAAGTAAATGCACGACATTTGTTAGAGTAACACAGCAATTTAACGGAGTGTTTGTTAAATGAGAAGAACACCAATAAATCAAATTACACTAGAAGGGCCCGATCTAAGCGGAAAGACTACACTTTATCAAAAACTCCACGATGCATCAGACTATTGCTGGAACATTCAAGATAGATCTTCATTGTCAATGGTAGTCTATGCTAGACTTTATGGCAGGAATGATTATTATCATGTAGAGTCATTAAGAAGAGAGCTTTCAAATCTTAACAATATTATGATTTTTCTTTTGCCTGAATGGGATGTAATTGCTGAAAGGTTTCAAAAGCGAGGAGACGAAATACAAAATATTGTTTCTCTTAAAAAAGTTTATGATCTTTTTGCTGAAGCAGCAGAAGAACTTGAAAACTATCCCAATGTCATTTTGGTAAGAAGCGAAGTTGACGATAATATGATTCAGTATATTGCTCACAATCTTCGATCTCACTTTGAGAGAATGCCTTATCACAAGTATGCTGAAAACTTTAAGATCGCAGCAAGTTGTAGTGAAAATCTAGAAAAAATTGGTTTAAATTTAGTCCACTACGATGATGGAATGTTTGATGATATATCAGAAGAAATGCTTAGATATGAAAAAGAAAAAGTCTACTATGATAAAATAAGAAACAAAGTCTTAAGAAAAATTGACGATGAGCTTGCAGGAATAAACGAATACGGAAGAATTGAGACGCATGAGTCACGTCGTTTTATATACACGGATGACTCCTGTTTGTCCCTGTGTCACTTTGTGCTTAGAAATGAGTTTCTATACGGAGAATTCTATTTGAGGTCTTCAGAAACAAAAGAGACGTTGCAGTACGATATGAACTTTATCAAATCTTTGACTCGTGATGTATTTTCTAGGCTTTCTGAGTTTAGCGAAATTAAAATGTGTAAGATTAATTTAAAAATTGGATCTGGTCACATACTAAATTGAAGTTATAATTTTCCTTAACTTGAAGTAGAATTAACTAGTTACAAAAAGGAGAATTGCATGCGTAATGCACTAGTAACAGGGGGTTGCGGCTTCATTGGCTCAAATCTAACAAAAAAATTAGTACAGGAAGGATGGCAAGTAGACGTAGTAGATGATATGTCAGGAGGGTCAATAGAAGCTCTTGAAGGATTAAAACTAAGAATTTTACCTAACGGATCTTTTTTAGGACCCTATTATGACTCTGTAAATAGATCTGAAGGTCAACCAACAACTTCACCTACAGTACATACTGAGCGAAAGCAAGACACAGTTTTGGTAATACCGGATAATTTTGCTTCTGATTATATACTTTCACACATCCAGCGCGGTTTTTACGATGTAGTTTTTCACCAAGCAGCTATACCAAGGGTATCATACTCTGTTGAAAATCCTGCAGAGACAACTTATACAAATGTTTTTTCAACGGTTAGACTTTTTGAAGCGTGCTCTGAAAAAGTTGATAGAGTTGTTTGGGCGTCTTCATCTTCAGTTTACGGTGGCGCTGAAAATATGCCTACTCATGAGTCTGAAAGAGGAAAAAATCTTCCTAAGTCCCCATATGCATGGCAAAAGTTTACAATTGAAGACTATGCAAAGCTAGCTGCTGATTTGTATAATTTAGATATTGTCTGTTTGCGCTACTTTAATGTTTTCGGTCCTGGGCAACTCGGTGACTCGCCTTATTCAACAGCAGTTGCTGCATGGTGTCATGCTGCCAAAAATGGTCTCCCGCTAAGGTCAGATGGAGATGGGGAGCAAACAAGAGACATGTGTTACATAGATAACACAGTTGATGCTAATATTTTAGCTGCTAACTCTAGTATGTCTTTTAAAGGTCGTGCTTACAATATTGCATGTGGTTCTAGTGTATCTAATAGACAAATTTTGGACTACTTTAGAGCTAATTTTGATGTAAAAGTCAAGCATGCACCAGAAAGACCGGGCGATGTCAAGCATACGCTTGCAGATATTTCGAGAGCAGAATCAGAACTAGGGTATAAGCCACTTGTAACTTTTTGGGAAGGTCTTGAGCAGACAATAGACTGGTGGGATCTAGGTTGACCAGAAATATGAAATCGGCGTGGGTAATTTCTTCATCATCTATTGATAAGCCTTGGGGAGAAGAAACTAGTTGGAATTCTCAGGGTGCTGTTGCTGTTAAAACAATGACTTTAAAGAAAGGTCAGAGAAACAGCTTTAAATATCACGATCTTAAAAACGAACTTTTAATATGCGCAACAGGCTCTGTAAAAGCATACTTTGCTGATGAAGAATTGATAAAAAATGACATAGGCGATCTAAAAACAGCAGTTCTAAAAGAAAAAATGGCACTGTCAGTGCAGTCAGGCTGCCCCTATCGCCTGGAAGCGTTAGAAGACTCAATTATTTTAGAAGTTTCTTCAGCTGATCGAGGTCAAGAATCTGTTAATAGAATACACGATGATTACGGAAGAAAAACAATCAAAGTTTCAAAACACATTGAGGATATTGTAAAGAGATGGTTCCTAAGTTAAAAATATATGTAGGCCCGATGTTTAGCGGCAAGTCTACTAAGCTTTTACAACAAGTCGAAAGATACAAATATGCAAACAAAGAAGTAATTTGTTTTAAGCCTGCCATGGACAACAGATATACCAAAGAAGGCTTAATTATGACTCACAGTGGAATGCAAGTTCCTTGCATACTTGTAAATACAGGCCAAGACATAATAGAATATTTAAGCAATAAAAAAGTACCTGATGCTATCGCTGTTGATGAAGCTTTTATGATTGACGACGTATCTAACGCTTGCTTGTATTTTCTATACAATAAAAGGATAGACGTGATTATATCTACACTAGATCTTTCTTCTTCTTTAACAACTTTTGAAGAAGTTTCTAGTCTTTTAAGTCATGCAACACATGTAAAAAAATGTAAAGCAGTCTGTACTGTCTGCGGTCAAGATGCGTCTTACACTATGAGAAAAGAAGAATTTAGTGACACGAGCTTGATTCATGTCGGTGGCGATGATATATATGAGGCAAGGTGCCTCAAGCATCACGCAGGAATTGCATTTTAGGAGAAAAAATTGATTGAGCCCACAAGTGTAAATTGCGTAATTTTTCACGCTGACTGCACAGACGGTTTTGGAGCCGCTTATTCTGCATGGAAGTGTCTAGGAAATAGAGCTGAATATTACCCATGCAAGCACGGACAACTCCCACCAGACGTGACAGGAAAAAATGTTGTTATTTTAGATTTTTCCTTTAAGAACGACGTAACTAAAGAAATGATTGAGAAGTCAAACGCACTTCTTGTCATAGATCATCATAAATCTGCGATGGTTGAACTGCATGATATATCAAATACACATTTTGATATGACAAAAAGCGGTGCAATGCTCTCGTGGGAGTTTTTTCATCCAGGTAAAGAACCTCCGAAGTTTATTAAGTATATTCAAGATCGAGATCTGTGGAAGTGGGAGTTAGAATATTCAAAAGAGTTTAGCGCTGCTTTTGATATGATTCCTTTTGAATTTGAAGAATTTGAAAAATTTGAAGATGATTCTGTTTTTGATGATGCTGTAAAGCGAGGAAGCTATATTCTTGCTTACTCAAAAACTGTTGTTAAAAAAGTTTGTGAAAAAGCTGCAAGTAGAAAGCTTGATGGAAAAGAAGTTTTGGTTGTCAATGCATCGCATTGGATGTCAGAAATTGGCGCACGTCTTGCACCTGACTGTGACTTTGCTATGATCTGGTATTATGATCATAACGACAATATTAACAAAGTTAGCTTAAGAGCTTTTCACGAAGCAGTTGATGTTTCAGAAATTTCAAAAAAATATGGCGGTGGAGGACACAAAAAAGCAGCAGGCTTTGTGCTTCCTGGTGACTTTGTAATTGATACACTTTTTGACAAGGAAGAAGAAGATGAGCAGACCAGCTTGGGATGAAATATGGGCAAACTTTGCTAAGCAGATTTCTAGAAGAAGTGCAGATCCTAAATACAAAGTAGGCGCTGTTGTAGTAAACGATGAAAATACACAAGTTTTATCAATTGGCTACAACGGTGATCAAAAAGGTGGCTCAAATGAGCGAGAGTCTTTGTTCATGGGAGAAAGTGGTTTTATACACGCAGAAGAAAATGCTCTAATTAAGTTAGACTATAATAACCCTAAATATAAAAAGATGTATGTAACTCTGTCTCCTTGCAAAATGTGTGCAAAAAAAATTGTCAATGCAGGTATAGATGAAGTAGTATATTTAGAAAGATACGAACAGTCGAACGGTATAGATATACTTATAGATGCAGGAATTGTAGTTAGACATCTAAACTTCTAGGAGCTAGACTTGAAACACAGAGTTGTTGAATCTTTGTTAGCCATGGGAGGCAAAAAAGATAAAAAAAATTCTATTAATCTTTTGTCGACAGGGTTGGTAATTCAGTGTAAAGATACAGGACATAAGTACACTGTAGATAGAGTCGACTTTGATGATGCAGGCAAACCCTATGTCGTTTGCTACAGACACTATGGCCCAGAAGACTCAGATGTTGTATATGTCAAGCTACAAGAAAAAGATTTTTCAAAATATGAGGCAGCATAATGCGTATTGATGACTTTTTAACAGAAGAAGCAAAAAAAGTGATAAGAGAAACACTTGACGTAAAAGACAATAGCTTGAATGAGTCTTTTATAGCACAACCAAAGCAGTTTAATGTAAAGACTGACTTTTTATCTCCTGGAAATGTTCAAAATCATATTGAGCTTTATGAAGGCTATGTAGAGAATTTTAACAAAACTAGCATGCAGCTAGACTCTGCAGATCGTTCTGAAGTTAACTCTAACAATTCTCCTTACAGAGCTTATAAGATTGATGAAACATACAACATGAACGGTGCTTATTTGCACGAGCTTTATTTTGCCAACATAGGTGATGCTCAGTCAAGAATTTCAATGGATTCTCTTTCATACATGAGGCTCAATAGAGACTTCGGGTCTTTTGATGACTGGCAAAGAGATTTTATTGCTTGCGGAATGGCTTCTCGCTGCGGATGGGTTGTAACCTATCTTAATATGTTTACTCAGTCCTATATGAACTGCGCAATAGATCTTCACTCAGAGCATGTTCCTGTTGGAATGTATCCAGTCATTGTAATGGATGTGTGGCAGCATGCTTACTATAGAGACTATTTAAAAGACGTCAATTCTTATATGTCAGCAATGATGAAACAACTTCGCTGGTCTGTAATAGAAAAAAGATTTGAAAAAGCTGATAAAATAATAAACATTGTGAGAGGTACATGATGGACAAAAAAATAATGTCAATACTTAAAGAAATGTCAATGATTATTGAGCAAGCTGAAGAAGCGCCTAAAGAAGCAGGTGTAAACACACCAGAAAGCCCGCTTGCACTAAGAGAACCTAAAGCAAAAGCTAGACCGGCTGCTGATTCTGTAGATGATCAAATTGATGCATTAATTTTA
>Ga0180436_10004867_pt1 | contig 11981 bp, 16 predicted proteins | sample SS_ome_2_FD_132434 | JGI IMG/M metagenome (GOLD analysis project Ga0180436, IMG submission 132434) | Hypersaline lake sediment archaeal communities from the Salton Sea, California, USA - SS_3_S_2 metaG | ecosystem: Environmental > Aquatic > Non-marine Saline and Alkaline > Hypersaline >...
ACTTTTCCTCATCGTCTTTGAATTCTGGCGGAGCATCAATGTTCTCATAGACCTTCACGTTAACGCACAAGTTGGGCACGCCACCACGTTCCACATAAAACTGCCCGCCTGCCTCATCATAAGCTGTGAGCGCCTTTTCAGCCCGCTCACGCTCGTCTTTGACGTACTCTTTAATACGCCAAAACAAATACGCGGTCAAACCACGATCGTAACTTTCTCTGATACGACCGTAGACTATCGCGTTCTCTTCGACGTACCCCGCCTCTCTTAATCGATCACCGAACATTTCAAACACGAAAGTCTTCATAGACTCTTCGCAGACATACATTTCCTGAACTTGGTCGATCGGAGCATCATTCAACGCTTCAGTCAAATCAAACCGCTCGAACCGACCGTCGGTCCTGCTCTGACGCACTCGAATAACAAATTGTGGTTGTGTCGATTCCATCGTTTCTCCCTTTAACGGGTTAGTAGAAGTATCAATTACTGTTCTTCACCCGAAATGTAAACCTTACCTCCAATTTCGTAAAGGTATACCTCGCCGAATTCCTCACAGGATTTTGTCAACGCATCGCCGTGCTTCGGCCAGTCACCATCCCAGAAGCCGCAACCGTGACCCTGACGTGTCAACCAGAAATCATGACCAGCGGACTCGTAACCGTCCTCCGAGTCATCGATCAGTTCACCATTCTTCTCGACGAACTTCGCACAGTCGCGCTTAATAGCCGCCCACGCTCCTGCTTCAAACGGACAGTCCGCGATTACAAAACCGAGATCCTGATAAGACGCATCAGTATCCTCACCGTTAAACTTGCCCGGACCTTCTGCCCAGAGCAGGCACTCGACGTAACCCCTAACGAACGCATCCATTTGCTGTTCCTCTCTCAACCACTGAGTCATCAGCAGACTGTTGGCCATACGATAATCGAAAAACGCCTCTTCCATCGCATAGTGCGCTTCACGAAGCGGCTTGTAATTGCCGGTCTTTTTGCACTTGCGTGCTATCGGCTTGCAAGCGTCGCGCGCTGCGAGCCATTTCCGCCGGTATTCATTGACGAGTTCTTCAGTCACTTCCTGTCGATATAAGGTCGTCATCAGTTTCTTCCTCAGCCGCTTCGGCTTCCTTGGATTCATACCACGAACCCCACGAGCACACCACGAACTCATCCTCGCCGTGATCGTACAACAACGTCGTGTCGTAAGTATCACCGAGGTTGACATACGACGCCTTGCCGTAAGCGCAGTCATCAACAAACCCAAGACCTTCAACACCGTGCCCGCCTATAATTTCATTAGCAGCTTCCATACGTCGTTCACAGTCCCACGGCTCGTTGTAGCACTGCGCAACCCACTTTTTAACAGACGGGAATCCGTCAGGGTTAAGCTCACCATCTTCAAGTAGGGCGAGTATGTACGCCTGCCAAGGCTCGATGCCTTTAATTTCACAAGCACTTTTTTCGAACGCTTCAAATTCTTCGGGTGTCATTTTGTTTCTCCCTTCAATGGGTTTGAAAATCGCAACCCCCACTAGCAAGGGTTATCGATATAACGCTCATTGAGCGATCCGTTGTCGCTCCACCGTTTTACCTCCGCAGCGTCTGGCCATTCATCTTGCATGAAGAACGCCATCAGCTTCGGAGATTTCTCCAGTGTGGTCTTAATGTTTTTGAGCGACACGTGCCTGTACATCAGATGACCAAGATTGAAGCCCAACACGTAAACACCGAACATCGGCTCAACGTATTCCTCACCGACGCCGTTCTTGAACACGCGAGTCATCACGCGCCCGTACTGTGTTTCCTCACGTTTGTCATCAGTGTAGAATTCAATCAACACATTCGGCTGCACATGCATGGTAGCCGCATAAAGGCAGCTATAATCAAACCAAAGGTACTCTTTACCGTCCTCCGAGGTATAGACCTCCCACAATGTGTCGTAGTTCTTACCGCTGGAATGCGGTACGAAATACCACTCGCCGTCATCGCAGCCGAGGTAACCTTTAACCCATTCCCCCTTGCAAGAAATTTTCGCCGGTACACTGAAAGCCGTATCTGGCGCACCAGTCATATGAGCCGTAAACAACCGCTCACTACCCGGCTTGTCCCGCACGAGCGGGACGTTCGTGACTTTCTGCAAAGTACCCCACGCGCCTATCCGCGTGACTACCTGCTCGGATTTATTACTCGTCATCACCAAACCTTTCAATCAACGCTTCCCGCATGTCCTCGGAGGCTTTGCAGAGGATGTTATCCTCATCCCGCTGCGACTTGTACGACCAGTCACAACCGAGAATCACGTTCCCCTCACAATTAAGGTACACGTCGCCCTCTTCAACACGACCATCGCAGTATTCAAACGACTCAGGTTCTAATTTCCGATAATCGAAGTGCCCCTCCATACGACCTTCCGCGACCAGATTCTCGGGATACGTAGCCTCCTCGGGGAACCTACGTTTAAAGAACGCCAAACCATCAAGCAACGTTGTATCGTAAGCACTGTCATCGCTGTGATAGCCGTCATTAGAAACTACTACCTGCGTGACTTCGTTATCATCGCAATATGCAAACCAACGCAGGCACGCTATAACGAACTCTTCTGAAATTGCTTTACCGTTGGTAGCAATATAAAAACCACCAACACCGATTTCAAAATCTTTGCACAATTTCAACGCCTGCTCCATAATCGTCACATTCAACGAGGGCTCGCCGCCGGTAAACGTGAGGTTGGAGATGTAACGCACTTGCGTAAGTAGCGCACGTAGATCACGGTATTCCAGATCCATATTTTCGGCATCGCCGCGCAGACAATGGCTACACACCATGTTGCAACGTCGAGTAACTTCAATAACAAGGTTGTATATTTCCAGTTTCTCTTTCATCTGATTGGGTCCTCAAATTCATAGACATCGTGCTCAAGCAAGCGACCAAGCGAGCCCACGTTGTCATCACGCACGTAATGGCACATATAAAACGCGACTGCCGCAGCCTGTCGCGGTGACAAACTATTTATAATTATCCGCACGTGCTCGCGATTCCCATTATAAAAGTCATTCAACAAATCCCGCGCTAGCTGCATAGGTGTTGTCTTGTTCATATTTTTAATCCTCCGCCAAGCGGGCCATCTCGTAAGACTCTTTCGCCTGCTCAAGTAAATCCCGAGCTATGTCGTCGAACTTATTTTCCCTACGACCGATCAAACCGGCACCCCAGAAACCGTGATGATCCTGATCATAACTAGCGTCCCCGGTTCTAACCGCCCAGTCACCATCTTCATAGACCTGAAGTCGTACCGGCGCAGACCCGTCATCCCAGCAAAGGGGATCGTCTTTAATAGTCTCCCAGTGCTGCTCGATATCCGCAGCCACCTTGGCTATCGCGGGCCACTTCGCTGTCATGTTTAATTTCACGTTTGCTCTCCAATTTTAAAAGGCGCCGCCGCATAGCAGCCGCGCGCTTCCGTTCGAAGCGACGTATTTCACGCCGTAATTGTCGTTTGGTCATTTAAGCCCTCCGAGGTAACAGCACGCCGCCATCAACAGCGAGCTTTGCTTGAAGCTCCTTAACCTGCCTGTTGGCCTTGTTACGCCGGGCAACGGCGTTCTGTACTAGGGCCAGCTTGGAAGCTTCGCGCAACGTCGTATTGCCATTGCTGAACATACACTCACCGCGCGCCATCTTGCGGAGCTTGTCATTGCTCACGCGGTTCTTACGCAATAGGCGCGTAGCTTGTACAACGTCGATCGCGTTGTCAGAGATAATCCTGAGAACTGTGTTCATGGTAAATCCTTCCTTTAATGGATTCGGAAATGGTTTGATGCCCAATTTTCGTACCTCTCACATGAAAGGCACGAAAGAAGGGCACCACTGACAAATGGTGCCCAACCATGACCGTCATCGCCTAGTATTTCAAGACGCCCCACCAGTGACGCTTATCCGTTTGATTTCGCGTCCTCACTTTTAATATCGACGTGACCCAACTCGCTTGGATAACGTCTCGGGAGTTTTTCATTTCACCGCCTCGGGCGTACTCCGCACCCTGCACGGTATAAGCTGCGATTCCTGCCGCCTTACAGGCCAGCTTTTTGCACCAGCTAACTAATTATCATCACGACAATTCGCCGCTAGAGAAATCCGCTTTAAGCAATTTGCAGCGTCCACACACCTACCTAACCGCGCATCTATCACTAGCATGCGGGATACGGGATTCCCGGCACTAAGCCGAAACAATACGCTTCCGCTTGGCGTTTGTTTAAAGCGAATTTCTGATTTCAAATAACACACCACAAGCCACCTACCGACACACCTGATAACTCCTAAGCGTACCGTCAGATATGTTTTCGGCTTTTCGCAGCCTAATTAATGCACCGCATTGAAGCCTAAATTAGTCCACAGGCGAACATCGCTACGCGTAATGGTGGCTACGCGTTAGCGTTGAATTACCTACAGGTAATTGCGCATTAAATAGTTGTCAATTAACGGGCGACTATTGAAAGCCGCGTACACTGTTGAAAGCGCACAAGGGCACACCCTCAATTGAGGGTGTGCGGCTTCTACGTTTTCGCGTTACTCCACCAATTGAGCCAGCAATTCAGAAATCTTGTCTAGTATTTCCTTTTTGCTCGACTTGGCGGCTTTTGACGGCTTGGCGGCTTTTGCCTTGCGCTGCTTGGCGGCTTTTGTTGTCGCCTTTGCTTTGCGAGGCTGGAAAGCATTAAGAGTTTTCCGCGTTGAGGCGGCTTTCATCTTGAACGTTCCCGCTACCGTTTTGGCGGCTTTACGGAAATCCGCAATCAACGTTTTATCGGACTTGGCGGCTTCACCACGTGCCCGCTTGTCGATTCGGCAATCCGCGAAGAAAGCCAAACGCTTTACGTTTGAACGTTTTTCTGTATACCGAAAACCGTTTACCGACATATTGCGCTTGATTTGCGCTTGGCGGTTTTCGCTTTCGATATTATCGAAGAAAACCCAAACATAAGCACGTTCCGTCAGCATCGTGCATTTATTCGACATTAGTAAACCTTTCTTTACTATTGCCCGCACGTGCCTTGCTTGCACAAGACGCGTGCAAGCGAAACGATAAGCTAAGATAAATGACAAATAACTTTCAACCACGCATAACTATAACTTGGTACTAACACCAAGCAAGCAAAAAACATAATTTATTTCTAATATTGTACAGAAATACAGTATAAAATTACTCCAAAAAATCAGCTAAAAACCCCTATTTTCTAGGGTTTTCGGGGTATTTTTGGGTATTTTTTAACGGTATTTTGTAACGCAAAAACGCATAAAATATTTCTGCAAATTCGCTGCAAATCCTCTGCAAAAATCAACGCGAATCCGCTGCAAATTCTCTGCAAATGTTCTGCAAATTCTCTGCAGACGTTTTGCAGAAAACCACGAATACTGTACAAAAATACAATATTTGAAGGCGCCAGAAAATACGCCCTTAAATGCCGCCAAGGAAATGGGTATTGTTACTACTCGAACAGCCAGTCTGGAACGCTGGCTTCACGAAGGACGTCCTGCCGCTCGCTAACGGCGAGGTCATTCCAGTCCTTACCCTTAGGAACGCGCGCTATCACGCAGTCCTTACCAGCGCCGCGCAACGCGCGACACGTCTTGACGGACTCCGCACGGGCATCCTCGTCATGCCCGAGTATCAACCGCTTGCAAGGGTGCGATAGCAGCATACCTAACTGTACGCCGTCCGACTTCATAGCCTTGCCGAACGTAGCCACTGCGGCAAAGCCTGCCTGCTCCACAGACCACGCATTGAACACACCCTCAACAACCACCAGTTCATCAACGTAAGCCCAGCGGTCGTAATTGTAGATCAAGTCCGATCTACCGAACGGCACCTCATCGTTGCGCGGGTTCAGGTACTTCAGCTTAGGATCGAACCGCTTGCCGTGATCCCACGCTTGGAAAAACACAAACTTCCCATCACGAAATACAGGCAGGCAGGTACGGTCGCGGTACTTACCCTCAACAAAGTACCCCACCCGCATGTCCTGAATCATCTCCAGCGAGAAGCGGCGGTCCAACACGGCGGTCAGGCTTTCCTGCGCGATGTCGTAATACGCCTGACACCAGTAAGTGTCCGCAGACATCACGCCATGCCAGTAAAGTCCCTCCGGATTAATGCTCTGGATCTCGTTGGCGACGACTTCCCGCTCGGCATTGCGCTGAGCGACTTCAGCGAAGACATCTTCGATTCGCGATGGTGGTGGACGGTACGCGCCTTCCTCAACGCCCAGCATCTTCCGGGCGGCCTCATAGGTGATGTCTTCTTCTTCCATCACCATTTTGAAACCGCTGCCGGTCTCGCCACACCGGTAACACAAGTAGACGTTCTTGTCGTCGTTGTACCACAGCTTTTGTTCTGCCGCGCAGAACGGGCAATCGAACACATGCTCATCACCAGAAGTATACCGGTGGTTCAGGTTCTCATTTGCCCAGTCCAGTATTTGCTGCAAGATACCTCCAATTAAAAGGGTGGCGGTGTGTCGTAATTCGGCGGTTCAGGAATATCACCCCACGCCCGATGCGGGACGCACCGGCCAAGCTCGCGGTTCTCTTCGAGGATCGCCTTAGATTTACCAAGGTGCGCTTCGAGCGCCTTCCAACGTACGAAATAATAACTATACAACGGCGCGTTATGCCTGCCGCCAACTACTACGCGAAGCTTGAGACCATCTTCCTTGATTACGGTCATGAGATCCTGAGCTTTAATGAAGAAGAACTTCAGTTGTCGCTCGAATGCCTCAGGGATCGTGTACTTGCAGCCTTTCTTACCGTACTTCTGCCATTTGTGTCGCCGATAAACACAGATGACGTACACCTTGTTCGGCGGCAGATTACGATCTAACTGCGGCTGCTTAATCACCACGCGGTAATAGTCGTGGCAGGCAGCTTTAATCTCAACGTACGGCTCCTCCAAACCGAACAGGTATTTCACCATGTCTTCGGCGAGTTTACCCGAGGTATGGGAGCCTTTGGTGGTCTTAGCGTAGTATTCCTGATCCCGCTTGTACGTCATAACTACCTCCCTAGAAATGCGAGCGGGCCAGTAGCCTGCGTCTGCGGCATCGGGTAAGCACCCCAACCCGCCTGCATCTCTTTCTCTTCGAGGTAGGCCAGCACGTAATCAATCGCATACGGGATCTCAATGAACTTCTCACCGATGCGGTTCTTGGCCATGTAGAAACGCATGGCACCGCTGCGATGCTCCTGCTCTGTCTGGCACAAAGCGATGATCACATCGGCGATAGCCGCCTTCTCAAAACACTCGGCGAGATCAGTGATCGTCACCTTATCCTTGGTCGCACCCTTGCGGTTAGTCTGAGTCGCGGTGATCAGCGCGAAGTTCATCTCGACGGCCATGCCGCGCAACATCGTGTAAATCTCTGCGAGTTCCTCGTACCGCTTATCCTTAGCTCGGGCGCTACGCATCAAATCCGCGTAGTCAAGTACGACCACATCCACCGGCGCACCCCACAGGTGCTCGATGCGTCGCAAGAACATGTAAAGCTCCTCGACGGTTAACCTACCTGTCGGGAACTGCTTACACATCAGACGGCAGTCGTTGCCGCCCAAGTAATGAAGCCACTGGTTGAGGTGCGCCCCGTGCGTCAGAAATTCGTGAGGCTTGATGCCGGTAAGGCACGCCATGATCTTCTGAACGATGAGCTTCTCATCCTGCTCAAGCGTGATGTGGACGACCTTCTTGCCCTGCTTCAACAAGTTAGCCGTGAACGAAGCCATCACGGTGGTCTTGCCTGTATTCGGCGGGGCCTCAATGACGAGCATTTCCTTGCGACCTACACCGCCGCTGAGCGTCTTGTCGAGCTTGTCCAGACCGATAGGCAGGCAGTCGCGCTTGACTTCCGTAGTCAGATAGTTGTAAGTCCAGCCAAGATCGTACAACAGATCCACGCCGCCTGCGGTGAGATCCACGCCGATGCTGGAAATCTCGTTTAACCGCTCGATGTAGGTGGACTCACTTACCGGCTTGTTTTGATCGATGCGTTCCTTGATCTCTACAAGCATTGACCTGACAGCCTGCGTCTTTGTCCAGCCGTAAATGTGCTCGCGAACGAAGTCCGCTTCGGGAACATACTCGTTGAAGAGAGTGCTGCGTAGATGCGTGATGCCTTGGTAAGCGATCTGCTGTTCATTCTCAGGCCGTCTACTAATGTAGTCCTGAGACCAATAATCAAACACGCCGATAGGTATAGCGTAGTTGTACTGGTCGTGGAAAGCGTAAGCCCATGAGACGGCTTGTTGCAGGTAGGCGCCGCCTATCTGATCACCGGCGAAGAACTCAGGGGGAAGCGAGTGCCGCACTTGCGACAAGAAGAACGCATCCTGCAGGATGAGCTTCGCAACCGACAGCGAAAACGTCGGCGGTAGTTGTTCAGGCGCGAGATAGCTCGGCATCGCGAATCTTTCTTACCATCTCACGGTACTCAAGATTACGTGCCATCTCATTCAGTACGTCCGCCACAGGACCGCAATACGCGCCATGAACCTTCCGGCTAATGAGCAGCTTCAGAAAATGCGTATCCGTGGCAAGGAACTCGGGTGAAAGTGACGGCCCCGACATCAGGAGTGCCTGATCATAGTCCTTGAAAATCCGCAAGTGCTGACGGAAGGCGTCAATACTTGCGGCCATCTTGGTGCGCAGAACATCTGCACACGTTTGGTTTGTGTGTATGGTGGTCTCGGCTGGCTTCTCTCCACGTATCTCCAGATACTTTTCCATCGCTGCTACAGAAAGAAGCCAGTTCGGGCCGAGACGCGGACTCTTCTCAGGTACGAGAGTCCGCACGTAGTCTTTGCACCTGATGCCGGTCAAGCGACACCAGTCGAACAATCGTTTGAAGACGGTGTAGTGCTTGCGCTTTGTAAGCGGCACCCGCCTGTTGAAGATGTAGTACGGCTTGCCGCCCCGGATCTCTTTGACGCGATCCTCGTAGGTACGCATCAGTTCATCGATGGCGTGTCCTTCAAGTTCAGATGGGACTTCAGCTAAGGCCACTGCTTGCGGCATACTCGCCCTCGTTCCTGTTCTCACCTTGTGACGGCAGTCCTATCTACGATCAAGCCCAGAATCTTCGATCGCAAGGAATATAAAGGCCCCGTAGGCCGTCACGTCTACGGGGCCTGTCCCGTACCACACTGGGGAACCCCCGTGCGGTCGTAAGAAGATAAGGCTCTGCAGACATGCTGTCAACTGTTTTATCAGAAAAACAGTTGACAGCCCCCGGCTGGCCGGTGTACCCTTCTCCTTGCGACTCCAATCGTGGACATGATGAGTTTGACATAAGGCAGAATTTCGCAGGGACGCCTCACGGTTTCCCAACGGCAACCCGCCTGCCAACGGCCACTCATCGTGTGTAGGAGTCGCAACCTCACCGAACAGGTCGGCAGGCGGGTTTGTCATTTTTGGACTGGCATGCTGAACGAGCACAACATCGTCGTGACAAAAACCGGACAAGGTTCCGCCCCGGCTGAGATTTGGCAGTGCTCCGAACTGACGTGGTTTGAGAAGGCGCTCTACAATTGTTTACGTGGTTTTCTAGGACGTGATAAACGCTGCTTTCCAAACAACGCGTCATTAGCTCGCAGACTCGGTGTCGAAAAATGCAGCATTCGACGCAGCATGATTCAATTAGAAATGAAAGAATTCATTTATCGGGTACCGAGGCAAGATGGAAAATCAGGACGAGAGATTATTTTCCGCTGGCACGCTATTTTTGATTCTGATGGAGATGCTCATGAGACTCGATAAGGGGGTACAACCTGTTACGCCGTTTGTAACAATCTGTTACGCCACCCGTAACAACCTGTTACGCCGTTTGTAACAAATTGTACCCCAGAGTCTTATACTGAGTATCTACTGAGTATCTTGTAATCTGAGAGATTACAAGGGCGACCGCTAACGCGGTCGCCGAAAATGGCTTTGAGGTTTTAATTATGTCGAGACCGGAATTAATTTTCACCGAGCACGGTTTACACACATACGTAGCCGGTTATGAAAATTTAAACATGTACGATTTACAAATACTCGTACATCATTTCCGTTCGGCATTATCCGTCTACGATGAAAATGGTAGAGCGGTGGAAAACTTCGATTCGCAACTGATGTGTTTCCATCGCGGTCATACTCCTCGGGTAGCCAATTATTTCCATCAGCAAGGTTTCCCAATCCTGTGGCGGGCGAATTACCCTGATCGGTTACACGGCTTTGACGACACCCCACCTGCCGGTGAACTCCGAGGTTTGCAAGAGTGGGCTGTGCAGGAAATGTGCAAGCACGCTTATGGCATCGTCCGGCTAGCGACGCGGTTCGGGAAAAGCTACATGTACGCCGGGTGGTACGCTCGCGTAGGCAGACCGCGCACATTGATCTTGGTCCACAAGGAGGGCATCGCAAAGCAGATGCGCGGGGAGCTTGAGGAGTTCCTTGGCGAGCCTGTGGGAATCATCGCGCGCAGTACCGGCTTGAAAGACAACTGGCAGCGCCTCACCATCGGAATCGATAAGTCGTTCTTCGATGACGAAGACAAGCTACGTCCAGATCGCGGCGAGCAGTTGTACTACCTCGAAGCCCTCATCCGCGACGAGTGCCACAACTGCGGTGCGCTTGGTTACGACATCTACAACTACACGCCGAACCTGACGTACTCGTGGGGTGGCTCAGCCACGCCGTTCACGAAGGACGCGGTAAAAAACTTCAAGATCGAAGGACTTGCAGGACCCATCCGCGCAGAGGCGAAGGCAAAGCTGCTCGCTGAATACGGGCTAGTCGCCTACCTCCACTGCTACTGGATTAGATTCCACCACTCGCCACTCGGCGACTGCCCTTGGCATAGTTTGTACCACAACTCGATCGTCAACAACAGCCAACGCAACAAGATCATAGCCGACACGTGCACCTTGCACCAAGGGCAAGGCTTGCAAGGTATCGTGTTCGTCGATAGAGTCGAGCACGGTAAGATCCTCAACAGCATGATTCCGGGTTCCGTGTTCGTGTCATCACAGACGATGACGCCCACGGCTGCAAATAGGGTTAAAGACCAATTTAACGCGAAACAGATTCCTACGGTGATCACGACGAAAAAATGGCGCGAAGGAATCACGTTCTATGCGGACTACGCTTTCAACGCTGAGGGTATGTCGGCTGATCACGTAACGATTCAAAAAGCGGGCAGGCCGCTGATGCCACGCACCGATGGCAAGGCCGTGCTCTGGTATGACTTCATCGATTTCGGTGAACCAAGATTACACAACCAGTCACTCAATCGCTGGGAGTGCATGGAAGACGAAGGTTGGACCAACGAGGTGATAAATGGCTGAAGACCTGACTAAAGACCAGCTTGACGAGTTGGCACGGCTGCTGGATGCGCCCGTTTACATACTCGGCGTGCCGCGCGATCAACTCGATGTCCTTATCTCAATGGCTCGCAGAACGCTGAAGGCAGAACGTAAGTTGAAGAGGATTGAGGAAGATCAAAGCTGGGAGAAGTACCCAGATAGAATGGGTAAGTAAATGACTAAGAAACCGAGGAAACCTCCGAGAGAGCGATGCTACATCTGCGGGAAACTCCCAAAGCGGGGGCAAGAGTGTAGGTGGTACGATCCGGGGAGATACGGCGGGGTTGCTTATTGGGTCTGCCCGGACTGTTCGGAAAAGCAGAGAAAGAACCATCATGGCTAAGAAATCCAAAGCAATACGCAGCCTTGAAGCACAACGCGAATACATGGCTGGTATTCAAGAGATCAGCGCGCCGGAATACATCCCGTTCCGCTCTGACCTTCTCAACCTGTTTGTCGGCGGCATCGGTTTTGGTGGCTTCACCGAAATCTCCGGCGATCCAAATCTATACAAGTCCACGATAGCGGCGGAGGTGATCGGGGCCGCTTTGACGATGGGGGCGCACGTCATTGTCCACGACAAGGAGCGGAAGTTGG